>Ga0206804_10090_pt1 | contig 26891 bp, 22 predicted proteins | sample Alteio_BWOrgCont_62_FD_152888 | JGI IMG/M metagenome (GOLD analysis project Ga0206804, IMG submission 152888) | Enriched cells from forest soil in Barre Woods Harvard Forest LTER site, Petersham, Massachusetts, United States -... | ecosystem: Environmental > Terrestrial > Soil > Temperate forest >... | reverse complement strand
CTATGCCACTTTCCTGCTTTGGCTGCTAACGGAACTGTTCGAGAAACTTCCCGAGGTTGGCGATCCGGAGAAGCCGCGGCTGGTTTTCTTCTTCGACGAAGCGCATTTGCTGTTCACGGATCTTCCTGATGTCATCCGGGATAAGGTCGAACAAGTTGTGCGGCTCATTCGGTCGAAGGGTGTGGGCGTTTACTTCGTTACACAAAATCCGATTGACGTTCCCGATAAGATTTTGGGGCAGTTGGGAAATCGCGTACAACATGCCCTACGCGCTTTCACTCCTCGAGATCAGAAGGCGGTGAATTCCGCGGCTCAAACTTTCAGGACAAATCCAAAGCTCAAGGCTGAAACGGTAATTACTGAACTCGGTGTAGGCGAGGCGTTGGTTTCTTTTCTCGATGAGAAGGGCACTCCTTGCATCGTCGAGCGCGCCTTCATTCTGCCTCCGCACAGCCAGATCGGGCCGATCACACCTGAGGAGCGTAAGCAGCTTATGGCCAGTTCGCTCGTCGCAGGAACCTATGAGCAGACCATCGATCGCGAATCAGCCTACGAGCTTCTGAAGGGCCGCGCTGAGACTGCTGCTCAACCTGCAGGTGATCCGAAGACGGAGTCTTCCAAGAGCTGGTATGAGGGATTGGTCACTGCCGCGACCAGTGGAACAGGCCGTACGGGGCGCGGCGATTCGCTGGTCGAGACCATGACCAAGAGCGCAGTGAGAACTATTGGTACAACGGTGGGGCGTCAATTGGTGCGGGGAGTGCTGGGTTCGCTGCTTGGCGGCAGATCCACGAGCCGAAGGGCTTGAACGGCTTAGCGCTGGCCCCAGTGGTCGGATTGGATGAGGGCGTAGGTGCTGGTGTTGGGTGGTGGGGTGCTCGGGCGGGGCTCCTTCAGCGCGGCGAAGATGCGGTTCAATGATTGCGAGAGAAGGATGAAGGGCCAGACGCGCTGGCTGTGGTGCATGTCCATCAGCGCGAGGATCAGGCCTACCGCAAGCAATGCGAAGGTGATCGGAGTGATGAATCGTCGCTGGAAGACTCTGCGCAATGGCAAGAGCTGGCTTGCGGTCCAGCGCTCGCCGGCAATGCCATCTCTGATCTTTGATTCGGCCTGGATGGCGAGATAGAAACCTGCAGCGAGCATGCCTAAGATCGCGAAGAACCCAAACAACGGAGCGACGGAGCCGGGCCTGAAGTGGTGGAAGGGGAATGTAGGAAGGAAGGCTGCGGCGCTGATGAAGCCGCCGAAGAGAGCGACCAGCACTAGCTTTGCGGGCGAGTTGGGAAGGCTCGGCTTCATCCGGAACGAGTGTAGCAGCGGGGAGCTAAGATAAAGCTCTATGAGTCTGTTCTTTGCTGCTGGATCGCCGACGACGGAGATGTCTCCGGAGGAGTTTCGCGCGGGGCTGTATGAGGCCCTGGATAAGTTGGAGAAGTTGAAGCCGCGGAAGAAGGTGCTGGCGGTGCCGCCGGACTTTACGAGGTTTCACTCGAAGGCCGGCGAGCTGACGGACATGGCGTATGAGTACTACGGCGACCGCCTGACGGATGTGCTGCCGGCGCTGGGCACGCATAAGGCGATGAGCGAGAGCGAGCTCGCGACGATGTATCCGAAGACGCCGAAGAACCTGTTTCGAGTGCACGACTGGCGCAACGATATTGTGACGCTGGGCGAGGTGCCGTGTGAGTTCCTCTACGAGGTGAGCGAGGGGAAGGTGGACTACTCGTGGCCGGCGCAGGTGAACAAGCTGCTGCGGGATGGCGGGCACGATCTCATCCTCTCGATTGGGCAGGTGGTACCGCATGAGGTTGTCGGCATGGCGAACGGCTCGAAGAACATTTTTGTGGGAACGGGCGGGGTGATGGGGATTCATCGCTCGCACTTTCTGGGTGCGGTGTATGGGATGGAGCGCATGATGGGGCGCGCGGATACACCGGTGCGCAGGGTGCTGAACTATGCTAGCGAGCACTTTGCGAAGGACATGCCGATTGTGTATGTCCAGACCGTGGTGAACAAGAACGATAAGGGCGAGCTGGTGATGCGCGGGCTGTACATCGGCGACGACAATGAGTGCTTTGATAAGGCGGCGGAACTAAGCCTGAAGTGTAACTTCCAGATGTTGGATCGCGAGATCAAGAAGGCAGTCGTGTATCTCGATCCGCATGAGTTCAAGACGACGTGGTTGGGGAACAAGAGCGTGTATCGGACGCGCATGGCGTTGGCGGACAACGCGGAGTTGATTGTGCTGGCGCCGGGTGTGCATGAGTTCGGCGAAGACCCGACGATCGACAAGCTGATACGGAAGTTTGGGTACTGCGGCACGCCGAAGACGCTGGAGTATGTGAAGGAAGATGCGGGGCTGGCGGCGAATCTGAGCGCGGCGGCGCATTTGATTCATGGCTCGAGCGAGGGACGGTTCACGATCCGGTATTGTCCGGGCGGGCTGACGCGCGAGGAGATCGAGGGCGTGCACTATGAGTACGGCGACCTGAAGGAGTACGAGAAGAAGTACGACCCGGCGAAGCTGAAGGATGGGTGGAATGTGGTGGATGGTGAGGAGATCTTCTACATCTCGAACCCTGGGCTGGGCCTGTGGGCGTACAAGGGCAGGTTTGTGGATTGAGTGCCCTTGCTGTCTGACGCAATTGTTGCGCTGTCTGACCGGAAGGCCGTATGCTGGTACGCGCGACGACGCCGTTTTGTGCACGAGCGTCGAATGATTCCAGGCATATGAAGATTGGAGATTTGTGATGGCAAGTGAGCTGCGTTTGCCGAAGTATTCCGTGGGAGTGGGCGACCGGTTCGCGCACCAGGCGAAGGCCCAGTTGGCGGCCTGCATCAAGGCGAAGGACGCGGGCATCGAGGTGGCTCCGGTGTGGAACAAGTCCAACCGCGAGCACACGATCATAGGCAGCGAGCCGAAGAACACGCGCGTGGCTGCGGATGCGGCGGTGAAGGAGCTCGGCTGGAAGACGCCGTACTTCCTGGACGCAGATCACATCAATTTGAAGAATGTCGAGCGGTTCATCGCACCGTGCGATTTCTTCACTATTGATGTCGCTGAGGAGATTGGGAAGCCCGCGAAGCCGGAAGATGTGGACGCGTTTGTGGCGCGGCATCCGGAGCTGGTGGGCGAGGTGAGGATTCCACGGATTGCGGCGCCGTTCAAGACGGACACCGCGTTTGTGAAGGGCGTGGCGAACAAGTTCCTGGCGGCCGTGCAGGACGCGGGTAGGATCTATCGGTTTCTCGTGGAGAAGAAGGGCGAGGGCAAGTTTGTGCCTGAGGTCTCGATGGATGAGACGGACTCGCCGCAGACGCCGGTGGAGCTGCTGATTATTCTTGCGGCGATTGCGGACGAGAAGATTCCGATTCAGACGATTGCGCCGAAGTTCACGGGGCGGTTCAACAAGGGCGTGGACTACGTGGGCGACGTGAAGCAGTTCGCGAAGGAGTTTGAGGAGGATATCGCGGCGATTGCGTTTGCGGTGCAGCGCTATGGGTTGCCGGAGAATTTGAAGCTGAGCGTGCACTCGGGTTCGGATAAGTTCTCTATCTACGCGTCGATTCATGGAGCGATGGTGAAGTTTGACGCGGGCGTGCATTTGAAGACGGCGGGCACGACGTGGTTGGAGGAGCTGATCGGGTTGGCAGAGGCCGGCGGCTCGGGTCTCCAGTTGGCGAAGGAGGTCTACCGCGAGGCGTATGCGCATGCGGATGAGCTGACAGCGCCCTATGCGACGGTGATTGACATCGACCGGGCGAAGCTGCCGACGCCGGAGGAGGTCGACCGGTGGTCGAGCGAGCAGTACACGAGTGCGCTGCGGCACGAGCAGAAGAATCCGGCGTATAACCCAAGCTTTCGCCAACTGCTACATGTGGGCTTCAAGGTCGCGGCAAAGATGGGTGACCGGTATACGAACGAGCTTGATGAACACGAGGATGTGATTGCTAGGAACGTGACCACGAACCTGTGGGATCGACATATCAAGCCGGTGTTTTTGGGAACGTAGTCGGCGCATCCGGCCAGGCCTGTGAGCAGGATGATAGAGTTCTTGGGATGATTTTGTTCGGAGATGCGCGGAAATGATTGTGGTGCTGATGGGGGTGAGCGGGTCGGGGAAGACGACGATCGGCACTCTGCTCGCGCAACGCACGGGCACGATCTTTGCGGATGCGGATGACTATCATCCGCAGGCAAACAAGGACAAGATGCGCGCGGGGATTCCGCTGAACGACGAGGATCGCCAGCCGTGGCTGGAGATTCTGAATGGGCTGCTGCGCGGCTGGTACCAGGGCGGTGTGAGCGGCGTGCTGGCGTGCTCGGCGCTGAAGGAGACGTACCGGCAGACGTTGGAGAGCGGCATACCGGCGAACGCGATCAGTTTTGTGTGGCTGGACCCCAGCAAGAAGGTGCTGGCGGAGCGGCTGGCAACGCGGCATCACGAGTATATGAATCCGAATCTGCTGGACAGCCAGATTGCGACGCTGGAACCGCCGGAGGACGCGCTGCGTGTGACGGACGACGGCACGCCGGATCAGGTTGTGGACGAGATTTTGCAACATGTTTCGCTGAAGGCGGGCCAGCAAGGGCAAGGGAAAAGCTAAGGAGCAGAGATGGCAGGACTGTTTGATCTGACGGGAAAGACGGCGGTAGTGGTGGGCGGAACGTCGGGCATTGGCCTGGCGATGGCGCTGGGATTGGCGGATGCTGGCGCGGATGTTGTGGCGAGCTCGCGGCGGCAGGAGCAAGTGGACGATGCGGCGAAGCAGATTGAGGCTCGTGGCAAGCGGAGTCTGCGAGTGGCTTCGGACGTTGCAGACCGCAAGAGCCTTCAGGCGCTGTGCGATGCGACGATTGGGGCGTTCGGCAAGGTCGACATTCTTATCAACAGCGCGGGCAAGATCAAGCGCGCGCCGACGGTCGACTTTCCTGAGGACGAGTGGAATTCGATCATGGACACGAATGTGACGGGGACGCTGCGCTCATGCCAGATCTTCGGCAAGAAGATGTTGGAGCGCGGCTATGGGCGCATCGTGAACATCGCGTCGTTGAATACGTTCGTGTCGTTGAAGGAAGTGACGGCGTATGCAGCCTCGAAGGCTGCGGTGGGCGCGCTGACGCGGTCGCTGGCGGTGGAGTGGTCGTCGCAGGGCGTGACAGTGAATGCGATTGCGCCGGGTGTGTTTCGCACGGCGCTGAACGCGGAGCTGTTGGACAAGAGCGAGCGCGGCAAGGAGCTGCGCATGCGCACGCCGATGAACCGCTTCGGCAAGACGGAGGAGCTGGTGGGCGCGGCGATCTACTTGGCGTCTGACGCGGCGACGTTCGTGACAGGCGAGATCCTGGTGGTGGATGGGGGGTTCCTGGCGAGTGGTGTGAACCAGTAGCTTTCACATTAGTAATTGAACTAAATCGAAAGACAATCGTTTTTCTTTGCAAGTAGTGGGCAGCCAGTCGTGCATGAAAGGTGCTAGACTGGCTGCCTCAATTGCAAAAAGGAGCGAGACGCGTGACGAACATTGCCCATCGGGTGGCCATGCTGGGGTTGCTTGGCCTGACGGCTTTAACGGTATCTGGACAGACGAATGGCATGGTCAAGGACCGGCCGTGGATGGATACGAAGCTGTCGCCGGAGCGGCGCGCGGACCTGGTGCTGGAGCAGATGACGCTCGACGAGAAGATTAGCCTGCTGCATGGCAACGGGATGGCGCGGCAGAAGAATCTACCACCAGAGATCCTGGCGGTGCAGGACCAGTCGAACGGAGGCGCGGGGTTTGTGTTTGGCGTGCCGCGGCTGGGAATTCCATCGATTCAGATGACGGACGCGGCGTATGGCGTGCGGCAGAGCGCGGACAACGGGCGCTACTCGACGGCGCTGCCTTCGAATCTTGGATCGGCGGCGAGCTGGGACCTGGATGCATCGTGCGCGTATGGCAAGCTGATCGGCGATGAGCTGCGTATGCAGGGCTACAACACGACGCTGGGAGGCGGAACGAACATCACGCGCGATCCGCGCAACGGGCGCACGTTTGAGTACATGGGCGAGGACCCGGTGCTCGCGGGAACGATGGTAGGCTCGCGCATTCGCTGCGAGGGTGGCGAGCATGTGATCTCTGACATCAAGCACTACGCCTTCAATGACCAGGAGAGCGGACGGCAGGAGGTTGATGCGCAGATCGGCGAGCGTGCAGGGCGCGAGAGCGATCTGCTGGCGTTCGAGATCGGCGTGAAGACGGGACATCCGAACGCAGTGATGTGCAGCTACAACGGTGTGAATGGCGACTATGCGTGCGAGAACACGTGGCTGCTGCACGACGTGCTGAAGAGTGAGTGGAAGTTTCCGGGTTTTGTGATGTCGGATTGGGATGCGACGCACAGCACGGTGAAGTCCTCGCACGCAGGGCTTGATCAGGAGCAGCCGCTGAATCTGTTCTACGGCGAAAAGCTCAAGCAGGCAGTTCAGAGCGGCGACGTCTCGCAGGCGGAGCTGAACGATCATGTGCGGCGCGTGCTGTGGGCGGAGTTCGCAAGCGGGATCATCGATCATCCGCAGGTGAAGGGCGTGGTCGATGTCGTACATGGATTTGAGGTGTCACAGAAGGTCGAAGAGGGAAGCGCGGTGTTGTTGCGGAATGAGCATGCGGTGCTACCGCTCGATGCGCAGAAGGTGCGGTCGATTGCGGTGATCGGCTTCAATGCGGATACGGGAATGATCTCAGGCGGCGGATCGGCGCAGGTGGATGCACCGGGGCAGATTGGCGGAACACCGTGGCGCAAGCACATCTGGTTCCCAACGTCGCCGCTGAAGTCGATTCAGGAGCAGGCTCCGAACGCGAACGTGAGCTTCAGCTCGGGCGAGCGCATCGAGGATGCGGTGGAGAAGGCGAAGGCTGCCGATGTGGCGATTGTTTTCGCTTGGCAGTTTGAGTCGGAAGGTGGCGATCTGGAAAATCTGTCGCTGCCGGAGAATCAAGACAAACTGATTGCAGCGGTAGCGAAGGCGAATCCGCGGACGGTGGTGGTGTTGGAAACGGGCACGGCGGTGACTATGCCGTGGCTGGACAACACAAGCGCAGTGCTAGAGGCTTGGTACGGCGGGTCGAAGGGCGCGGATGCTGTGGCGCGGCTGCTATTCGGCGACGTGAATCCAAGCGGCAAGCTGCCGATGACCTTCCCGAAGAGCGAAGACGAACTGCCGCGCACGACGATTGCGCAGCCGCCGCCGCCGGTGAAGAACGGTGTGCTGAGCTTCAAGGTGGACTACAACGTAGAGGGCGCTGCGGTTGGGTATAAGTGGTATGAGTCGCAGAAGAAGCCGGTGCTGTTTCCGTTCGGCTTCGGTCTCTCATACACAACATTCAGCTATTCGAACCTGAAGGTGGGCAAGGACGGCGAGTCGGTGACACTAACCGTGAAGAACACGGGCGCGCGCGCGGGTGCGGAGGTTGCGGAGGTTTATGCAACGCTGCCACAGAGTGCGGGCGAGCCGTGGAACCGGCTGATCGCGTACAAGAAGGTCGAACTGGCGCCGGGCGAGAGCAAGACGGTGACGATGGATGTCGATCCGACATATGAGTCGATCTGGGATGTAGCAGCGAAGCGTTGGACGAGGCCGAGCGCTGAATACAAAGTGATGGCTGGGCCGTCGTCATCGGAGTTGCCGCTGGAGGCGACGTTCTCAGTGCGGTAGTTGTGGCAGCTTAAGACGCATACAAAAGCAGATCCCTGCGGGGATGACAACAAGTAATGCAAAGGCCTGCCGAGCGGCAGGCCTTTGCATTCTTGCACGAGACTAGTGGGCGCCGGCGGGGCCGCGGCCCGGCTTTACTCTCTTGAAGAACCACACGACAATGACGCAGCCGAAGCTGAGCAGCGACAGCCAGCGGAAGACGTCGACGAAGGCCCAGGTAGAGGCCTGATGGAGAAGCTGGCCGTATAGGCTGGCCTGTGCCGCCGGCTGAGCGTTGGCAGGGCCGAAGGAGTTAGTGAGGAACTGTTGCGAGCCGTGCACGCTGTTCTGGAAGGCGATGCCGGACTGCGGCACGTAGTTGGTGATCTCGTTCTGGTGGACGTCCGCGCGGCGCGTGAGCAGCGTGGTTGCGAGAGAGATGCCAACGGATCCGCCGACGTTGCGCATGAGATTGAAGAGACCGCTGGCGTTGCCGATCTGGTCGTTACGCAGTGTGCCGTAGGCCGCGGTGTTGATGGGCACGAAGACGAAGCTGAGGCCGAAGCCGGTGATGAGAATCGGAAGGAAGAGTGTCGTCGGCGAGATCTGGGTGGTGATGGCGCCGAAGTAGAGTGTGGTGAGGCCGAAGGTGATGAAGCCAAAGGTGAGCAGGTAGCGCGGGTCGGCCTTGTTGGAGAGATAGCCGATGACCGGCATGCCACAGATGGCGCCGAGGCCGCGCGGTGCGACAACGAGCCCGGCGGTGAAGGCGGTGTAGCCGAGCAGTTCCTGATAGAAGAGCGGAAGAACGGTGATCGTTGAGTAGATGGCGATCCCGAAGAGGAAAATGAGCGCGCATCCGATGAGGAAGTTTCGATCTTTGAGCACCTTGAGATCGACGAGCGGATCTTTGCCCCACCAGGATTGGTAAATGAACCAGGAGAGTCCGACGACGAAGAAAAGGGCCATCCAGCGGATCCAGATGGCCCCGAACCAGTCGACCTCCTGACCCTTGTCAAGGATGACTTGCAGGCAGCCGGTCCAGACGGCAAGTGTGCCGATGCCAATCTTGTCGAAGCGTGGTGCCTTCGCCTTGGAGATGTAGGCCGGGTCGTGGACGAAGCGGCTGATCATGAAGACCGCGAGCGCGCCGATGGGGATGTTGATGTAGAAGGCATAGCGCCATGAATAGGTGTCAGTAAGCCAGCCGCCGAGCGTGGGACCGAGCACTGGCGCAACGACGACACCAAAGGCGAAGACTGCCATGGCAGCACCACGTTTAGCCGGGGGAAAGCTTTCGAGCAGGATGGCCTGCGAGAGTGGCTGCAGTGCGCCGCCGCCTGCTCCCTGTATCACGCGCGCAAAGAGGATAAAGCCGAGTGTGGGGGCGGCTCCGCAGGCGAAGCTGGCGAAGGTGAAGATGATGACGCAGGTGACGAGAAAGCGCTTGCGGCCGAAGCGCAGAGAGAACCAGTTGGACGCCGGCAGAATTATGGCGTTGGCGACGAGGTAGCTGGTGAGCACCCAGGTGGCTTGATCAGTCGAGGCAGAGAGCGAGCCCGCGATGTAAGGGAGTGCCACGGAGGCGATCGCGGTATCCAGCACCTCCATGAAGGTGGCCAGCATAACGGAGGCCGCGATGATCCACGGGTTTACAGCATGCGTAACTCCCTGGGGCGCCTCGGCGCTCGCAGACGCTTGATCGAGTGTGGCGCTAGCACTTGCCATGCCTCAGGAGCTTACTTCCTTCGTGGGGAAATTGGCGTGTGGACCCTGCCGTTTTCCGTTGGATGCCTCAAGTGGCGATGGGTTGCGAGGTGGTGCAATCTTCGTCCGGAATCAGGGACCGGATTACGAGTTTTGCGGCGTGATGGTGTGGTCAGCTGGCGGAAGGGGTGAGTGCATGGGGAAGCGCCGCTTGTAGGCGAGGATGGGCTGCTCGAAGAAAAAGTACGAGAGCGATGCGAGCGCGACGGTGAGTGGAAAGGCAATGAGGAAGCGTGCGAGCTGATAGGTTGTGCCGAAGGTCGCGTGTGCGAGATGTTCGCCGAGAACGTCGACAATGGGCTCAATGAAGATGTGCAGAACGTAAAAGCCGTAGCTGATGCAGCCTAGGAAGCGTAGAGGAGGCGAAGAGAGAATGCTGCGCAGACGGCCGGTTCGCATTGCGATGGGAATGATGGCCGTGGATGCGATGCCGACTCCGAGGAGGCCGATGGTGAACTGCGGATAGGGCGAGAGGTAAAAGCTGCCGGAGCGCCAGCTGGCGAGCAGATAGAGCGCAAGACCGGACCAGAAAGCAGTGACGGCCCATCGCTCGACAAGCTGCCAGTGCGAGCCGCGCAGAGCGAACGCGAGAGCAGCACCGAGTGCGAGCGTGCCTGCGTGAGTAAACAGCGAGGGGTCAAGCGTCGCGGCGAACTCCGGTGGAACGATGGGCAGATGCGTGAGGATGCGGAAGAGCTCAGAGAGCGCGACAACCCAGAGGCAGAGGTTGAATGCGCGAGAGCGAGTGCCGGAGAAGAGTACGAGTGCGGGCCAGAGAAGGTAGAACTGCTCTTCGACGGCGAGGCTCCAGAGATGAAAAAGCGGAAGTGGTGAAATAGGCTGCAGCGCCGTGGTGACGAGGCCGGGAAGATTTTGCAGAAAGCCGGCGTAGAGCAGAACGGGCGAGAGCTCTGCGAGGCGATTGCCACGCGCGACGGCCGCGATGAGTGCGATGAGCACGACAGCGTAATAGAGCGGGAAGATGCGCAGGACGCGTCGCGTGTAGAAGTTGCGAAGGACATCGCGCTCGTCACGTGAGTCCCAGAGGCTGCCTGTGATGAGGAAGCCGGAGAGCGCGAAGAAAAGGATTACGCCGGTCCAGCCGGTCTCGGTGAAGTAGCCGAGCGTGCGAATAAGAATGTTGGAGGAGCGAAGGCCGCCACCGTAGTGAAAGATGAAAACGAGTAGAATCGCGATGCCGCGCAGACCGTCGAGTGCAGGATCGCGGCGGCTCGTGGCCGCTCGAAAGCGCGCAGAGGGCATCGAGGTCAGGCTACGTTTGTGCGCGCGACGAGTCAAACGTCGTGAGCAAGTTGTCACAGGTCTTTGAAGATATCGGCGCGTGGATCCTCGGGATTCAGACGTTGTAGCTCACGCAAAATTTCTTTGGAGCGCTCGTCCTGCACCTTGGGAACAACGATCTTGATCTCAACGATCTGATCGCCGCGCTGGCCTTCGCGTGTGGCGCTGGGCACGCCCTTCTCTCGCATGCGCAGCTTCTGCCCGGTCTGAGTGCCGGGCGGAATTTTGAGCTGTGCACGTCCGCCGTGCGGGCTTTCGCCATCGATCGTGGGGACCTCGATGCGTGCGCCGAGCGCGGCCTCCATTGCTGTGACGGGGATGGTGATGTGGATGTCGTCAGCGACACGACGGAAGATCTTGTTGTGGCCAACGCGGATGATGAGGTAGAGATCGCCTGCGGGCGCGCCCTCGGTGCCTGCGTTGCCCTTGCCGGCGAGGCGGATACGCTGGCCGTCGCGAGTGCCGGGCTTGATGCGAAACTCCAGCGGCTCCACGCGTGTAACCAAACCAGCGCCGTCGCATGTAGGGCAACTGTTCTGCACTTTGCCGGAGCCTCCGCAGCGCGGGCATTGGATGTTGAACTTCATGCGGCCGCCGGTCTGTTGCACCTGGCCTGTGCCGTGGCACTCGGGGCACTCCATGGGCTTGCCGACGGCGCCGGTACCTTTGCAAGTTGGGCAGGGCGACTGCCGTTGAATTTCGAGGCGCGTTACGCCGCCGCGGATGGCGGTCCAGAAATCGATCTCGACCTGGTACTCGAGGTCGGTGCCGGGCTGCGGGCCGCGCGGCTGACGACCGCCGCCTTCGCGGTTAAACATGCCGCCGAAGATGTCACGGAAGCTCGAGCCAAAGCCGGCGCCTTCAGACTGTGATGTGCGTGTGCCTTCGGGGGTGAAGCCTGAGAAGTCAAAGCCGGAGAAGTCAAAGGGAACCCCTTCGCCGCCGGCACCAGCGGATGTCCGACCGCGGCCACCACCGGACGCACCGGCGCGAGCGTAGGCCTCAGCCGCAGCAGGATCGATGTTGTCGGAGTAGAAGCCGAGTTGATCGTAAATCTTGCGTTTCTTCTCGTCGGAGACGACGTCGTTGGCCTCGGAGATTTCTTTGAATTTTTCTTCGGCCTTCTTGTCGCCGGGATTCACATCGGGGTGATATTTGCGCGCGAGTTTGCGGAAGGCCTTGCGAATCTCTTCCTGCGTGGCCGTCTTCTTGACGCCTAGTGTGCCGTAGTAGTCCTTGGTCTGTGGTCCTGCCATAGTGTCGTTCTCAAACTTACTCTACTGATGCGCTGTGAGGTAAGACGGCTTCAGTGTGATGTTGCAGCCTGACACACCGGGCACCAGTAGAGACTGCGCCCGGCAATTTCCTGCCGCTGAATCTTTGTGCCGCAGACGAAGCATGGTTTGCCATGGCGGCGGTAGACGTAGTGGACCTCTTCCTTGGGCGGCTGGCCGGTCTTCTTCGTCGGGCGATCTTTGGGGCGAGTGGTCACGATGCGGCGGTCGACCATGCCGGCGCGCAGCAACGGAATCGAGTCCTTCCAGATCGCCTTGAGGGTCTGCAACGGGACCCCGCGGCCTTCGGCGAACGGATCGAGGCGAGCGCGATACAGCAGCTCTGCACGATAGATGTTGCCGATGCCCGAGAGCACTGACTGATCCATGAGCAGCACGCTGATAGGCGTCTTGGCGCTCAGGATTCGATCGAAGGCCGGTTTTGGGTCGTCCCCGTCGAGGCCGTCCGGGCCCAGGCGGGTAAGCAGCGCCTGCCACTCAGCATCGGTCCAAAGCTCACATGCAGCAGCCCCGCGAAGTTCGAGCCAGTCGATGCCGGTCGGTGCGAGCGAACTTGTGCCGTCGTCTGACGAGTACCAGCCGTGGCGTTTGTTCGGTGTGACGGCATCCTTACGCGGCTTGGCGCCGATGGGCCACATGCGCAGCCGTAGCGCGCCCTTTGGGTCGGCGAGTGGCATCTGACCTTCGGTCCAGTCGCCATAGCGGCCGAGGTGCACGTGCAGGATGCGATCTTTGCCGAAGACGTAGCCAAGATGCTTGCCCTTTGCCATGACGCGCTCGAGCTTCTGATTGTCGAGCGCGGTGGCGTCAGGGAATCGGCCGTTCGGCGACTCGACGCGCAGTTTCTTGCCGGCGAAGGCGGTATTGTGTCGTTCCGCCCAACGATGGATCTCATTGCCTTCAGGCAAGGTCGCGCTCCCGTGCCGCTGTTTCTGCCCTGCGGCGCGCGCGGCGGCTCATCGGCTGTACCGGTGCTTCGGAGGTCTCGAGCTCGTAGCGGTAGTAGTCCAAAATGCGCTCCGGCGTCCAAAGCGCCGAGGGGCTGGTGTGCTTGGCGTGCATTCGCCCGATCTGAATCTCGTCCATGTTGCGGATAAGCTTGCGCATGTCGCTGTACTGGACGGCGTAGGGGCTGCGCTGGTCCTCGATGAGCGGTTGCAGATCAAAGTACACCGGTTGCGCCCACTCATAGAATGTGTGCCAGACGTCGTAGAGGTCGAGGTGGCCCTTCTTCACGAGCAGGCCGAGGTGCTCGTAGAAGTCGAGGACCTCAAAGGCAACAACCGGCGGCTCATCGATGGTCCAGGGAACGAGACCGTCCTGACTCACACGCGCCTGTGCGAGGCGCCGGCGTGCGGCGACGAATGGAGCGCTCAGAAAGAAGCTGAGCTGCTTTTCCAGGTTGTTCACCGAGCGGTACTCGCGCTCATGACGAAGCTGCAACGCCGCATAAGCGATGGCCCCACCGCTGGTGACCACGAGCACAACGGTTGCGATGGCCTGAACGGCCACCCAGTTTATGGTCATCTTGCAGGACTCCGAGGGATCAGATACACGAAACCGCGGCCCTGGTTGGAGCCGCGGTTATGAGATGCGTAGAACTTTAGTTCCAGACCGTGCTGGCCTTAATCGCCTCCACGTTGAAGACCTGGTCCGGTTCAACCTGCTGCATGCGCGTGACGAACTCTTCTGCCTCCTCGCGCGTTGCAAAGAGGGTGCGCTGATAGAGGCGGCCGGCGCGAAGGGCGTCACACCGCCACAAAAGCTCACCCATGTGCCCGTGTCCGAAGCCGAGGTCCCAATGAATTCCCTCCGGCCATCCTCCGTCGTGTTTTGCTCTCTGGTTTTCCATTTTTCCGCCACCCTCCGCCCTGATTCCGGCTACTAGTTAGAACCCAATCAACGCAATTTTGATTCGCTTTCGCGGTCAATTCCATGTCGTTTGTTTGTCACAGCATTGTCGAATTGTCACTGCCGTTTCTGTGCCTCCGCGCACACCAACATGCAACAAGGAGGAGGCTTCAGTTTCGAAGGACTCCCCCTTGTAATACGTGCTGCGAAGCTAAACGGTTCTATCTACTTCTTACTTCTCGGTGTCGACATACTCCGCGTCGATCACACCTTCGTCCTTCGGCTGGTCAGCTGTTCCTGCCGCGGCTGCATCGCCGTCGGTAGGAGCAGTTCCACCTGCAGACTGCGCCTTGTACAGCGCCTCGGCGAGCTTGTGGCTTGCCGTGGTGAGGCGCTCGCGCGCAGCATCCATCTCGGTCCTGCCCGGATCGCTGCCGCCCAGCGTAGTCTTGGCATCGGCCAGAGCAGACTCGACGTCGCCCTTGTCCGCCGCCGCGACCTTGTCGCCGCCTTCGCGCAGCATCTTCTCGACGTTGTAGACCATGGAATCGAGCTGGTTGCGTGCCTCGATCTTCTCCTTGGCCTCCTTGTCCTCGGACGCGTGCGCCTCGGCGTCCTTCGCCATGCGCTCCACTTCCTCTTTGCTTAGACCGGAAGAACTCGTAATCGTAATCTTCTGGTCCTTGCCGGTGGCGTTGTCCTTTGCCGTCACGTTCAGGATGCCGTTCGCGTCGATGTCAAAGGTGACCTCGATTTGGGGCATGCCGCGCGGGGCAGGCGGGATTCCGCCGAGCTTGAACTTGCCGAGCGTGCGGTTCTGGTTTGCCATCGGCCGCTCGCCCTGCAGTACGTGGATCTCGACTTCGGTCTGGTTATCGGCCGCCGTCGAGAAGGTCTCTGTCTTCTTCGTCGGGATGGTCGTGTTGCGCGGGATCATCGGCGTCGCCACGCTGCCCATCGTCTCGATGGCGAGCGTCAACGGCGTGACATCCAGCAGCAGCAGGTCCTTCACATCGCCGGCAAGTACACCGGCCTGGACTGCCGCACCGATCGCAACAACTTCGTCAGGGTTGACGCCCTTGTGGGGCTCCTTGCCGAAGAGGTTCTTCACCAGCGCTTGAATCGCCGGCATGCGGGTCTGTCCGCCAACGAGCACTACCTCATCGATCTTGCTCGCATCAACACCCGCGTCCTTCATGGCCTGCTTGCAGGGTCCAACCGATTTCTGCAACAGGTCATCGACCAGCGACTCGAGCTTCGCGCGGCTCAAGGTGCGCACGAGGTGTTTCGGGCCGGAGGCATCGGCCGTGATGAACGGCAGGTTGATCTCCGTCTCCTGTGCGGTCGAGAGCTCGATCTTGGCGCGCTCCGCGGCGTCCTTCAGACGCTGTAGCGCCATCTCGTTGCCCTTCGAGCGAAGGTCAAGTCCGGTCTCCTGCTTGAACTCAGAGATCAGCCAGTCAACGATGCGCTCGTCGAGGTTGTCACCGCCGAGGTGCGTGTCGCCATTGGTCGACTTCACCTCAATGACGCCCTCGCCGACCTCAAGGATCGAGATATCAAACGTGCCGCCGCCGAAGTCATACACGGCGATCGTCTCGTCCTTCTTCTTGTCGAGCCCATAGGCCAGCGCGGCCGCAGTCGGCTCGTTGACGATCCGCTTCACGTCGAGACCGGCGATCTTGCCCGCGTCTTTCGTGGCCTGGCGCTGCGCGTCATTGAAGTACGCGGGCACCGTGATAACCGCCTCAGTTACGGTCTGTCCGAGGTAATCCTCCGCGGCCTTCTTCAGCTTCTGAAGGATCAACGCGGAGATCTCAGGCGGCGTGTACATCTTGCCCTGGGCCTCTACTGCAATGTGATCGCCCTGCTGGACGACCTTGTAGGGCACCATCTTCATCTCTTCGGAGACTTCGTTGTAACGACGTCCCATGAAACGCTTGATCGAGTAGATCGTGTTCTGCGGATTGGTGATCGCCTGGCGCTTGGCCACCTGGCCAACGAGGCGCTCGCCGTTCTTTGTGAACGCGACGACCGAGGGGGTCGTCCGGCCACCCTCCTCATTGGGGATGACCTTGGGTTCGCCACCCTCCATCACGGCTACGCAGCTATTCGTCGTGCCGAGATCAATTCCTATAATCTTTGCCATAGTCCTGCTCCTGATCCGGGCGGTACGGCCCGGAGGGTCTCTTTGACCTTCCTCACTGTCGCATGTGAGTGAAGTACTGTCAATCTATCTGATGCTCTAATATGCAATTGGATGCCGTTTCGAGAAGATTTTTGAACTGAAATTCCGGCCGAAGACCCTTTCCGGACTACCGGCGGGCCAGATGGGGTAACCGTTCCGGGGAATGGTGTTTGGCGGGAGGGGCTTGCAATACTCGGGCCAACTGCACTAGCAGCCGAAAAGCCGGAGTCCCCCCATGCCGTTTCGCCGTCCCCTGATTGCCGTTCCAACACTGGCTTTGATGCTGTCGCTGGCAGGCTGCGCTGACGACGGCGTGGTCTACGACACGCCCCAGAACCCGGTGAGTGGCAATTGGCAGGTCAGTGCGTCGGGCAGCGTGCCTTTGCCGCAGATCTCCGGTTCGCTGACCGATAGCACCACCAATCTGGGTACCAGTCCGGTAACCGGGATCTTCCATACAGATGCGGCGACCGGATGCACGACGCCGACCGACCTGATTAATCTCTCTGGAACAACGAACAGCCAGGGCGTAACCACTCTGACCGGCCCGGTGGCAGGCGGAACCCTCACGGTAACAGGCACGTTGTCCGCAGACGGACGTTCTCTGGGAAACGCGACAGTGAACGTCGCGGGTGGGACGTGCGCCTTCGCGACTGCATCGCAGGCGTCAGTACAGAACTTCAGCTCGGTGACCGGCACCTACGTGGGAACCTTCTCGGACGCGACGGGCCCGGTGATGAATGTGACCGCGACCCTCTCACAGTCGGCCGAGGGAGACACCAACGGGAACTTCACCCTGACGGGATCCGGGGGGCTTCGGCACGAACCCGTGCTTCATCAGTCCGGTGCCAGTGGTGAACTCCCAGGTCTCAGGTGGGAACTTCATCCTGACTTACACGGACAATACGAAAGGCAACAGCGTCACGGCCACGGGAACTTTCTCGGCGGACGGAACGACGCTGACGGTGACGAACTGGTCGCTGACCGGACCGTGCGGTGCGGACACGGGCGTCGGATCGTTGACCAAACAGTCGGGATCCTAGAGATCGCCGACTGCGGGCGCAGGTTTGCGCCGCAGCAGGAAATAGCTGAGCAGCAGCGCTCCTCCTATGCCACCGACTACACACTCGGTACCCGAGAGGCCGCGCGCACCGAAGTGGTCTCCGCCCCAACCATCCAGCCGGATCATGTAGAGCACGGGAATGTTTCCGAGCGAATTGATGATGGAGTAGCGTCCGCTCCCGCTCTTGCCGGAGTCACCCAGAAACTCGAGCACGACGGCGGTGAAGAGACCGTAGGCAAAGCCGACGGTGAGCAGATAGAGAGTGACGCCCAATAAGTAGGTAGTCGGTGTCATCGGACCCAGCCAGAGGACCGCGAGGGTTGCAGCGTTGACCACACCCGCGCTCAGGTAGGCAACCGGGGCGGAGATGCGCACGGGGATTGCGGTCGCGGCCATTGAGCCGGCGGCCATCAGAAGGCCACCGAGAAGGCCGTTCATCCACGCCACGCTGTCTCCGTTGACGCCGTAGCTCTTGGCGACTCCTGTGAGCAGCCCGATGGCTGCGCCTGATGCCATTGGGAAGAGCATGCAGAGTGTGTAGGGAATCGCCTCCCAGCGAAGGAACGTGGTTTTGAACTCTTGCCAGATATTGCCCATGGTGCGAGCGAAGGAGCCGGTGGAGATCTCCTCCTGTGGCGGAGCTGCGAGGGCGAAGAGCGCGGGCACGGCGATCATCGCTGCAGCCGCCAGACCGAGTACGTCTCGCGAGACGCGCGAGCTGAGCCAGAGAAGCATGCTGACTGAGAGAGCGCCAAAACCAAGCGATCCAGCCTGGTAGAAGCTGCCGGCGACACGCTTGGAACGCTCGGAATGCAGGGCCCCCATCATGCCGCCGCAGGCCGAGACGACAAGTTGGCTGAGGCAAGCGCTGATGAGCATCAGCATCTTCGTACCGTTGGAAGTGAGGCTAGGCTGGTGGAACCCGAGCGCCATGAGAATGCCGGCGAGAACTCCACCGATGAGCAGCCATGTGCGGCGGCGAACAAGAAAGTCGGTGATCGGGCTCCACAGGAAGTAGAGCATCGTCGGCAAGGCCAGGAGGTCAATGAGCTTGGATTGATCTCCGCTGCCGATGCCCTGGCGGCTGAGTAGATAGGCAAGCACTCCGCCTTGGACGACGCCGTTGGCGACAACGGCAGAAGGCGCGATGAGGAAGCCGAAGATCCAGGGGTGCTCCGGACGATCTGGAGCGGAGCTTTCCCGGAGCGGAGTTGCCGTAAGGACGGCCTCCGCGCCGACAGCTTCAATCTCGTTCATGCCGAGAAACTATCACGCTCGAGGATGCGAACGCGATGAGTTTCGGTCACCAATACATTTCACTGACAACGATTGTGCAAGCGCGTGACAATCGTTCCCACTCAATCACTCGAGACTGGATAAGCGGCCGAACCATCCTTCCTGGCCGGATCTTCTTCTGGAGTGTTGTGCAATGGGAATGGCGCGGTTGAGCGCGAGTGCTCTCACATGGATTCTTCTGTTTCTCCTCCTTCCTCAAGCGCATGGAGGAATCCTTCGGGCCAATAAGGTTCTGCTGCTGTGCCACCGCACTGCGAATCAGGATCTGCCAGAGAACACACTTGAATCTCTTGCGTTCGCTGCGCATATGGGCTGTGACATTGTTGAGGTCGATGTGAGGCGAACGCTTGACGGCCAACTGGTGCTGAACCACGACGGACTCCTCGACCGGTTCACGGACACAACCGGCGAGGTGGAGAGTACCGATCTGCGTGAGCTCGACCGGATTGATTTTGGATCCTGGATGGGCGAGCGCTTCAGCGGCATGCACATCCCGCACTTCGATGAGGCGTTGCGTCTGGCGCGCGAGTTGAAGATCGGTCTTTATCTCGACATCAAGACCAAGGGGCTCGGGCCGCAGATACTTGCTGCGGTTCGGCAGGAAGGGATGACGGATCAGGTCAGATACGGCGGTGAATGGGACGACGTTCATCAACTTGATCCGCAGGCGAATGAGGACCCAAGCGCGGGGCTGCAGCCAGGTTTCAAACGCGAGGATCTTGACGCGCTGCACAAGCAGCACAAGATCGTCATTGCAGACTTCATCCTGAATGGGCACGAGTTCGATTTGGATGGCATGAAGCAGGCCGTTGCGTTTGGAGTGGACGGGATCATGGTGGACTATCCGCGGCTGGGCGCCGAAGCGGTGGGCAGGCCGGTGGAGAAGAAGATCGCAACGCTTTCGCAAGCAGCGGACTCGGGCACGCAGCAGCAGCGAGTTGATGCAGTTCGCGAGCTGTCGGACTTCGTTGGCTTACCTCTGCAGCCACAGTTCTTTCGTTGGCTCGGAGATTCGGATGAACAGGTGTCACACGAAGCTGCACTCGCACTGGTGACAAGCAGGCCGCGACCAACGGTGGCGTCGTTTGAAGCGATGACGCATTCTTCCTCTCCCTCGGCGCGGAGTAGCGCAGCCTGGGCCATCGGCGCTCTTGCGCGCGATACAGCAGACGGCACGCAATGTGGCCGTCTGCTGGCGCCACTGCTGCATGATGCAAATACGTCCGTTCTAACGCAGACGCTTGTGGGGTTGTCACGTTGCCCGTCGGACCCGCAAGTTGTTTCGGCCGATCTGTTGACGCAAATCCTGCATGGTGACGTTCCGGTTCTGCGCGGACTCGCGGCGGTCGCGCTGGCAACGCACCATCCCGAGATTGCAGAGCCCGAAGTGGCGGCGCAGTTGGAGAAGGTGGTGAAGGCTGCAGACACCTACAACGCTGCGTGGACGGCGAACGGACGGCCGAAGTTGTCGCAGACGGATCTGGACAAGCTTGTCGAGGGTTACCGCGAGCAGATGAAAGAGGTCAAGGCGTTGGCGATGTTGCCCGGAGGTGCGGCACTCGCGGCGCTGGCCGACCAGGCGTTTCGTCCGGGCCACGACTACTCGATGGGGCCGATTCTTCTTTCGGGGTTTAGGTTGTGGGACCACCTTGGAGACGATCCGACTCCAGCGCTCCAGGCACTGAGTGCGCAGGACCACGGTGAGGCGGATTGGGCCGAGTGGGCGTTGGTCAAGGCTGGGCCCAAGGTATTGCCCGCTGTTCGGCAGCTGCTGCCGACGAGCCAGGGAGAGGTGCGGCGACGGCTGATACAGATTCTGGCGTGGCAGGCAGACAAGGACGCGTTGCCGATGTTGCGGTCGATAGGGAAGACGGACGCAACGGATCAAGAGCTCATCCGGTGGGCGATCGCAACTATCCAGCCGTTTCAACCTGGCTCGTGAGATCTGAGTCTGGGGTCTTGTATGAGGGCAGGATGTACTCGTTGGCGAGGGCGCTGAGGCACTGGGTGGTGTTGGGGAAGTGGCCGGCGAAGCGGGCGAGGAGCCAGGCTTGTGGGGTAATGGTGATCTCGGCGCAGCCGTGGCTGACGGCGGAGTAGATCCGGCAGGCGGCGTAGTCGACCGAGGCAGAGAGGATGGGTGTCTTCGCGCCGAGGCTGAACCAGCGGCGTTCTGCTTCGACGTCGCCGATGAACTGGGCGTGCTCTTCGCCACCGGAGCGCATGAGACCGGGGCAGACTGTGGTGACGAGGATGTCGTCCTTGTGGAGCTCGGCGTGCAAGCCTTCGGAGAGGCCTACGAGAGCGAACTTGGAGGCGGTGTAAGGAAGCATGTGCGGTACGGCGACTTTGCCGCCGATGGAGGCGATGTTCACGATGGCGGCGCGACGGGACCAGCCGGGCATGGGCTCCTGGCGGCGCAGGTGCGGGAGCGCAGCCCACAGGATGTGCAGTGGACCGTAGAAGTGGAGGTCCATGGCGCGGTCGAAGGCGTCGAGGGTCTGGAGCTCGGCGGGGCCGACCTCGATGATGCCGGCGTTGTTGACGAGGACATCGATGCGACCGAAGCGGTTGAGGGCTTCGTCGATGAGGCGCTGGCACTCGGCTGGATTGGTGAGGTCGGCGTCGACGAGGTAGAAGTCGCTGGGGTTGAGGTGAGGGTGCGCCTCGAGGAGCATCTGCTGCGCGGTGGCGAGTTCGAGGCGGTCGCGGGCGGCGAGGACGAGGCGCAGGGGGCGGCGTGCGAAGCGGGAGGCGATGGCGTAGCCGAGGCCGCGGGAGCCACCGGTGATGAGGACGACGGCGCCATCGGGTGGAGGAGTGGAGCGCAGGGCGCGGGTGGCGGCGATGGCGGCAGCGGCGAAGCCGGCTCCGATGCCAGCGAGGAAGATGGGGTTCAGCGAGCGGGCCATGCAGGACTCCTTGCAGCGCTTGGTTCTGGGTTGGATGCGGGTGAACGCCGCTCGGGGTATTCTTAGGCCGATGGCAACGAGGCGCAAGTCGAAGGGTGCATACATGATCTCCGCGGTGGCGGAGATGTATGACATTCACCCGCAGACGCTGAGGCTGTATGAGCGTGAAGGGCTGCTGCGGCCGTCGCGCTCGGAGGGAAACACGCGGTTGTACACGGATGAGGACATCGAGCGCCTGGAGTTCATCCTGAACCTGGCGCGCGATCTCGGCGTGAACATCGCGGGGATTGCGATTGTGCTGCAGATGCGCGAGCGCATGGAGGAGATGAACCGGCAGATGCAGGGGTTCGTCGAGTACGTGCGGACCGAGATGCTGCACCAGATGCACCAGACGCAGGGGCAGCAGGCGGGACTGGTGCCGATCCGGCGGGTGGCGGTTCCGGTGCGGGATGCGCATCCGACGACGGGCAGGAAGCGGCGGTAGGGATACCCTACCCCCTCGTGTTTCCCCCCTGAATCCTTATTTTGTTTGGGTTACGGCGAGAGTGTGCAGCAAAATATTGATTCGAGAGATTTTGAGCGGAAAATCTTTGGAATGAAGATTTTGCGGTGATCCGGAAGAAATACAGAGGTCCTTCGCCTACGGTTCAGGATGACGGCGCTCAGGGGTTTGTGATCGGAGACCAAAAAGCAAAAAGCTGCGACGCGCGCGGCTTTGATCTCTCAAGCCTTCTATTTCTATTTTAGCGAGTTGAACCTAATGATCATGTCGTGATTTTTCCTCGTGGATGTTGTTGAGGCGAGGAGGCTTGTGGAGATTTGCAGAGGCGCACAGGCTTGACAAGATTTTGGGGTTTTCCACGGTCGTCGATCAGCGGGTGGGTTTGGGTAGGCGGATGGGAAGGGTGGAAGGATTGAGGTCCTTAGCGAGGAAGGGTTTGAGGTCTTCCCAGCGGACACGGGCCTGTGGCATGCCGAGGGTGTAGGGGCCGATGGCAGATTGGGCGAAGGTGATGGTGAGGGCGCCGCGGCTGAGGATCCAATTCCGTGGGGCGTTTACGAACCGGTCTGGTCCTGCAAACAGCCACTGATTCAAAGCGTTCTCGTCGAGCGAGTTCTGGAGCGACGGCTGAGAGCTGAGATTGATGACGGCAAAGTCTGCGAGCTTCTGCTGCCAGCCGCTGTCGAGAACGAAGATATCGGAGACGGTGAGTTCGCGATTGCGTTCGAGCCACCAGAGAAAGCTGGTGTAGCTGGTGTTGGGTTGGGCGGCGCCGTAGCCGTAGACGCTGTCGATGAACTCTATTTCGACGATGCGGTCATTGGCTGCTGCGAGATTGTATGTGGCGTCGGTTGTGCCGCCGGGAGAGATACTGTCGTCGAAGGGGATGCCTCTGGCTGCAAGTTGGAGGGCTCTCGCTTTGGCGAGGTCGTTCCATGCGGCGAGTGCGGAGTGATCGGGCTTGGTGGGGTCTTTGAGATCAATTTGGGGCCAGCGAACGCTGCCTGAGCCAAAGCCGGGGTCGATGTCACTGACGGGCTCGTAGGTGGTGGCGCCGGCCTTGTAGACGAAGTGCGCGCGGGTGAAGAAGACGGCGTCGCCGATGCGGGTGACTTGCTTGAGGTCGCGCACGCGATTGGCGTAGCCCTCGTCGAGACAGCGGTACATGTCGGCGGCGGCGCCTTTACCGTGCTCGGGGCAGACGAGGTCAATCCAGTTGAGCCATTCGCGCTGGTCGGATTGAACGAGCGCGGCGGATTCAGGCGAAAGCTGGGCGCGGAGGGACTTGTAGGCAGAGGTGAGGACTTTGTCGAGAGCGGCGAGTTTTCTGCTGGCGCAGACGGCGTGCTCACGCGGCGATTGGGCGAGCTTGCAGTCGAAGCTCTGCGCGGCGGCGAGCGGAGAGAGTGCGAGCGTGAGGAGAAGCGCGAAGGTTGTGCGCATCGTCGACTGAGCCGGGGAGGAGGCCTAAGAGTATCAGCCGAGCGAAGTTTGGAAGCAAGAAAGATGCGGATGGATCAGGGATTGGGTTTAGGGACGGGTGCGGGGAGGGTGGAGGGGTTGAAGGTGTGCGCGAGTAAGGATTTGAGCTGGGTCCAAGGGATGTGGGCCTGGGGCATGCCGATGAAGTAGGGGCCGACGGCGTATTGGCCGAAGGTGATCGCGAGGCCGTTGCTGGTGAGGGTCCAGTTGGTGGGGTCGGGGACGGCGCTGGTGACGGCTTTGGTGAGTTGGTCGCCCTTCCAGAGTGTGTCTTTGATTTCGGCGTTGGACTGAAGGCTGGCGATGGCGAGCGGAACGAGTTTCTGCTGCCAGCCGGAGTCTTCCCAGAAGATGTCGTTGGTGGTGAGCTGGCGGTTGTGGTCGAGCCACCAGAGGAAGCTGGTGCGGCTCGCGGTGGGGTGGGCCGCGCCCCAAGGGAAGGCGCCGTCGGTGAAGGTGGTGTCGATGAGGCGATTGTTAGCGGCGTCGACGGTGAAGTAGGCGTCGATGGCGCCGGAGGCGTCGACGGCGGTGTCGAAGGTGGCGTTGTTGTTGTTGGAGAAGCCTACGGCGAGGCTGGCGGCCTTCGTCTTGACGGCGTTGTTCCAGGTGGTTTGCGCGGCGTTGGGCTTGTCGGGCTTGATATCAATTTGAGGCCAGCGGAGGCTGCCGTAGCCGAAGCCGGGGCTGATGGGGTTCGTGGTGCTCGCGTTGCCGGGCTTGAAGAGGAAGTGGGCGCGCGGAAAGATGACCGTATTGTCGAGGTGGGTGATCTTGTCGAGATCGTGCGCGCGGGTGAAGTACTGCTGCTGGAGGCATTGCGTCTGGTTGGCGGCGGCGCCTTTGCCGTTGGCGGGGCAGACGAGGTCGATCCAGCGGAGCCACTCGGCCTGATCGTCCATGACGAGCGCGGCGGATGGAGGAGAGAGCTGGGCGCGGAGAGCTTTGTACTTGGCGGCGATCTCCGCGTCGAGTGCGGAAAGGCGGGTGTCGGCGCAGACGGCTCTCTCGCGTGGGGATTGGGCGAGTTTGCAGTCGAAGCTCTGGGCGGAGGCGAGGGGAGTGAGGGCGAGGATCAGCAGAGAGAGTGCGGCTCGCATGGGGGAAATGGTAGTCGCTGGAAGAGGTGTGGGATGAGAAATTCTGCAAAAGGAGCAGGTTGTAGTTCGTGGGTGGCTACCCGGGTCTGCGGCTGGATTAAACTGGAGAGACGGGATTTTGCGGCTTGAATCGCTAGAGGGAAGCCCGTCTTTCAACGATGCATATTGCTCTTCGCGTTTTATTCTGGGCGGCGGCCATCGGGTCGGTGACCTCTTCGATTTACTGCGGCATGGTAGTGGCGGCGGCGGCGCGGTTTGCACTGCGGCGGGCGACGTGATGAGCGCGTGCCAGCCGATTTTCTTCCGCGCATAAGCGTGCTGAAGCCGTTGCACGGCACCGAAGAGGGCATGGAGCGGAACCTCGAGACGTTCTTTGAGCAGGACTACCCGGATTATGAGTTGCTGTTTTGTGCGCGGCACGATACGGACGAGGGGTTGCGGCTGGCGAAGCGCGTGGGCGAACGGTATCCGCAGGTGAATGCGAAGTTTTTGACGTGCGGCGAGCCGATGCCGAAGTTTCATAACGCGAAGGTGTACTCGCTGGCGAAGCTGGACTCGGCTGCGGAGAACGACCTGTACGTGACGAGCGATGCGGATGTGCGAGTGCGGCCTAACTATCTGCGGACGATGGTGCAGAACCTGAAGGACCCGAAGATGGGACTGGCGAGCTGTGTGTACCTTGGCACGGCGCATGAGGGCGCGGGGTTCTCGTCGAAGCTGGATGCCGTGGGCAAGAGCGTGGAGATGACGAGCGGCGTGCTGGTGGCCGACATGATCGAAGGCACGAAGTTTGCGCTGGGCGCGACGATGGCGGTGAGGCGCAAGAGCTTTCAGGATGTGGGTGGGTTCGAAGAGCTGGGACAGTTTTATGCCGACGATTTTGTGCTGGGGAACCGGCTGGCGGCGCAGGGTACAGGCGTGAAGATGGCGACGCATGTGATCCGGCTGATGGTGCAGAACTCGCCGTTTGGGCTGAGCTTCAGAAACCAGTTGCGATGGATGCAGAGCACGCGGCGATCAAGGCCGTGGGGACACCTGGGCAGCGGGCTGACGTTCGCGATGCCGTTTGGCCTGCTGGGATTTTTGTGGGGACTGCTGAGCGGGCACGTAGCGTTGGGCCTGGTGTGGCTCGTGGCGATGGTGGTGAACCGCTGGCTGCAGGCGGCGGCGATTCTGACGGCGATGGGTGATTCGGAGTGGATTTCGAATACCGCGATTTATCCGCTACGGGATTTGCTGGGCAGCATTCTGTGGGCGGCGAGCTATGGTGGAGAGAATTTTTATTACAGAGGGAAGATCTACAAGCTGAAGGAAGGTGGAAGGGTCGAGGCGCCGGAGTAGGTGGTGCCCGGTTGCATCGCGGAAAGGGTGTACGCGATGCAACCGGGACTGTCGTCAGCGGACTCAGAGTCCGGAGTTTGTGGATCCGGTGTTGCTCTGCGCTGCGATGGCAAGGGCGATCTCACTGCCGGCCGGGATCTTGACGTTGCTCTTCTGCGTGGAGACGAAGACGCCGGAGTTCTGGCTGGCGATGCTGCTGTGAAGGTCGACGTCCTTCACGACTCCGATCTGATCGACCTGGAGGGTTCCGTCGTTCCAGCTATTCGGGACCTCGTCTGGTACCTCGGACCCGTTGCTTACGAGACTGTCAGGTGTGTAGATGCCGACGATGGTGGCTTTGACGGGGATGGTCTGCCCGTTCTTGAGGACCGCCTGGGTGAAGCGGATTGCGAGATGAGATTTGCCGGCGGCGTTTGTGTCGTCGTCAGCGACCTGGCCGAGAAGAACATCACCTTTGTGCAGCGCGACTCCACCGTTGAGATGAACGTTGCCGGTGAGGGTGGCGCGGAACTGGTCGCCGGTGTGGGTGCTGTTGGAATCAAGCGCGCGTGTGAGTGAGGCGCGCGCGGGAACCATGTGCTGCGCTACGCCAACGCTGTTTTCCTGGTTGTCCTGGAGGCTCTGGGTGTGACCGAGAGCTGGTGTGAGCAGTGCGAGGGAGAGAGCTGCAATCGAAAAAGCTGTTGTAGGGGACTTCATTGAGGTGCTCCTGGAGATCGTGTTGCCTCTGCGCGGGATTGCGAGAGGCTGCGATTTCTCTAGGTGAAAAGACGCAGCAGCGAGAGCGTATGACGCAGCTTTTTGTGCGTGAGCGGGGCAATTTACACGCGTGAATTTTTGACTTGCGACGAGCGATTGATAACAGGCGCGTTAGTCAAATTGCAGCAGCATTGAAACGAAGCAAATTTATTTTGCGACTTTTTGTACTGCGCGGTGTCGCGTGCAGCGAAGTGAGAGAGCGATGCAAAATTGCATCCAAGAGTCTTCGCTAATGAAGCTTCACTTGCGGTTCGAGAGCAACGTTTTGCCGCCGGAGTCAGCGAGATCGATGACAGGACCGGAGGATGCGAGGTCGCGCACGCGCTCGGTGGGGTGATAGGTGAGCATGAAGACTCG
>Ga0206804_10085_pt1 | contig 26987 bp, 27 predicted proteins | sample Alteio_BWOrgCont_62_FD_152888 | JGI IMG/M metagenome (GOLD analysis project Ga0206804, IMG submission 152888) | Enriched cells from forest soil in Barre Woods Harvard Forest LTER site, Petersham, Massachusetts, United States -... | ecosystem: Environmental > Terrestrial > Soil > Temperate forest >... | reverse complement strand
TGGCTCCACTCATCGCCGACCTCAAACTGCCGGCCGACTGGCGCGGGCCCGCGCCAGTCGGCCGGCAGTTTGAGGTCGGCGATGAGTGGAGCCAGGCGCTGAAAGACGGGCAGATCGAGATCGATGGCGGCAGACAATTTGTGGAGTTGTTCGAAGCTCTTCCGCGCCGCGTCCTCTTGTTTGGCCTGCCAGAGCACCGCGGTGAGATTGGCCAGCGGTTGAACCTGTTCCGGGTCGGCCTCGGAAGCCTGGCGGGCCAGTCGGACGGCGCCGTCGTCATCGCCGAGAGCGAGGAGAATCCGCGCGGACCGTTCGCTGGGGATATCGCGACCCTTGGTGAGGAGCGCCCGGACGTCATCCTTCTTTCCCGCGGCGAGCGCACGGTACAATTGCACTTCGGCGAGCGCCGCTTCCGCGGTCGAAATCCGGTAGGCGAAGCCGCGCATGGCATCCGCCATGGCCCGGGCAATTTGGTCGTCACCCTTTTTCTCGTCCTTGGCCTTCGCTTCGGCGGCATTGGCGGCATTCAAACGGGCCTCACGGGCTTGCTGGAGCGCGGTTTGCAGCGCCGCGAGCGTCTCTTCGCCGCGGGCCAGGTCCCCACGCTGAAAATAGGCCACGCCGAACGCCGCGAGACGGCGCGATTCCGCCACCGGATCCTTGCCCGGCGCGAGATACAGGGTGTCGCGCAGGGCGATGAGGTCATCCCACAGTTCGTAGGTGACAAGGGTCTCGAGCAGTCGCTCGCGGCCCATCGTGTAGGCCTTTTCCTGAGTGGGTCCGAGCCGGGGCAACTCGATCATGTTTTTCGCCAGATCGATGGCGTCGTGCACACGGCCGACGTAACCGAGGTTCTTGACCAGCCAGTCGTTGTTATGCGCGTAGTTGAAAATCTGCTCCGGCATGATGCGCGCCGCGGCCATGTAGGCGTGATCGACGCGGGCCGAGGCTTCCTGCTGCCAGGCGGCGTCCGCATAGCGGTGCAGGGAGGAGAAGGTGTGGCCCGACATGTGCCACATATGGGCGATCCCGGGCGCGGATTGCCCGCAGCGGGCGGCGTCGGCGATGGCCCGCTTGTCGCCCTCCGCGCTATTCCACAAGTGAATGAGATAGTGATGGATCGGGTGCATCGGGTTCACCGCGAGCACCTGGCGGGCGAGCGCATCGACCGCGAGCCGGCTCGGGATCGGCAGGCCGTGCTCCATGTTGTCCCAGAGCTGAAAGACGAGGAAGGCTTTGGCCTCGAGGTCGTCGGGGAATTGGTAATTCAAATCTTCCAGCGATCGGACGAGCGCCTTGCGCCGGGTATTTTCGTCCTCCTTCGTCCCCGTGAAGTAGCTGCCGTAACTGTCAATCCAGAGTTGTTCGTGCCGGCTGGCTTTGTCTCTCTTCGCGACCGCAAGTTTCATGAAGTCGCCGGCCCGCTTGGGATTGTTGATGTTGGCCATGGCCAAGCCCCAGTAGGCCATGGCGCAGTTCGCATCGAGCGCCGCGACCTGACGGAAGGAGCGCTCCGCTTCAAAGTACCAAAAGCCGTGCAATTGCCCGACCCCTTGCGTGAAGAACTTCTGGGCCTGAGGGTTCGTCGTGGTGATCGGAAAATTGACATCGCCGGTGCCGGGGATGAGCACAGCCGCCTGGCGCGGCCCCTCGTTGAAGGCCTCGCCGTTGCTCGAGTGGCCGGGCAGCGGTTTGTCGTCCGCTTTGGCCGGTGCCGGCTCGACGCCGAGGGCGAAGCCGCGGGCCAAGAGCGCGAGTGAACCAAGGAGGATGAAGCGAAGGAGAGCGGGGGATTTCACGGGAAAGACCGGGTTTGGGAGGACGATAGCGGAAAACGAGTCGGAAGGGAGGAGATTTCCGCGGTCTCGCACGACGTCCATCGGCCGTACAGAGTGATCGCTACGTGTTATTCCCGATGGCCGAACATTGCTTTCGGATTTGAGAACGGGCACGGAGAGTGTGCCCATCTCCAAACTTTTCTCGCCCGCCCCCACTTCTATCGGAAGTCGTCGGCTGATTGCATTTTACGCCTCAGAAAACCTTCCAAGTGCTCATTTTGGAAGTGGCGATATTTAGCCACTGGCAGCGTTCCTGCTTTCGCAGACCTGACATTCATCTCCGCCTTCCCGACCGCGGGCGAGCAGCTTATGACCGTACAAACCAAAATCATATCCCAACAAAACGAGGGTCCGACAGAAGCGACTTATCGCAGCATCGTCGAACATGCCATCGAGGGTATCTTCCAGACGACGCCCGACGGCCAGTATCTGTTGGCGAACCCGGCGCTGGCCTTGATTTACGGCTACGGTTCGACGGACGAACTGAAGGGCAACGTCAAAGAGATCGCCCGCCAGCTTTATGTCGATCCCGATCGGCGCGGGGAGTTTGTCCGCTTGATGAACGAAAACGACGCCGTGTGGGGCTTTGAATCGCCAATCTATCGCAAGGATGGCACCGTCATCTGGATTTCGGAAAATGTGCGGGTGATCCGTGGCGCGGAGGGGAAAGTGCTCTATTACGAAGGAACCGTTGAAGACATCACCGAGCGCAAACGGACGGAAGAGGAATTGCGCCGGGCGAAAGAAGCGGCCGAGGAAGCCAGCCGTTCGAAGAGCCAGTTTCTCGCGAACATGAGCCATGAACTGCGCACGCCGCTTAACGCCATTATTGGCTACAGCGAACTGATGCGCGAGGAAGCCGAGGATCTCGAACTGGTGAGCTTTATGCGGGATCTGAAAAAGATCGAGTCCGCGGGCAAGCATCTGCTGAGCTTGATCAATGGCGTGCTCGACATCGCCAAGATTGAGGCGGGCAAGATGGATTTGCACGCCGAGACCTTCGAGGTCGCGCGCATGCTCGAAGAAGTCGCGGCCACGGTCTCGCCGGTCGTCGAGCGCAATGGCAACTACTTTGAAATCGTAGCCAAGCCCGGCCTCGGGACCATGCACACCGATCTGACCAAGGTGCGGCAGGGTCTTTTCAATCTGCTCGGGAACGCCGGTAAATTTACGCGGGAAGGCTCGATCCGGCTCGAAGTCAGACGCGAGACTGAAGGCGGCCGCGATTGGCTCGTCTTCCAGGTGCGGGACACGGGTGTGGGCATGACGCCGCAGCAGACGGCCAAAGTCTTTGAGGCCTTTACCCAGGCTGACGCCTCCACGACGCGCAAGTACGGCGGAACGGGTCTCGGACTGGCCATTACCCGTGAGTTCAGCCGCATGATTGGTGGAGATGTCACGGTCGAGAGCGCGCTCGGTCGCGGTTCGGTCTTTACGCTGCGCATCCCGGCGGAACTCGCCTCGAAAGATGCCCCGCCGGTCACGGTCCAAAAGCCGGAAGAGGTCACCCCTCTGGCCGCTCCCGGGATTGTGCCGGGGCAGGCGCAGGTGCTGCTCATCGACGACGACCCCACTGTGCACGACCTCGTGCGGCGCTTCCTGCAAAAAGAAGGTTTTCATGTGGCCGGTGCGATGAGCGGAGCGGAAGGCCTGGAACTCGCGCGGCAACTGCGTCCGTCGATCATCGTGCTCGATGTGATGATGCCGACGATGGATGGCTGGTCGGTGCTGACGCGGCTCAAGGGTGACCCCGAATTGGCGGAGATCCCGGTGGTCATGTTGACCATGGTGAACAACCGGGAGATGGGCTTCTCGCTGGGGGTCGACGATTACATGCTCAAGCCGATCGACCGCAGCGATTTCGTGACCACCCTGCGGAAATATTGCAACCGCCAGGACAGTCCCAGGGTGTTGGTGGTCGAGGACGATCTGGCCACGCGAGAGATGCTTCGCGCCTCGCTGGAGCGGGAGCATTTTACGGTCGAAGAAGCCGGCAACGGCGTCGAGGCGCTGGCCCAACTGGCCGTGCACCGCCCGGCGCTCATCCTGCTCGACTTAATGATGCCGGAAATGGACGGCTTTCAATTTACCCGCGAAGTCCGCGCGCACCCGCAGTGGCGCGACATCCCGATCCTCGTGATGACCGCCAAGGACATTAACGCTGAGGACCGGTCCCGGCTCGACGGGAAGGTGAGCCTTATCCTCCAGAAAGGGGCCTGCGCCCGCGAGGAACTGCTCGCGGAGATCAGTACTCGCATCGCCCGCACCGCGCGTCCCTTTCAATCCGCCGCCTGATCGCCATGAAAAAACTCCTGCTCGTCGAAGACAACGAAATGAACCGCGATATGCTTTCCCGTCGTCTCGAGCGGCGCGGCTACCAGGTGGTCATCGCGGTGGACGGCGAGGAAGGGATTGCCGCCGCGAAGGAGCATCATCCCGACCTCATCCTGATGGACATGAGTCTGCCGGTGCTCGACGGTTGGGAGTCGACCCGCCGGCTCAAACAGGAGCCCGAGACGCAGGCGATTCCCGTGCTCGCGCTGACCGCGCACGCCATGGCCGGCGAGCGGGACAAGGCGCTCGCCGCCGGGTGCGATGATTACGATACCAAGCCCGTCGATTTCGCCCGGCTCCTGGGCAAGATCGAAACCCTGCTGCCGCTGTGACGAATCCAAAGGGCCATTCAGGGGATTCCGATTCGCGGCTTTCTGAGTTGCTGCACGACCTGCGCACGCCGCTCAACCAGATCATCGGCTTGAGCGAGATGCTCCTGGAGATTGCGGAGGAGAATGGTCACACCGATCTCGGGGTCGGCCTCGGCGCAGTGCGCGAGGGAGGACTCGATCTCGCGGGGATGCTGCAGGATCGCACCATCATCGCCACCGCGGCGCAGCCGGGCGGCGAGTACTGGGCGCTGCCCGATGCCTCGCGGGCCAGCATTGGTCGCGTGCTCGGCTTTTGCGAACTGGCCCTCGCCGAATCATCGAATTCCCGCCTCGACCCTTATCGCGATGATCTCGGACTGATCTGCACGGCGGCGCGCAACTTCATCGCCCAGGCGCGCACGAGCGGCCTTTTCATTCGGCTGCATACCGCCAAGCACTGGGATCACGCCGTGCCGCCCGCCCGGGAGAATGGCGGGCCTTCGCTCCAGGGCGGAAGGATGCTCGTCGTCGACGACGAAAGCCTGAACCGTGAAATGCTCGTCCGCCGGCTGCAACGGGAAGGCTGCCATCCCGTCGGCGCGCGTTCCGGGCCGGAAGCCCTCGCCCTGCTCCGCCACGACAAGTTCGACGTGATCCTGCTCGATATCCAGATGCCCGGGATGAACGGCATCGAGATGCTCCAGGTGCTCAAGCGGGACCCGCAGCTCCGGCACCTGCCGGTCGTCATGCTTTCCGCGCTCACCGATGTGGATCGGGTGGCGCGCTGCATCGAACTCGGCGCCGACGACTATCTGCCCAAGCCGATCAACGCCGTGATCCTGCGCGCCCGGCTCGGCGCCTGCCTCGAGAAGAAGCGCTTTCGCGACCAGGAGCAGGTGCAGGCCGAGGAACTGCTGCGGACCAGCAAGCTGCAATCGATCGGCGCACTCGCCGGCGGGCTGGCCCACGACTTCAACAACATGCTTACGGCGGTGCTGGGCAATCTCTCCCTGCTCCGCTACCGGGGCCATATTTCCGCCGAGGCGCTGCCGAACATTATCGAAGCGGAACGCGGGGCGATGCGCGCGCAGGAACTCACCCGCCACCTGCTCACCTTTGCCGAGGGCGGCGCGCCCATCAAGGAATCCGTCCCCGTCGGGCCGCTCCTGCGCGATGCCACCGCCTTCGTTCTGCGCGGTTCGAATGTGCAGTGCGAGATCCACGATTCGCCCGATTTGTGGCAACTGAGCGCCGACCCGAATCAACTGGCCCAGGTCGTCAGCAACGTCGTCCTCAACGCCATCGAAGCCACGCCTGGGGCGGGCACGATCCTGGTCTCCGCGAAGAATACCACCACGGCCCCGCATCTGCCGGCGGGCGATTATGTCGTCCTCACGATCCAGGATTTTGGTCTCGGGATCGCCCCGGATCGTCTGCCGCGCATTTTCGATCCGTTCTTTACGACCAAGAACCAGGCGCGCGGTTTGGGGTTGGCCGCCGCCTATTCCATCGTCCAGCGCCACGGCGGGCATATCGCCGTGGAATCCGCCCTGGGTGTCGGGACGACCGTAACGATTTACTTGCCCGCGTCGCGCGCGGTCGCTGCCGTCAAGTCGGTCGAGGCCGGGCCGACGTCGTCCGCCACCGCGGCCGAAAGTCATCTGCGCGTCCTGTTAATGGACGACGAGGAACCGATCCGGGGCCTCATCAAAATGGCGCTCGCCATTGGCCAGCACGAAGTCGTTTGCACGGAGGATGGTGAGGCCTTCCTCTCGGCCCACGCCGCCGCCCGCGCGGCCGGGCGTCCCTTTGATGTCGCCATCCTCGACCTGACGATTCCTGGAGGCATGGGTGGGAAGGAAGCGATTCGCAACTTGCGCGAACGGGATCAGGAGATTCGGGCGATCGTCTCGAGCGGCTATTCCAACGATCCGGTGATGGCGCAATGCGCGGCCTATGGCTTTGATGCGGTCTTGCCGAAGCCGTATCAAGTCCGGGACCTGCTCCAGCTTCTGCAGGAACTCAGCGGTCCCCGGGTGCGCCATGCCGTGGGCGACGTGGCGGCGGCGTAAATCGGATTCCCTTTTCGGTGCGGCGGGATATTCTTTGCCCGCCCATGAAGAAATTCCTGCTCATTCTTGGCACGGTGATTGGAGTGTTGCTCGCGCTTGGCCCACTTTGGGGCATGCTCGGAATGATGCTTGGGATGAATCATGCGTTTGGGGTGCTGGCCAGCAACGACATCAGCGATCCGCGAGCCCTTTCCGCCGCGATCGGTCAAACGCTCATCGCGAGTGCGCTCGGTTTGGCGGCCTGTCCCATCGGCCTCGCCCTGGCCGCGACGTGCGTCTTTTACCTGGTCCGTGGCCGGAAATCCCAACGAAATACGCCTCCGCTCCCGCCCGGCGCGTCGCCGGTGGCCTGACTTGCATTCTCAACTGCCCGCAGCCTTCCCGGCGACCACAGCGCCAGCACCGGCATGGGAACGGGTCTGAACCAGCGCGTCGTATTCCTTTTGGGCCGCCTCGATCTCTTGCTGCATCCGCTTCCGTTCGGCGTTCCGTGCCTGGTAGACGGCGGCGGCCTCGTTGAACTTCGTGATGGCCGCTGTGTTTCCCGGCTTCAAGGCTTTGCGCTGCGCGTCGAGCGCCTGGTACTGTTTGGTTAGTTCCACGCCGTTCTGGGCGAAGGCTACCTGGAGAGCAGTGAGGTGCTGGCGACGATCCAGGATTTGGGCGTTGAGAACCGCCGGGTCGATGGGCGCCGGCGTGGCCGGGGCCGGGGTGGCCGCGAGTACCTTCAGATTTGTCATCTGCCAGAAGCGCTCCTGAGCCTCGGGAATGGTGAAAATACCGCCGAGGCAAATCACCGTTCCAACGAAGCTCACCAGAAAGCCGGCTCTGGCTTCCGTCCAGTGCAAACAGGTGTAAATGAGTGCCCCCAAACCGCCTAAGAGCAGCACGACCAGCCCCCAAATGATGCTCCGTCGGAACGCCGCAATCAGCAGTAGGATTGTCCCGACGGTGGCGATCAAAGCGCCGACTCCAAGTGCGATCAAACTAACCAACGGGAAATTCATAGGCCCAGCGGGCGTTTAAGCAGGATATAAAAGCCAGTCGCTCGCTGGCTGAAAGGGACAAATTACCCTTCCGCGCGGCCGATCTGCGAGCGGAAAACAAGAGGTAATGGGACCGTCGATTGGCGACGAGTGGGACCGTCGACGAGCGACTAGCCCAGAGCCCGACACAGATCCCTGGCCAGACGTTCGGCCTCATCTTGCGATGGGGTCCGATAGACCGTCTGTCCATAGACCTGAACCACATACCCGAATACCGTGTATTGCACCCGAACACGGGTGATATGGCGGCGGTTGATCTTGAGTGTTGGCATTTGAGGCTGATATCGGAGCAGGTCCTGTGCTTGGATTTATGGTATTTAGATGGTCGATGTTTTACATTGTGTATGACGTTGGGCGTTTTCACGCGTTCTTTCTGGTCGTCTGTAACTTCCGCCTTTTCTGCGGCGTCTGTTCGGCGCACAACATCGCCACCCTGTCCCTCCCGCGCATGAAATCCTTCCGTTTCCTTCCGTTTTCTCTCTTCACCAGCCTGGCGTTTCTCTGTTGGCCGATCGCCGCACCCACTTTGGCCCAGGCGGAAGAGCCGCCGACGGCCACCCCTACCAAGGAAATCCCGGACGACACCAAAGTCCTGCTCAACATCCCCTACGTCGAGAAGGGGCACGACCAGCAGAAGCTCGATCTTTACGTGCCCGCACATCCCAAGGGGCCTGTGCTGGTGTGGATCCACGGCGGTGGCTGGCGGGGCGGCTCAAAGGACAAGCCGCCTGGACTGGCCATGCTCAAGCAGGGCGTCGTGGTGGCCAGCGTGGAATACCGCTTTAGCCAGCATGCGATTTTTCCCGCACAGATCGAAGATTGCAAAGCAGCCATCCGCTGGCTGCGGGCGCACGCCAAGGATTACGGTTATCGCGACGACCTCGTGGCCGCCTGGGGCGCGAGCGCTGGCGGACACCTCGTGGCGTTGCTGGCGGTGACGGGCAAAACGCATGATTTCGACGTCGGAGCCAATCTGGATCAATCCAGCGCCATTCAGTGCGGCATTGATTGGTTCGGCCCCGCGGACTTCCCAGCTTATGACCCAAATCTGCCGACCGCGATGGTGCAGCGGGAGAACCCCGATTCGGTGCTCGCTCAACTCTTCGGCGGTCCGGTTTCGCAAAAGCTCGAATTGGCCAAGCGCGCGAGCCCCATTACCTGGGTGACGAAAGACGCCGCGCCGCTGCTCATCATGCAGGGCACCCAGGACCCGCTCGTTCCGCCGGATCAAAGCCAGCGTTTTGCTGACAAACTCAAAGCGGTGGGTGCGGATGTCACCCTCGAAATGATCGAGGGCGCCGGCCACGGCGGCCCGCAATTCACGACTGCCGACCGGCTCAAGATGATGTTTACCTTTTTGGCCAAACACTGGGCGGGTTAGCTTCCGTTTCGTGAGCGGTTTTGCGTTTCATCCCGAACTCTTCGAGCATCGTACCCTCGCTCTCGAAGGACTGGCGCAACACGACTATATCTGGCTCGAGCATTTTACGTCGGTTGATTTGCTCCACGATGTGTTTGGCCTTGAGGTCTGCGGGATTCCGAAGGAGGAAGATGCCGAGGTGATCATGGCCATCCTCCAGGAGATCTTTCCCGAGTGGCCCTACTCCGATGTCTATTACCACCGATATGACCGTGATCGCGGGTGGAAGGTGGTGATCTTTAAGAATCGGAAACGGAAGAAAAGCTCCACGACAGCTTAGCGCGTGTTCTGCGCTTTTTCAGAGAGGACCAGGATCGACGCCGTTGGCTTAATTTCTTGCGCAGCAACGCGCAACCCAAAGTGCAAAACGGGCTACGGCAGAATCTCCGCTGAAAACGGCGCGCCTGCGGCGTTCGCGGTATTCTCCCAAGCCGCGAAAACGCGACCATCCGGCAGCGCCGCCAGTGCCGCGGCGTGCCCTTGCTGGGCGAGCACTCTTGGCGGTTCGCTGGCGTGCTGGCATTTCAGGACGCCTTGTTCCTCCCACACGACCCAGCGTCCGCTCCGGCCCATGGCGACCACCGGTTGAGCGGCGTTGTCCGCGAGGTGTTCTTCGGCATTTTCGGCTTCGCTGGCCAGCACGGTGCTGGCGCGGCGCCACACGGCCACCGGTTGTCCCTTGGCATCGAAGGCGACACTGCCGCCGTCCATCGGGCAGGCAGTGAATTTCCACGTGCCCGTGCCGAGTTTGGTGGGTTGGGGAAAGGTGCGTCCACCGTCCCGGCTTAACGCCAGCCACAAATCCCGCGACCCGGCCACCGAGTTCCGCCACATCGCGGCGAGGGTTCCGTCGGGAGCAAAGGCGAGGCTGGGATGGCAGCACTGGCAGATCGGACCTTCCGGCGCGGCGTAAATCATCGTCTCCGGTTGCCAGGTCTGTCCGCCGTCGGAGGACATCCGGGACCACAGCTCCATCTTGTTGTGGCGCAGGTCGAGCCAGGCTGCGGCGACGCGTCCATGCCCGTCCCCGGCGAGCGCTTGCAGGCCTTCCCGCGCGGAGGAGGGGACTTCGTTGAGTATCGCCCCCGGCGGCCACGATTTCCCGTCGTCGCGCGACAGCCAGGTATGGACCACGCCGTCGGCGTGGGAGATGGCGGTGATGAGGATGAGATTGTCCGTGGCCGTGATCCGTGGGCCGCGCCGCATCCCCAAGGCGAGCTTCTCGAGGCTGCCGACCTGGACGGGTGTGGAAAACGTGCGGCCGTCCGGCGAACTGGTGTGGTAGACGACGCCATTGCGCCCGAAGACGACATGGATTCTCCCACCCGGTGCCACGGCGACCTGAGGCTGAATCGCCCCGCTCAATTCCGCCGATACCAGGTCCACGGATGCGCCGATGGCGGACATCGCCCAAGCGAGAGCCAGCAGGAGGCAGGGGAGAAATTTCATGGGGGGAGAAGTGGTGGATTCAGTGAGACGGAAACACATTTGCCTCCTGGTGCGTCCAATCGCCAGCCTGTTTCATCCATTCACCGCGCAAACGAGCCATGCACCCAAACCCACGGCGCACTCACCACCGCCGCCGCGTTCCACCCGATCAAGAACAACCGCATCAGAAATCCAGGATACGGACGGCTGCCAAACAAAAGCCCCGCATCGACCAGGAACCAGAGTGCGCCCATCGCCAAAAAGCTCGCAATCACCCCATCACCGATCTCGAAAACCAGCAGACACTCCACGGCCATCAGCCCGGCCATGAGATACTTCGTGGCCAATCGTCCCAGCCACACCGCGGTCGTCTTCCGCCCAGCCTCGCGATCCGGCTCCAAATCCATGATTTGCCCGAGCAGATGCGAGTGCATGGCAAACATCACCCCGAAGATCATCACCCCCACGGACAGCGTTGGCGCACCGTTGATCCAACTGCTGAAAGTAAAGACGAGCAAGTAACCCGTCTGGTTCAAGACATCGAGCACCGGCCAGTTCTTGAATCCCCAACGCGGCAGGTTGTAGATCGCCGTCGCTCCCGCGAGGAGCAGGTACCACCAGAAAAATCGGGAACTGACGGCCAGGCCGAGATAGCCGAGCAGCGGCAGATGAATAAGACCGATGATCCACGGGATCTCGCGCCGCTCCGCATCGGTCGCCTTGGGTCCGAAAAGAAAACCCCCTTTTCGGGGATTCACGCGGTCGGCTTTCGCGTCCATGAAATCGTTCCACCCATAGATGAAAAGGCCGAACGGAAACATCACGAAGAACAGGCCGAACCAAAAGCGGGGCGTCGCCCACAGATGGCTGTAACCCAACGGAAACAAGTAGAACCAGGCCGCCGTCAGCCAAAAACCAGGCCGGGAAAGTTTTACCGCAAAGAGCATGGTCTCCCCGATACCGCGGCCCGCCCGCGACATCCGGGTCGTCGCGCTGGCGTCGTCGACGGTGGGTGGGCTCTCGATCATCTTCTCAAGCACTCTTCATTTCGGAATAGATCCGGCCGCGAACTCTCCACGCCGCAAATGGTGCAGCGCGCTTTTTCCCCCGTGCCGCTGTTCACGCTTCGAGCCGGGCCAGGAATTCACTCGCCAGCGCCTGGAACGCCGCCGCGCCGCTGGCGCTGGCATCGTGCAGGGCGATGGGCTTGGCCTCCATCGGGGCCTCGGCCAGCTTGATGTTTTCCGGGATGAAGGTATCAAAAAAATGCAGACGCTTTAGTGCCTTGTCCTCGCGCAATTTTTCCATGGTCTCCGCGTGGTAACGCAGCCAATGCCGCACGCGCGTGAAGACGATGCCGAGGCAGCGAATCTTGAATTCGAGCTCCTTCTTCAAGTAACCGAGCCGATCCTGGAGCAAACCGAGGCCGATGGAGCTGAGGTAGTCCGGCTGCATCGGGATACAATACCAGTCGCTGGCGTAGAGCGCGTTCTGCGTGCCGGTCATGAGGTTCGGCGCGCAGTCGCAAAGGATCAGGTCGTAGTCTTCGAGCACCTTGTCGAGTTTGCGGCTGAAGATGCGTTCCCGGCCGGGCCGGGCGGCGAGGTCCAGGTCGAGGAAAGTGAGCGAAAGATGCGACGGCACCAGATCGAGATTCGGCACCTCGGGAAGCACATCGCGAATGATGCAGTCCTTGAGCTTGGTGTGTTCGGTATGTTTTTTCTTCCACTGCACCTCCAGGATGTCGGCCATCGTGCCATGTTCCTCCTGCCAGTCTTCCCAGGCTTTCTCGCTCATGACCGAGAGCGAGGCGTTGGTCTGCGGATCGAAATCCACGAGGAGTACGCGCTTGCCGTGGTCCCGGGCGAGGTAGGTGGCCACATTGACGGCGCAAGTCGTCTTGCCGACGCCGCCTTTCATATTGATGAAGGAAATGACTTTGGCTTTCGACATGGCGTGGTTCCTTTCGGGCGATGACGTGGCGCGACGAACGGAGCCTAACGGGGTGAGTTGGGGCAGGCAAGGCTGGAGGATTCTGCACCATGGATTTTTAAAACGCAGAGGCGCAGAGACGCGGAGGTCGCAGAGAAAGGCATGTTTTGCTAATCGCCAGACTCTCGGGATGAGGCATCAATCTACACGGCTTTACGCCCGCCTTTTAGCTCTATTTCTTCCTCTGCGACCTCTGCGTCTCTGCAGTGCTGATCTTTAAAATTGTGCATTTCCGCGAGGATTTTTGAACCGCGAATGGACACGAATGAACGCGAATAGCAGAGGGGAGGAAACGGCTGCTCTGCCCATTCGCGTCGATTGGCGTCCATTCGCGGTTTCCCTCCTCTTTTCGTCTATTTTGGCTATTTCGTGGTTTTCCCTTTTGGTTGCGGCTCGGCCGCGCTGGGCCTCTGCGTTTAAATTCTTCGACGTGGAAACTGGCGCAGAGCGTGTGGCCCTCACCCGCCCGCCACAATCCGTACAAACTCCAACCGATCCCCCTCCGTCAACTCCTTCTCCACCCATTCCTCGCGCCGCAAGGCCAGCCCATTATGTTCCGCCAGAATCGCCGGTGCGGGCAAACCCAGTTCCTCGATCAACTCAGCCACATTTTTCGCGCGGGCGATTTCGCGGCGTTCACCGTTGATCGTGATCGTCATGCCACCGCCGCGATGACTGGAGATGGAGTCGGCGCGTCCAGGATCGCGCGATCCCAATCCTTCCACACCGGCTCGAAGCCTTGGGCGCGAATCACCTCCGCCACTTCCTTCGGTGTGCGCACATCGGAGATTTCAAATTGTCCGGTCGCCCCTTCGGCGTCGGAGTCCGCCGGAGCCAGCGCCTTGCCCCGCACGGTGAGGTGCAAGTCTTCGCGTCCCTGGCCGGTATAACCGCCCGGTTCGGTGTGGCTGCCCGCGCTCATCGTGGTCACCCCCAGCGGCAGCAGCGCGTCGCGCAGCCCGGCCGGTTCGCGTGTGCTCAGGACGATCCCGACCTGCGGGAAACAGATCCGCAGAGCGCAGATGAGTTGGATGAATTCCCGGTCGGAGACCACATGCCGCGGGGCGAACTCTCCCGCGCAGGGGCGCAACCGCGGCAGGCTGACGGTGAATTGCGCCCGCCAGCAGGCGCGGAGCAGATGGGCGAGATGCGCGGCCAGGGCCTGCGCCTCGGTCCGCCATTCGGCGAGCCCGAGCAAGGCCCCGACGCCGATGCGGCGAAACCCGCCCGCGTAAGCGCGCTCCGGGCAGGCCACGCGCCAGTCGTAATCCTTCTTCGGGCCGGCGGTATGCATCGCGGCATAGATTTCGCGATCGTACGTTTCCTGGTAAACGATGAGCCCTTCCGCACCGGCGGCGACGAGCGTGGCGTACTCCGGTGTTTCCATCGGCGCGACTTCGAGCGAGATGCTGGGGATTTCCGCGACGAGCGCGCGCACGCAGCGTTCGAGATAACCGTTGGAGACAAATTTCGGGTGTTCCCCGGCCACGAGCAAAATATTTCGAAAGCCTTCGCCGGCGAGGTGCCGCGCCTCCTTCACCACCGACTCCACGTCGAGCGTCACCCGGAGGATCGCATTGTCGCGGGAAAAACCGCAATAAGCGCAGTTGTTGATGCACTCGTTGGAAAGGTAGAGCGGAGCAAAGAGACGGATCGTCCGGCCAAAATGCTGCTGGGTGAGCGCGGCCGACTCGCGGGCCAACGCACCGAGTTGCGCATCCGTTTTCGGCTCCAGGAGCGCCGCGAAGCGGCGCAACGCGGGCGAAGGGGCAGGGGAATGAAAGATGGCGGACGACATGAATGCGAACGGGGAATATGCGGGCTCGCGCCGGTCTTGTAAATAGGCCGGGCCGCGTCACTCTGGCGGTAATGGGAGTTGTGTCCATTTTCTATCACGTCGTCGTCCTCGTCGGGTTGCTCCTGGCCCTGGGGATGGTGCTGGCCAATGTGGCGTGCTTTGGTGGACTGGAGCCCGCGGCTCCGCCCGCGCCTGCGGATGCGCCGTTGGTTTCCATCCTCGTCCCGGCGCGGAACGAGGCGCGCAACATTGAAGCCTGCGTGGGCTCTTTGCTTTTGCAGGACTACCCGCGCTACGAATTGATCGTCCTCGACGACCATTCGAACGACGGGACGGGTGATCTGGTCCGTGGGCTCGGCCTCCAGGAAACCGGGGATCGTCGGGTTCTCTCCGGCGAGCCGCTGCCGCCCGGCTGGACCGGCAAGGGGTGGGCCTGCCACCAGCTCTCGCTCGCCGCCCGTGGCGAATTTCTTTTCTTTACCGATGCAGATACCACGCACGCACCGGGCACTGTTTCCGCCACGGTGGCCGCGGCGCGCGCCTATCGCGCGGACCTACTTTCAGCGTGGCCGCGGCTTATCACCGTGACCTGGGGAGAGCAGCTCATCATTCCCATGATCCTGGTGCTGGGCATGTGCATTTATCCGCACTGGCTCGTGCTCTTTCTTCAGAAGCAACCGCATCTCGCCGCGCGGTTGCCGGCTTTTCTGCGGCACGGCCTGGGGGCGGCCAACGGCCAGTTCATGTTTTTCACCCGCGCCGGCTACGACCGCATTGGCGGTCATGCCGCACTGCACGATCACCTGGTGGAGGACGTGGCCCTCGGCCGCGCCGTGGCCGCCCGGATGGGCGAGGGCCTGCGGTTGCTCAATTGTGAATCACTCCGCTTCTCGACGTGCCGGATGTATCGCTCCTTCGCCGAGACGTGGGAGGGTTTTACCAAGAATATGCGCGCCGCCTTTGAGGATTCGCTCGCCGGTTTTCTGATCATCGGCGCGACCCATTGCTGCGGATTCCTGCTGCCCTTTTTCTTCCTTTTCCTCGCGCGCGCCGGCTGGCCGCTGGTTCTCGCGCAAATCGCGGTGATCTACGTGATTCGCGGGGTGTTGACGCGGCGTTTTCAGACCTCCTGGTGGAGCTTTGTCCTGCATCCGCTCGGCGAGGTGCTTTCCCTCGGGATCGGCTTGAATAGCTGGCGCCGGCTGGCTTCCAAGGGCGTTCAATGGAAAGGCCGCATCTACCAGACCAGTCGGGGCATTGGCAAAGGCGGGAAGCAGCCCGAACCCCAATAAATCCGGCCTCATTTCCCGCTCCAGCTTGCATTTTTCAGGATTTCCCGCAACGTGCCCCAAGATGCAATTGACTCTTCTCAAGTCGAAAATTCACCGGGGCACGGTCACTGGAGCCAGCCTTCACTACGAAGGCAGCATGACCATTTCGCGTGACCTGGCCGAACGGGTGGGACTTTTACCCTACGAAAAAATCCTCATTGGCAACATGGCCAACGGCGAGCGCTTTGAAACCTACGTCATCTACGGCGATACCGGCACCGGCCAGATCCAGTTGAATGGCGCCACCGCCCATCTCGGCAAGATCGGCGACCGGCTCACCATCATGAATTTCGGTTCCTACACCCCAGAAGAGGCGGCCAACCACAAGCCGCGCGTCGTTGTGCTTAATGAAAAGAACGAAGTCGTCCGCTATGAAGCGGGCCAAACCAGTGAAGAACTGCACGTCGTCGCCTGATTCGGGTTTATGAACCAACATCTTTTTCTCAACCACTATGCGATCGGATTTTACTTCGGTTGCATTTTTCTCGTCATCACCTGTTACAATTACCTGAAGCTCAAGAGCGAGCTCGGACGTTTCCGCCGTCATCTCAGCGATAAGCTCGAGATCGAGGCTGATACGATGAAGAAGATCAAATCCGAACAGGAGATGCTGCGGAAAGAAAACGAAACGCTGCGGGTCAAGGTGAACGCGCTCAACGAAATTCCCGATCGCAAATTGCAACGCGATCTGGAGATCTATGCCCGGGCCGAGAAGCGCATGCTGATCAATGCGCCCGGTTTTGCCCCGGCTTGGGAAACGGCCAAGAGCGAAGCCCATAACGACCTCGCGGAAGAGGAAGCGGGCAAAGCGGCGCCGAAGCGCATCTTCTCGCGGCTCTTCGGTGGCGGTTCCACCGCGGCCGCGCTGCCCAACCGCGACGGCAATCACACCAGTGAATCCGAAGCGGCCAGGTCTGGCGCGGAGCACTGATTACTTTTCCTTCTTCGCCCAGGTCGCCAGCGTGTCCGGCGAGCCCTGCATCCGGACGCCGTTGTCCGTCATGATCTCTTCGGTGGCGGCCAGTATTTCCGTCCGGCGAAAGACCATGGTTTCTCCGCCGCGCGTTTTGAAGGCGATGGTGATGAATTCGTCTTTCGCGTCGCGCAGCACTTCCACCAGGTGATTGAGATTTTTGATCGGGATGCCGTTGACGGTATCCACGACCTGGCCCATGGGATTGCCATAGCCCTGGGCCAATTTGTGCGGGAAGAAGGGTGAGGAGACGACGACCAGTCGCTCGCCCTCAAACGCCGGTTTGTCTCCCCCGCGGGTGAGCAGGGGATTGCCCACGAAACTCATCATGAAGACCAGTCCGGCCGCCTTGGTCCCGCGCAGGAAGCCGCCGACGTATTCCGTCGTGGCTTCCGAGAAGACGATCGGTCCATAGACAAAGTAGGAAGGATACGCCCCTTCCAACTCGGGAATTATGGTCGCACGCTTGTTGTGCACGGGCAGCTCGACCTTCATTTCCTGACCGGCGCGCACGATGGTCAGCGGGACTTTCCCGTTCTGGGCGAGCTTCTGAATCATGTAGTTGAACCGGACCCGCAGTTCCCGGTTGATTTTGATCATCCCCTGATCGTCGATCGGCACGTCGCCGATGCGCGTGATCACGTCCCATTCCTTGAGCGGATAGTCGGGGTCGGTATCGGCCGGTTGATGGATGATGACGCCTTCCACGGACTTATCCAGTTTGAGATACACGCGCAGGGCGGGGTTCTCCAGAGTCTGGGTTTCATCGAAGGACGCGGGTTTCCCTTGATAGGCTCCGTGAGTGAGCGCATCGAGGAACAGATCGATCTCTTCGCAGGGGATGATGTAGCCAATATTTTCCGCTTCGCCGAGGCGGCTGAAGGCCAGGCCAATCATCTTCCCATCGACGATCGCCGGGCCGCCGCTGTTCCCCGGGTTGATCGCCGCATCGATTTGAATTCGCAGACCGGCGAGCGAGGAGTGGTACACGCTGAACTCAATGCGGGACACGATGCCTTTGGTGATGGAGAGCGTGGATCCGCCGGTGGGATATCCATAGACCATGACCGCATCCTTGATTTCCGGGAGACGCTTTTCGCGGGCGATGGGCGGATGCGTGTCGAAAAAAGATTCGTCGTCGAGTTTGAGCACGGCCAGATCGATGCCAATGGCGATCGACTCGACCGTCGCGGAGACCTTGTCGCCGGCCTGGTTGGCCTGCACCTGGATTTGTCCGGCGTAGTTCACGACATGCGCGTTGGTCAGGATGCGCTTGCCGTCGATGACCACGCCACTGCCCGTGACTTCGGTGGGCGCCTGCTTGGTCCAGGGCTTGTACGGGTCAGGGAAGCGAATGGTGGAAAAGACCTTGACCAGGGAATTCTCGAGCGCCGGGGATGGGACCTCTTTCGCGGCGGTCGGAGCCGGCGCGGAGACGGGAGCGGGAGTGGCTGGAGGGGGCGGCGTCTCCGGGTCGGCGGCACGAGCCGGGAGGAAGAGCGCCGCCAGGGCGAGAGCGGTGAGAAGAGTCAGGATTTTCGGGGAACGAGCAACCTTGGAATGCATGACTGAACAGACCAAGACCACGGTGCGAACGCGAGACTCTTTTGCGTGGACACAAAGGGGCGCATTGGTACGATTTCATCATCGAAACCGAATCCCCAAAGCCTCTCACTTTCGGCGCGCCGTTCGCCGGAGAAGCGGCACGAAATGCGATGGCCTGATATGAATGCCGGATTCGAATTGTGGCTGTTTGCGGTCGCCTTGGGGACCAGCGCGCTCGGCGGCATGCTCGGGATGGCGAACGGGATTTTCATCGTGCCGATCCTGATCACCTTCGGTCACGTCGACATTCATCACGCCATTGGGGCCAGCATCGTTTCGGTCATCGCCTGCTCGTGTGGCAGCGCCGCGCCATTTCTCCGGGAGCGCCTGACGAATATCCGTCTCGCCATCGTCCTCGAGACGGCCACGACTCTGGGCGCGTTGACCGGGGTCCTCCTGGCTGGAGTGATCCCGGTGCCCTACCTCTTTTTTCTTTTCGCCGTGATCCTGCTGCTCTCCGCCCAGCAGATGCTGGCCCGGCGCCGCGATCCCGCCCTAACCCCTGATCCTGGCGAGGCGATTCCCTGGGCTGGCTGGCAGCATCTGGACTCGACCTACCTGGATCGCAAGCTCGGACGCGACGTGGTCTATCGCGTTCGGCGCCTGCCGCTGGGGATGCTCCTCATGTACGGTGCGGGCTTGATCTCGGCGCTGCTCGGCATCGGCAGCGGGGTCCTGAAAATCCCCGCCATGGACACCGCCCTGCGTTTGCCGATCAAGGTGTCCTCGGCCACCTCCAACTTCATGATCGGCGTCACCGCAGCGGCCAGCGCCGGAGCGTATTTTGTGCGCGGCGACATTCTCCCGGCCATTGCCGGGCCGGTGGCGTTGGGCTCGGTCGTGGGCGCGGTGCTGGGAGCCCGGATTTTGATGGTCGTGTCCAATGAGCGGATTCGGCTGCTCTTTGTCGTGGTCCTGTTGGCTCTGGCGATCCAAATGCTCTTGAGCGCCTTTGGCATCCACGTCGTGAGGGGAGGGGAATGAGTGCCGGGGATTTAAAGTCGCGCCGACTGGAGTGGCTCCTGGCTGGCGTCCTGCACTACGGCACCTGGCTGGCTTCGGCCACGATCGCCGTGGGACTGGCGCTGGCCTGGGTCGGCCCTCACCTGGAGGCAAATCCATGGGCAACGGGGCTGAGTATGCGGATCGTCACCATCGGCGTCGCGCTCTTCATCCTTCTGCCCGTCTTGCGTGTGGTCGTAATGCTCATCGCTTTCCTCCGGGCGCGCGACTATCGCTTCAGTATCGTCACCGCGCTGGTCTTGGTGATCATCTGCCTCGGCTTCGCGCTGGGGCTTCTGCGCGGTTAGAGCGATTCAAATAATTGATTTGGGTCTAATTATCCGCAGATTGACCCATTCGACGAGCTCAGGGCAGGCTTCGATGAACGCAGATTTTTAATCTGCGTTCATCTGCGTCAATCTGCGGACGAATTCCAACGCCATGATGGATGGCTACAGCTCAACCTAAACCGCTCTAACCATGTCATTGAAAGTAGACAACCTCTGGCGACTCTCATCGGCATCCTCCGATCAGGAACACATCCGGCGTCTGGTCGACATTGGTGGCGTGCAGATAGAACAGATTGTTTCTCATGGGCAGGCGAGTCCGGAAGGATTTTGGTACGATCAACCGACGGCTGAGTGGGTATTGCTCCTCCAGGGATCAGCGACCTTGGTGCTGGACGGGGAGAGGACGCTCGACCTGGTGACCGGCGATGCCCTGCTCATTCCCGCCCACCTCCGGCATCGCGTCGAGCGAACCTCGCAGGATGCGCTTTGGCTGGCCGTGCATTTTCCAGCAGGCCTGGCGTCACCAAGCGAATCCTGAGTCTCGCCAGTTCCGCAGCTTAAATACTGTCATGGCGCAGGGAAAAATTTGACCACGGATTTCACGGATGACACGGATTAAAGAGACTCTGCAATCCGTGTCATCCGTGAAATCCGTGGTCAAAAAATCCGGAACAATTTCGCGCGCTGCCGCTCTACGCCTCGAACCCAGCGCGAATCTCCGCCAGCCCTTTGGGCACGGCGGTTTCCGCGGGCTCGCGGCCTTCCATTTCCAGCGAGACGTAGCCGGTGTAGTTGGCGTCTCGCAGGATCTTGGCGATGCGTTTGTAGTCGAGTTCGAGAGTATAAAACTCGCCGCCGCCCGCGTAGGACTTGGCTTGAACGAAGACCGTCTTCGGCGCGATCTGCACCAGCTTGTCATACGGGTTCTCCATGAAATTACCCGTGTCCATGAGCGCGCCGACCCAGGGAGAGTTGACCGCGTCGATGATCCGCAATTGTCCCTCAGGGGTGCCACTGAGACCCCAATGATTTTCCAGCGCCAGGACGACGCCGCGCTGTTCGGCCAGCGCCGCGCACTCGTGAATCGATTCTATGCACCACTTGAAACCGTCCTCCTCGGTGTAACCGGGCAGCACCGGCTCGATGCCGCGCGCTTTCATGAAGGTCTCAAAATCGGGGATGGTCTTCCAGCGGCCGGAACTGATGCGAATGCAGGGAATGCCCAGGGCGTAGGCCAGCTCGATGCATTTCTCAGTATGCGCGATCCATTTGTAGCGTTCCGCTGGATTGGGTGAAACGAAGTCCTGGAGCACGGAGAGACAGGCCAGGTCCACGCCGCAGCGTAGCGCGTGGCGTTTGAGTTTCTGGCAATAGGCGTGGGCGGCGGCATCGAGACGGCCCAGTTCGGCGATGGCCATCTGGCGATGCAGAACGTCGATCCCGTGGCATCCGAGTTGCGCCGCCTGTTCGATAGACCATTCGACCGTCGGCTTCTCTCCCTTGAAGTGCCAGTACGAGTAAGTGGACAGCGCCAGCTTGAGCGGGATGCGCGGGGTGGCCGGGGTGGGAGTAATTTGTAGGGCACCTGCTCCGGGTGCCGGAGGGGTTTGGGGGGCGGGAGGGCTGTCCGGTTTGTTTTCCGCGGCACGGAGAACCGATGCGCCAATACCGGACGCAGCCCCGAGGAGGAAGGCGCGACGTTTCATGGAAAAGGATTTAGCAGAGGGGAAGGGAGAGTCCAATTAGTTCAGCTCCGCGAGCAAATACTCCAACTCGGGATCCAGCATCAGGCGCAGCATTTCCTGGAGCGCCGGATCCATGAACTCGAAATCATCCGGGATTTCGAGGACGTCGATGCGCGGGAGATTCAGGCCTTCAAAGCGCATGGTGATCCAGAGCTTGTGCTCCTGTTCCATGACGAAGACCACATCCGCCCAGCGCAGGTCACGTTCGCTCACCCGCCGGTTTGCGCCGGACCGCACGCCGGCGGAGCGCACTTCCAGTCGTGGGTCGTTGCGATAGAGTTGTTCCGCGGTGGCGCTGCGCTGCTTGTTCATCGCGCAGACGAAAAGCACTTTCAGGCGTCGCGCGATCATGCGTCGAGGCCGTTGGAGCGAAGAATCGCCTCCTGTTCCATGGGCGCTGCCGGATAGCCGATGGTCAGGCACTCGGACAGGTATTGTCGCAGGAAGGCGGCGATGCTGCCCAACCGCTCGTATTGTCCGGTATGCACCAGTTCATGCGCGATCAGGCTGCGGTCATTCTCCATATCACTGCGGATGAAGATCCCGTAGCGCAGGGTGAGACCGGCGGTGAAGGGACTGATCAAACCGGTCGCTGCGCCCGCCGCGCTAAGGACCGGATGATCGGGCATGGGAATGGAGGGCACGATGAGGAGACGCACTCGGCTTGGTTGGGCGACTCCCATTTGCTTCGCGTCACCCAACTGGGCCGGCGTCAGCGCCGTGCCGCAAGCCAGGATGTGGCTTTCTTGTTCTTCGGCCCAAGCCGTGGCGAGCGGCAGGAGCTGTTCGAATTGTGCGGGCGTGAGCGGGCTCAAGCGGCGCTTTGCTTTTGTTGAACGGTCGTGAGCTTGTGCGCGAGGCGTGGCGCGAGAACCAGGGTCGCCAACCCGACGAGCGCCGTGATGAGAGGACGCGTCAGCCGGTAGAAGGTCTGGGAGCGCTGGGGATCGGGTTCGTGCGTGTGCTGCGCGGTGATGATGTAAATGTGAAGCCAGTTGAGGGCGTCGGCGATGGACGAGAGGAAAAAGTAGAGACCAAGAAAGGTAAATGCGAAGCAGTAGAGGTCATACCGCGTCAGGGTGCCGAGATTGACCTCGGCATTGGGCGGCGGTGTGACGATACGGGCGATCGGGTGCGAAAAGAGGAAGGTGAAGAACGCACACGCCAGATAGATCAGCGGTACCGCGATTACCAAGATGGAAACATGCCGTTCAGGGAAGTGGGATGGCATCTGCGCCACGTTAATGAACTGGAGAATCCCGTCCACCAACCACAGCAGGGAGAAGATGCGGAGGACGATCGTGACAATGGCGGTGAGGGGCATGAGGGAACGTATACACCATTCTGCGAGGGCAGGGCTATCGGTAAGGACAAGTCCCCGTCCCGGAATGATTTACTCGAAAACTAGACATTCCCGCGGCGCTTCGCCTAGGTTCCGGCAATATGGAAATCCATATCGCCCGCAATGAAGAACAGTTCGGGCCCTTCTCCCCCGAAGAAGTTCGACGCCAGCTCGCGGCGGGTCTGCTCCAACCCACCGACTATGCCTGGAGCGAAGGCGCGAACGCGTGGGTGCAATTGGCCGATCTGCCGTCACTGCTCTCTCCTCCCGCGCAGCCGGTCGCACCGCACTTGCCACCATCTGCTGCGCCGGTGATCGAGCCGGTAGCTCACCGGAGCCACCCGACATCGGGCCTGGCCGTGGCGAGCATGATCCTGGGCATTCTCTCCGTGACCTTCGTCGTTCCCGCGGTCTCCGGAATTGCTGGCGCCATTTGTGGACATCTGGCGCGGGCCCGGATTCGGCGCTCGGGTGAGACCATCGCCGGAGACGGGATGGCAGTCGCTGGTCTGATCACGAGTTACATCGGTCTATTCATCATCCTGCTCGCCTTGGTGTTCGCATTTGCCATCATTGGCGCCGGCATGGCCCTGCCGATTTTTGGCGGGACGCAAATGCGCGCGAAGCAAACCAAGGCGCTCGGTCAGGTTCGAGATATGGCCACGGCCTGCCATCTTTACGCCTCCGACCATCAGGGCCGGTTTCCGAAGACGCTCGAAGAACTGGTGCCGAAGTACCTTCCGGACCGGCAGGTTTTTGTTTGTCCTCTTTCGGGACCGGGTGTCGCGCAGGGCTACGTCTATTTTGGGGGCATGGACACCGATCCTGGGGAGAAGATTCTCATCATGAGCAAATACCAGGACCCGGAAGGGAAGCGCGTGCTCGTGAGCGTCAATTATTCCGCGCGATTCGAAAAGCCGCCGCCTGAACTCCTGCGACCAGGCGGGCGATGACGCCATGCCAGGTTCCCTGTTCGACATTACGGCGCATTGCGGTCAACCTTGATTGAAATGGACATTCATGTTGCTCGGGACGGACGGCAGTTTGGGCCATACCCATTGGAGGAAGTGCGCCGTCAACTCGCTGCCGGCACGCTCCTCCCGACGGACTTTGCCTGGACCGTTGGCGCGGCCGGTTGGGTGCCGCTGGCCTCCTTTCCCGGACTGACCCCGCCTCCGCCGGGCAGCGCGCCTCCGGGCGGGACCTCTCCCTATCCAACCAGCGCCGGCGTATCGGTTCAGTCTCGTCCGGCGACGTCGGGTGCAGCGGTCGCCAGTCTGATCTTCGCCATCCTTTCCTATACGGTGGTGCCCTTTTTGGGAGCCATCGTGGCCGTCATCTGCGGTCATGTGGCCCGTGGAGAGATCCGCAGGGCGAGTGGTGCGATGACCGGCGACGGGTTAGCGGTCGCCGGATTGATTATCGGTTATATCAACCTGGCCATCCTGCCCCTGATCATTGCCGTGGCGCTGCTGGCCGGCCTCGCCTTGCCGGTCGTTAGCATGGTTCAGTTGAAAGCGAAAGAGGCGCAATCGGAGTCGAACGCCCGCCAAATCGTGATCGCCTGTCGAGCCTATGCCGTCGATCATCATGACGCGTTTCCGCCCACGCTGGAGGAACTGGTGCCGCGCTATCTGCCGGATCGCCGGACCCTGACCTGTCCGCTCTCGCCGGGTGAAGCTGTGGGTTACATTTACTTCGGTGGAACGACCGACGACCCGTCGAACAAAGTGCTCCTGATGAGCAAATATCTCGACGATCATTACAAGGTCAACGACGCCGGCCGACGTATCGTCGGGCACGTCGACGGTTCGTGCCAGTTGGAGTTTGAACCTAAAGGCCTTCGGGCGCCAAGGCGGTAACGAGTCTGCGACGATCCTCGAAATCTCGACAAGTCCACCCGGCCCCGCCTAGTCTCCGCGCATGGAAATCCACATTGCCCGTGATGGAAAGCAGTTCGGGCCTTTCCCCCTGGAAGAGGTCCAACGCCAACTCGCGGCCGGCACCCTCTTGCCCACCGACTTTGCCTGGACGACCGGCGCCGCCGGTTGGGTCCCACTCGGCTCGTTTCCGGGTCTGACGGTAGTCTCGGCGAGCGTCGCGCCCGGAGGCAGTCCGCCGTCGATACCCGCGAATGTCTCCGCTCCGTCCCGGCCGGCCCAGACCTCCAGCGGAGCCATCATCAGCCTCATCTTTGGCATTCTGTCTTTCCTCTTTCTTCCCCTGATCGGAGGACTCGTGGCGATCATCAGCGGCCACATGGCCCGGAGCGCCATTCGCCATTCGGGAGGCGCGATCAAGGGGGACGGGATGGCGCTCGCGGGGACGATCATCGGTTACTTCAATATCGGTTTCTTCCTTTGCGTCGTGCCGATTCTGGCCGGGATCGCGGTGCCCGTGTTTGCGGAAGTCCAGTTGAAGGGGAAGGAGACAAAATCCCTTTCGAACGCGAAGCAGATCGCGACCGCCTGCAAGCTTTATGCGATCGATCACCAGGGTGCGTACCCGAAAACAGTGGACGAGTTGGTGCCGGACTACCTGCCCAACCGCGAGACCTTCGCTTCCCCTCTCTCGCCCGGCGAAGAGATCGCTTACTATTATTTCGGCGGCAAGGACACCGATCCGGCGGAGAAGATTCTGCTGATGAGCAAGTTTCAAGACAAGCGGGGCAAGCGGATCATCATCCGCTCGGACACTTCGGGCCGGATCGAATTGCCGCCACCGGGTTCAGTCCCGGCCGGAGGGTCGTAAGTTTCGGTGCTCCAGCGGGCTGTTGTTACGAAGTTTTAGGCATGTGAACATGCGCGTCCTTCCACAATCTCCTGAGCAACTCCTTGAGGAGCTGTTTGTGATGTTCCCGCAGTACCGCGCTCTCTATGACGGTCCAATTCACCATTTCGCGCCAACGTTCCACTCTGTCTGATGGATTTTACTCAGTTCTTCGGAGTAGAAGCCGCTTCCCTTTCCGAGGCGCAATTGCGTTCTTTTGGAGCATTGGTGAATGCGGCGGTCGCAGCGGGTGGTTTACTGGAGAACGCGTTCAGCACTTGCTTGCTTGAGCACCTGCATCAGATCGGAGCATTAGAGGTTTTGCACCCCCATTTCAGTGCGCTTGCGCGCGAACAGACACATGCCTGAGATCAATGCCGATGTGCAAAAAAATCGCTGCGGGATGCGTTGGAGTGATCTTTTTTCCCGCGTTGCCAAAATGACGGCGGACGCTTGATCTCCGTTCCGTCTCTATCACCATGTTAACTGTCGCTCGCGTCATCCGATGAAGAACGTCTCGATTCTCCTCTTCTTCATGGTCGCCACGTTCGGGTTTTGGGTTCTGTCCTCAGCATACATCCTTGCCCGTTTTGGGGTCCGGGTGTCGGTCATCGTCTTTACTTTGGGCTGTTCACGGTCCCTGATTTGCTGGCCGTCGTCATTTTTTGCAGCATGGGCCATTCTTATCGCCCGCTTAGGTAGTACCTTTTTCGTAGGCCACACAGCATCTCGTTTCCGTTTCGCCGCGACAGCATTCGTCGTCCTCCTTTTTCTTGATGTTCGCGGCGCGTTCATTCCGTCCAACTTCGGCTTGGAGTTTTTCACTCAGTTGCTCATCCACGCCGCACTCATTTCAGTCGCTGCTTGGTAGGGTCTTCGCAAGTATCCGACGAAATCCCGCAACGCTATCGATTCGCCGCAGGAGAACGACTAAGTCTGCTTGGAGCTGGCTGCAGAGCCAAGGTCAAGACCGTTTGTAGATTTCACGACGGTGACCGACGTAATGCAGATAAAGTCGCCCGAGCTGCAGATCGAACTCGTAAATCACACGGTAGTCTCCCACGCGCAGCTTGAATTCGGCGCGGCCTTGTAGTCGTGAGTGCGAGAAGCCATCGAGGTGGGCGCCCATCTCGTCGATCTTGCCTTGCACTGCGTCGCGGACCGAGGCGGGGAGCGCGTCAAACGCGCGCGAGTAGGTGTGCGACCAGATTTGAAGTGCTCCGGCCACCGGCTAAAGCGGCTGCCGCGAAGTGAATCTACCCTCTGCCATTTCACGGCGCGATTGATCCAGCTTTTCTTTCACTTCATCCGTCAATACGAAGTTGTCCTCGAGGTAGTCATCAATCCAATTACGCAATTGTTCGACCTCGGCGCGTGAAAGCCGGGGAATAACTGCTTCAATTTCCTGAATCGTACTCACAACCCAACTATAGCGAGGGAGGGGGGGAAAGAAAGCTTTTCGTAAGCAGGGAGCACGCGGTTGGCGCAATCGACAGATTACGCGAAGCGAGATGTCGATGGCCAATGGGGACCATCTATTGTCTCCACGGCACTGCGAACTGCTTGCCACGCCTCACCATTGACGCCAGTTGCCGGATGCGTTGTCCGAGGGAAGCGTGCGGGATGAGGGACTCGAACCCCCAACAAACTGCGTGTAAAGCAGCTACTCTACCATTGAGTTAATCCCGCAA
>Ga0206804_10089_pt1 | contig 27030 bp, 27 predicted proteins | sample Alteio_BWOrgCont_62_FD_152888 | JGI IMG/M metagenome (GOLD analysis project Ga0206804, IMG submission 152888) | Enriched cells from forest soil in Barre Woods Harvard Forest LTER site, Petersham, Massachusetts, United States -... | ecosystem: Environmental > Terrestrial > Soil > Temperate forest >... | reverse complement strand
CCAGCGGAGCGGAATTTGCCCTCTGGCGGATGCTCGGAGCGATTGATCGAGAGCGGGTTAAACCTGTCATTCTTTTTGGCGAGGAAGGACCTGCGGCGGAATTCATGCGCGAGATCGGAGTGGAGACCCACGTGCTTCCCTTACCGCCGGAAGTCCGCGAAGTTCGCAAAGACTCTCTCAGTTGCGGTTCGCTCATGAATTTCGGGCGGCTGTCGTTACTTGTTAAATATGCAGTTCGGATTGCCGGATTCGCCCGCCGAAACGCAATCCAAATCATTCACACTAATACCATCAAGGCGCATATTTACGGAGCGCTCGCCGGGCGTCTTTCCGGGTTGCCGGTAGTCTGGCATCTTCGCGATTACGTCAACGAAAGCTACTTTCCGTGGGCTGCCGTGAAAGCCGTCCGCTTTCTGGCGAAGCGTGCGCCGAAGCATATTATAGGCGTTTCACGAAGTGTGATGGGGCAACTCCAGCTCGAGGATGGCGAAGGAAGGTCGACCGTGATTCTCGACGGACTTTCCGATCAGGAACTGTCGACTGACATGCGCTTGAGGATCAGCCGGGAACCGATGGGCCGATTTCGCGTCGGAATCGTAGGACGTTTGGCTTCGTGGAAAGGGCAGCACGTCTTTATTGATGCCGCCGCGAAAGTCCTCGCTGCGGGGGGGGATGCGGAATTCGCAATTATTGGCGCGCCGCTTTTCGGCGAGGAAGATTACGAGACGGCATTGAGAAAACAGGCAGCCGCGCTGGGTCTTGGCGAGCGCCTGCGCTTCACGGGCTTCACGCGGGATGTGCCCGGAGAATTGCGCAAGCTCGATATACTTGTGCATGCGTCAACTACCGGCGAACCCTTCGGGCAGGTTATCATTGAGGGCATGGCCGTCGGCTTGCCAGTCATCGCCAGTCGCGGTGGTGGAGTGCCGGAGATCATCACTCACGGGAAAAATGGCATCCTTACGCCGATGGGTGATGCAGCGGCGTTGGGCGAGGCGATCATTTCCCTCATGCGCGACCCGGAAATGGCCGCGCGACTGGGTCGCGCCGGGCATGCTCACGCACGCACTCGCTTCCGTGCGGCCATTGGAGCCCGCCAGGTTGAAAACGTCTATCAATCGATGGGAAGATGAAATGTTGTTGACCGACCCCTGCGCGCTCTTTGGCAACCCACTTGAGACCTCTCCTCTAAGGCTTTGAACGCGCCAATTGTGAGTCTCTCAAGAAAAAAGGTAATCCTTTTCGTCTTTGGCACGCGGCCGGAGGCGATCAAGCTTGCGCCGGTAATTCAAGCCTTTCAGAAGGATGGGGAATTGGAGGTTCGGGTCTGTGTCACTGGACAGCACCGAGAGCTACTCGACCAGGTGCTTGGATTTTTCGAGATCGAGCCTGATATCGACCTCGATCTGATGGTGCCGGACCAACGTCTACCGAACCTTGCGGCAAAAGTCATTGCTTGCTGCGCCGATGTCCTGGAAAAAATGAAACCCGATTTGGTCTTTGTGCAGGGTGATACGACGAGTGCGTTCGCCGCCGCATTTTCAGCCAGTCTTTGCCGGGTTCCCGTCGCGCATGTCGAAGCCGGTCTGAGAAGTCTCGACAAAAGCTCGCCCTTTCCAGAGGAGATCAACCGCGTGCTCGTGGGACATCTGGCTGAATTGCATTTTACACCCAGTGCAGAATCGGCTGTGAATCTCCGCAGAGAGGGGCATTCGCACAATATCCATGTGGTCGGCAATTCCATCGTCGACGCGTTGAGGCAATTGTTACCGACCTTTGCCGAGGTGCGCGACGAAACATATCTTGGGAAGTTTCCGTCGGACTCTTCGCGGAGAAAACTTGTCTTTGTGACATTACACCGGCGAGAAAGTTTCGGAATGCCGTTGCACAATCTCTGCCGTGCAGTTCGGCAAATCGCGGAAGAGTGCCCGGGCGCGGACGTGATCTTTCCGGTGCATCCTAACCGGCAGGTGATGAGCGTGGTTTCAAATATTCTGACTGGAATCAATGGGGTTCGTCTATTTGAACCGATCTCTTATGCCGAATGCATCTGGCTGCAATGCCGTGCCTCCCTGGTAATCACCGATTCGGGCGGCGTTCTCGAGGAGGCGGTGACACTCGGTGTGCCTGTCCTCGTCGCGCGCGAAGTCACGGAACGATCCGAGGCGATTTCGTCCGGCCACGCTCAGCTCCTGGGGTTTGATCGAGCGGCCATCTTCCAGGCGGCGGTGGAGGTGCTTGCGGCGGAATCACCCCCGCCTGACGTCCCAAGGGTGTTGCGCAAGACGTTTGGGGATGGGCGCACGGCTGAGCGCATCGTTCGGATCTCCAAAGAATACTTACATCAAGATCGCCCACTGAAAGCGGTGGGGACCGTGGTAAATATACTGGGCGCGTCATGAGATATTGCTGCTTTCGCTTCGACGCTGATACGCACGTGTGCGTTTCTGAAGGCATCCCGCGATTGGCGGAGTTGGCGGATGAACTCGACGTGAAGTTCACTTTCTTTGTGAATATGGGGCGGGCCTTTGCGCCGAGTATCACTCTTGCGAAGATGATTCGGCGTGTGGCAGGGGAGGGGAATCGCAATTTCGTTCCAGCCGTCCGAAAACTCGGATGGCAGGAATCTGTGAAGGCCGCAATATTAAATCCGAGGGCTGGCAGGTCTGATCCGGCGGCCTTAAAGGCAGCCGAGATTGCCGGACACGAGATCGGACTTCACGGCGGGCGAAATCATGCTCACTGGGAGAAAAGCGCTCATCGTTGGAGCAAGGAGCAATTGCGCGACGAGATTCGAACGGGAATGCGTTGGATGGCCGAGTCTGGATTAAAACGCCCGACGGCATTTGCTTCGCCGGCTTGGAACAGCCCTGATTCTCTTAGAAGTCTCCTGCCGGGCTTCGGCTTTCGAATTCTGGCCGACGTCTATAGCAAAGGCGAATGTGCGATTCCGGCGCGGGAGGAAGGGCTTGTTCACATCCCGACCAATATCACCGCGGCGCCTGGAACGGCTGGATATCTGGAGACGATGAAAACGAGGGGCTGGAACCAGCTCCAAACGGTCCGGGACTTTAGGGCGCAACTCGCGACCAGCGGGAGACTGGCCGTAGTCTACGATCATCCATTCTTTGCAGGAACACATGCGCTTCGCGAATTGCGGGAATTGGTTAAGGTCGCGCTTACTGAGGGATTCACCGTCTGCACGATCAGCGCCGCTGTTGACCGTCTGTGCGGCTCGTCTGAGTCCCCGACGCACTGCTTGCTGTCATAACGATGCGCATCGTTCATCTTACTCAATCCACAACCGCAGAAATTACCGGCGGCCTGGAGTATCATATCGCGAACCTAACGGCTGCCTTGCGGCAGAGGGGACACGAGGTGATTGTCCTCAACACGGAATCGTTTCCCAACAAATCCAAGAACCTGGCCGCAAAGCCCCAGGACGAAGCGCCCCTGGCCGCGCGACGCGGCGCGCATCTATTACCGAAGACATTCTGGCAGGATCTGGATGCCCATTGGGAGACGATGGCTATGTTCACGCGCCGGATGATGAAAAAGCGAGCCGTGAAAGTAATCGCCGATCATATTGATCATCTGAATCCCGACGTTGTGCATCAACACTCGTACATCGGAGGACTAGGACTATGCAGATTGATTTCCCGAAAATATCCGGTTGTCTTTACCAATCACACGGGCGCCTATCTGCACTTTGATCGGATAGTTTGCACTCGATGGTTGCAGCGGCAACTGATGAAGCGATTCGCCGCTGTGATCGGCCCCAGCCGGGAGTTATCGCCGAGAACCGTCAATAGCCATTACATTCCAAATGGGGTCGACCCTTCGAAGTTCTTTCCAGTGTCCGGGGTTGAACTTCACCGACTGGAAAAGAAATACCGCTGCGTTGGCAAACAGGTATTTCTGTGTCCTCGAAGGTGGGCGCCGACGAAGGGCGTCATTTACCTGGCTAAAGCGTTACGCCATTTGAGTCGATCAACATTAAATAATAGCGTGTTCATTTTCTCCGGTAACGAGACGCCTGGCTATAAAAAATATCAGCGAAACATTCGAGACGTTCTAAACACGGTGGAAGGTGAAGTGCGGGTGCTCGGAAATCTTGGCCAAGTCGAATTGGCCGAACTCATGAATATCTCCCGCGTTTGCATCATTCCCTCCTTGATGGAGGCCACAAGTCTGGCCTGCCTTGAAGCGATGGCCAGTGGAACTCCAGTGGTGGGCACAGAGACTCCAGGTCTTGTTGAATTAATTCGCGATGGGGTCAACGGATGGTTGACACCTCTCCGAAACGACAGGGCGCTCGCCGCGCGAATCGAATTGATCGCAGGAATGTCGCAAGAGGACCTGCGACGGATGGGGCAGGACGCCATGAATACAGTGAGGGAACACTACACGTGGAAAATCGCGGCCTTCAAAACGGAGGAGATCTACCGAGTGGCCATGCAAGGAGCGAATCGAAGTGCAGGCCGGCAGTCTGAAAATGCCGCTCTGCGGATGGCGCCGCTGCGTGAACTCTAATGAATTTCCCCATTGATCGATCATGAACGCGCTGGACGAATGTGAGACAGCAACCCGACGAATCCTATTTGTTGACCACACCGCCTCATTAGGAGGCGCGCAACTTGCACTCTTGCGGCTGGTCAGAACGCTCGACCATCGGCGATTCGATATTCGAGTAATTCTCTTTTCCGATGGGCCGCTTACAGATAAGCTTCGCGAAGCCGGCGCGACCGTTGAAATTCTGCCGCTTTCAGAGAGCATTACAGCAACGTCCCGACATGCTGCCAGCAAAAGCCTGTTGAGGGTGGGAACAATGTTGACGATTCTTCGCCACGTCGTCCGACTCTCTCGCATCATGCGGATCAGGAAAGCCGATCTAGTTCACACTAATTCGCTAAAATCTGACCTTATCGGCGGATTTGCCGCACTGTTGGCAAGGAAGACGTTGATTTGGCATATTCACGACCGAATTTCGGGTGACTATATGCCGCGGATGACCGCGGGCGCGTTGTGGTTACTCGCGCTTCTCCTGCCGGGCCGTCTCATCCTAAACTCCGAATCTTCTCTCAAGGCGCTGAAACCCTATCCGGTAACCAAGTGCGACGTGATTTTCCCTGGTGTGGACCTCGACGAATTCCCGGCCATCAAGAGTGATCGAAAATCTTTCGAGCCGGTGGTCGGGATCGTGGGTCGACTGAGTCCCACGAAGGGACAGGATATTTTCCTGCGGTCCGCCTTGTTGGTGCATAGACGCCATCCAAATGTGCGGTTCCAGATCGTTGGCTCAGCGATGTTCAATGACGCGGAATATGAAGGGGAAATGCGTCGGCTTGCGGACTCACTGGGAATATCCGCCTTCGTGGCTTTCGTAGGTTTCGTCGACGACATCGGGCGCTATCTCCCGCGATTGAGTATCCTCGTTCATGCATCGACCACCCCAGAACCTTTCGGACAAGTCATTGTAGAGGCAATGGCGTCCGGCGTTGCGGTTGTGGCAGTTGGCACGGGGGGAGTTCCCGAGATCGTGGTGGAAGGTGTCACCGGCCTGCTCGTTCCACCGGCGGATTCGTCGAGTTTGGCAGAGGCAATTTGCGAAATGCTGGAGAATCCCCGCAAATCCCTCGAGATGGCGACCCAAGCTCGCAAGCGAGTCGAAGATCTTTTTGTCATCCAGCGCACGGCGCGAATGGTGGAGAATGTGTATGATAATCTCCTTGGGCCGCGCCGATTCAAAAACACGCCGGTTAAAACGATTGCAGAGGCGACCTGATGCGGCTGAGCGTTTTGCCAGATTTATGATAGCATAGGAGCTTATTTCGGTCCTAGTGAAGTAAGCCGACCGCGTCGCTGACACAGGTCGGCACAACTCTAGCGATCAGGTCGGAAATGGCTGACGAGAGAGTGGTCGATCAACGCACTTGCCGGCGGGTGCCGATATGGTCGGCAGAGTTTTTCCGATCATGGACGAAGTCCTGGATGCGCTGCGCGCCAATCGTCACCATTCCGGACCACATTTGCTGCTAAATTGAGGTCCAGCGTTTGTAGGACGAATGAGGACAACTGGCGATGATTCGCGACGACAGGCATATCGGTGGGCTGCCGATACCGCGAATAAGCCGCAGAGGGGATAGTAGCCAATATGGACAATCCGAATGATCACCGTACGCGCTCCTCGACGCCTCGGGTCGCGATTGTCCACGATTGGCTTCCGGTATATGCCGGTGCGGAGCGCGTCTTGGAACAAATCATCCGCGTTTTTCCCAACGCGGACCTTTTTAGTTTGATTGATCTCATCCCGAACGGCGAACGATCTTTTCTGGGAGATAAGACCGTCCACACGTCATTTCTTCAGAACTGGAAGTGGGTCAGGACCAGATATCGCTCGTTTCTTCCCTTAATGCCATTCGCGATTGAGCAATTTGACCTCACAGGCTATGACCTGATTATTTCGAGCAGCTATGCCGTAGCGAAGGGAGTCATCACAAGCCCCGATCAGTTGCACGTTTGCTATTGTCATTCGCCCATGCGCTATGCATGGGACCTGCAGCATCAATATCTCAAGGCAGCCAATCTGGATCGCGGTCCACGAAGTTGGATCGCTCGGGCGATTCTTCACTACATGCGGCTCTGGGATGCGCAGTGTCAAATGCGCGTGGATCATTTTCTCGCAAATTCGCGGTTCGTCGGACGGCGCATCAGGAAGACCTATGGCAGAAATGCAGCAATCGTCTATCCGCCGGTTGATGTGGAGGCATTTCCCCTGTGCGAGCAAAAGGAGGATTACTATGTGACCGTTTCACGCTTGGTTCCATATAAGATGGTGGGCCTGATCGTTGATGCCTTTACGCAGATGCCCCACTTGGAGTTGCGGGTCGTCGGAGACGGACCGGAGTTCGATAGAATCAAAACTCGAGCTGGTTCGAATATTCGAATGCTCGGTTACCAATCAAATGCGGTAGTCTGCGAGCAGATGCAGCGGGCGAAGGCATTTGTGTTCGCCGCCGAGGAAGATTTTGGCATTGCACCTGTGGAAGCGCAAGCCTGTGGCACACCCGTTATCGCCTACGCAAAGGGTGGTGTGTGTGAATCGGTGGTTCCAGGTGAGACGGGTTTGCTTTTCCACGAACAAACGGTCGCAGCCTTGCAGGAAAGCATCCTGGAGTTCGAGCGGGAGGAACATTCTTTCAGTCCGTGGGCGATCCGGGAGAACGCAATGCGGTTCTCGGCTGAATATTTTCGCCGTGAATTCGAGGTGAAGGTCATGGATTACTGGTTTGGATTTATGGGTGGTGCCGAACTTGAAGATGCCAGCACGGCGAAGGCAGAAGAGCCCGTTCGCTGGCCGCGTCCGTTGGCCGGCAGCCGGGAAATCTCCCGAGCTTCGAATCGTTAACCATGTAGCGCATCTCTTCCAACTTGGAACATATGAAAACAATCCTGCATACAATTCTTGCATTCATCGGACTGATGGCAGCGGTGACGGAAACGGTGATGGCCGCGACTGCTCCCGACGATCCGGCGAATCAAAGCAACATCACCGGACAATCAGTCAGCCAATGTCTGCCCGATTTACGGGTATGCAGCATTACTCTTTCAAGTAGCAAGAGCGGTAGCACCTATACGGTTGCGGGAAAGATTACGGTCGTGGAGAGTGCCAATTCACAAAGCGCAATCCAAGGAGCTACAGTCATGGTCACCTGGACGCGGCCGAGCGCCTCCCCAGTGAGTCAATCTGGCGTCACGAACAGTGCAGGGACAGTTTCCTTTAGCACGACGGGCCCAGGTAGTACCTACACGCTTTCGGTAACAGGCGTGAGCAAAACGGGTTACGCTTTCGATACCGCGGGCAGTACCTTGGTTAAGAGCATCACCAACTAGCAGCTCTGGCCGAACAACGCTGCTGGGCTAAAAGTCCGAGTGCTGAACGTGGACCGTCGCGATGAGCGACGGAAGGCGCGCGATCCACCATTGCCTAAAGAGGAGAAGGGCCCGGCCGGCTTGGTCGGGCCTTTTCTGTTGGGCGGAAAGGTGCAACGAGCCTCGACCGTGATTCGTGCTCCTGCAGGGAGGGATCACTCCAAAGAATCCCGAGGAGGGCTGCCGCGTAAAGCTGGATGGCCGGGATCTGGAACGGGAAGTCCACCAAAGCGTGCAGGAGAAGCCCGCCGAGCGCGAGGGCAACGGATGTTTTGAGGAGGTCGTCCGTTGCCGGCACTATGACCAGTGGCGACGGTTTGACGGCGCGACGCATCGCGCCACCGAACAAGACGGCCCAAACGATGATTCCCCACCAACCCCATTCGATGCATGTCTCCAGATAATCCTCGTGGGCGTGCTCCCAGATGCCTGCGGTGGTTCTGAGTCCCTTGGTGTAGTGCGGAAAGGTGATTTTGAAATTTCCGGGCCCAATTCCCCAAGGGCCGGCATCCGGAAGAATTCGGAGACAGGCCCGCCATGCCGCCAGGCGCGGGTTGTCCGCGGTGAGCGTTTGCGGAAGCTGGCCCCAGCGTTGAACCGCGCGGTCGAACCCAAAGAGTGAAATACCAAGGAGCGCGACGACGGCAATGATCGCGATTTGCGGCCATCCTTTCCGGGTTCGGATTAAGCCATTCTTTAGCAGATAGTGAAAGGAGACCCAACCCGCGCCAAGCAGGAGGATCCCGGTCACCAACATGGCGGCCTTGGAAGCAATTGCTACTTCGGCAGCCAGGACGAGCATGAGGGACGAGATCCAGAAGGCCCGGCTCGCATGTGCTGCAGGTCTGCAAAAGGCGAGTGTGGTGTAGGCGATCAAAAGAGGCACCAACACATTGACGAAGGCACCGGCATTACCGTGATAGTAGAAGCTGGCGAAGAGGTTGTGCTGTAAAGCTGACTCGCTCCAAAGGAGGAGTGGAAGGTTGAGCAACCGCTGCGCCAGACCATAGACCGTCAAGGCCAATCCGCTCCAAACGATGAAGCCCAGCAAGCGCCTACGCCAAATAGTTTTGGACGCCATATCCGTGAATACGCAAAGAACCGTTAGCAGACCAGAAACACGTAACATCATCGGAAATGCTTCCACCGTATCCAGCGCACCGGGAACCCATCGACCTGACCACCACGGGTGTGCGGGAACGAAGGTGAAGTGCTGGCGATCGTAGAAGTATTGCGCGTTAGCGATTAGCATCCAACCCTGGATCAAGAGCAACGCCCCGCAGATGATGACAATCGCTGGAACCCGCGGTCGTTGGCGGCGCATCGTCAAGCCGACAGCCCAAAGTCCGGAGATTGCGAAGAGAAGCCCTGTAAGCCAAGGATGCGTGTCTTCCGGAATGAAAGCATAGGGCCACGGTGCGAGACAAATCAGTGAAATAGCCAGCCAACGTGCGATGGAGAGCGGGTGGCCGCGATCAATTGTCACGGGTCTTTGGTGAGAGTTCAGTTCTCCAGCAGCGCACGGAGGTAGTCCGCATAGTAAGTCTTACCCAAATCGTCAATCAGCGCGCGTAATTGCTCGGGGGATGATCCACCCCTTGAGCGACGCAATTTCTTCGATGCACGCGATCTTCAAACCCTGCCGGTTTCCCTCGTAAAGCTCGATGGTCCCAGTGACGGCAATTTCCTTGCCTTGAAGTTCCGTCAGCCGTCCCGGCCCGTTCGCGAGCAGCGCCGGGGTTTTGGCGTTCAACACTGCGACGGCAAAAATCTGATTGGGATACTTGTCCCCGAAGTTCAAGTAGCCGTTCTTACTTTTGCTGTAGATCGCTTGGACCACCGTGCCGCGAATCGTGACCTTTTCGCCAACGCGCTTCCCGGCGTCTTCGGGAGTGATGTCCCCGGCGAGAAGAGATCCGGCGGTGAGGATGCACAAAAGAGTGAGGAGGGACGAGGGGTGCATGCCCCGAGAATATCGTTGAGAATGAACGTGCCAACTCAATACGGTTTCGCCCATCCGCCATGATCGAGAAAATCGTCTCAGGAGGCCAAACCGACGCCGATCGACCCGCCCTCGATTGCGCTCTGGGCAAAGCGGAGGCGATAGTCGTCGTTCGGGCGCGTGATCCATTTTCGGAGCCCATTTCTTTCTTGTTGATCGCCGTGCCGCCCAGCAAGCCGCCGGTCAGTTTTACGTATATCGGAGTTTCCATCGCGTCTTCGGCCAGACGGAAACGTGTTCCGAGGCCGAGGTCGGGCGGGGATACCGCTTTGTGCGATCGCCAAATTTCTTACCCAACTTTTCACTCCCCGCGCGGTAATCGAGTTGAGACGTTCAAATAACGAATCGAAAGAGTAGAACCCCATGAACCGAATTCCCCTATACGCAGCCGTCGCCGCGATGCTCTTGATTGGCACCGTCGACCGCGCCAATGCAGAAGCCCCCGTATCGCCCTATGCCGGCACTGGCGATCTGGAGATCGATAAAACCGAAGATAAAGTCGACGTCCCTCCCGTTCCGGCACCCGAGGGCGCGATTGTACTTTTTAACGGCAAGGATGTTTCCGACTGGACCAGCAAGGGTGGCGATGAATGCAAGTGGGACGTCGTCGACGGCCTGCTCCAGGGCAAGCCGGGCACCGGCGACATTCTCACCAAGCACCAGTTCGAAGGCGCCTACAAGCTGCACGTCGAGTTTCGGGTTCCTTATGAGCCGAACAATCACAGCCAGGGCCGCGGCAACAGCGGCGTCTATTTGAACAGCCATTGGGAAGTTCAGGTGCTCGACAGTTATCACAACCCGACCTATGCCGACGGCGCTTGCGGCGCGATTTACAGCATCGAGCCGCCGACGGTGAACGCCGCCAAGGCGCCGACCGTCTGGCAGGCCTATGACATCGAATTTCATCCGGCCACGTGCGAGAACGGGAAGGTCGTCGAGCGGCCGACAATGACGGTGATCTGGAACGGTGTGAAGGTTCACGACCATACGAAACTCACGAAAGATTCCACTCCCGCCGGCAACGGTGGCGACATCTGCAAGCCCGGTCCGCTCAAGCTACAGGATCATGGCCATCCGGTTCAGTTCCGAAACATTTGGGCTGTGCCGTTGAAGGAGTAAATCCACTCTCCAGTCGTAGCGCGGCGCGGGTATATTGAATTGACCACTCGGATTCCTCTGTGCCCTAACGATGCTGGATGCGCCGAAGCGGCACGCATCCCGACCTATGAAACATCTCGTTGCACTTCTCGCTCTCCTGCTGCGCGTCAGCTCAAACGTCCGCGCGGCGGACGATCCCTATCTCCGCGCCGGATTGCGGGAGTGGATGTGATGGCCAGCAAAACCGGACCGCCGGTGATTCCCTGCCGGGCCTTCCACGCCGTGCCAGTCGGAGAGACTTGAGGGGGGAATTTGACCCCGCCACCTTCAGGGTGAAGATTGAGTGACATTGCCCGGCGATGTGAGCTGCTCAGCGAGTCATGTCCTCAATGCACCGATCGATCAGGAAGGTGGACCAGCCATCGATTGTTGTCTTTCCCTGAGGAGACGTCTGAACTCCAGTGCCTTCCGGCCAAGCCAATACCATGCGGGAGTCCACCTCCCGCATATTATACGATCCCTTGGGCAAAAATTGCGTCTTAAAGAAAAGCGCCGCGGCCTGGTATTTAGGGCCTTCCTTGATACCGACTATCATCCCGGTCCCACTCTCAAATTGGAGCAAGCCATAGCAGTCCCCTCTGGCATAAAGCTCCGCTGAGAGGGTCCGAAAATACGCGCCAAGCCTCGCCAGAAACTCCGCGGAAACCGGCTTGTCGGGCTTGAATAACCGCGCCACAATCTGCGGTGGGACCCATATCCTCCCGTTTGGACTGAGTGGAAATGTCGCCACCAAGGCGGTGTGGCTTCCAGCGTTCTTCTTGACCAGGAGGGTCAATCGATCTTTCGGGGCAGGTATCGTTATCGTGCCGCCAGGGGCTCCGGGCATGCAAAGCTGGTCCCATGCTCTTTGCGCTTGAGCCAGGTCGCTCGACGGGGCGTGCTTACGGACAAACGGCACCACTGCTTCTTTATCAATCCTCAAAGCCTGGTAGTGATCTTCCAAAGAGTTCGACCGGGAAAAAAAGAAGATCAGCAAACTCGCACTCAAGAGAAGACCGCCGATGATGTATACTGCCCGCTTTGGCCGCCCGTGGCTGTTCCAAGCCCATCCACTGGTTAACTCCTTCGTTTTCGTGTAAAGCGCAGCTAGATCCCGAACCAAATGCTCGCGGCCCGCCTCGGAAATCAAACCTGAGGCTTTGGGAGCGGCTTCGAATTGTTCCTGGAAGCCTGGTGGCAGTGGCGGCCTCTGCCGACGAGCAGCCGTCTTTTCCCGAGCTCCGAGGAGATATTTCTGTAGAACTCTTTGAGACTTTCTCGGAGCAGCCAGGTAGCCGGCTTGTCAGGCTTGATCATCCTGGCGATGATCTCTGAGGGAATCGATATCCACCCACTCGCATTGAGTGGAAACGCAGCCCCAATGGCGGTGGGGCTTCCGCTGGCCTTCGAGAGCACGATATAGACTCCGTCTTTCTCCGCCCGAATCGTCGTTTTCAAGTCCTCTGACGGAGAGTTCCAAAACGCCTCACATAACTGCTCCACCTCGGCCGGGTTGTAGGAAGGTGCGTGCTGAAAGACAAACGGCGCTACCGCCTCTTTGTCTAGGCTGGTCGCATTTGCAATCGTGTCTTGCTGTGGCTGCTGCGGCGGCTTCACTGATGCCGCAGCTTCCAAGAGTGAAGGTGCCACTATGGCGGGTTTCCATTCCGCCGGCCCGTCTTCCTCCTCCGCCTTCTGACGTTCTTCGGGAGGTTTCGCCGCGGGCGTCTCCCCAACGGGAGCGTCCGGATCATCGCGGCCAAAGCGTTTTTCGACATTCGTTTCTTTCGGAGTGGGGCGAACGCTCCCATCCTCGTAGATGAAGAATTTCGTGCCGCACTCGGCGCACTCGACTTTGGCGCCCCGCATCTCTTCGCCGATGCAGTAATTCGCGCCGCACTCGGGGCAGAGGATGTCCAGCGTGGCCATGGGAGGTGATGTTCCAGCTAATTGCAGGTTGCCGGTGGTAGCAACCGCCTGCAATCAGAAACCGATGCTTGACCCACTCCCGCATTCCACCGTCGTCGACCGCAACTGCACGGGGTAAATCGACTCCGCCCGCTTCATCACCACGCCAATCGAGATCCTCCGCGAATCTGGTATCCCATGCGATTGCGAACAAGGAGCGGCAGCACGCTGCCGTCTTCACACGTCAATTCGGCGCCGACAATTGCGTGCGTGCCGTGTTCCTTGCCCTTTGCATGAAACCGGGGTGCGCCGTAGTTCGCCACACGGTATGAAAGTCCGCCGGGTAGGCTCACCTCCCAGGGTTGTCCACGCCCGCGAGCCAGTCCAGCTTTTGATGGTCTTCCAAAAGCCGCTTCCGCAGCTTGTTGTAGGACACGGATTGCACGGCCCCGCCGTCGTCAATGGCAATGCAGGCGGCCGTGGCGGCACTTTGTCCCAGAATCATAAAGACGGGTTCCATGCGAATGGAACCGTAGGCCATGTGGGTGCTGCTCACGCAGACCGGCACCAGGAGGTTGTCGCATTCCTTCTCCTTGGGCACGAGGCTGCGGTAGCTGACGGGGTAAGGGTGCGGGATTTTGTGTTCCACATTGCCTTCGGCACGTACCGCGCCATTCACGACCACGCGCTGCACGTTGTGAGAGTCCATGCCGTAGCTGGCTAAACCCACGGAGTCAGGCGCCACTTCCAAACCCAGGCAATTCTTCTCTGTCATCACGTAATCCGAGATCATTCGCCGGGCTTCCCGAACATAGAGCTCGTGGGGCCAGCCGCCCGTTTCAACGAACTCATTTCGTGGTAACCCAAATTGGTTGGCTTTGTCCCGGATCCGGGCCGGCAGCCGTTCATCGTGGGCGAGAAACCACATCATGCCCTGCTGGTAAGTCACGTGGGCTTGGAAAATCTTTTCGCGCCTGGCGTAATCCGCCTCCGGCCAATCATAATTTCCGCCGACAAAATCAGTGGAGATCGGACCTGCATTGTTGCAGTCGCCCACGTTAAGCTTGAGCGGACCGAACTTGTAAGTCCAATCCCAGGGGAAGTCGGGCTTCGTGGTCAGGTACCTCAGCAAAAGGGCTTGCGCGTCCGGATCGTAATTGGCTGGCTTTGGCCAGGGGAGTCCTGCCTCTGCCTTTACGGCCCACATGCGGAAGTTATAAGCCTGGATCTTGCGATCCCCGGTTCCAGGCGCAACCGGAGGTTCCGGTGAAATGCCGGGAAGCAGACCGCTCTTGGGATCGGCCGGCGTGCGATAGGGATCGATATCGAAGCGGAATTGGTGCGACCGGGAAATGAAGAAGCCGTTCACCGTTTCGCCGTAATCGTCATTCGACTCCCGACCCACACGGTAACTCACGCCGGCCTTGGCGAATAAGTCACCCTCATAGGTAGCATCAACGAACACTTTGGCCTCGACGCTGTTGCCGTTTTCAAATCGCACCGAGGTGACATGCGATCCCTTCTTCACCACTTCGGAAAGGTGGTGCTCGTAGAGCACGGGAACCTGAGCTTCGGACAAGAATTCGCGAAACTTATCCTCCGCCTGAGAGGGGCTGAAACTGGACCAGCGAGCCTCGGGCTCGGCGTGAATACCCGGTCCTCGCCCCGCGGTTTTGAGGAAATCCACGGCCATGCCTCCCAGCGATTCCGCCTTGCCAAAATCCACCGCCGTCAGGCCTGCGGAGGTGAGACCTCCCACATGCCGCCCAAAGACCGAGAGGACCACCGTCTTTCCCATACGCTTCGCCTGCACGGCGGCGGCCACCCCGCCAGGAGTGCCTCCATACACACAAACGTCCACCTTGTAGGTCTGTGGCGGATCAGCGGGCGGAACCGGGTAATAGTACTTTAGCCCGGGGTTAGGCGTCGTCGGCCCATCCGGGAAGGCAGCGGTGACACTGAAGAAAAGCATTACGAAGGAGCAGAGCCAGTTCACGGAGAAGATGCTTTCGCCCCCGGCGCGCCGCAACTGCCCAAGCCGTGCATCGGAGCCAGGGGAGTGCGGGGGGATGGACGGAGCACACATGGAGCATTTTCGAGATTCACGAGCGTAGCTACCCCTTCCGATGTGTCAAAATTTTTGGCGGCGGCGGTAGCGGGCGTCGAACCACTCGCAGATCCATTACAATCTTGCCTGCTACGAGTGTCAGCTCGCGGACCTGGAGGTGGCGAAGACCCGGCTCGCTTACGCCTTCAAACTTGAACCCAAGCTCCGGTTAATTGCGCTGGTGGATGCGGATTTGGAGTCTCTCTGGGCTTTGCTGTAACCCTAGCCGACCTCTGCCGGAAATTTCATCCCCTCGTCAGCACCGCTCAATCACCACCCCGCATACGGCTCCGAATGCCCCCGGTGCGCCTGCCAATTCCCCCGGTATTTGGTCTCGCTGTCGATCACCTAGGCTACCTATGGGATTGGTCCTGGATCGCATCTTGGCATCCGCTGGCCGGAAAATCACCATTGAGACGGATGGCAGCTAGGGTCTTTAGCGTCACCGATCCAGAGGGAAACACGACAAAATAGCGCCTGGTCGTGGTCAAACTCGGGGAAGCCATACGCGCTTTTGTTCTGCTCCCCAAACGCTGGGTGGCGGAGTGCTCCTTCGCTTTGGTCAGTCGGTTCCGACGCCTGACTCTGGACTCGGTATTGTGGGAGATTGCCGGCCTCGTTCGCCTCGCCATCCGCTTTTCCAGTACCGTGCAGCCGCTATGCACTCCGCCGTCCGCAGATAGTTGGCGATGAGCGGACCGCCGAGCTGGAATACCTCTGCAGGCCGCGGCACTGCCAATGACTGCCAATAAATGCCGTCTTTTTGTGCACTTTTGCGTTGGTATGCGTCGGCTCAATTCATGGGCTCAACCGCCGCCAGATCCTTTATTCAAGCCTATTCCAGGGTGAAATGGGCTGGCAGCGCATACGGGATTCGAATGCGTCCGCAATCTTCATCAATTTGCAAGAAGATGCTCGCACAGAGCACCTTGTGCAATCCTAAAGATTTTGCGTTATGCACGGAAATGCACGAAATTGAAGCGGGGTTGTCCTGCTTTGTCCTGCAATTCTTTCGTTTCATCCGCTTGCACGTTCGCGATCTCGGGATTATCGGTCCTGCACGCCCGAGGGTTTTGATTTCCCTCATCTTCGGTCGAATAACCGAGCGAACAGATCTTTGACATTGCGGAAAAGCAATTGCTGGAATCGAAATCCAGCCATCTAGTCGCGAGTGCGACTAAATTTAAAGAGGTTTGTAGATTTCAAACCTCCCGATCTTGTCACGTTTGACAAATCGAGCGCGGCGGCTGGGGCTCCGCGTTGCTCGACGCAATTCTGAGTGAATGTCGGGCGGATAGGCGGGGGCCTATCTAAACTTGAGGAGGGAGCGTCGCAACTAGGATCGAGGATGACGCTCCCGTTTTAAGCAAACCACCCACTGCAGACCACGTGGGAGACATTTTTGCTACAATGAATTTTTTAACCAAGAGCGGACTGGCGACGAAATGCTCGGTCTCCAGACGCACAGTGAACACCTGGATGCGCGACGGGATCATTCCATACTTGCGCATTAAAAACGTGGTCAGATTCGACCCAGTGGCGGTCGAGGAAGCGTTGAAACATTTTCAAGTCGAGTGCCGTGGGCGGACTCGCAGACAGTCAAAGGTGGCGGGCAGTGGTCCCGCCAATCCGGCATCACAGGGGATCGATGCTAAACATTCGGAAAAACACTCAGGCGGTCCTGTAATCACCCGTACGAGCAGCAGTTTTCTGCCGTGATCGATACCGTGGGCTTTACCATTGCGGGCCGATTAAGAAGTGAGTATCTGGGCGTTCAAGATCTACCTCGAAGGGACTGGATCAAGAAGGCCTGTGGGCAACTGGACTCAAGTGGAAATGCTACCCACTCAATGCTGATATGCAAACCGCTGGATTTGACCATCTTTGGAGGTGGTCGCGGATTTAATAGCGTGAGAGCCAACTTGCCGAAATTGCTCTGGGGTCATAACGGCAGGGTCATTACGACAGAAGCGGAATTAAAAGCGGCATTCCAGTGGTTGGAGTATATGCTTCATCTCGTATTGGAACCTGTATTCCCGAATAAGGCATTTGTACCGGGCCTGCCAGACACGGTTGAGTGTCATTTCACGCGGATCGATTTGGCGTGGCAATTTCCCCGCGAGGAAGGGGTATTCTTTGCATTGAGTAACGCAAGTCATGAAAAAATCCGCTCGCTACCTTCACTGATTAAGGGGGAAACGGTGCACCTGAGAGGGTCGTTTTTGGAGATCATCTGTTACGAGAAAGTGAGGCAGATGCGGGTGAGATCACAGATCCCGGATGAGGTTCATCGCGTGGAAATGCGCCTCAAGAATAAGGCATTAAATGACGTTTATAGAGGGCCAAATGGCGAAGGGTATACATGCGCCCCATTTAATTGGTGCAAGCAAGTCATTCGGAAAATCGGCGCTGAGACCGAAGGGCATCTCCTTGCCGTTGGGGTAGGCTCAATTGCACAATTTTTCGCGGAGATTGATGCGGAAGCTCCGGGTTTGCGGATAATTGAAAAGTATGAGCACTTCAAACGAATGCGTCCGGAATCCGCGCGCAAACTCCGAAAACAAATCGAGGCTTGTAGGCGGACGACTCCGGGGCTACGGGCATTTGCCGATTACTTCCCCGATGGCGAGTGGCCGCCACCGAAACAGATTGAACTACCGGAGCAGGAACAGATGCATCGAACGTGGCTTTTGCGGCATGTGGGGCAGTTGAAGAATAATCTGGCGGATCTAATTACAGAATTGCGGCAGAACTCTGTCTGAGGTGGTAGTCAACCATTGAAATGCGGAAACCATTTGCGGATATATTCACTTGGGATGCGGCCAGGCGGCGCCAATAGGGAAAAGACAAAAGCGAGGAAATGCCTTGCGTAATAAGCGGATGCAAGGCGGGTCTTGGCAGCGTTGCCCTGAGCAACCTGCCGGATCTGCCTTGGCGTCCATCACCAAAGAACTAAACCACCATTAACTCCTTAAATATTATGTCCGAGACTCTAACTCTAATTGACGGTCAACCTATGATTGATGTGAAAGCTCAAAAGGAATTCAAGGCCTTTGCTTCAAAATGCAGTGACTGTCAGATCTTGTGCGAAATAAATAATTCCGAAGTGCAAATGACGCTTACCGGAAAAGATGCCAAGGGAAATCAGCACACTGCGACGGCGCAAATTGCGCCGCCGTGGATCAAATTTAAACCAGACAAATTTGTCGGGGCTGTATGGGAAGGCTTGCGCATGCTTTTTTGGCCCGGCCCGGAGTTTAACCCGCGGAGCCTAGGCGACCGCGTTTTTATGCAAGTTACTCTACTTTGGAAACTCGAAGGAAATGACGACAATCGATATCCAGTTATACATGAAGTTCCAAAGCGAATGCTGAAGAAGAAAGTCGCGCGGACGCTGGGATGACGAAATCTTGCCATCGGCGTCCCGCCTGATAGCATGGTTGGGTGCGCCTCCACTGCAATTAAAGTCATTAAACATTAATGAAATTGCGTCACGCGGTGGAGGCGCATTCCTTTACCTATGTCGGAGAATACCCAATTCGATTTCCCTGATCTCCTCGAGATGGCCCTTGATCCATTTGCCCGAGGCTTTGGACTGAATCCTTCGGCCGCGACACTGCTGCTGCTGCAAATGACGGGGGCCATCATTGGACCGTCAGTTCAGACGCGAACTCCCGATATGATGGATCTGACGTCGGCTTTTGACGTCGCCTGTATTCACGACGGCCGCGCGCTGCTGCACGGGGCATTGCTCTCTGCGTTTGAGGGAGCACGTCGGGAAATATTGGACGCGGGAGGCGCCCAGGAAACTTTCGATCGCCGCGATTTATTTGACAAGAAGCGGAAGCTGCGATCGCAGCACGCGGAAATGATGGCCAAGATCCAAGAAGCGGAAAGCATGCTCGCTAGTCCTGAATCACCCGTCGCGACACGCAGTCTCATTGAGCGCGTGTCCGTGGGATTCCATTGGGCGACTGCAAAGGTGAAAATCAAAGAGCAATTGTCAGAATGGCAAAACCAATTGGCCGACGTTCAGCAGCAGCTGCTCGATTTGATATTGGTTCTCCAACCGGGCGTGATTTGCGAAGGCAACGACTGGCGGGAATTCTGTGATGCAGGGCGCCACAGTTTTGATGGGCATTGCTTTCAAATCTCGGAAGCAGGCTCCCTGTTGGCCGAGACGAATTCAAAGAGCAATCGCCTGAAAGAGTGCACGGAGCTGTTGCAACGGTCCCGATCTGACTCGCCGATCAGCGGATTCGATTCTAAAGATAAACAGTATCGGGCCACCCTGCATTTGTCAGGAACACAGGAGGATTTTTCCGCTCTGCTGCGTCACCCGAGAATTAAGAGTTTGGGCATGCTCAATTCGTTCGTTTTTTGTGAAAGCGATGGTGATTCTGCGCCCGACTCGGAGGCGTACGACTGGTTCCTGAATCACGAATGGCATCAATTTACTGCCCGGCAATTTCGCCTACGAGCGGCAGGTGAACGAACATTTCTGGCGCTCGACCAGGAAGGGTGCAAAAGGTATTTCGCATTTCGCGAGTGGTGCCGGGAATTCAACTCTGAATTACCCGTTGAGAAGCGTGTCCATTTCCTGCGCTGGCCTGAGGTTATGGTCAGGATAGCCACGTCTTTGGCCGCTATAGCGGACGACACTGCGAACCGCATCCTCGAGGTCCAATATCTAGAAAGCGCCGATGCGATGCTGAGGGACTATGCTGTTCAACAGGCGGCCGTCCTCGGGCGCCTGCTGGACCGCAAGCCCGACACCACCCGACTCGACGAGGGCGTCGAGAAGCTTGTGCAAAGTTTGCGCGAGAAAGGCCCCCAGACGCAGCGACAATTGGCGCGCGGCATTCACGGCCAGGATTACCGCGTCATTGACGCCCGCATTTTCGAAGCCATTCGCCGCGGCCTCATTGTTCAGAGTGACGGCCGCTATTGCGTGGTGCCTGTCAGTGTCAACGCGTCAACGGAACTGGGAGCGACTGAAAATGGAGGGGGGATCGCCGCATGAAGTTCCGTCGCTTTCTCGCCCGGCATTTTCCTTGTTCGCGTCTCAGACCAATCGTTGGCGCCGTGGGTGCGCGGCGGAAACCGATCTTTTGGTGTCGAGACCGTCCGATTCCCGGCTACCGCGGTCCGTTCGAGGAGCACGTGCTTATTTCGGTTCGTGAAGGTACGGTGACGTTTGAGCGCGGCGAGGAATTCATCACGGCAAATCCGAACGATACTGTCCTTATCAGTCGCGGCGAGGCCGGCCAGCTCACCTTTATTCCCGATCGAGACACCCATGGGATCACCGCTGAGATCACAACCTTCGACGAGCGAACGATCGCCAAAACGCTACGAACTGATGCCGCTCTCGAGTCCGCCGCCATAACGGATGCGCCGGATTGGCAGACTGCTTTTCACTGCAGCGCTCTGGAGCCGCTTGTCGATAGATGTTTCGTCTCGGGAGCTGATCGCATCGCGTGCGCAATTTCATTTGCGGTAAATGCATATTATTGCTGGCAGTTACCGAGAATCTTCCGCGCGCACTTTTATCTGCCGCGCTGGCAATTGTGCATTTTTCTGGATCGGTTTGCCGCTTTTAGTGAGGGCGCAAAAAGAGCTGCCCGAGAATACAAGGGAGGGGTAAAGCAACTCCGTCGTGATTGCCTGTTTTACATCGGCGCCAAGCCCGAGGCGATTTTGCGGCGGCGGCGCTGCGAATTGGCTTATGCATGGCTGCGTTGTGGCCACAAAAGCGAAGACGTGGCTAAAACACTTGGATATTCCAGCACATGGGATTTTGAATCCGAATTCGCCGGTGTGCTGAAAAAGCGGTGCCGCGACGTTGAAAAAATGCCTCTGCTCAATCACGCCGAGCCCGAAGAGTTGATCGAAGCCCTGAGGCCGTGCTGGTGGAAAGGCCGCGAATTAACCCTCGGCGATATTCCCAAAGAGCAGATCTTTGGTTCTATCATGGACCAGTGCTTGGAGGACAGGTGCATCGCCCACGAGCCTTATTTGCTCCAGTTCCGTGAAGAATCTCGCCAAAGACGTGCTGATTTCACCGAAGACCTACGAGCAAAGGCGGCTGATTTCTTTGCCATGAAAACCACCGGCGCTGACGTGATTGTGCCATTTTTTAAATCTGCGACAAATTCAAGTCAGGCGGCATAAGCCCCCCAAACACGGGTCGACTGCGTTTTATGCCCAAACGAATACGGCTTCGGAGAACGGCAGGCTGGCGCAAACCGAACGATACAATCGTTGTCACCCGGTCGACCCGATTTGGAAACCCCTTCAAGGTGGAAGAACACGGCCGCGACAGAGCCATCGCCATGTTCGAAGTTTGGATCCAACAGCCCGAACAAAAGCCGCTTTTGGACGATGCGCGTCGCGCGTTGCGTGGTAAGGATCTGGCCTGTTGGTGCCGACTCGACGAAAGGCGTCACGCCGACATTTTGCTGAGGCTGGTCAATAGCTGAGGTCGCGGTCCTCGCCGCGCTACGACTGGAGAGTGGATTTACTCCTTCAACGGCACAGCCCAAATGTTTCGGAATTGAACTGGATGGCCATGATCCTGCAGCTTCAGCGGGCCGGGCTTGCAGATGTCGCCGCCGTTGCCGGCGGGAGTGGAATCTTTCGTGAGTTTGGTGTTGTCGTGAACCTTCACCCCGTTCCAAATCACTGTCGCTGTCGGCCGCTCGACGACCTTCCCGTTCTCGCACTTGGCCGGATGAAATTCAATGTCGTAGGCCTGCCAGACGGTGGGTGCCTTGGCGGCATTCACAGACGGCGGCTCGATGCTGTAAATCGCGCCGCAAGCGCCGTCGGCGTAGGTCGGGTTATGATAGCTGTCGAGCACCTGAACTTCCCAATGGCTGTTCAAATAGACGCCGCTGTTGCCGCGGCCCTGGCTGTGATTGTTCGGCTTATAAGGAACGCGGAACTCGACGTGCAGCTTGTAGGCGCCTTCGAACTGGTGCTTGCTGAGAATGTCACTAGTGCCCGGCTTGCCCTGGAGCACGCCGTCCACGACGTCCCACTCGCATTGGGCGCCACCCTTGCCGGTCCAGTCGGAAACATCCTTGCCGTTAAAAAGTACGATTGCCCCCTCGGGTGCCGGAACGGGAGGAACATCGACTTTATCTTCGGGCTTATCGATCTCCAGATCGCCAGTGCCGGCATAGGGCGAAACGGGGGGTTCTGCGTTGGCTCGGCCGACGGTGCCCGTCAAGAGCATCGCGACGACGGCTACGATTAAGGGAATTCGGTTCATGGGGCTCTACTCTTTCGATTGCTGATCTGAACGTCTCGATTCGATTACCGCGCGGGGAGCGAAAACTTGGGTGAGGAATCAGGCGATTCGCAGAAAGCGCTATCCCTGCGCGCGCCTCGGCCTCCAAATACGCTTCAGTTAGCCATGGGTGCGATGGAAACTCCGATATGTGTAAACCTGACCTGCAGCTTTCTGGGCCGACATGGCGATCAACGGGAACGAAATGCAGGAAAGAATGCATTGAGCACTCGGTCGTATTCGTTGCCGCGATACGGCCGAACCTTGGAGGTTCTTCGTTGGCAGCGTCCAATCCAATCGCAAGCAAGCGCAAGCCCTAATCCAACCCCTGCATTAGAACGGCCCAGGTGCATCCAAGAGCACGCCTGAGACGCAGGACGACGTCCACCGTGGGACTGGAGAAACCGCTCTCTATGCGCTGCAGGTAGGATCGATCAATTTCCGCCCGCTCGCAGAGCTGTTCTTGGGTCAACCCCGCTGCTTGACGCAGCCGCGAGAGATTTTGACCAAAGAGTTTCCGATGGGACACGTGGGGAGCGTGACTAAAACCTCGGTCTCAGAACGCCGCATATATGCGGCTTTTTTCCTTGCGAAGAGTGGCCCGGAAACCGAAACTGCCAAAATGACTCTGGGAGTGTGTCCAACTCTCGCAAGTGCCGCTGATTCTTGCCCCCTATAGCTGGTCAGCGGCAAGGCTACTCAAACGAACGGAGCCCTAATGGAATTCAAATTCTACTGCCAGCAATGTGGCCAGCACATAGCCGCAACAACCGAACAAATCGGCCACCGCTGGATATGCCCGACATGCTCCCACCCGTTTGACGTGCCCGCGCCAGACGGATATCAGCCCCAGCGAAAGCAGCCACCTCCGCCCCCTCCACGCGCAACCGTTGATCCGCAAAACCCAGCCGACTCGACTGTATCCCCTCCGCCTCCACAAAAGCAGCAAAGCAAGAACCCTTTCGGATTTGTCGGAACGATTTTAGTCATACTGGTCATTTGGGGAATTCGCAGTTGCGTTGGCGGTGGTTCCGACGCCAACCGGATCACAAAGGTCCTCACCCGTTGCGTCGAGATCTCTCACCGGGCGGCCCGGTACAATGGCAACCCCGGCGGACAGGCGAATTTCATCGCGACGGAATTTCAAAAGATCGACGTCTCAAACTGTCCGCCAGATTTTCGCACGGCGTTTCAAGCACATATCTTCGCCTGGCAAGAAGCCGCGCCCGCCTTGGCAAATGATACGCTCGGCAACAACTTCCTCGAAGGCATGTTAGCAGGCGCAACGAATGATTCACGGTTCATTGGGCAAGCTGGCGGACAGGCAGCGATGGCAACACAACAAATTAATGCCACCTACTACGAGGTGACGCAGGTCGCCGCCCGGTATGGTGCGCGAATACCGAATTCCACGGTCGAGAATTAAAAATAGCGAGCAAAGATGGAAATCCATATCCTTCGAGGTGACCAGCAATCCGGCCCTTTCTCTGAAGAACGGGTCAAAGCCATGCTCCAAGCCGGAACGGTCCAATTGGCTGACTTGGTATGGCACGAGGAATTATCGGAATGGAAGCCGCTGCATACGGTTTTAGGAATCCCTCCAACTGCTCAATCTCAAGCGTCCGCAGGGTCCAGCGCGCCGGATTTATTTTCGCCGCTGTTGCGCACGTCCCGTGCTGATTATGGTCGCCCGGCTCCATTCATTTTACGGCTTTGCGCCGGCGCGATTGATTCGGTGTTGTTGCTTTTTGCGGTGTTCTCGGGCTGGGGCGTTTTGGCTTATTATGCCGGAAAAGACGTCGATAAGAATTCAGATCCCACTGTAGGAGAGGTATTGGCGCCGCACATGGCGGCTTTTTGGTTAATTCCGATTCTCATCATCTGGCTTTACATCGCGGTGCTGGAAGGCTTTCTAGCGCAGGGCACGCTGGGGAAAATGGCTCTTGGACTTGTAGTGACGGATCTCAATGGCGAGCGCATCACATTCAGCCGGGCCAGCAAGCGCGTTTTGGGAATGGCTGTCTCCGTCTTCACCTTGGGCACAGGCTTTTTGATGTGCATTTGGACTACCAAGCGGCAGTGCCTGCACGACTTCCTGTCCGGTTGCCTCGTGCTAAAGCGAAAATGAGAGAATTCGTTCACACTGGCAGGTTTCCGCCATTCGGATCGGCCTTGGAAATGCCTTTCCTGATTTGCTACCGCTCACAGCAAAACCTGCGCCTGATCTATATGTCCTTCGTTGTCTTCAACAATCTCGCGGCGATGCTTTTGAAAGTGTCCTTCTGCAGCCGATACATGCCCCCACGCGCCCCAGCGTAGCGACAATTGACGGATGCCAAACTCTGGCCGCTGCGGATCGCCGCTATGATTTTCGATTCCGACGCGCGTGTAAACGACGAGCGGCCTTTCCGCCCGAGTGCATCGATTATTCCAGCGGTGCACCAGTCTCCAGCCCCAGCTGCGTCTTTGAAAACAGTCACCGGCACGGCAGAAAGTCGCTTCCATTTGCGTCTAGTTTCCGAATCAGAACGGAACGCGTAGCGTAGCCCGTCCTCTCCGAGAGTCTGAATCTCCAAGCGCGGTCGGAACGCCGCGCTTAGGAAAGACAACGAAGGAATGCGGTCAGCGGAATATTTCAAAACATCCGAGACTGCGACGCATTCCATGAATAAAGCGGACTCGCCGATCGAGGTTGGTTCAAAAAAGACGAGAGCGCCCTTTTCTTTGGCCTGTCGCGCGAGGAAGAGCGCACTCTTGGCTGGCCTGTCAAAGAAGAAAACCCGCGGCTGAGGAAGCTGCGTGGAGACTTCCAGCGCGATGCGCTCGGGCAACGGACGGTAACGGGGAAGCGAAACACCAGTCGTCGGCGACTTCCACTCGAAACGGTGGTAGCAATCACCATTAATTGCGGTGCAGATGCGCTGCACCACCACGGGCGTGATCCCTTCACGCTCCTGTCGGATGAAGCTGGTATTCACGCTCCAGCGTTCTAAATCTGCTACGAGTTTACGCGCCTCGCGATCGTTCTTTAAGCGAAGAACCGGCACTGAGTCCCAGCCGAGGTAGGCGAGGATTGTCAGAACATTCCCGCAGGAGCCGCCCGCCAGCGCAAAGGAGGGTTTGCTGCGGTCGTTGCCGATCAGCACCAGGTCCAAAGCAACAAAACCGGACCCTACACAGACAGGCTTTTTGACCTTCTGGACAGGTTGAGAAATCGAAGATGAGACGGTCGGCGGACGCACCCGGCGAACGTAGCGGTGGAGCGCGCTGATACCAGCCCCGATTTTATCAAAATTCAGCAGACCGCGGGCTGCGTCTCATACGCTTCGCCGTGCAACCAAATATGCATCAGGAACGTCCTGTCGGGCGACGCTGCTGGCGGTTCCACCGCCTCCATCTCGTAACCTAAAGATTCAAAGAGAGCGACGGGAAGATCGAGATCGAGGGCCGCCAGGAGCGCACCGATGGCCAGTACCTTACTTCCGGTCGGCGACAGGACGATCAGCGAGCCGCCGGTCTCTTGGAACACTTTAGTTCGAGCGCTATGAAGCCGTAGGATGGTGCGGTAAAGATCGAGCGGATCGTTCTCGGCGGCGTAGACGAAATTCCGGAAATCGACTCCCCATCCCGTGAGTGCATCTCGATATTCCTCGACCAACTTGTCACCCAGTCGAGGGTCGGCGCTCGGGAAAGGGAGGATGGGGCACACGTCGTCTACATCGAGAAACGTGTGCAGATTCTGCAGCATCATTCGTCGGCCAGGGATGAGTTGGGGAAGCCACAACTTCGCCGCTCCCGCAGACGAGTCGAGAGTGAATGTCCCCCGAAAGCCGTGAAGAAAGGCCGGCGTGTCGGAGGGTGTCCCGCGAATGCGGAAGTCTTCGGTCTCATCCTTTTTGACGAAGAGATGAAAGTTCAATCTTGGGCGTCGTTTCGCCAGTTCGTAGAGAAATTTGGCTGCGGAAAAGAGGACGCCTGTGGATAGGGCACTCGCGTCGAGGATCAGATCGGTGACCTCGGAAAAATCGATACCTTGCAACAGGCGAACCACCTCCCGGCCCCCGATTGGTGCGCCATCGGCCGCAAAAACGTTCAGATCGACAACCTTCGATTGCGGGAGGAGTTCGACCAGACGTCCGACGTTGGTCTCCGCCTTCGTCCGCAGGTCCACCAGCGAAATTGGACGTCGCTCCCGCACCCATAGAGCGCTCACCTCCGTCTCCTGTAATGCAGCCAGCTTTTCAGCGAGTGCCGTGCTTCGCGGATCAAATCCCCCACCCGCGAGCAGGAAGACCCGGCGGCTACCGTCGCCGAGGTAGTCTATGAAGAACTGTTCAAGCTCATCCCGTCGCTGGACGATGCACCGCGCCCATTGCCAAACGCTCATGTTTCTTTGATGCCCAACATTGTGATGAGATCCTCCGCGGTCCCTTCAATAAACCCACCGCGCCGCAGTGTGAGTCCCACTCCGAGTGCCACAATCCCTCCCAACTCGAGCAAGCACCAGAAGCGGTTTTTGCAATCATATTGCGGCACGAGAGTGATCGCGTTGTAAGCCACAGCGTACTTCAGGACACTCGCGAGCGCCGGGGCGGAGCTGGGAATCTTGTCGAATTCATTCTGAGGAATCCCGAAGGCATTTGCGCCGGC
>Ga0206804_10079_pt1 | contig 27194 bp, 21 predicted proteins | sample Alteio_BWOrgCont_62_FD_152888 | JGI IMG/M metagenome (GOLD analysis project Ga0206804, IMG submission 152888) | Enriched cells from forest soil in Barre Woods Harvard Forest LTER site, Petersham, Massachusetts, United States -... | ecosystem: Environmental > Terrestrial > Soil > Temperate forest >... | reverse complement strand
GTACCCGGAGTACTGCAGGGGACGTACAGCTACGTTCTGCAGAACGATGCAGGGCAGGTTGCGGCGACACATTCAGTAAGCGCCGGTTTGGATTACGCGAGCGTGGGGCCGGAGCACGCGATGCTGCACGATTCCGGGCGCGCCACGTATACCAGTGCGACGGATGCTGAAGCGCTGAATGCGACGAAGGTGTTGAGCAGGACCGAGGGAATTATTCCGGCGCTCGAAAGCGCGCACGCTATTGCTGAGGCGATTAAGCTCGCGCCGAAGATGGGGAAAAACAAAATCCTGATGGTGAACGTGAGCGGGCGTGGCGACAAAGATATTGGGATTCTGACGCGGGAGCTGGATCTGAGCGGTCATTTGCTGGCGAAAGCGGAGAGCTAATGGGATACATTTTTGGAAGCCTAGCTTCGCTATTATTCGGCTTGTTATTCGTCATCTGGGGAGTTACGGGAAAAGTGCCAAATGGCGGATTACCCCTTCAGGAGGACGTGAAGCGGGGTCTATGTATTTTGTGCGGATTCATGGGAATCGTGCTGAGCGTTGTCATTCTTCTCGAAGGGCATAAGAACTAGATATGCCAATCTCATTTAAAACAAAGCCCGGTCTCGTCATCTACTTCACCGCGGGCGACCCTGACCTGATGACCACGCGCGACATGGCGATTGCCGCGATCGATAACGGCGCGGACGTGATTGAACTTGGCGTGCCGTTCAGCGATCCGTTGGCGGATGGGCCGGTAATTCAGCGTGCGAGCGAACGCGCGGTGGCGAAGGGAACGCGGCTGAGCGATGTGCTGGGGATTTGCGAAGAGATTCGTGCGGCGCGGCCGGAGGCTGGCATCATCATCTTCAGCTATTTGAATCCTGTCGTTCGCTTCGGCATGGAAGCCTTTGCGAAGGCCGCAAAAGATGCCGGCGCGGATGGCGTTCTGCTAACGGACATGATTGTGGAAGAGGCCGGCGAGTACTTGCGTGTGATGCAGGAGTACCGGATGAAAGATTGAAGGCGATTGCCGAAAACTCGCGCGGATTTGTTTATGCAATTTCGCGCGTCGGCATCACGGGAACACAAACGGAATTAGCGAGCAATGCGGAGAGATTGGTAACGCGGCTGCGGAAGTTTACGAAGCTGCCGATCGTGCTGGGGTTTGGCGTTTCCAATGCCGAGCATGTGAAGGCCGTGGCGAAGTTCGCGGACGCCGCCGTGGTTGGAAGCGCGATTGTCGCGCTGGTTGAGAAGACGCCGCAGGCCGAAGCGGCGCAGGCGGTCGGAAAGTTTGTAAGCAGTTTGAAAGGTACGAAGGGCGCATGAATAAAGGCGGCGGACGTATCATGAAATTATTGACTTTAACAACGAGGCAACATGGAGATCGCTGACTGGCGCAAGAAGATTGATGAACTGGATGAGCAAATTACGCGGCTGCTCAACCAGCGTGCCGCCGCCGCCGTGGAGATTGGGAAGATCAAGCTCCAAAATACCGCGCCCATCTATGAACCAAAGCGCGAACAGCAGGTGTATGAGCATGTGCGCGCCGTGAATCCCGGGCCGCTCACTTCTACAGAGGTGCAGGACATTTTCGAACGCATCATGGACGTAATGCGCAATAAGCAAAAAGACAGACAGTAGACAGTAGTGAGTAGACAGTAGAGAAAAGCAAAGTCGAATGCAGATGCAAAGGAATTGAGGACAACGTGATGATCGTCGCGATGCAGGACAAAGCCAATGATGAACAGATACAGCACGTAATTGAGCGGATGGTGGAGCTCGGCTTCAACGTGCACCGGACAACCGGCGAAACCCAAACGATTCTTGCTGGCGTGGGCACGCCGGCGCACTTTGAGATTACGGAGTTCCAGGTGCTCTCAGGCGTGCAGCAGGCCTACCGTATCTCATCGCCTTACAAGCTGGCAGGGCGGGGTTTCCGGCCGGAAGGCACACACGTCACGTTCCCGAACGGTGTGGTGGTAGGCGGCAATGAAATCGTCATCATGGCGGGGCCGTGCTCGATTGAGAACCGCGACCAGATTCAATTGAGCGCGAAGCAGGTGGCGGCGGCAGGTTGCCAGTTCCTGCGTGGAGGAGCATACAAGCCGCGCAGCTCGCCATACAGTTTTCAGGGCATGGGCGTTGAAGGTTTAAAGATTATGCGCGAGGCCGCGGACGAGAATGGTCTGCTGGTGATTACCGAGGTGATGGAGATTTCGCAGATTGAACCGATGCTGGAATACATCGACTGCTTCCAGGTTGGCGCGCGCAACATGCAGAACTTTAATTTGCTGCGTGAGCTGGGGCATGTGCGCAAGCCGGTGCTGCTGAAGCGAGGCATATCCGCAACGATTGAAGAGGTGCTGCTCAGCGCGGAATATATTCTGAGCGGTGGCAACTACGACCTGATGCTGTGCGAGCGCGGCATTCGCACTTACGAGACGGCGACGCGCAATACGATGGATATTAGTGCGATTCCCGTGCTGAAGAAGTTGACACATCTTCCGGTGTTTGGCGATCCGTCGCACGGCGTTGGTATTCGCGACCTAGTGCCGCCGATGGCGCTGGCTTCGGTGGCCGCGGGCGCGGACGGTCTGCTGATGGAGATGCATCCGAACCCGGACAAGGCGATGAGCGATGGCGCGCAATCGCTCTTCCCGGAAGAGCTGACCAAGCTGGTAGCGCAGTTGCGCAAGCTGGCGCCGGTGGTCAATCGCACGATTGCGCCGGCCGTTGCACACGCGCACGCGTAAGGAGAGAGAGTTTGCATCGCATCGTCGTCAAACTCGGAACCAACGTGATCATGCGCCAGGATGGGCGCGTGGCGCTGGGACTGCTGTGCGGTCTGGTGGAGCAGATTGCAGCACTGCGCGCGGATGGGCTTGAAGTGCTGGTGGTTTCCTCCGGAGCGGTGGGGCTGGGTATGGAGCGGTTGGGATTGCTGGAGCGGCCGACGGCGATTGCGCAGATTCAGGCGTGTGCGGCGATTGGGCAATCGCGGCTGATGGCGCTCTATGACGATGCGTTTGCGCGCATGAACTCGCCGATCGCACAGGTGCTGCTGACAGAGGATGACTTTCGCGATCCCGAACGTCACGCGAATTTGCGAGCGACTTTAGACGCGCTGCTGACGATGGGCGTAATCCCAATCGTGAATGAGAATGACACGGTTTCGACAGCGGAGCTGGACCGGCCGGCTGAAAATCAGAGCAATCCGCGCGCGGAAAAGATTTTTGGTGATAACGACAAGCTCTCTGCGCTGTTGATGAAGCACATCAATGCCGACCTGCTGGTGCTGCTGTCGGATGTAGATGGTCTCTTCGATCGCGCGCCGCAGGAGAGTGGAGCGCAGGTGATAACGCGGGTAGAAGAGATTGACGAGCGCGTTCTTGCGCTGGCCGATGGAGGCAATGGTCGCGGGCGCGGCGGAATGGCTTCGAAGCTCGAAAGCGCGCGGATTGCATTGCGCGCGGGCAAGCAGGTGGTGATCGCCAATGGGCGCACGCCGCATGTGCTGGAGCGCATCATCGCGGGCGAGGCGTTAGGGACGCGGTTCGCGCCGGCGCTAGAGGAAGCCGCGCAATGAATACGGCTGCCGAAGCCCCGATAACCGCGGGTTTGATGCGTCCGATGGCCGTGGCGGCGAAGGTGGCGAGCCGCGAGCTGGCTCCGCTGGCAGAGAGCCGAAGAAATGCTGCGCTGGAGGCAATGGCGCAGGCGGTGGAAGCAGCGGCGCAAGAGTTGCTCCAGGCAAATTCTGAAGACGTGCGCGCGGCGGAAATTGCAGGAGGCTTGCCTCCGGCGACGATGGCTCGGCTAAAACTGGATGCCGCGAAGCTCGGTGAAATGGTCGCTCAGATGCGGGCCGTTGCGCAGTTGCCGGATCCGCTGGGGCGGGTGCTCGATGCCGTGGAGATGGATGATGCAGCAGGTGGACTGCACATGCAGAAGGTGAGCGTGCCGCTGGGTGTGCTGGCTGTGATCTTTGAGGCTCGGCCCGACGCAGTCACGCAAATTGCCGCGCTGGCCATGAAGAGCGGCAACGCCGTAATCCTGAAGCCGGGGCGCGAGGTGGAGCGCACGGCCGGGGCGCTGGTGCGCGTTGTCCGCGAAGCGCTGGCCAGTGAAGATTTGAATGCCGATGCGGTGTCGATGGTGGTGGGGCGCGAGAGCGTTGTGGAACTGCTCAACCTTTACGGGCTGGTGGACATGGTGATTCCGCGCGGGTCGAAAGAGCTGGTGGAGTTTGTGCAATCGAGCACGCGCATCCCGGTGCTGGGCCATGCCGAGGGTGTCTGCCACATCTATGTAGATCGCGCGGCGGATGAGGCGCTGGCACTGCGAGTGATTGATGATGCGAAGACGGATTATCCGGCGGCGTGCAATGCGGTAGAGACAGTGCTGGTGCATCGCGTCATTGCGGCGGAGTTTGTGCCGAGGCTGGCGCTGCGGCTGCGCGAGCACAGCGTGAAGCTGTTCGGCGATCAGACGGTGCGGATGCTGGCACGGGATTTTGCGATTGCACCTGTGGAGGATTGGCATACGGAATACGGTGAGCTGGCGCTATCTATTGGCGTGGTGGAGTCGATGGGGGCGGCGATAGAGCATATTCACCGCTATGGATCGGCGCATACGGAGGCGATTATTACCGGCGATGCTGAAACGGCGGAGCGGTTTCTGTGCGAGGTGGATGCGGCGAGCGTGATGCATAATGCTTCAACGCGGTTTGCAGATGGATTCCGGTATGGGTTTGGAGCGGAGGTTGGCATCAGCACCAGCAAGCTGCATGCGCGCGGGCCGGTAGGGCTCGAAGGGCTGACGACGTATAAATATGTGGTGCGCGGACACGGGCATCTGGCGGGAGATTATCGGGTCTCCAAAAAACCGGGTGAAAAAGCACAGGCGTTTACACACAAACGAGAGGCACGATGATTCAACGCGTGACGATAGTTGGGACTGGGTTGATTGGCGCGTCGGTGGGGCTGGCGCTCAAGGCAAGTGGATTCAAGGGAAAAATCTTTGGCTACGACACCAATGCTGAAGAACTGGCGACAGCGCTCAAGAGAGGCGCGATCGATGAAGCGCTGAAGAGTCGTGAAGCTGTTCTCTTGACGGATGCGGATGTGGTCATACTGGCTACGCCGGTGCTGCCGATCCTGGATTGGATGGAGCAACTTGCGCCGAGGCTGAACGAGCATCAACTGGTGACGGACGTGGGCAGCACCAAGCGCGAGATCTGGGCGAAGGCTGCGCAGCTGTTTAACCAGGAGGGGCGAGCGCGGTTTCTGCCCGGGCATCCGATGGCCGGGAAGGAATCCGGCGGTGCCGCGCTGGCGGAGGCGAAGCTGTTTCATGGCGCGACCTGGCTGTTTACCCCGGTTGCTGAAGAGGGCGAGCTGGAATCTGCGTGGCGCGATCTGGTGAAGCAGTTTGGCGCGCAGATTCGCGACATGGACCCCAAGCGGCACGATGAAGTTTGCGCGTGGGTGAGTCATTTGCCGCAGATGATGTCGACGGCGCTCGCGGCACTGTTGCATGAGACCTTCGCTGACGATCCCGAAGGCCTGGCCGCAGTGCAGGCCATCGGCGGCCGCGCTCTGCGCGAGACGACGCGGCTGGGCGCGAGCCCTTACAGCATGTGGCGCGATGTGGCGTTGACCAACACGGCGGCAGTTGCGCAGACGCTTTCCGCGCTCGAACAGCGCCTAGCGCATGTGCGCGAAAACCTGCGCACGCCGGAGCTGCGCGAGGAGTTCGCGAAAGCGAATCAATTCAGGAAGCAGTGAGCAGCGGTGGATGCTACTCCCAGGTCTTGTACTTCTTGGCCCAACTGCTTTGCGGGAAGCTTTGGTGGAGAACATCGAAGAGCGCATGCGCTAACTTGGGCGTGCCATCATTGCGACAACTGTTGTGCAGCACCTGGTTGGCTTCGCCGACAATATCGGCGGTGCGCGGATCTTTGGGGTGGGCCTTGAACCACGCGAGAGCTTGCGTGGCGAAATAGTCCGAGCCACTGGGGATCTTCTGGAGCATGGCGAGCTCGGATGTGGCGCTGGCTTTGTCGGCGGCGGTGAGGAAGAGTGGCGTAGGTGGTGTAGGTGGAGGCGCGGGCGGCACGTAGCCTGAGTTCGCCGGTGGATTTGGGTCGTTGTCGACGGTTTCTCCGGGATGTGGGACGGTGGAGCACCACCAATTCTGGCGGTATTCGTCATAGGTAGCGAAACCGTTGCGGCGCTCTTCACCATCGCGCACGCTGGGTTCGGTGGAGGCGAAGCGCATGAGTGCCAGCAAGCCGTTGGCATGGCGATCGTCGTTGGTTTTGGATTGGTTGTAAGCATCGAGCACGGGCTTCCACGCAGCCCGGCAGGCAATGAGCAGCGGCGACATCTGAGCGGCGATCTCCGGGCGGTCGAGCATGACAGCGCGTGCCCATGCCGCCTGCGCAACCTGGAAGCGGAGATTTTCGGGCAGAGAGGCATCGGCGGCGGCTTTCGCAAGCAGCTCAAGCGGCATCTGCGCATTCAACCCATAGGCAGCATCGTCGTCGAAGAGTAGATAGGGGACACCTTGCTTGAGCTTTGTGCCGCAGGCATTTTCGGGTGTAGAGGTTGCGCCATCGCGGACCATCGGCGGCGAGAAGCTATCGGTCTCGCCCCAGCTTGTCTCGCCTGCCGGTTCACGTGGCGCAGCGGCAATCCAGTCAGCGAGCGTAGGCGCTGTTGACGCACTGAGGCCGAGGAAGAGGTTTGTAGTAGAGGCATCTTTCTGCGCCACGACTACAGGCAGCACTGCCAGCAACTGTTCGTGCATGGCTGCATTACGCGGCATAAGGCGCAGACGGTGATAGGTAACGGCGGTCCAGCCGGGGCTGCTCTGCGGCACTTGCGCGGCGGCGGCGAGGAGTTCGGGCAACACAGGGTCGCCGGGTTTTGAGAACTCAAGAGCGTCCAATAGCCACGGTAATTTGTGCTCGCTGCGCCAACTGGCGACAGGGTCGACCTTTGGGCCGCCCTGCAGCCAGTCAATCAGATCGGCAGCATCGTGCTGGGCGGCCGAGGCCAGCGCCTTGGCGCGGGCATCCTGGCTAGCCTTGATCTGCAGTTGGATCTGGGCCGGAGACAGGTTGGTGTTGTCAGTAGCGGGATGGTCATAGAGCCAGGCGAGGTCAATCAGCGCCTGCTTGAGGTGGTGTGGATGCTGTGACTCGATGCGCGCCGCGATCACCAGCTTCTGCTGTTCGGGCTGCAATCGTGTGTTGATGAGATCGAGCAGATCGTTGATCTGGTTAAGCATCTTCGTCATGCGAGGCTCAGCGCGCATGGCGAGCAGTTCCTTTTGTGCCGCGGTGAGTCCCTGCAGATAGGCAGATCGCGGTCCCTGTGTACCGGGTGAGTTGTTGCCGTAGCCCGAAGTGTCATTGGATACAGACGCCTTACGGAGGAGGGTGCGTGCTTCGAGATAGCGTGAGAGCGTTGACCACGGCGAGGCTGTGTCTGCGGCTATGGCGCTGAAGGCCTGGAGAGCACCGTCATAGTTCACTGCATAGAAGCGCGCGGCGGCAATCTGGTAGGCACGATCCTGCCGCAGCCACAGGCTGCCGGTAGTGAGCGGCGTGGGGAGCGTGCCGGTGCCGTCACAGTTGGAGAAGACGGCGTCCTGGCCGCGTACCCACTCGATGACTTCGGGGTTCGTCGCGCCGTAGCTCTTGATGCGGGTCTTGAGCGTGCGCGCAGCGTTGGCGTAAGAATCATCGAGACAGTTATTAAAGGATTGGTAGGCATCGTTCGGAACGGCCCGCTGCGTCGTGGAGGAAGATGTGTTTGCTGTCGCTCTGGCCTTTTCGGCATTCGTGGCATAAACGGGTTGGATGACGGTGTCGCGGGCATCGACCCAGTCCTTGACCGGGTTGGGCGTCGGAGAGACGGGCTGGCTATTAGCTGACGCCGGGTTGGCCGTATATGGAGCGTCGCTGTTTTGCCGCATGTAGCTGTCTGCTGCGAGAGCCTCTTTCTGTTCCTCCGGTGTGAGCGCACGGCCGTTGAGCCAATTCCATGCGATGGCGCGTGTGCGATGGAAATAGGAGGACTGCACCACTCCAAGGTGTCCGGCAGCATAGGTGGCATAGTCTCCAGGGCCATTGCCGAGTACGAAGATGGCGGTGGGGAAGTCCGGACCGCAGGAGAGCGCGGAGAGTTCGAAGAGGGCGAAGACGGCGAGCCAGAGAACGAGATGAGGTTTATTCCGGAGCATAGTTTGAAAGATTTACCTGAGACCTTGATAGCCCTTTGTGTTGAGCTTGGCAATATCCGCAGCGGTCCAGGGACCGGAGCGGAAGATATAAACACGCTGCCGGGGTGCGATGGCGGGCCAGGTTTCGTCGTTGGCGATGCCCATGCTGGCAGCGCAGAGCGGCAGCGTAACGGTGTCGAGTTTCGGCGCGGTTGCGCGCGAGATGGTAGGGCCGCCCATGCGGAAGAACATGGGGACGGCTTCGTCGACGGTGTGAGCGGGGAGCTGGTTGAGCCAGCTCGGTTGCGTGCACCAGCTCACGAGCGCGGTGATGGAGAGCGGGAAGCTGGGCGGGAGACCGGCGCGGACCTGTTTGAGCAGAGCGGTGTAGAAGGTACGTTGTGAGGCGGTGGCATCGAAGTCGACCTGAAGCGCTCGGACGGAAGGGGAGCGCGCGGCGGCAACGATGGCGGTGGCGATTTCGGCGATGAGTTGCGGTGAGGCTTCAGCGGCTTTGAAGCTGGGTGAAGTTTCGATGCGGACGGTTGCCATGAGCCAGGTGCCGGGCGCTGTGCGAAGGGGCTCGAGGCGCGGACGGATTTGGATTTTGCCGGGATCGTTCGAGCTAAGAAGAATCTCGCGAGAGAGGAAGGCGACTCCGGCTTTGGAGGGGTTGAGCTGGGTGAGGTCTTCAGGGGTTTCCCAGGCCCAGAGCATGAGGTTGGGTTCCGGCTCCGAACCTTCTGGCGCCATGGGCGCGGCGGGGAGGGTGAGGGGTTTGGGCTGAAAGAGGCGGTGATGAAAGCGCCAGATGAGGCCCAGACTGAGCGCGGCGAGAAGCGCGAGGGTGATCCAGGAGATGGTTCGGTGGGGCGAGCGGGGCATTGAGTCCACAATAGAGCACGGAAGGTCTTGAAAAACTTCCGGGTGGAACCTAACAGGGATAACGGAGGGGGGTCTAAACCTGCGAATGGCGACGGATGAGCAGGACGCGATCGGTCGCGTTGTGGCCGGTGACAGAGACGCGTATCGCGTTCTGATGGAGCGGCACATGCCTGCAGTCCTTCGCATGACGACACGCATCACGGGGAGTTCCCAGGATGCGGAAGAGGCGGCGCAGGAGGCATTTCTGCGGGCCTATAGAAAGCTTCCGGAGTTTCGCCGCGAGGCGAGCTTCGGTACATGGGTGTATCGGATCGCTATGAATTGCGCGCTTGATCTCGTCGAACGCAGGAACCGCGACCTGAACTGGAACGCGGTGCCGATGGATGGCGAGCCGGGCGTGGCGCCGGTGGCGGAGTCGCACAGGCCCTCGCCGGAGAGAGAGCTGCTGGACCGCGAGGCGCGGGCGATGCGCGAGCGGGCGATGGAGGTGCTGACGCCGATGGAGCGGACCGCGTTTGTGCTGCGGCATATGGAAGAGCAGCCGATCCCGGTGATTTCGGCGGCGCTGGGTGTGCCGGAGAATTCGGCGCGGCAGGCAGTGTTTCGCGCGGTAGGGAAGTTGCGCAAGCAGTTGACGATGATGCGCCGAGCTGGTGGCGCGCCGATGATTCGGCCACAGGAGTCTCGATGAGGACATTTACGGAAGACGATTTGATCGCTTATCACCTGGGCGAGCTGAGCTGGTGGCAGCGGCGTCAGGTGCGGAGCGCACTTGAAAAGGATGCGGCGTTGGCGGCGGAGTCCGAGGCGATTGCGGAGACGCTGCGGGCGTTTGGTGCGGACGCTGCGCCGATTGTGGATGACGCGATGCTGGAGAGAAGCTGGCAGCGGGTGCGGCCTTCGCTGGAGGTGTTGACGCCTGAACGGAGCCGCATGCGCACGTTGTGGATGATGGGTGCGGGAGGCGCGCTGGCAGGAGCGACGGCGGTGGTTGTGCTGCTGCTGACCTTTGGCCATCGCGTGACAACGCAGGAAGCTGCGAACGGCGGGCAAGCGGAGACAGTGGCGGCGCGTGCACATGACTTCCTGGAGGAGTTGAAGGGGAAGGGTTCGGCGCGGCGGAATGTGAATGAGCAGGCAGGGCAGGTGGTTGTGTTGCACGATGCGGTGGCGGAAGACCCCTCGCTGGCGGCGCACCTGGATACTGCGGAGCGCGTGCTGACGGAGGTGAGCCACAGCGATGGCCGTCTGGAGCCGGAGACGCGGGAACAGGTGCATCGGCTGCTGCTTGAGAACGCGGTGTATTACGAGAGCGCGGAGACGCATGGCGATATGTCGACTGCAGCGGTGATCGATGACCTGGGCCGGGTGCTGACGGCGCTCGATGCCGAGCCGCGAGAGAGTGCGCACGATGAGGATGCGGTGCGGCTGCAGATTCATGTTGGCAATGTACTGCTGGACCTACGGATTCTGGACCACGACACGGCGAAGCAGACTGAGAAGGCGAAGCCTGTGCAGCCCGCTGTCTATTCGAAGGAAAAACAGTTTTGAAATTTAGAAAAAGTAGCTGAAAGGAAAATCATGAAGACACGAAATCTATTTCTCACCCTGGCAGTAGTTGGAGCGATGTTGCCGCTAAGCGCGCGCGCCGCAACGACGGCAGATGATGCCGCATCGGATCCGCAGAGCACGGCGAGCGCCAACAACGATGACGCGCTCTACGCCACGGGCAACAAGGCAATGGATGAGCACCGCTGGGCGGATGCGGTGGCGGCGTTCGACAAAGTGGCTGCGGCCAAGGGCAAGCGCGCCGATGCGGCGCTCTATTGGAAAGCCTATAACCTGGACAAACTGGGGCGGAAGGACGAGGCGCAGGCGGCGTGCGACAACCTGAGGCAGCAGTTTCCCTCCAGCGCGTGGAACAAGGAGTGCGTGGTGCTGCGTGTGAGCGGGTCAGCGGCAGATGCACGTGAGATCGCGGAGAGAGCGCGGGATGAGGCGCGTGAAAAAGTGCGCGAAGCTACTCGCGCGCAGGTGATGGTGATCGGACCGAACGGCGAGCGGGTATACAAGAGCACATCGCACGAGACGAGCGAGGACGACATCAAGCTGTTGGCGCTGAACTCGCTGCTGCTGCAGGAGCCGGCGAAGGCGCTGCCGCTGCTGCACGACCTGATCCTTTCGGACAAACCGATCGAGATGCGGAAGCAGGCACTGTTCGTGCTGAGCCGCAGTAGAGATCCGCAGGCGCAGTCGATGTTGCTGGATGTGGTGAACAGCGCGAAGGACCCGGCGCTGCAACTGGAGGCGATCCAGGCGCTGGCGATCTACAGGCCGAAGGACGCGGGGCCGACACTGGTGAAGGTTTACCAGTCGACCAGCGATGCGAAGGTGAAACGCGCGGTGGTGAACGGGTTGTTCATTGCGCACGATGCCACGCGGCTGGTGGAGTTGGCGCGCGGCGAAAAGGACCTGAACATGAAGCGGGATATCGTTTCGCAGCTGGCGATCATGCGTGATCCGGTGGCGACGGCGTACATGGAAGAGTTGTTGAAGTAGAAGCAGTGAATAGTGAGTAGTGAGTGGTTGCGAAAGAAGAAGCGAGGTTGCGATGCGGAATAGAGCATGGATAGCGGCGATGGTGATGGCCGGAGCGATGTGCGTGGTGATGGTTGCGGCTCAGGCGCAACAGCCCCAGACGCAACAACCAAAGCTGACGAATGCGCAGTTGACGGTGAAGGCCGACGATCTGCAGCGCGAGATTGCGGCTGCGCAGACGGCGACGTGGATTGGCTACTCGGTCGCGGCGACGCACCGGGTGGATGGAGATTGGGACGAGGTGATCCACCTGGAGGGGGTTAACAGCGACAGCCTGCACGTGATGGAGGACACGAAGCCGATTCCTCCGGCGGCGATTCTGCTGCGGGTGACGGCGGGCAAGGTGGAGCGGGTGGCGATCGAGCGGATGGATCGCGAGATCGATGCGGGAGGGCTGCCGTTTGTGTGGCTGACGGGTGTGAGCGCGACGGATTCGGTGAAGACGCTGAAGAGCGTGGTGGAGGCGAGCTTCGCAGAGGTGGAGAAGGCAGCCACCAACCCGCCGGTCGCGACTACCGGCGATCGAGAGCGTGACCGCATTGAACGCGATGTTCAGCGCGAGCCGGCGAGGCAGTTGCAGCGGCTGCAGGAGCGCGCGCTGGTGGCGATTGCGCTGGAGGAAGGCCCGGAGGCGACGGCGGCGCTGAAGTCGTTCACGGCGGCTAGCTATTCGGCGACGCTGCGAGAGCGTGCGGCGTTCTGGCTGGCGAATGAGCGCGGCGCGGAAGGATTCCAAACCGTCTCTGCATTGCTGAAGAGCGACAAGGATGAAGCGTTCCGGGTGAAGCTTGTGTTCGATCTGACGCTGGTAAAGGGCGACTCAAAGAAGGCGGCGATCGATGATCTGATTGCGCTGGCGAAGACGGATGCAATGCCGAAGGTGCGGACGCAGGCGCAGTTCTGGCTGGCGCAGATTGCGGGAAAGAATGGTGGAGATCCGCGAATTACTGTAGCGCTAAGTGATGCAGCAAAGAATGATCCAGAGGCGGGGATTCGGAAGTCGGCGGTGTTTGCGCTGTCACGGCTGCCCACGGACCAGGCTGTGCCGGAGCTGATCCAGGTAGCATCTACGACCAAGGATATGGTGACGCGGCGAGAGGCAATCTTCTGGCTGGGGCAATCGAAAGACCCGCGCGCACTGGATTACCTGGTGAAGGTTGTGAAAGCGACAGACAGTACACAGTAATGGGTAGACGGTTGAGTTGTGCGATTGAGATGTCAGTCGCGCCTCCGATAGGATAGTGAAGAGAGTTTCTTCAGGAGGTTGACGATGAGTGCGAATGGTTCGGGGTCTTGGCTGGAGCGGAATTGGTTTTGGCTGGTGATTTCGTTTGGGGCGATTTGTGTTGCGGCGATCGATTTCTGGCACCCGGTATAGCTAGGGGCGAGTTTAGGGGTCAGAGCTCGATTGCTATCGCTTGCGCGTTTTGGCTGATGGGGCTGGTGGTGGGTAGGCGGATTTGTGTTTGATGGGTTGCTCGGAGATTGGCTCCGTGGTCTCGATGGTGCGGTGCGCTTCGACTGCATCGGCGAGTGCGTACTTGAGCTTCTCGATGCCTTCTCCCGTGACCGCGCTGATGGTGAAGAGTGGGAGCTTTTTTCTTTTTGCGAACGCGGTCAGCTTCTTGAGCTTGTCTGGATTTGCTACGTCCGCTTTTGCGGCAACGAGGATCGTCGGCTTGGCGGCGAGCGCGGGGTCGAAGGCTTTGAGCTCGGCGGTGATGACGTTGTAGTCGTCGACGGGGTCAGGGCGTGCTGTGCCGGACTCTGAATTGGCGTCAGAGACATCGATTAAATGCACGAGGACGCTGGTGCGCTCGATGTGTTTGAGGAACTGCACGCCGAGGCCGGCACCGAGGTGCGCGCCTTCGATGAGGCCGGGGATGTCGGCGACAGTGAAGCTGCGCTCGAAGGGAGCTTCTCCGATCTGCACGACGCCGAGGTTGGGCTCGAGCGTAGTGAATTCGTAGTTTGCGATCTTGGGGCGCGCGGCTGAAAGGCGCGAGATCAGCGTGGATTTGCCAACGTTGGGGAATCCGACGAGGCCGGCGTCAGCCAGCAGGCGCAATTCCAGTCTGTAGTTGCGGGCTTCGCCGGGGCGGCCGAGCTCGTGCTCACGCGGGGCTTGATGCGTGGAGGTCGCGAAGTGCTGGTTGCCGCGGCCACCGCGACCGCCGCGGGCGATGACAATCTGGTCGTTGGGGTGGGCGAAGTCGTGGACGAGATCGCCGGTGTCATCGTCGTAGAGCAAAGTGCCGACGGGAACTTTGAGGACGAGAGGATGGCCGGTGGCACCGGACATGTTGGAGCCAAGGCCGTGGCCGCCGCGTTCGGACTTGTGCTCGGGGTTGAAGCGGAAGTGCACGAGGGTATTGTGCGAGAGCGAGGACTGCATGAGGATGTCGCCGCCGTGGCCGCCGTCTCCGCCGGAGGGACCGCCGCGAGGGACGAATTTCTCGCGGCGAAAAGCCATGGCGCCATTGCCGCCGTCGCCGGCCTTGATGCGGATTCGTGCTTCATCAATGAACATGTCAACCCAGCCGAATCTTTCACGCGATCCGCAGTCTTTCAGTGTAACGAACCGGGGACCGCAGCCGGTATTCGTACCGGAGCTGTGGAAGAACCGCGCTCATTAATACGGTGTTCATGGCTGGTTCATCAAACGACGACCTGCGAAGGTCAGGATAGGTGTATTGCAACTAGTCAACCTGCCTGCTCAGCACAGCTGAACGCCGGGAGAATACCGCGTCAGCAGCGAAGAGGCAGATCGTTATCGCGAAACTGACTGGCCCTCGATGAATTGTTAACAGGGAGCCGGGAGATCGTACCAAACTTTAGGAGACCAAAATGATTCGCAAGCATATCCATAGCAAGCTGGGACTGCTGTGTGCGGTAGCTTGTCTTACCACCGGCGCGGGGTTTGCCCAGTCATCGACGCAAGGCGCGATTGCCGGCACCGTAGAAGATGCAACGAAGGCGACGATTGCCAATGCGGTCATCACAATTCACAACGATGGTACGAATGCCGAGGAGCATCTAACGACGGACGCGAGCGGCTTTTTCAAGGAGCCACTGCTGGAGCCAGGCACCTATACGCTGACAATCAGGGCCATCGGTTTTACTGACTACACCGAGAAGGGCGTGATTGTGCAAGTGGGCCAATTAACGTCAATACGGCCACATCTGAGCGTGACTGGAAGCACTGAGAATGTTGTGGTGACTGCCGAGTCGCCGATTCTGAACTTCGATTCGCCAGACTACTCGTCCAACCTGAACACGCGCGCGATCGATAATATTCCTGTGAACAACCGCCGCTGGTCGAGCCTGGCGCTTCTAACTCCGGGTGTGACGGTGGATTCGAGCGGATTTGGCTTGGTGAGCGTTCGCGGCATCAGCACCATTCTGAATAACGTGGAAATTGACGGTGCCGACGACAACCAGGCGTACTTCTCTGAAGAGCGCGGACGCACGCGTGAAGCGTACTCGACCTCGGGTGCGGCGGTGCGCGAATTTGAGGTCAATGCAGGTGTGTATCCGGCGGAGTATGGGCGCGCTGCGGGCGGCGTAATCAACTCGGTGACCAAGAGCGGCACCAACGATATTCACGGCCAGGCATACTTCTACGACCGCGAGAGCAAATACAACGCTTTTAACGACCAGAGCACAATTACGACGCTGAACCCCGTGACCAATACAAACGTCACGACGCCGCTGAAGCCGAAGGACATTCGCAAGATCTACGGATTTACGGTCGGCGGACCGATTCGCAAGGACAAGATTTTCTTCCTGTACACGTATGACCAGCACAGCCGCATCTTCCCGCTGTCGGCCATTCCGACCAATCCATCGTCGTTTTATTCACTGCCGGATGCGGCCCTGCCGGGCGCTGCGGTTTGCAATACCTCCACAGGGTACTTTTCGGGTGCGCCAGCCGGTACCAATGCTCTGGACGCGCAGGCCTGCACCCTTGCGGCGCGTCTCGGGTTGTCGTCGTATGCCGCCGGCGCTTCGAACTACACTGCCGGCATAAGCGCGCTGAATACCGATCTTGGCCTGATTCCACGCACGGGCTACCAGGAAATCAACCAGCCGAAGCTGGACTATCAGATCAACTCCAAGGAGCATCTGAGCCTGCTGTACAACCGCCTGCGCTGGGATTCACCCGGCGGTGTGCAGACCAACGCCACCGGTGCATATGCCCTGGATGCAACTGGAACAGATTTTGTGAAGTTGGACTACGGCGTAGCGAAGCTGACCAGCCTGGTGAAGGGCAACATCAGCAATGAGCTGCTCTACCAGTACGGACGGGAGTTGAACGACGAAGGGCAGTATCCGTTCAGCCAGTACACGAAGAACAACCTGATCGCGGCCGACGGCCACGTGCCTTACATCTCGCTGGACAGCGGTACGGGCTTCAATGTGGGATCGCCGTATTACTCGTACCGTCCGGCGTATCCGGATGAGCGCAAGTGGCAGATTGGCGACACGCTGTATTGGCAGCACGGCAACCACAGCTTCAAATTTGGCACCGACACTGTGCACAACTATGACCTGGCCAACCAGGCGCAGTACTACGAGGGCTTGTTTACCTATAGCAACAATATTGCGAACTACCTCGCCGACCTCGAATCGAAGACCCTGGGTCACGGCGTGTGCGACTCGGCGCAGCAGACCGCAGCGAGCGCGACGGCAACCGCCGTGGGTGTTTATCCCTGCTACACGTCGTATATGCAGGAGTTTGGACCGACAACGTTCGCCTTCTCCACGCTGGACTATGCATTTTTTGCCCAGGACAACTGGAAGCTGACGCCACGGCTAACGCTGGAGCTTGGCTTGCGTTACGACTACGAGACAATCCCCCCTGCTGTGAGCGCGCTGACAGCGGCGAGCGGCACCTTCGTACCCTTCAACGGCATCAACAACAATCCCAGCGACAAAAATAACCTTGGACCACGGATTGGTTTCTCCTTTGATGTGTTCGGTACCGGGAATACAGTGTTGCGGGGGGGGTACGGCCTGTACTACGGCCGCATTACCAACGGCAATCTCGGCACTGCCCGGTCGACGACCGGCAGCCCGCTGGCGCAGACCTCTTCGACGGTAAAGGCCAGCAACGGCCTGGCCGCCGAACCACTGTTCCCCAACGTCTTTACGCCAGCGCAGTTGAGCACGTCGGCATTGCCGAGCGCGTACTTCCTGGCTCCCAACCTGCAGAACCCTCAGGTGCATGAGATCGATTTGCAGCTGCAACAACAGGTGGGCCGCGGAACGGCGATCCAGGTGGCATACCTGGGATCACTGGCACGCGAGCTGCCCAACTTCCTGAACGTGAACCTTGACCCGACTACCGAAGCGACGGTCAATATCACAGTTGCGCCGGCGACTGGCACCACGAACTACGGGCCGCTGGGTCAGACGACCATTCCGGTACAGACCTTCACCAAGTATGGCAATGTCGGTTTGCTGGGGCCTTCGGCAGTGAATTTTCAGGCGATCACCGAATATCTGAGCAACATCAACTCCAGCTACAACGCGTTTACGGTAGAGGTGCAGAACCGTTCGTTGCGCAGCGTGCAGTTCGATCTGAACTATACGTGGGCGCACTCGCTGGACTTTTATCAGAATGCTTCGACTGCCGGAAATACCGACAACTGGTATGACCCGTATGCGAATGCCCGCGCCAACTATGGCAACAGCAGCTTCAACATTCCGAATCGGTTGACTGGATATGTGCTGTACAACCTGCCCAACCTCAAGAGCCACAACGGATGGTCGTACCTGACGAACGACTGGAGCCTGAACGACACGTTCCAGGGACAGACGACGTTGCCATTCTCTGCGGGCGTTAGCGGAACAAACTCGACGAAGGTCACAAATGCGGCTTATCCGACCGGATCGCCGACGGCGATCGGTGCAGACTGGAATGGCAACGGCAGCGTCTCGTATGTTCCGCAGCTGGGCCATAACAATTACACCGCGAAACGGATCATGGTGGATGATGCTCGGGTGGAGAAACAGTTTGCCTTCAGCGAGCGTTACCATCTGCAGATTTTCCTGCAGGCGTTCAACGTGGCGAACCATCAAAATGTCTCCTCAGAAAACACGATTGGTTACAAGCTGGCGGGTACGGCGGGCTCACCGCTGGCTGGAACGGCGACGTATCAGGCGAACTTTGGCACGGTGGCCACAACCAACAACAGCGGATTCAGCTACACGCCACGACAGTTGGAATTGAGTGGAAAGTTCACCTTCTAAGCCTGTAAATGCAACAAAACAAGGGTGATCGCTTCGGCGGTCGCCCTTTTTCTTTTTTAAGAAATATACCAACTAGCATGGCTGATAGACTTGAATCATCAACGGCTGAATAAAAACAATAAAAACTCTGCGGCTACGTGTTTTGAACACGGGCGAAATTCCGGGGACATGGGATGCAGGGGAATTTGAAATAGCAATGCCCGGACTCAAAACGCATTGTGAGCCGGGCAGCAGCCCTAACTTTGAGGAGACCAACATGATTTGCACAAAATGGACGCGCGGATTGGCAACAGTGTTTTTAGTGGCCGGGTTTATTTCCGGAACAGCGATGGCTCAGTCAGTAGTATCAGGCGCTGTGTCCGGCACGGTGGAAGACACGTCAGGGGCAGTTGTGCCGGGCGCGAAGGTGATCATTCACAACACCGGAACGAACGCAGACCAGGCGGTGACGGCTGACTCGAAGGGTTACTTCAGCGCGCCGCTGCTTCCGCCGGGCGACTATAAAGTCACGGTGTCGGTCTCCGGCTTCGGAAACTACGTGCAGGACCACGTGTTGGTTGAAGTAGGCCAGACGACTGAACTGCATCCGAAAATGGGCGCGGCCGGTGGGGCGGAAGTTGTGAACGTGAGTGGCGCAACGCCGACGCTAAACTTCGAATCGCCGGACTATACGAGTGTGCTGGACCAGACGGCCCTGGTGAACGTACCTGAGAACAACCGCCGCTGGTCGAGCCTGGCCATGTTGACTCCGGGTGTTGTTTCGGACTCCAACGGTTTCGGCCTGGTGAGTGTGCGCGGTATCAGCACGCTGCTGAACAACGTTGAAATCGACGGCGCCGACGACAACCAGGCGTACTTCTCTGAAGAGCGAGGCAGAACGCGTGAAGCTTACTCGACGTCAGAAGATTCAGTGCGTGAGTTCGCGGTCAATACAGGTGTGTACTCGGCGGAATATGGTCGTGCAGCCGGTGGCGTCATCACCTCAGTCACCAAGAGCGGCACCAACCAGATCCACGGTGAAGCGTACTTCTTCGACCGCGAGAGCAACTGGGCAGCCTTCACTCCGCTGGTGACCAACACCACGGCGACCGCCAACGGCTCAGGCGGGTATACGTTCAACACATTCCCCCTGAAGCCAAAGGACCTGCGCAAGATTTACGGTATTTCGGCTGGCGGTGCGCTCATTAAGGACAAGCTGTTCTGGTACTACACCTACGATCAGCACTCGCACATCTTCCCGGGCATCGGCAAGCCGCAGAGCCCATCAACCTTCTTCTCCTTGCCCGACTCGGCTCTGCCGGGCGCTTCGACCTGTAACCTGACGACCGGTTACTTCAACCCAAACGGCGCAACGGCAGCGGCCAACGATCCTTCGGCCTGCACCCTGGCAGCGCGTGAAGGTCTCACTAGCTATGCGGCCGGAGCTTCGGCATACACGACTGGCCTCGCCAATGTGACGACTGATATCGGCGCGACGCCGCGTATCGGCTTCCAGGAGATCAACACTCCCAAGCTCGACTGGCAGATCAACTCCAAGAACCGCGTTTCGTTCCTCTATCACCGGTTGCGTTGGGATTCACCGGGCGGTGTGCAGACACAGGCCACAGTTCCTTACTCGCAGAGCACTTTCGGCAATGATTTCGTCAAGCTGGATTATGGTGTGGCGAAGTTGGAAACCCAGGTGACACACTCGATCTCCAACGAGCTCGGCTATCAGTACAGCCGCGAGCTGGATGATGAGACCCAGCAGCCTTTCACGCCATACGACAAGGCCAACCTGTTCGGCACAGGCACTTCGGCGGGCAACATTCCTGAAGTGAACCTTGCTGAATCGACCAGCGGTGTTTTCCTGGGCTCGCCGTATTACTCGTACCGCACTGCTTATCCTGACGAACGCAAGTGGCAGGTATTTGACACCGCTTACTGGGTTAAGGGCAACCACAGTATCAAGTTCGGTGGCGATGTTCTGCGCAACGCTGACCTGATCAACAACTTGTTTGAGAGCAACGGCGTTTATACCTACACCTACATCGGCAACTACCTTGCCGACCAGTGGAGCAAGAATAACGGCAAGGCATCAACCTGCCCGTCCGGCGCTGCGCAAACCGGTACAGCAACTGCTACCGGCGTGGGCGCACTGCCTTGCTACTCCTCGTTTGTTGAAGGTTTCGGTCTGACGCCTGTGTTCGGAATCACCACAACCGACTACGGCTTCTTCGGTCAGGACAACTGGAAGTTCTCCCCGCGTTTGACACTAGAACTGGGTCTGCGCTGGGACTACCAGTCGCTTCCTCCGGCGAATTCCACGCTGGACGCAGCCTCCACGGTGCAGAACACCTCCGGTGCAGTCACCTATACGTTTACGCCTTTCACCGGCTTGACCAATCGTCCCAGCAACAAGACGAACTTTGGACCTCGCATCGGTTTCGCGTATGACGTGTTCGGCGACGGCAAGACGGTTCTGCGCGGCGGTTGGGGCCTCTACTATGGCCGCATCGTCAACGCTGAAATCCTGAACGCCTACCTGAACACAGGCAGCGCGTTCGGTCAGTACACCGCGTCGCTCAAGAACAACGCAACCGGTGCACCTTCGTTTGCTAACATCCTGCCCAACGTGACCGCATCCGGAACAGTCGTTACATCTCCGGGAACGTATTCCACGCCAGGCAGCTACTACTTCGACTCGAACTTCAAGAATCCTGAAGTGCAGGAGTTCGACTTGATCTGGCAGCAGCAGATCAGCCAAAAGGCTGTATTGTCGGTCAGCTACCTCGGCGCGCTTGGCCGCAGGTTGCCGAACTACCTCAACCTGAACCTAAATCAGGCGACGGAGTCGAACGTAACCCTGACCTTTACGCCACCTTCGGGCTCCACCAACTGCGGTCCGATTGCTTGCGGAACGTCGTATGTGATCCCGACCTACATTGGGTACGCCAACGCGAACTTCACCAACATCACGAAGATTGTCAGCAACGTCAACTCCACCTACAACGCGTTTGTCGCTGAAATCAAAACGCAGCCGTGGCATGGTCTTACCACTGACTTCAACTACACCTGGTCGCATGCCCTGGATTACAACCAGAATGCATCGACTTCGGCGAGTGCTGAAGGTTGGTATGACCCCTATGGCAACAACCGTGTGAACTACGGCAATTCGCAGTTCAACGTGCCAAACCGTGTTACGGGCTACGCGCTGTACAACCTGCCGGACTTTACCAAGAACAATGTTGCCAAGTGGATTACGAACGGCTGGTTGATCAACGATAGCTTCCAGGGTCAGAGCGGTCTGCCTTACTCCTACGGTCTCAGTGGATTCAACTCCACTGCCGCCGAAGGTTCGGGATGGAACGGCTCCGGCGGTTCTACCTGGGTGCCCATCCTCGGTCGCAACACTCTCAAGCTGAAGCGTGACCTGGTTGACGATCTACGCGTTGGCAAGGGCTTCAACTTTGCCGAGCAGTATCGCCTGGAACTGCGCGCCGACCTGTTCAACGTGGCCAACCACGAGAACGTGACCAGCGCCGGCACTACGGCTTATACCCTGGGCAGCGTGACAGGCAATACGTTGGCCGGCACGGCAACGTTCGCTCCGACCACGTTCGGCGTTCCCACGAGCATCAACTCGAGCGGCTTCCTCTACACGCCGCGCGAGATTCAGATCTCGGCCCGCTTCTCGTTCTAACTACGAGACGGTCTCAACCTCAAGGGCGACGGCTTCGGCCGTCGCCCTTTTGTTCGCGCGTGCCAGAAGCGATCTGTGGGACGTGAATCGGAGCGCAAAATGCTCCATCGCGATTATGCACTTTCCATTTGCGGCAATCTCAGCTAGGCTGCGGGGAACGTTCTTTTTGTGATGCCGAGGGTGATGGGCGGTTGGTGGCGGTCCGTTGCGGCGGCATTTTGCGTTGGTGATGTGTTCCTTTTCTGTGCAGGAGGCGCTCCGGCCATTCCCGGGGCAGGGACAGCGGTTGTTCTTTTGTGGAGACATCTCGAGGTGGGGCGTGGCCGCGGCGTTGGCGTCCGCTGCGATGGTGCTTGCCGGCGGAAGCTGCGAAGCGAGGGCGCAAGGGCCGGTGGATGCTGGGTTGCGCGGCAGGGTGGTGAGCTTTGAGGGGCACGCGCTGAGCGGTGTCGAGATTGTGGTGCAGGACCCTGAGGGCGTTGCGCAGAAGCTTGTCTCAGCGAGAGACGGCTCATTCGTGGCGTTGAGGCTGGCTCCGGGTGAGTATGTGGTTTCAACACGAGACGATTCAGAGAAGGTGCAGCTTTACGCGGGAGAGTTGAACGATGTACTGCTGCGGGCGAGCAGCGCGCCTCAGATCGCAAGCGCGATCTCCTCAGGTGCAGGTGGGAAGGCTCGACCGTCGACCGCCGATGTGGGCCTGTTGCAGCAAGCGGGTGAAACCTACCCGATCTCCGCGATTGCAGAGCTACCGCTGCCGGACCGCACGTGGGAGAGTGCGGCTGGGATTGATTCAACGGCGAATGCCAGCGTGAATGATGCGGCATCGGATGGAGAAAACAGCACAGGGGACTCGAATACTGGCCAGTCAGTGGCGGGAAATGAGCGAGCGAGTGACGGTGAGGCGGCGAGTGGAACGAGTTCGGCTGGGCTTGCGGTGACCGGGGACGCAACGACGGTGGATGGGCTCTCGTCGCGGCAGAATTTTGGAGCGGGGCCGAGAGGCGCGACGCAGGCCGGCGTACATGCGGGGGCGATGTTTGGCGAGGGCGCGTTGCGAGAGTTTCGCTTGCTGCCACGCACTTTCTCCGCGCAGTACGGCGGCGCTGGAGGAGGCGTTGCGGTGGTGTCACGCGGTATGGAACATAGCGGCTCGGGAGCATGGCACGGTGGAGCGTTTGTGCTGGCGCGCGAGAGCGCATGGGCGGCGGTGAATCCGTTTTCGGTGGTGACGCATTATCACGATGGCGTGGTGACGAACTTGCTGGTCAAGCCGCAGGACGATCGGCAGCAGTTTGGCGGCCAGGTGGGATGGGCGCTGCCACAGCGATTCTTGCCGATGAGACTAAGGCGCGGCGTGCAGGTGTTCGCGTCCGTGGAAGAGCAGTTGAACGAGAATACGATCGAGTCGTCTCCACAGCTTGCGAGTTTCTATCAGCTGACGGCGAACCAGACTGCGCTGCTGGAAGTGCGCGGTGTGAGTGCAAGCGCGACCAATACGGCGCTGGATTATCTGGACAGTTTGTCAGGCCCGGTCTCTGAGCTGGCGACGCAAACGCTGGCGTTTGCACGTGTGGATGCGCGGCCGGCGGCGCGCGACCATGTGACGCTGGCATACATCCGCAACCGGTACGATGCGCCTGCCGGTGGGGCGTTGGGGCAGGCCAGCGCCTCGGTGGTGGCGCGCGGCCGAGGGAGCGTGGGTGGAAGCGCGACGCAGATCGACGCGGGCACAGCCCGATGGCTGCATGAGTTTTCGCCCCGCTTCAACCATGAGCTGCGTGCACAGACGGCGCACGACCTGGAGTATGAGACGCCGCGCGCTCCGCTGTCGCAGGAGCCGGCGATCGGACCTGGAGGGTTCGCACCGCAGGTGACGATAGGGCCTCAGGGGTTCGGCTATGGCACGTCGGCGAACCTGGGACGGACGGCATATCCGGACGAGCGGCGCATCGAGCTGGCGGACTTGATGCAGCTTGCGCTGCATGGACACTTGATCTCGGTGGGCGGCGAGTGGAGCAGGATCGACGATCGCATCGCGTCGTTCAACAACGCGGATGGGTCGTTCAACTATGACAGCGCGAGTGGTGGAACAACTGCCGGGTATCTGGGCGGACTGGTGGACTGGATTACGGACTACACACTCAACGTGAATGCGAATCCGAACGGCGGATGTCCGAGCGTCAATGCGACGCCGCACTATTTTTGTTTTCACACGTTCACGCAAAGCTTTGGGCCGGTGCAGACGGAGTTTGTGACGCACGAGCTTGCGGGGTTTGCAGAAGACGCAATGCGTGTGCGGCTTGACCTGACCGTGACGCTGGGCGCGCGCTACGAGTACACGCTGCTGCCGCTGCCGCAGGCGCCGAACTACACGTTGGATGCAGCGCTGGTGAGCGTTCTGGGATCGGGCGCGGGGCTGACGGAGCAGTTTCCGGAAGACCGCAACAACGCCGGGCCAAGGTTGGCGATAGCGTGGTCGCCACATCTGCAAAAAGGCGGGAAGAGAGGCACCCCTCTACTCACGATGCATGCAGGCTATGGAATGTTCTTTGGAAAGGTGCCGGGGGCTACGGTGCGATCGGCGCTGATCGATACGGCGCTGCCGGCAAGTGCGCTGAGCATCCGCATCCGGCCGACAACGGTAAGTGCGTGCCCACAAGTAGCCAATCAGGGCTTTGGGTATCCGTGCGATTTTGTGACGACACCGCCGGCGGCAATACAGCAGACGACGCAGGCAATGGTGTTCGCGAAGAGGTTTCGTGTGCTGCAGGTGCAGCGGGCGATGTTTGAGGTGGAACGCGAGGTGGGGCGGCGCGCGTCGGTGCGTGCGTTCTACTCAATGGCGACGGCGCAGCAGCTGCCGCAGAGTGTGGATGTAAACATTGCGCCATCTCCGGCAACGCTGCGCTTTATGGTGCAAGGCGGCGATGGCCACGCGGGAATCGTAAGCGGGCAGACTTTCCGGCTCCCGCTCTATACGGGGCGACTGCTGACGCAGTACGGGCCGGTGACGGAAATCGAGTCCAACGCGAACGCAACATATCACGCGGGCACGGTAGAGGCGCGCTGGCGCGGCGCGGCAATGGAGGTGCGGGCGGGTTATACATTCTCGCGTGCCATCGATTATGCGCCGCAGGCAGGCGCGACCCCGCGAACGAATGGCCAGCTTGATCCCTTTACCGATGGATACGACAAGGGACTTTCTGGTTTGAACTTTCCGCAACGATTTGCGGGAGACCTGATCTACTCGCCGCATTTAGCTCGGGGGCCGAAGGCGTTGCGTGTTGCGCTGAATGGCGTGCGCGTGACAGCGATTGCAAACGCGGGCAGCGGAGCACCCTATAGCTATGGTGTATATGGCGGAAGCTTTCTGAGCGGTGGAGGTGATTCGGTCAATGGATCCGGCGGAGCGACGTACCTGCCTACGGTGGGCCGCAATACGTTGCGGCTGCCGGCACGCAGTAACGTGGACGCGCGGGTGTCGCGTGGGTTCAAGCTGAGTGACCGTGTGCACGGCGAGGGGTTTGTGGAGACGTTCAACCTGCTGAACACGGTGGGACTGACGAGGGTGGAGACGCGGGCATTCCTGGTGGGGACGCCGACTGTGGTGAATGGCGTATCAGGGCTGACGCCGCTGATTTTTCAGGATGCGGCAACGATCGCGACGGAGGGGCTGGCGACGCCCGCGTTCGGCACACCTCTATCGTCGACCGGGGAAGGCAGGAGGGAGCGCGAGGTGGAAGTGGGCGTTCGGCTGCAGTTCTGAGAGCAGGGACAGATGTTGGTGGGCACCCGGCATACTTTCCTGTGTGGGGGGTACGACGGTTGTGGGTGTGGGAGCATCCTATGAGGAAGACCTGCACGAAGGGGATCCCGCATCATGGATTTACTGGCAGTCATTGAGCACCACGGATACGCGGTGACGGCGGTCGTGTTGTTTCTGGCGTGCTGCGGTTTGCCACTGCCGCTTTCGGTGGTGCTGTTGGCGGCGGGCGCTGCGGCGCACGGAGGTGCACTGAACCTGGGGCTGGTGATCCTGATCGCATGCACGGCGGCATTGTGCGGAGACACGCTGATGTATTTTGGCGGACGCTATACGGGATGGTGGCTGCTGGCGGGTCTGTGCCGCATGAGCATGAACCCGGAAAAGTGCATCTTCGGGTCGGCAAATTCGTTTTACAAGCGCGGGCCGAGCACGCTGGTGGTGGCAAAGTTTATCCCTGGGCTCTCGACCGTAGCGGCTCCGCTGGCCGGCAGCCTGAACATGCGTCTGTTACGTTTCCTGCGACTGGATGCCGCGGGTGTAGTGCTGTATGTTTCGACGTGGACCATTGCGGGGTTTGTATTTGCCCGATTTCTGCGCGACTTGATTGGCTGGATTGCGCGGGTAGGTCATGTGACAACTGCGATTGTATTGTTGCTGCTGGTGTTTTACGCGATCTGGCTGGTGGCGAACTGGGTGCGCGATACGCGCTTCAGCGATGTGGAGCGCGTGCATGTGGTCGAGCTGCTGGAGAGAATGCGCACTGCGACGCACGAGAAGCTGGTGGTGATCGCGGACGTGCGCTCCCACGGATACTACGACCCGGGGATGCAGCGGATTAAGAACTCCATCCGCGTGGAGCCGAGCCGGTTGAAGGAAGAGCTGGTGGCACTGCGGGAGTTCATGCAGCCGGAGTGCGAGATCTACCTGTATTGCTCCTGCTCGCATGAAGCAACCAGCGTGCGCGTGGCCAAGATGCTGGAGCGTGAGGATTGCGCGACGAAGGTGATCCAGGGCGGACTGAAGGCGTGGGTCAAGGCCGGTGGCCCTACCGAACCGGTACCGGCGGCGGATATGGAGCATCTGCCGAAGTTCGATTGAAGGCAACAGAATCAATGGTAGGGGAGTTATAGTGGCGCATGAGCGAGAGCGCTGCAGCGCTGGAATCGAACGTGCATCGGGCATGGCCATGGTGGGGCCGTGTGGCGTTCCGGGTTGGGTTTCTGTTCTGGGTTCTCATTTGCATTTCGGATGGCGGCATCGATTTCGTGTTCTGGTGGTGGCCGTGGCTTTCACGGCACCTACAACAGGCGGTCTCATGGCCGTTGGACACGCTTACTCATTGGGTGGGGTTGCACGTTTTCTATCTTTATGGCGAGGCCGCATCTCCCCATGCAACGGGATCCGGTGACACAGCGCTGGGGTGGATTGGCGCGCTGGTAGTAGCCGTGCTGGCCATCATCGGCGGCGCGGTTTGGAGTGCAATCAGCGAAAGGCGCCACCGTCGGAGCGAATACCAAACGCTCTATGCATTTCTGCGGCTTCTGCTGCGGTTCATGCTTGGCATGGCGCTGTTGAGCTATGGGTTTTATAAGATTTTTCCGCTGCAAATGCCGCCACCGAGCGTGGAGTCACTGCGGGAGACCTACGGCGCGTCTTCGCCGATGCATCTGCTCTGGACCTTCATGGGCGTATCGGTGGCGTATCGCATCTTCAGTGGGCTGGCTGAGGCGCTGCCCGGGCTCTTGCTGCTCTTCCGCCGCACCAGCACCGTGGGCGCGCTTGGCG
>Ga0206804_10086_pt1 | contig 27222 bp, 30 predicted proteins | sample Alteio_BWOrgCont_62_FD_152888 | JGI IMG/M metagenome (GOLD analysis project Ga0206804, IMG submission 152888) | Enriched cells from forest soil in Barre Woods Harvard Forest LTER site, Petersham, Massachusetts, United States -... | ecosystem: Environmental > Terrestrial > Soil > Temperate forest >... | reverse complement strand
CGGCTCGAGGTGATAGTCATGCCACGCCATGTTCACCATGTGCTCGGGGTGAAAGACGCCCGGCTGGAAAAAGTCCGGATCGTTCAATGCGCCGACCGTGCTCAGTAGCTTCGGGTGAAACAGCTCAATCCACTGGCCATCCGGAGCCTTTGCCACCTGTCCGGAATCGCCGCCATCCCCGCAGAACAGGTCGAGGTCCTTCGTCAGGTTAAAGTGAATCGACCAGTCGTTCCGGTCCATGTGATACGCCGTGCGCTTGCCGTTCGCGAGATCGTAGCCTGCCAGGTAAAAGTCCTCGCCCTTGATCGGCTGCCAGTCGTACCAGATCGTCTTACCGTCCAGCCCCCAGAACTCGTGCCCCGCAATCTCGTCGGCAATGCGCCGCTTGTGAATCAACGTGTTGTGCGTCGCGTCCGTGTGGATCATCCAAATGCGGTCTACCTTCTGCCACGGCCCTTCATGGCAGTACATCAGCAACGTCGGGTCGGTCGGCGAAAACAGCAGGTGATTTACCCAGTCGGTCGAGTGCAGCAGTGGATGCAGCTTCCCGGTCTGCAACTCGATCGTGAACAAAGTCAGCGGAATGCGCGCCGCCAGCCGCTGCTCCATCATCTGACCCTTGTTCAACGGCTGCACCAGCGGGCCCGTCTGCCCCTTCGGATCCACCCGGTTCTGCCCGTAGTTCACGGCGTCCGGGTTATCGTTGATCGTGCCTGCCCCCAGCGTCTCATCGGCGTTGATCGTCGCGACGGACATCCCTCTGGGCAGATCGCAGAGCTTGGTCACTTCCTTCGTGTAAACATCTGCCTTATACAGCGAGATCACGTGGGTCTGCGGGTCGGCCTTACTAAAGAAAACGGAGTTGGTCTTATGGCCCGCGATGATCGCGTGCACACCGCCATACCGGAACTGTTGGTTCGATTCGTCTGCGGGACGCGGCGGATTCGGCACGATGAGCCATGTCTTCTTCGTCGCCAAATCCAGCCCGTGAATACCGTCGGGCGCCGAATAGATCATCGTCTTCAGGTCAGGCGTGTAGGCATTGATGTTGAAATAAAAGCCTGACGAGCCCGGCTCATCCGTCATCCTCCACACTCGGTGGCCCGTGTCCTTGTCCACCCATGTCCGTGGCGGAACCTCGCCCGTAGCGCTCGGTTTGAGCGGCTCATTCTGTGCGAGACCCACTGCAGAAACGGCGAAAAATGCAGCGAAGGCGATAGCAATTCTGCGAATCGGTATGTTCACGTTAAGTACGCTCCGGTAGGGCTCAATTCCCGGAAAAATCCGCGCACACGCTTCGCAACGGCACAGACAAAACTTTCCCGGGCGTTCGCTTTATACATGGAACGGATGTCGTTTGGAAATAGTTTCACATTTGAAAATTGCCACGGGACTCATGAGCGGCGGAATAGGGGAGGCCGAGGGTTTGCTGCAGACCGTATGGCGGAACGGGTGCAAGGTACAAAGTGCGACAATCAGCGCATGGGCCCTCGCGGTTTGCTGTGCGTGTTACTGCTCCTCCTCCCGCTTGCGATACTTGCGCAGAGTACCGGATTGCCGGACCCGGATTCGGACAAGGATGGGTTCACCGACACCCTCGAGCAGTCGCTTCTGACACAGTTTTCACCTCACTTCTACATCGGGCAGCAGGAGTGCGCCGGGCTTCCCGCTGCGTTCCAGCAGGGCGTGCTCACAGCCACTCCTCAGGCAGAAGACGCAACGGTGTACGGGCAGGTATTTCCCGTGAAAGTGGCTGGAACGGCCGCGCCCATGGCGGAAATTCACTTCTACGATCTCTGGGACCGCGACTGTGGCGCGCACGGCCACCAACTGGATGCCGAGCATGTTGCCGTGCTCGTGGAGGCATCCGGCCCAGATCTCACCGCGACAAAATGGAAGGCCGTCTACTGGTACGCCGCGGCGCATGAGAACACCGTCTGCGACGTCAGCCAGCTTGCCAGGGCTTCAGCTTTAGGCGCCGAACAGGAAGGCGCAAAGGTATGGCTCTCGCCCGGCAAGCACGCCGCGTATCTCGCAAAGTCGCTCTGCAACCATGGGTGCGGTGCCGACCAATGTGAGGCCATGAAGCTGATGCGGACGAGCCGGATCATCAACCTGGGAGAGCCCGGTCATCCGATGAACGGATCGGACTTCGTTGCATCGAAGGCTTGGCCGCTCGAACAGAAGATGGACCACACGGACTTCCCACCGGGACCGATTGCAAGGCTGAACTCGTTGCCGCACGATGACATCGCGTGGTTCAACGCGGGGAAGCATCCGGCGCAGGGTGTCGTCGCGGTCAGCTACACGACCGGCGAAGCGATCGCCAGTAGCGGGCAGAATACGGACGCAGCCCTGTCGTTGGCGGAGGCCAGGACCGGAAACGCGCTCCAGAGAAGCTATCGGAACACTAAGCACGCGCTCGAAACGACAGTGCGAGACGTCGACAAAGCCCTCGGCGGAGATCCAGCTAAAAAACCTAAGTAGCTATCCGAACAGACGCAAACTTCGCGCGGCTAATCCAAAAAGCGGCTCGTAATCCCACCGTACGCATCGATCCGGCGATCGCGCAGGAACGGCCAGTGCTGCCGCGTCACCTCGACCTCCTTTGGGTCGAGCTCCGCGTACAGAATCTCTTCCTTGTCGTGCGAGGCCTTCGTGATGATGCGCCCGAACGGATCAGCAATGAACGACCCACCCCAGAACTCGAGCCCGGCACCCTCCGGCCCCTTCAGCAGAGTTCCATCCGGCAACTGCACATCGCCATGCTCATGCCCCACGCGGTTCACCGCGCAGACAAACACCCCATTCGCAATCGCATGCCCACGCTGAATCGTCTGCCATGCGTCGTACTGCCGTTCGCCATACTCCGCCTTCTCACTCGGGTGCCAGCCAATCGCCGTCGGGAAGAACAACGTCTCGGCGCCCTTCAGCGCCGTCACACGTGCGCCCTCCGGGTACCACTGGTCCCAGCACACCAGCGTGCCAATCGGTCCAGCGCTGGTGCGTTGTGCCTGAAACCCGAGGTCTCCCGGTGTGAAGTAAAACTTTTCGTAGTAAAGCGGATCATCCGGAATATGCATCTTGCGATACAACGCAACGACGTTGTCCTTCGCCGCATCGCCCGCATAATCCAGCACCGCCGCCGTATTGTGATACAACCCTGGCGCTCGCCTCTCAAACAGGCTCGCAATCACCACCAGCTTGTGCTCGCGCACCACCTCGCTCAGGGCTTTCGTCGAAGGTCCCGGAACCGGTTCCGCGATATCGAACAGCGCGTGATCCTCGCGTTGGCAGAAGTATTGAGCTCGAAATAACTCGGGCAGACACACCAGTCGCGCGCCATTTTCCGCGGCCTCGCGCACGCGCGCCACAGCCTTCTTGAGGTTCGCCTCGGTCGAGGCTTCACACGACATCTGAATCAACGCAACGCGAGTCGAACTCTTCGCCATCTGCAACTCCTGAATCCCACAAAATTAGATTCAACGGCCATGCAAAAGGCGCTGGCTCGAAAACCAGCGCCTTCTCATTGTTGTGCGCTGAAATCTACTTGTCTTCGAAGATCAGAATCGCCGCAGCGATTGTCGTCGTCCAGCGGCCGTTCTTGTCGCCGACGGCCGACTGCGTCACGTTCGCCGTGCGCACGATCTTGTCCGACATCCGGTAGATCTCCTTCTTCTCGTCCCAGCTCTTGTCCGGATCGAACTCAACATCCAGCGTCGTCGCCAGCATCTCAGCCGCGAGCTCCTCAGCGTAGTCGCCGGCCTGGTCCTCGGTCTCGCCGAAGCTGTGATGCTCGCTCAAATAGCCGTAGGTGTTCTTGTCCGTCGGAATCGCTACGCCAATCGAGCTCACGACCAGGCGGTGCGGCTCGCGCGTTGAGTTCTCCGCGACCACAGCGAACACAACCTCGCCGGGGTTCAGATACTTCAACCCTTCTTTGCGCGTGACCAGCTTGCACTGCGGCGGAAAGATCGATGAAACGCGCACCAGGTTCTGCGCTGCGATACCAGCGTCGCGAAGTGCCAATTCAAAGGAGGTGAGTCGCTCCTTGTGTTTACCAACGCCCTTCGTAAAAAAGAGGCGCTTGGGGACCATGTCCTTGCCCAATGGTGAATCCTCCAGATTGTCCGCTTGCCAGAGTTGGCCGCCCGGCTAGATAGCGAACAGCGCGTTCGCCCCAAGGAAAATTATTACACGCGCTGACGTTAGACAAATGTCAGCCCTCGATGAAAAATCGCGTGCCCTGTACTCGTTGCGAGGCTGAAGAAGGCTTCCGTCGTTCCGCAGAATCCATCGTGGTACTTGACGTTCGTTTCTGCTAATTTTTACTTGTGGCCTAAATAGGCGCATTTCCCGCCGGACAGCCACAGCGGACCCCACACAATCTCAGGGCAGCCAGAACTGCCGCAAGGAGTGCTATGTCGAGCGAATACCGCAACTTTCTCGAGCTGTCGTACGAAGAGCTTGAGGAGATGAACCTCAAGGCCAAAGATCAGCGCCGGAAGCGCGTCGCCATCGACAAGCTCCAGGAAGAGCGTTTGAAGTGGCTCACCGACACCAAGGGTGTCAAAGCCGTGACCGTGCTCTTCTCCGATCTCGAAGGCCGGTTGCACATGCTCGACTACGACAAAAAGTTCCTCATCAAGAGCTTCGACAACCTCACCTTCGATGGATCCTCCATCCGCGGCTTCACCGCGCAGCGCGAGAGCGACCTTCGTCTCGGCCTCGACTGGAGCGCTTTTTACGTCACTCCCGCGGACATCTTCGGCCCCGGTAAGGTGCTCGTCTTCGGCGAGGTCATCGACAAGAACGGTTCGCCTTACGGCGGCGACGTTCGCGGCCTCCTCAAGACCTTCGCCAACGAGCAGTTCACGAAGAATGGCTACACCCTCAACGCCGCCAACGAGATCGAAGGCTTCCTCTTTGACGGCATCGACGCCGAGCGCAAGTATCACGAGACCGGCAAGTTCGAGTACGTCAACCAGGGCGGCTACTACCACTCGCTCCCCGGCGATCCGCTGCGTGAGTTCATCGACATCACCGCTGAAGTGCAGCGCTCGATGGGCTTCGAGAACGAAAAGGACCACCCCGAGGTCGCTCCCTCGCAGTTCGAGATCAACTACTCCTACGGCGACGCGATCGCTGCGGCCGACCAGATTCAGCTCTACAAGCTCATCTGCCGCCAGGTCGCCACACAGATGGGCATGACCGCCAGCTTCCTTCCCAAGCCGGTCACCGGCGTCAACGGCTCCGGCATGCACACCAACGTCTCCATCACCAAGGACGGCAAGAACCTCTTCTGGGATCCCAACGGACTCGAAAAGGTCTCGCCCTTCGCGTGGGAGTTCGTCGACCGCATCCTCACAGCCGGCAATGACCTCTGCCTCCTGCTGAACGCCTCGGTCAATGCCTATCGCCGCCTCGACCCGCACTTCGAAGCTCCGAATCAGATCAAGGCGTCGGCGGTCGATCGCGGTTCGATGGTTCGCATCCCTATCGGCAACGAGAAGTCGGCTCGTGTTGAGGTTCGTTCGGTCGGTCCGGATGCCAACCCCTACATGGTTATGCTCTCGGTCTTCAAAACCGGCATCGCCGGCCAGATCGCGCAGATCCCCAACCTGCGTCAGGCGGAGCGTTACCTGCCGGACAACATCTACACGGCCCTTGACGACTTTCGCAAAGCCACTTGGACTACCGAGTTGCTCGGCGCCGACGTGAAGGGACGTTACGCTGACCTCAAGCAGGCCTCGGCGGACCGCTGCCCGCGCCTGCTCGGAACCATCGTCAAAGGTCCCGAGGTGCAGTTCCACCACGATGTCTACAACCAGCTCCTGTGGGGCCAGTTCTAGGCTCTCGAACGCGCATCCAAACGGAGAGGCCGCCTCGGCGGCCTCTTTCGCTTTTCTGGCCGGAAATGCAGGGATTTTTACCGAAATTCCTTGGTTTCCTCGGCTGACGTCGTTACCATAGAGTTAACCCAAACCCCGCTTGGAGGTACAGCAGCATGGCCACCCGTAAATCCCCCGCATCAGCTGAGAAGAAGACCACGACTCGCAAGGCCCCCACGAAGAAATCCACCGCCAACGCCGCCGTCGAGACAGTCGCCGTTGACCCGGTCACCGTTGATTCGGCTATAGCAAAGCGCACTCCCACCTACGATGACATCGCGATACTTGCTGAGCAGTTCTGGCACGAGCGCGGCCGTCCATTCGGCACCCCTGAGGTCGACTGGCTCCGCGCCGAGGCCACCCTATACGCCGCCTGAACCCAGTGCGGAAACCTTAACGCGGCGAGGGCGTCCTCGCCGCTTTCCTTTGCAAAATTCTCTTGACGCCAAAACGACTCTGGCTCATGCTCCACAGCACAGGTCTCCATCCAGCTTGATGGATCGGACAGACTGAGGTCGTCCTTCCGTGGCGCAGCAAGAAAGCTCTCCTCTCCTCATTCCCTTCACAGCTCTTGGCATGCTTCTCGCGATCGGCCTGATCGTCGGCGGCCTTCTACTCGGCACCCGCATCCGCGACTTCAAGCGCGCCGACCGCTACGTCGAGGTCAAGGGACTCGTCGAGCGCACCGTCAAGTCCGACAGCGCCACCTGGCCCATCGCCTTCAGCGAAGCCGGTGACAGCCTTCCCACCGTCTTTGCCGCCAGCGAAAAGGACAAGGCCGCTGTCCTGGCCTTTCTGCAATCGCAGGGCTTCACACAGCAGGACATCACCCTCGGCAGTATCTCCGTCACCGACCGCCAGACCCAGCAGTACGGCGGCAACGAGCACGGACCGCGCTTCATCGTTCAACAGACCATCACTCTGAACAACAGTGATGTCGACAAGGTCGCGGCCGCCAATTCCAAGACCGCCGACCTCATCCGCGCCGGCGTCGTCATCCAGTCCGGCCAGAACGGCAGTGGCGGCGGCGGTGTGATTTACAAGTTCAACGGCCTGAACGCACTCAAGCCCGACATGATCACCGAGGCCACGCGCAACGCCCGCGCCTCTGCAGACCGATTCGCCGCCGACTCCGGCTCGCAGGTGGGCGCCATCCGCAGCGCCAACCAGGGCGTCTTCTCCATCTCCGCGGCAAACGCTGGCGGAGCCGCCGACACCGGCGACGGTGACGGATACAACGCCGACCAGCAGGCCAACGCCAGCATCATGAAGAAGGTTCGCGTCGTCTCCACCATCGACTACTACCTCGTCAACTAGCCTGCTCCCCAAACCCCTCCGCGCGTTTAGCGCACGCTCGCATTGCCAGTCGTTGCGCCGCTTTGTTAGCTTGGCCGAATCCCCGTATTCCCCGAGGAGCCAGCTCAATGCAGACCAGCTATAACGGCATCGCCGCCCCCACCGACGGCAAGGCAATCGAGTACGCCAACGGCAAGTACACCGTTCCCGACAACCCGATCATCCCCTTCATCGAGGGCGACGGTACCGGCCGCGACATCTGGAAGGCCTCTCAGCGCGTCTTCGACGCCGCCGTCCAGAAGGCCTATGGCGGCAAGCGCAAGGTTGCGTGGTTCGAGGTTCTCGCTGGCGAGAAGGCCTTCCGCCAGACCCAAAACTGGCTCCCCGACGACACCGTCAAGGCCACGGTCGACTTCCGCGTCTCCATCAAGGGACCGCTCACCACGCCTGTCGGCGGCGGCATCCGCTCGCTCAACGTCGCCCTGCGCCAGCTCATGGACCTGTATCAGTGCGTCCGCCCGGTCAAGTACTACACCGGCGTCCCCAGCCCCGTGAAGCACCCCGAGAAGCTCGACGTCGTTATCTTCCGCGAGAACACCGAAGACATCTACGCCGGTATCGAGTTCCGCGAGGGCACGCCGGAAGCCGAGAAGTTCATCTTCTTCGTCAATGACGTGATGCTCCAGGGCACCAAGAAGAAGATCCGCGCCGACTCCGGTGTCGGCGTCAAGCCTATCTCCATCACCGGCTCCAAGCGCCTCGTGCGCGCCGCCATCCGCTACGCCATCGACAACAAGCGCAAGGTCGTAACCCTCGTGCACAAGGGCAACATCCAGAAGTTCACCGAGGGAGCCTTCCGCGAGTGGGGCTACGAGGTCGCCACCCAGGAGTTCCGCGACCAGACCATTACCGAGCGCGAGAGCTGGATTCTCGGCAACCTCGAGTCGAACCCAAACCTCACCCCCGAAGAGAACGCCGCACTCGTCGAACCCGGCATCGAGTTCGCGCCCAAGGAGTTCGGTGACTCGATAGTTAAAGAGATCAAGGATGTCGTGGCCTCGATCGGCAAGTCGCACGGAAACGGCCAGTGGAAGCAGAAGATCCTCGTCAACGACCGCATCGCCGACTCCATCTTCCAGCAGATCATCATCCGTCCCAGCGACTACTCGATCCTTGCCACAACCAACCTCAACGGTGACTACATCTCGGACGCCGCAGCCGCGCAGGTCGGCGGCCTCGGCATCGCACCCGGCGCCAACATCGGCGACGGCTTCGCTGTCTTTGAAGCCACCCATGGCACCGCGCCCAAGTACGCCGACAAGGACGTTATCAACCCCGGCTCAGTCATGCTCTCCGGCGTCATGATGTTCGACTTCCTCGGCTGGCATGAAGCCGCGCGCCTTATCGAAAACTCCATGGAGAAGACCATCCAGCAGAAGCAGGTCACCTACGACTTCGAGCGCCAGATGCAGGGCGCAACCAAGGTCAAGACCAGCGAATTCGCCACGCGCATGATCGAAAACATGGGCTGAAAAACTACGCGGCTCATCTGAAAACGCTCTTACGGCATGCTTCGGCCTGCCGTATATCGTTTGTGACTAAAGTTTGATCAGCAATGAAGTTTCGGTGACATCTTCTCGCCGCTCTCACGGTAGAGTGCCGACATGCAGAAAACCAGCGTTCGCGTGGCCTATGGGCGTGCTGTCGCTGCCTTGGCCCTGGGGGTGAATCTCGCTGCGCTGTCGGGCTGCGGCTCCGGCCAGACGCAGACAACACCAGTCAGAGAGGTCACGCCACCGCTCAACGGCAACTGGTGGATCACCGGCGACATGCCCGCGATCCCCGGAAACCTCAGCAGCGAGAAGTTCGGCATGGCCGCCACGTTTGACGTCGTCGACGGCACCATCTACACCAGCCTCACGGACTTCTATCCCTGCGGCAACACCGCCGTCGGTGGCGGCGGAGGGATCGCGCCAGCGCCGCTCAACACGGACCGTAGCTTCACGCTCCAGACAGCCAACGGCAACGTGCAATCGACCGTTCAACTAACCGTAAAAGCAGTCTCCCCTGCCACCGCCGGCCAGAGCTGGAGTGGATCCTTCTCCGGCACAAACGCGAATCCTGGTTGCACTCCGGTACAAGGCTCATTCACGGCGACGCCGATCGCCCCCTTCAACGGCACATTCTCAGGCACAGGATCCATGGGACCAGAGAACACTAACCTGCAACCACCGGATCCGAACTTGTTGAAGCAACTGACTGTCGCCCTGACCCTCACGCAGGGAGGCCCCGCTAGTCTTGACGCAAAATCAACCGTGGCCTTCGTCAACAGTGTGAACTCTCTAACGGGAACAGTCAGCGTAACGGGTTCGCCATGCTTCACCACCGGCACCACCGGAAGCGTGCAAAGCGGCGTCGCCGGGAACAACTTCAACCTGACGTTCACGATGGATGACGGCTCGATGCTGCACGTAATGGGCTATGCCCCGGATCCGACCCTCGGCTCTCTGACCCTCAGCTCGGCTACCGTTACGGGCGGCAACTGCGACAAGTGGATCGGCCTTAGCCAAACTTCCCTGACAAAGCAGTAAGCGCTAGAGGCTGTTGAGCAGCGACGGCGGTTCCGGCGGGTTCGGACACTCCAGCAACTCCGGACCATTGTTCCTCGCATCGCCCACCGCCGGATTACAGAGGGCCGCCTGCATCTCGTCTGACTCATACGGCCGCAACAGATCCACCGGCAACTGCGAAGCCTCACCGCGCTGCAGCCAGCGATCATAGTCGCGCGGATGCAGAATCACCGGCATGCGATCGTGCACCTCAGCCGCCAGTTCATTCGCAAACGTTGTAATGATGGCGAACGTCTGCAACCATTCGCCGTTCTTCGGATCCTTCCACGCATCCCACAGCCCGGCAAACGCAAACGGCTTGCCGTTGTTCAGCGTGTACACAAACGGCCGTTTGGTCTTGTTGTCGATCTTCTGCCACTCATAAAACCCATCCGCGGGAACCAGGCAGCGCCGCTTCTCAAACGGCCTTCGCCACAGCGCCCGCTCCTGCACATTTTCTGCGCGCGCATTGATCGTCGAAAATCCCTTGAACTCATCGGCCGACTTCACGAAGTAGGGAATCAGCCCCCACCGCATCAGCACCACCTCACGCTCGCCCGTGTCGCGATTCAGTCGGATCACCGGCTGAAAGGTCGTCGGTGCCACGTTGTAGTCCGGCGGCAGCACAAACCCCTCCGGCAGCTGTCCCAAATGGAACGCCTCCGCAATCCGCTGCTTGTCGCCCCGCCGAAAATACCGCCCGCACATCCATCCAGCATGCCAGCAATTTGCCCCACGCGTCCGTTCATCGCACACCCGCGACGCCCCCGCTTCCGGCAGATATCATGGAGATGTCTTGAAACACCACCCGAAGGACCTGATACATGCGTAAGAAAGTCACAATCGTAGGCGCCGGCAACGTCGGCGCAACCGCCGCTCATTGGATCGCGGCCAAGGAACTCGCCGACGTCGTCCTCATCGACGTCATCGAAGGCGTGCCGCAGGGCAAGGCGCTCGACCTCCTCCAGGCCATGCCCATCGAGAAGCGCGACTCCCACATCCACGGCACCAACGACTACGCCGACACCGCCAACTCCGACATCATCGTCATCACCGCCGGCATCGCTCGCAAGCCCGGTATGAGCCGTGACGACCTCCTCCACACGAACTTCAAAATCATGTCTGACGTTGTGCAGAAGGCCGTCGCTGTCTCACCCAACGCGATCCTCATTATCGTCTCCAATCCGCTCGACGCCATGGCGCAGACCGCATACAAGCAGTCCGGCCTGCCACGCGAGCGTGTCATCGGCATGGCCGGCGTGCTCGACTCCGCGCGCTTCCGCACCTTCATCGCCAGGGAGCTCGACGTCTCCATCGAAAACGTCACCGCCTTCGTGCTCGGCGGTCACGGCGACACCATGGTCCCACTCTCCCGCTATTCCACCGTCGCCGGCATCCCCATCACCGAACTCATCGAACCCACTCGCCTTAAGGAACTCGAGGCCCGCACCGCCAACGGTGGCGCTGAGATCGTCAAGCACCTCAAGACCGGCTCCGCGTACTACGCTCCGTCGGCCGCCGCAGTCGAGATGGTCGAAGCCATCCTCAAGGACAAAAAGAAGATCCTTCCCTGCGCCGCATATCTGCAAGGCGAGTACGGCATCAACGGCCTCTACGTCGGCGTTCCATGCAAGCTCGGCTCCAAGGGCCTCGAGCAGATCATCCAGATCAAGCTCACACCCGAAGAGCAGGCCGCCCTCAACAAATCCGCTGAGGCAGTCAAAGAACTCTGCACCGTTATCGGCGTCGCCTAGTTCCGCACCGCTCTCAGCACTGAAGCCCGCTCATCCGAGCGGGCTTTTTCGTTCCGGCCCTCGTTCAACCTGAACTACACTGGCTCATCGATGCCCGGAGACTCCACTGTCACGCTCGCGGCGCACTCCAGCGCGCGGCCTACCCACCTGCAGCAGGGGCCGACCGCTCACACCACCTACCGTCTTATCCAGGTTCTCCGTGCAGTTGCCGCGGAGATGGTCGTGCTTCGTCACGCCACCACGTTGCTCAACGTGCGTGACAGCAAGCACTTCAGCGTCTGGTTCAACGGCGTCAATGGCGTCGACATCTTCTTCGTCATCAGCGGCTTCGTGATGATGATCTCCACTACACCGTTGTTGGACACGTTGCATCCCTCCCGCACCTTCCTTGCCCGCCGCCTCGAGCGCGTCGTCCCCATGTACTGGCTCGCCACCACAGTCAAGGTCCTCGCACTACTGGCCGTTCCCACACTTGCCCTCACCGGACTCGGCCGCTGGTGGCACGTGCTTGCCTCTTATCTCTTCCTCCCCACGCGCTCGCCTGTGGGCTACGGCACCGTTCTCTCCGTCGGATGGACACTCGTCTTCGAGATGGCGTTCTACATCCTTTTCGCGGTCGTGCTTGCAACGCGCCTTCCGCGCCTACTGACGCTCGCGCCCGTACTCATCGTGCTGGCTTTCGCATCAGAGATCCCATTTGTCACCCGCCACGGAACACTCCATTTCTATGCCAACACCCGGCAGCTCGAGTTCCTCTTCGGCATCCTGCTCGCCGCATCAATCCCCTGGGTGCGACGAATTCCCGCGCCCCTCGCAATCCTCTTCGCGGTCGCCGGTTTCCTGCCGTTGCTTCTCTCGAACCTTCCCACAGCATTCGTCGCCTACGGCGGCATATTCAATGGCATTCCTGCACTCGCCGTTGTCACTGCTGCTGTCGCACTCGAATCACCACTCGGCCATCGCATGCCCAAATGGCTACTCGAAATCGGCGACGCCTCCTACTCCATTTACCTTGTCCACGCCTTCATTCTCCCTCTTGTCTGCATTCCGTTTGCTCGCTACGGAGGCCGCGGTCCACTCGTTCTTCCACTCGCCCTCATCGTCTCCCTCATCGCCGCCACTCTCGCAGGCGATCTCGCCTATCGTCTCATCGAACGCCCCACGATGCAGTGGTTCAAAGGCCGTCGTCGTTCCGCAATTCCCGCTAACGCCCGATGACTGCTTTGTAATCCGGCTGTGGCACCATATCGCCATGGATTCGGGTGTGGCACGAACCCTCGTGACGACTGCGCTCCTGACCCTGTTCGTAGCGGCCGCGCGACCCGCGCGCGCGCAGGCCGGGCCTCCTTATCAGGTCGACGATCCAGATCCCGTCCCCTACCGCCACTTCGAGGCCTACATCTTCTCGCTCTCCGACTCCGCCCGCACTGTCGGCACCTCCTGGCAGGGTCTCGGCAGTTATGAGATGAACTACGGCGCCGCCCCTCGCCTGCAGCTTCACTTCGTTCTTCCGTTCGTCTATAACTACGCGCCCGACGGCACCACCACCTATGGCTTCGGCGACACCGAACTCGGCGCCAAGATCAAACTCCTCGACGAAACAAAATTCTTCCCCGAAACCGGCATCTTCCCCTTCGTCGAGCTCCCCTCCGGCGACGCCTCCAAAGGCCTCGGCGTCGGCACCACCTGGTACCGCGTTCCTCTCTGGGTCAAGAAGGGCTTCGCTGGCGACAAATGGAGTGTCTACGCTGGCGGCGGCGAAACCATTGTCCCGCAGGATGGCTATCGCAACTTCCCCTTCGCAGGCTCACTCTTCCAGCACAAGTTCACTGACAAGCTCGTGCTCGGTCTCGAGTTCTACGGGCACGGCTACGAAGGCACCCTTGGCACCGCACCCGACCGCTCGCTCCTCGCCGACTTTGGCGGCTACTACGCCTTCACCGAGCACTTCCAGTTTCTCTTCGCTGGCGGCCATAGCATCGTTTGGGCTCCCGAAACCTACACCTACCTCGCCGCTTACTGGACCTGGGGCACGGGCCCCGAAGACAAGAAAGACAAGAGCGCCGAGCCCGACACAAGTCAGAAGCTTTTCCGCACCCTCACGCACTAAAGTGTGCATAAACGAAAAGCCCGCTCACTTGAGCGGGCCTTCCACATCAATCACCCGCAACCTACGAGCGTTCGATCGTCACACTCTCGAGCACCACCGGCTTCTTCGGCCGGTCCATCCCATCTCGCGCCACCTTGCTGATCTTCTCCACGACGTCATAACCCTCCGTCACTTCGCCGAAGATCGTATGCTTGCCTGTCAGCCAACTCGTATCGGTCACAGTAATGAAGAACTGCGATCCGTTCGTGTTCGGTCCCGCATTCGCCATAGCCAGCTTGCCCGGCTGCTTGAAGCTGTGCGGCGAGCCTTTCGTCTCATCCGCAAACTTGTAACCCGGTCCCCCCATGCCGTTGCCCTCAGGATCACCGCCCTGGATCATGAAATCCGGAATTACGCGATGAAAGATCGTGCCGTCGTACAGCTTGTCGCCCTTCTTCGAGCGCGAGTTCCACTCCTTCGATCCCTCCGCAAGCCCGATGAAATTCTTCACCGTCTCCGGTGCCTCCTGTTCAAACAGCTTTGCCTTGATCGTGCCTTCGGATGTCTTGAACACAGCAGTTGTCGCCATCGTTTCTCCCTCTCTCTTTGTCATTCCCGTAGGAAATCTGCTTTTAATTCTTCGTTGTTGCCGTCGCGGCTGGTGCGCTCTGCGCCGCGGGGTCCGGTGGAATCGGCTGGCCCTCTGGCACAATCGTCACTTTGTTGACCACCACGGGCGTGACTGGCTTGTCCTGCCCATTGCGCTCCACGCGCGCAATCGTCGCCACTATCAGCACCGAGTGCGCGTCACACTGCCCGAAGATCGTATGCTTCCCATTCAGCTCCGGGACAGCCTTCTCCGTGATGAAGAACTGTGAACCATTCGTGCCCGGCCCGGCATTCGCCATCGCCAGCCGTCCCGGCTCATCGAACCGTAGGGACGGCGAGAACTCATCCTCAAAGTAGTAGCCCGCGTCGCCCGCACCCGTGCCCAGCCTGTCGCCGCCCTGGATCATGAACTCCGGGATCACCCGGTGAAATGTCGTGCCGTCATAGAACGGCTTACCCGTCACCTTCTGCTCCGTCACCGGATCTGTCCACGTCTTCGTGCCAGTTGCCAGTCCGATGAAATTGTCCACCGTCTTCGGCGACTCCTTCGAGAACAGCTTGCACGTCAGCCGTCCCATCGTCGTGTCGAACAGCACCGTCGCCCCCGTCGGCACCGCTGGTGGAAGCGCCTGCACAGTCGTCGAGGGAGCATCCGGCAACTGCGCCGTCGTGCTCGACTGTGTCTGCGCAATGCCCGTGGCACCGCACATTGCAAGCCCGGCAACGCCCGCCATCCGAAGAGAAAACCGAAACCAAGTCATCCGTCTATCAGGCTACTCCGACTCCACCCTCGCCGCAAAACAGGCGCATCATAGTCACAGAGCTCTCAGGAGGGCATATGGCGAAACAGGCGATTTGGGTGATGCTCAAGGCGAAGCCCGGCAAGGAAGCAGAGGTTGAAGCATTCCTCAAGCAAGGCGCGTCCCTCTCAAACAGCGAACCCGGTACCGTCACTTGGTACGGCGTCAAAATGGCCCCCGGCATGTATGGCGTCTTCGACACCTTCAATGACGAGGCCGGCCGCGACGCGCACCTCAATGGCCAGATCGCGAAAGCCCTCTTGGCTAAAGCTCCCGAGCTCTTCGCCAACGGCAATGAACTCCGCATCGAGCGCATGGAGATTCTCGCCTCGAAGTAGTCGGCTACCCCGCCGCGTTCTGCACAGCAGTCATCACGCGTAGCAGATTCTCTCCAAGAATCTTTCGCATCTGCGCGCCCGTATACCCTCGCGCCATCAGCGACTCATAAATCTTCGGCAGATCCGCCGCACTCTCTAACCCCTCCGGCAGAATCCCGAACCCATCAAAGTCCGTCCCAATTCCCACATGATCGATCCCCGCAACCTTCGCCACGTGATCGATGTGCTCCACCACGCGCTCAAACGACGGCCGCTTCAACGTCGCCGTGCGCGCTGCAAAATATTCGCGGTCCACCTTCAGCGCAACGGAATAGGGAACTGGGTCGCCACGCTCGCGATACGCTGCCGCTGCCTTCTCTGCCAGAGCTTCACGCTCCGCTGACGTCGCACTCCACACCTCTCTCCACGCATCATCCACAAACGAAGGGTAGAAGTTCACCATCACAATCCCGTCGCTCGTCGCCACCGCTCGCAGTTGTTCGTCAGTCAAGTTCCGCGGAGCACTCGCCAGTGCCCTCGCGCTCGAATGCGACGCAATCACCGGCGCATGCGTCGTCTCCATCACATCCCAGAACGTCTTGTCCGAGACATGACTCACATCCACCATCATCCCCAGCCGGTTCATCTCGCGCACAACCTCGCGCCCGAAGTGCGTCAGTCCGTTGTGATGCACAATACTCGCATCATCCAGATCCCCCGAGCTGTCCGCCCACTCATTCGTGTTCGACCACGTCAGCGTCATGTACCGCACGCCCAACCGGTGATACACCCGCAGCAACGCCAGGCTGTTCTCAATCGAGTGCCCGCCTTCGATCCCCAGCAGCACGCAAAACTTCCCATCAGCATGCGCGCGCCGCACATCCTCCGTACTCAATCCCAGCGCCAGCTCGCGCGGATGCCTCCGCAACTGCTCATATACACCATCGATCAACTGCAGCGTGCGATGCGCATACCGTCCGCGCCATTCATCCGGCTGCACCCATATCGCAAAGAACTCCGCAGCCAATCCACCACGCCGCGCCGCCTCCAGGTTCAAATGGCCATCACTCAGCGGCCCAACAAACTCCCACCCCTCATCGACAAACCGCTGCGGCGTATCCGCATGTCCATCGATCACAATCGCGTCTCTCAACTCGTCAGGCAGCAGCAGCGTTCTCCTCCCGTGCGTCACTCTGCGCGTCTCCGCTCAACTCCGCGCGCAATATTGCGGCAGCGCACACCGCAATAAACACCGCGATGTCGCCATAGATTCTCACCTCCAGCAGCTGTCCTACAGAAAACAGGATCAGCACCCACAACGGCAGCAGCAGCACGCACGCGCGCAGCCCGGGCGCCGAAATCAGATTCCTGCGCCAATAGATCCACGGCATCAGAAACGCTGACCCGCACAGGATCCCCGGCCACAGTACCGGATGCGCAAGGTCCCGCAGATTAGTCATGACGCGCGAACCAGCCTCCGTCGGATTCGCAGCATATTTGTGGTGCAGAAATCCTGTTATCAAGAGCCACACCAAGCACAGCACCGCAATCTCTATCACATCGCGCATCTTCACTGTACTTAGCCGCCACCGTCCCTCACGCGTCAGTGCCACCGCCCCACGTGCCAGGATCAGAAACACTGTCGTCTCTCGATTCCATGTGGCCAGTGCAAACAAAGGCAGCAACCACCAGAACCGGCCCGTCAGGACTAGATAGAGGCCCCAGCCAAGAAACATCATTGCCGGTACGTCATACGGAAAGCTGTACGAAACCCCCAGATAAAAATCAAAGAAAAACACAACGATCAGAATTGCAAACGGTAGCAGCGGCACTCGCGCCTTCGGCCAGTACATGCGATCGATCTTCTGCGCGGCCCACACGCTCAGTAGAATCGCGACGAAGGACACCAGCATTATCACCAGCCGCTCCGGCGAGTTCATCCCCGCGCGGCCAGCCGTATGCCTCTGCAAAAACGTCGAGTTGCCCGCCCAGAGCAGCGGATATCGCATCAACTCTCGCGCCTGGAACGGCATGCGCTCCTGCCCCAGCGCGAACTTTCGCAGGTCCAGATATGGCGGCACTTGAATTGTGTATTGTTGTGCAGCAAACGCCGCCGCAAATACCAGGATGATGTGCGAATACCAATCGGCAAACCGGTTGCGCAGCCGTTCCGTCGTCATCGTCCTTGGCTGCTCCGCCGCATAAATATTGTTGCGCACATCACACAGCGCGCTCGTGTTCTCACCGTACCATAGCGCGCTTTCGCGGCAACCCGATCTCAAGGCCATCCATCTTAGTCACTGAGAGGTGAACAGATGGCAAGCGGCCTAGATTCCACGAAAACCCCGGCAAGACCCTCACATGAAGCAGTTGAATCCACCGGTGGTAACGCCACCAACGCAGCCGAAACTCCACGCAAGCGCCTGGATCAGGAAGCGATGGAATCTGCCAAGCGGGGCCAGAACCGCATTCACGACAACGAAACCAAGAATCCCGGAAGTAGCGAGTTTACGAAATAATCCTTCGGGGGATGGCCCAGGCAGCATTCAGCGGGCAATTAGTAGCAAGTCATCCCCATCCAAACTGTTGCCTTTCATGTCGCGTATTTCCTGCGCGGTTACCGGGGTGGAAAAGGCGGAACTTTCAGTGAATCCGTATGTCTTAGCCGCCTTCAGCATAAACTCCGGCGTGAGCAGCAGCGGGTGAACCATGTTCCAGTTGGCGTGGTAGCCTTTGGGGTCTCGTAACTCACGTTGCTTTGCTCCGTTGGGGCAGAAACAGACGAACATCCCTCCTGGGCGCAGCAAGCGAACCGCTTCCTCAAACATCGCGTATGGATCTGGAAGATGCTCAATTACATGGGCGGAGAAGAAACAGTCAATCGTGCCGTCGAGATCCCGCAAATCTGGCACCCCTTTGCAGCCTAACTTCGCTTTCGCATACCAATCACGGTTGCGCCCCAATTCATAGGAAAACACTTCGAAGCCCGCTTCACGCATCTGCCAGCTTCCGTAGCCCCATGAGCTGCCGAAGTCCAGAATCCGAGCGCCCCTTGGGAGGCCAGCAGCAACGAGTGCATCGATGCGGGTTGTGAAATCCTTCTCAGTGCCAGCAAATCGGGTCGCCAGCATTGCCTGTAACTCACTATCTGAAGGCAGATCGGTTGTGAATCCCTGCTTGTAGACCTCTTCGCGATAGAACTCCTCCGCGGACTTCTTATCATCTTTAGGAGTGCGAAAGCGTAGCCCACATTGCGGACACTCACGGAGAGCCGTGGCTAAGTATTTACGCCGGATGAGCCGTGTATCAGCCGTTTTGCAGGCCGGACAACTCTTGTCCGACTGTACGGAGCGTGACAACGCCCAGAGAAGGTATTCGAGGCGACTCTTCATTCAAACCTATCGTAATATGTTTGGAAACACCCGCCATCTTCCGCGAATTTCTCCACTCACCGCCGGAACAGATCCTTCACCTGCTGCACGAACGCATCTCTGCCGATATCGCTGATCGCCTCGGTTAGCGGCAGCTGCTTCGGACACGCTTGCACGCAGTTCTGCGCAAACCCGCACTCCTGCACACCGCCATCGCCCGCCAGCGCACGCAGCCGCTCTTCCTTCAGCACCGACCCAGCCGGATCCATATTGAACAGCTTCGCCTGCGCAATGGTTGCTGCTCCAACAAAGTTCGTCACATCGTTGAACTGCGGGCAAACCTCCATGCAGATCGTGCACGAGATGCAGTTCGACAGCGGATACCGCTGCTCCTGCACCTGCGGAAACTGCCGCGGCGCCGCGCCCAGGTCGTACGTGCCGTCAATCGGCACCCATGCCTTCACGAGCTTCAAATTCTCAAACAACACACTGCGGTCGACCGCGAGATCCCTTACAACCGGAAACTTCGACAGCGGCTCCAGCGTGATCGTGCCCTTGCCATCAGCTCCCAGCAATTTGTCCACCAGCGCCGAGCACGCCATCATCGCCTTGCCGTTGATCCGCATCGCACAGCTGCCGCAGATCTCTTCCAGGCAGTTCGAGTCATAGGTCACCGCCGTTGTCTGCTTGCCGTCCACAGTCACCGGGTTCAGTGCAATCTCGCCCAGCACCGACGTGATATTCATTCCCGGCCGGTAGGGAATCGCGAAGGTCTCATCGCGCGTCGCGGCGTCCGGCGTCGCCTGCCGCTTCACCTTCACCGAGAACGTGCGTCCCGAACCTGTCGCCGTAGTTGCTGTCGTAGCCTCAGCCATCTTTTACTTCCTCACTCCGGTCGATCCTCCGACCTGATTCTTTCGCCGCTTCGCGCTCTGCGAACTGTACGCCCACACCATCACGCCAATCAGTCCGCAAAACACCAACACCGCAACCAGCGCTATCAGGACAACTCCGCCGCTACTCATCTTCGTCCTCCCGCGCCCTCACGTTACCCTCGGTGGTCGTCACCGGATGCTTTCCCTGCTTCCGAACTCTCTGCCGCTTCCCGTCAATCCACGCACCATACAACACAATCAACCCATAAAACCCCAGCGCCACAACCAGCAGCACGATGCCCACAATGGTCGTGCTCATATGCGGCTGCGTCACCGTTCATGCCTCTTCTTCAGCCCCGCCATTCGTGTCATGTACACCAGCCGCCCCACCGTAGCCGCAACACCAACACAATCACGACGACCTCTTCGGTGTGTGTCATTCGCCCTCCTTCGCGGCCCGTGCCGTTACATCAGTGCCGGTCCAAATGCGCCTGATGTTCCGCCTCGGTTCCCGCGACAATTCCTTCCTCGGTGCCGAAGTGTTGCCCGGTGCCGGCCTCAAGCTGCTGCGTCTTGTGCTTAACGCGCAGGTTATACCAAACCATGTAACTGATGACCGCGATGAATGTGATCACCAAAAGGACGTAAACCACTCGAGTAAGCGCTTCAGGTCCGAACATGATGGTTTTTGTGTGGGCGGTTTCCGCCGCCTGGGTTAACGCTTTGGCCGACAGAGTCTAAGCAGTTGCGTCGTACCTCCGTGGCCTCGGCGGAATAAACTGCGTATCGACCTCCTCCCACTCAAACGCCGGTGCGCCGTTGCGGAAGAAGGCCTTAGTCGTCTTCAAAAACTTCTCATCATTACGATCCGGGAAGTCCGGCTTGTAATGCGCTCCACGGCTCTCGTCGCGAAGCTTCGCTCCCTGCACCACCACCCGGCTCAGCTCCAGCATGTTCCAAAGCTGCCGTGCAAACGCGAACGAAGTGTTCGCCCATTGACTCTTGTCCGCCAGGTTCACATTCTTGAAGCGCTCCATCAGCTCCACAACCTTCGCGTCCGCTTCCTCGAGCCCCTTGTTATACCGAATGATCGTCGCGTGCCGCGTCATCGTGTCGCCCAGCTCGCGCCATATGCGGAACGGGTTCTCATTCCCCGCGTTATTCAGCAGCGACGCATTCATCTCCATCTGCCGCTGCTTCTCCGCCGCATGCCCGCCATCACCCACCTGCGGAGCCAGTGACTTCGCGTACGCCATCGCATGGGGCCCGGCAATAAACCCGCCGTAGATGCAGCTCAGCAGGGAATTGGCACCCAGCCGATTCGCCCCATGAATCGAGTAGTCCGCCTCACCCGCCGCATAAATCCCCGGCACATTCGTCATCTGGTTGAAGTCCACCCACAGGCCGCCCATCGTATAGTGCATGCCCGGGAAGATCTTCATCGGCACCTCGCGCGGGTCGTCGCCGACAAACTTCTCGTAGATCTCCAGAATCCCTTCGAGCTTCCTGTCCAGCGTCGCGCGATCAATGTGCGTCAGGTCCAGGTACACCATCGGCTGCCCATCGATGCCTAGGTTCTCCTGGTACACAATCCGGTGAATCGCCCGCGTCGCAATATCCCGCGGGACTAGATTTCCATATTTCGGATACCACTCTTCCAGAAAGTAAAACCGCTCCGACTCCGGAATCGACTTCGCCTCGCGCCTGTCGTTCCTGTCCCTCGGAACCCACACGCGCCCGCCCTCACCACGCGCGCTCTCGCTCATCAAGCGAAGTTTGTCCTCACCCGGAATCGCCGTCGGATGCACCTGGATGAACTCGCCATTCGCATACGAAGCGCCCTGCTGATACAGCGCCCCCTGCGCACTCCCCGTACACACGACTGAATTCGTGCTCTTCCCAAAGATCGCCCCAATACCACCCGTGCACACGATGATCGCGTCCGCCGGGAACGTCCTCACCTCCATCGTGCGCAAATCCATCGCACAGATGCCGCGGCACACACCCTTCTCATCCAGCACCGCCGAGAGGAACTCCCACCCCTCGTACTTCGTCACCTTGCCTTCGCTCTCATAGCGCCGCACCTGCTCATCCAGCGCATACAGCAGCTGCTGCCCCGTCGTCGCTCCCGCGAACGCCGTCCGGTGGTACAGCGTCCCGCCGAACCGCCGAAAATCCAGCAACCCCTCCGGCGTGCGGTTGAACGGCACGCCCATGCGGTCCAGCAGATCGATGATCGCCGGCCCCATCTCGCACATCTGCTTCACCGGCGTCTGGTTGGCCAAAAAATCGCCGCCATACACCGTGTCGTCAAAGTGCTTCCACGTGCTGTCGCCCTCGCCCTTCAGGTTCTTGGCCGAGTTGATGCCCCCCTGCGCGCACACCGAGTGCGACCGCTTCACCGGCACAATCGAAAACAGATCGACCTTACCGCCCGCCTCGGCGATCTTGATGACGGCCGCCAGCCCCGCCAGCCCGCCTCCCACAACAATGATCCTTGGTGTTGCTGCTGCCATTCTCTTACCTGCCTGAATACCGCAACGTCTCGGAATCTCTCAACTGCTGATGACGATCTTTCTCTGCTTTACTCTGACCAATTGCAAATACCAACACGACACAAAAGCCAATTCCCAGAATCCCAAAGCCATTTGAGACCCAACGCAGTCTACTCTTCGGAAAGACCTCTCTATGTTTCTCCGGAATCTCTGAGTGCATGCGAACGCCTGGAAGCCACCGCCGCTTTCTTACTTCAAATTGCCATGGATCTTGAAACCTTGCGTCACCTGTCGCGATTAGTTGGTTGGCCATTTTGTCCGTCGCCCACGCTGCGGTCAGCAAGCAACATGCCGCTAGCACCGCCCAGAGCCAAGGAGTAATCACTTCACTGCACCCCGCCGGGCGCGTGCGCAGCAAACAACACTGCCGCCAAAATGCTGAGAAACGCCATCAAAAGAGATCCCGGATACACCCACCGCAAACCGCTATACGGCTGAAGCGACCGATAGACCTTCAACACGCGACGATCCTTATAGGTCGGCCACCACCACAGCGACACGCCCTCCCGGAACAGCCGCTCTCCACCCGGCAGAGCCAGCCGGTTGATCTCCCGCACCATCCTGACCACGGACCACTTAGCGACGATCGCGAACCCAAAGGCGATCGCCAGCGCGCTATAGATCACGGCATGGACGATCACTGCACCACTCCCGGCTGCGACGGATTCGTACTCCCCGGCGGCGCGGCCGTCGGAGCCGGCATCGTTACCGCCGGCTGCTCCGGCATCACATCGTCCGGCGCATTCGGATACTTCCACACCACCGCATAAATCGCGATTAACCCCATCAGACAAAGCGCCGCACCGCCCGCGGCACACACCCAGCCGAACTTCTTCCGTGCGCTATTGCCCGGCGTAATGCCCCACTTCGCCGCGAACAGCCACACGCCATACGCAAAGTGCCAGCACGTCGCGACCATCGCGATCACATAGAACGCCAGAATCCACGGGTTCGCCAGCTCATGCTGCACCTTCGCAAACGCCGCGCCCGGATGGTCCGGCAGGTGCACACCCGCAAACCGCTGCGTCCACACGTGGTAGCCGATATAAAACAGTGCAATGAAGCCGGTAACGCGCTGCGTGAAGTATCCCCAATTGCCCGCCCACGGGTACACATTCACGTTGTTGCGCCCGCGCACCGCAATGTAAACGCCATACAGTGCGTGATACAGCAGCGGAATAAAGATGAACGTCCACTCCAGCACTCGCACCAGCGGCAGGCTGTTCAGAAACTTCACCTGCTGCGCATAGGCCAGCGGCCCGTTCCACGTCTCAAAGTTCGAAACAATGTGCTCTACCAGGAACGCCCCAATGGGCACAATCCCGGTCAGCGAGTGCAGCTTCCTCCAGAAGAAGCTATGCCCCTCATCCGCGCGCAGCGGCTGCACGCCCCTCCGTTTCTCTGTCTGAGCGCTACTGGGCGGGGCGGTCGGAGCGGCTGCGGCCATTCAATTCTCCTGCGGGGAACCTTCAGCGAAGCATAACGCCTCACACATCGAAGCAAACCGATTCTTCCACCCCCAAAAAGATAGGGTCAAGCAAACCAATGCATTCTCAACCGATTATCGCCCGCTTTGTGCGAAATCCTTCAATTGCCGCTTCGCCGCCTCTGTCTTTGCTTCTGCACAATCCGGGTGCCCCATTCATGACGACAGCCTCACCGTCGTCATGGGTGGGGTTGAACACCGCTCAACTGCCTCAGCAACTCCCGAAACGCATTCCCCCGATGGCTCACCGCCCACTTCTCCTCCGGCGAAACCTCCGCCAGCGTCTTTCCCAACCCCGGCACCAGAAACAGCGGGTCATACCCAAACCCATCCGTCCCGCGCGGCGCGTCCAGAATCTGCCCCTCGACTTCACCCCGCGCCCGCAACACCACCTCACCATCCTTCGCCAGCACCAGCGCACAAACAAACCGCGCCCCGCGCCCTCTGACCGTTACCCCACCGTCAGCTTCGAGTGTCTCCGTCAGCTCATTCAACAGCGACAAAACCGCCCGATTATTCCGTTCATCCTTAGACCCCTGCCCAACTTCAAACCCCAGATCATCCGCAAACCGCGCCGACCGCACTCCCGGCTGCCCACCCAGCGCATCCACCTCCAGCCCCGAATCATCCGCAAACACCATAAGTCCGGTCTTTCCCGAAGCAAGCGCCAGCTTCGAATACGCGACCGCCTTCAACTCCGCATTCCCCTCGAAGGTCGCAGCATCCTCCACCGGCTCGGGCATCGTCTCGATCCCAGGCAGCGCCAGCACCTCCACGCCCTGTTCACTCGCACACTCGCTGAACTCCCTCAGCTTTCCCTGATTCGTCGTCGCCGCATAGATCGTCACCATCCCTCCACCCTAAACCCACGCATCTCAATCACTGAACCCTCGGGCCCCAGCACTATGAAAGGCCACGATGCCCCGCTTCCTCGCCCTCACACTCAGCCCTCTCCTGATCCTCACCGCCTGCAGTCGCCCCACCCAACCCGCCACGCCGGCACCAGCACCTCAGCCGCAGACGAAGCCCACACCACCCACGCCCATCGCCGAAAAGAAGGCCGAGCTCGGCAATCCCAACACTTGGGACCCATCCTGGGATGCGGACATCGAGAAGTCCGTCCCACCCGAGCTACTCTGCGCTCAGGCCGCCCGCGCCGTCCGCTCCTTCTGCCCGCGATTCGCACAGCTCTCCGACACCGACAAGCGCGCCTTCTGGGCTTACACCTTCCAGGCCATCGCCGGCGCTGAAGCCGGCCTCGACGCCACCAGCAGCGTCCATCACACCGACGCCGCCGTCAACAAGGTTGACCCCGAAACCCACCACCTCTCCCGCCAGGCGGGCCTCCTGCAGCTCAAGTACGAAGACGCCCAGCGCTATAACTGCCCATTCGACTACGCCGCCGACCGCGCTCTCCCCGAGCACGACCCCAACCGCACCATCCTGCAGCCCCAGCGCAACCTCGCCTGCGGCCTCAACATCATGCAGAACCAGATCATCACCAAGGGCCGCCCCCTCGTCACCAGCACGAGCTACTGGGCTACCCTCCATCCTGGAACTGCGGGTTATCGCGTCTTCGCCAAACAGATGGCGAACGTCCCCTCCGACTGCCGTCCAGTCCCACGTACCCACTCCTCAACGCATCGCGCCGCTGGACGCTGAACCACCGCGAAAAAGTGCCCCCCACCTGTTAACCGCCCTGCCTTGGATATTTTCCGTGTAAGTCCCGCGTTCAGAATATTTTGGCGAGCCCCATCCGTGTTTTCAAGAATTCGCGAGCACTGCAGCAGGAGGGGTGGGTGCCGCCAACTATCCTGAATTCATGAAGGTCCACACCGAATACCTCACATTCAACACCCGCGACCGCTACGAGATGGTGCACATCACCCCGCAGATCGAGGCCATCGTCCGCAAATCCGGTGTCGACGACGGCCTTTGCTTCGTCTCGCCCATGCACATCACCGCCGCCATCTACGTGAACGACAACGAGTCCGGCCTCATCGAAGACATCGGCAAGTGGCTTGAGAAGCTCGCAACCCCAACTACAAGCACCACCAGACCGGCGAAGACAACGGCGACGCCCACCTCAAAGCCCTCCTCCTCCACCACGAAACAACGCTGCCAGTCACCCACGGCCGGCTCGACCTGGGCACCTGGCAGCGCATCTTCTACGCGGAATTCGACGGTCAGCGCTCCAAGCGCGTCATCGTCAAAGTTCTCGGCAAAGGGAAAGATTAATCATTTCAGGTGAATCTCGCGGACCAACTCCGACGAGACCACCTCTGACGTATCCGAGCCGAGCTTGCCCCATGCAGCGCGATTCTCCGGACTCCCAAAGACCTTGTCCGTTACAGCAGCCGCTCCTTGAGCTGCTGCATCGACGCCAGCCAGGTCCTTGTAACTGATCACAAGAACCACGTCATATTTGTCCGGCCCTACGAATTCTGTGGAGTGCATGAGAGAGAAGTCCTGGATCAGCCCCGCATCCTTTTCAGCCCCGAGAACCTTGGGTGCCATGCCAAGCCACTTGTAGAAATCTGCAGTTTTCCCCGGAAGAATCCGATACTTGATGACCCGCCTGACCCCGCCATTGCTGTAGTACTGCTGAGAGAATGCGACGGTGGATGTTCCGACCACCGCAAGGACACAAAGGACGCGCAGGATCGCACGCATAGGAATTCCTCCTGATGCAAAATTGGCAAACTCTGTTTGGTGGGCCTAACGCGCGAGTATAGTCCGTGTCGTCAATTGCGCAAGGGAATTGGTTTTCGCGCAGATGGAACGCAGTTAAGCGTTGACGATCTCTTCTTCGAGGCTCTGCTTTTCCGCCAGCTCGGCATAGTATCCGCCGCGCTCGATCAGTTCGTCGTGAGTCCCAATCTCTGCAATGCGTCCGTCAACGATCACCGCAATGCGGTCCGCGCTCCGAGCCGTCGAGACGCGATGCGCAATCATGATCGTCGTGCGTCCTTGCATCGCCTCGCGCAGACCTGACAAAATCTGATCCTCAGTATGTGTATCAACGGACGCAAGCGCATCATCGAGAATCAGGATTCGCGGATCGCGTAGCAATGCGCGCGCAATTGCCGTGCGCTGCTTCTGTCCGCCGGAGAGCGTCATACCACGCTCACCAACGATCGTCTGGAAGCCGCGCGGAAACTCCTCAATCTCGGTCGCAATGTGCGCAGTCTTCGCCGCCTCGACAATCTGCTCATCGCTCGCTTCATCGACACCAAACGCAATGTTCTCGCGGATCGTCTCCGAGAACAGGAAGGTCTCCTGCGGCACAAATCCGATTGCCCGCCGTAGCGTCTCCAACGGATATTCTCGGATCGGACGCCCATCGATCAGCACCATTCCAGACGCAGCATCCTGCAGCCGAGGAATCAACGACACCAGTGTCGACTTGCCCTATCCTGTCGGTCCCGTAATCGCCAGGCTCGACCCAGCCGGAATCTCCAGCGACAGATTGTGCAGCACTTCAGCTCCGGTCGTGTACGTGAAGCTCAGGTTGCGGAACTCGATGCTTCCTGCGATTGGCGAGGCTGTGAGCTCCGGTTGCGCGTCTGT
>Ga0206804_10054_pt3 | contig 27235 bp, 15 predicted proteins | sample Alteio_BWOrgCont_62_FD_152888 | JGI IMG/M metagenome (GOLD analysis project Ga0206804, IMG submission 152888) | Enriched cells from forest soil in Barre Woods Harvard Forest LTER site, Petersham, Massachusetts, United States -... | ecosystem: Environmental > Terrestrial > Soil > Temperate forest >... | reverse complement strand
GTGAAACTCGGCGTAGCTGCTGACGTTTTCGATCGCAACAGGCACGCCGACGGTGTCCTGCACTTCCCGGATGTTGCGCGCGGCCCATTCGACGGCTTCCCAAGTATAGGGCACCGGGAGCAAGTCATGGGTGAAGCGTCCATCGACGCTGCCCCAGCAAAGATGATCGCTCAGCCACGGAGTGCCGGTCCGTTTGACCAGGCGTTTCAGTTTGCGCAGGTGATCGCGATTCGGCCGGGCCGCATTGCCGAAGTACATGGAAACGCCATGCTGCACGACGCGGTATTGCTCGAGAATCTGGTCGAGAACGCGGAGCGGCCGGCCACCGTCGACCATGTAGTTTTCCGAAATGATCTCAAACCAGTCGACGACCGGTTTCTTTTCCAGAATGTGCCCGTAGTGGGGAATGCGCAGGCCGATGCCGATTCCGTACTCGGTGTGGCCGTTGAAGCGATTGGCAGGCATGGGGAAATTTAGGATTTAGGATTCAACATTGAGCATTGGAGGAGCGCGCGTCGCCCCCAGGACGGGCCAATTCCTAAATGCCAAATGTTCAATCTTAAATGAAATGCGGGGCTCCGGCCGCGAACGGCCGGAGCCCCGGAAACTTGAACGAGGCTTAGCCCTTCACTGGCTTGCCGTCCTTGGTGGCGCAGCCGCCCTTGCCCTTGCAGGAGTTCTTGCCGGCGCAGCCGTTGTCGCCGGTCTTGCAGCCGCCCTTGCCCTTGCAGGTGTTCTTGCCGGCGCAGTCGTGGGTTTCACCCTTTTTGTCGGCGAGGACGCCGGCGTGCGGAGCGTCATTGACCGTGAGCCCGGTGTTGGAGGCCGCGTGGAGCTGGGCGGTGAAGCCCCCGGAGATAAGGCCCGCGATGGCGGCTCCGGCGAGGAGCGCTTTGCTGGTGGATTGCTTTTTCATTCTGTTGGTTTCTGTTGTTTTGGTTTCTGGTTTTGTGGTTTCTGCGTGCGTTGACCCGCATGGACTGCGGATCTGCGCCCGCAAAATTGGTTTCAGGCGTGGGCTGGTTCCGGCGCAGGCGTCCCGAATTTTCGGCCGAGGAAATAGTCGATGGAAAAGACGCCGGGACCGAAGATCAGGACGAGGATCGCGGCGAACATGAATTGAAAAGGAGTGGCGCTGACAAATTTGTCGGGATCGCTGAAAAACGCGTGCAGCGCTTCGGATTCCGCAGTGAGGTAGGCCACGATCATGGTGAAAATCAGGGGGATCGAAATCAGGCGTGAGGCCACTCCCACCAGGAGTAACAGGCCGCCGACCGTTTCGGTCGTTCCCGCGAGGATGACATTGAGGTGCGGCAGCGGGATGCCCCACCCGGCGAACCGCTCGGTGAATGCGGGGATATCGTGCAGCTTGGCCGTGCCGGTGCCATAGAACTGCCATCCCCAATACAGACGGACGACGAGCAGGAAGGGCGATTTCAACCAGGAAGCGGCGCGAATGAGGAAGACGTAGGCCGAGCAAACCGGATGAGGATTCGTATTCATGACAGGACGTTGGTCATGTGGACGAACATCGGCGCTGCTTGATTGCGCGGACGGAAAATTATTTCGCTCATGGGGAGAGAAGCGGGAAACCAGCGGGGCCAGCATGGTAGGGGAATGTGCAAGAGACGGGAAGAAGGAATTGCGCGTTCGTGCGACGACCGTTAAATGGCTCGCAATCAATTCTGCGCTGCACCTTCCATTTTGGACGCATCCGACACTTCCACCACTTTGACCGACGCCGATCGGTTGCAGAAAGGCTACCGCTATGCGCTGGCCCTGACGCATCATTCGGCGGATGCCGAGGATCTGGTGCAGGAGGCCTGGCTGAATCTCTCGCGGCGCTATGGCCGGGTGGAGACGAATGCCGTGCTCTTCACGGCAGTGCGGAATCTGTTCGTCGATCAATGCCGACGGAAAAAGATCGTGCAGTTCGACTCGATCGAGGAGCGCGAAGGACCGGAATTACCGGCGATCGCGGAGAGTGAACCCGGCCTCCAGGGGGATCTCGAGGTCCTCCTCTCAATCCTCAGACCTGTGGAACGCGAGGCGCTTTTTCTCCATTACTATGAGGGGCGAACGGCCGAGGAAATTGGTCAATTGACCGCCCAACCGCGCGGGACGGTACTGAGCCTGTTGCACCGGGCGCTGGCCAAATTGCGCGCCGCAGCGGTGCAAAAGGATGGCAAAAACCAATGCAATCAATGGCTCCTGCTGCTCGTTTCGTTTCTCTAAGAGATGTCTGATCTCCGCTCTCAAATTCAAAAGCACTACGACGCGCAGAAACTGCCGGCGGCGAAGGTGGATGCCATCCTGGCCCAAGGTAGCGGAAAGGTGGTGCCGTTGCCGGGGCGTGGGCCGATGCTTTGGCGGATCGCCTGGGCGACGGCGGCGGCGTTCGTGGTGCTGGCCGGCCTGGTGGTGTGGTGGCTTCCGCACGGACGGGAGACCGTTTCGTATGCGCTCTTTGCGCCACGCGTGGTGCAGTTTTTTGGGACGCCGCCGGAATTACCGAAACGTTCCCAGAATCCCGAGGAACTCCGCGCCTGGCTGCTCGCGCAAGGAGCGCCCGCGGATTTTCAGATTCCAGAGAAGCTTCGGGTGCTGAAGAGCTTTGGGTGCCAGGTCGTCGACGTCCACGGAAAACCAGCTTATCTCACGTGCTTTTGGGCGGAGAAGAAGCCGGGCGTGGATGACGGGTCGCTGGTCCATTTGTGGGTCGCGCGGCGGAGCGATTTTCACGATGCGCCGCCGACGACCGGAGCGCAGTTCCGCGAGATGAACGGATGGAGCTTCGCGGCTTGGAGTGAAGGGGACGTGATTTACACCATGGCTGCCAACGCGCCGCTGGAGAAGCTGCGCACCTTCGTGGGGCTCGGCGATGGGCGAAGTGCTTATTTGCTGGTCACGAAGTAACGGCGACTTAGCCGGAACGATGCGGTCAAAAGGCCCGAGACAAATGAAACGCAGAGGCCGCAGAGAACGCAGAGGGGAGAATGAGTTCCGTGCGTCGCTTGCGTTTTTGTAGTGCGGTGGCCCTCCACCGCTTTGGGAGTGAGCGCGGTTGCGGTCCCAGCATGGCAGACCACCTGCGCCCCCCTCCGAAAGCGGCGGAGGGCCGCCGCACTACAAGAACGCAAGCGCGGTGCGGAATTAGTTCTTCAGCTTGTCGAGTTCGCCGAGCACGGATGCCTCGGTGAGGATTTCCGGGAGCAGCACCGGTTCCGCATTTCCGCCCGGGTAGAGGAGGTAGACCGGAACGCCAGCCCGCCCATACTTCCGGAGGATCGCGGTGATGGCGGCGTCGCCGTTGGTCCAGTCGGCCTTGAGCGTGACGGCGTTCTTTTGCTTGAGGGCGGCGCGCACGGGCTCGGTGTTGATGACGAACTTTTCGTTGTATTTGCAGTTCAAGCACCAGTCGGCGGTGAAATCGATGAAGACGGGCTGACCTTTCTTCGTCGCCTCGGCGACACGCTCGGCCGTCCAGGGCTGCCAGGTGAGGCCGCCGGGTTCAGTCGGGGCGGACGCGGTGGTGTCCGTTTTGGGAGCGGCGTTCAGCTTGCCGTTGAGGAAGACGAGGTAGCCGCCGGCGAGCAGGGCGCCAATGAGCAACCAGGAGACGAGGCGTCCGGCGAGCACGCCGTAGATCCAGCAGGCGACGCCGAGCACCAGCAGGAAGCTGCTCACGGCGATCAGCGGGTCGATACCGCGACTTTGCCCGAGCACGCCGAGCAGCCAGACGACGACGCCGAGCATGATGAAGCCCATCAATTGCTTGAGCCGCTCCATCCACATGCCGGGCTTGGGCAGAAAGCGCATCCAGGCGGGATTGGCTGTCAGGAGGAAGTACGGCAGGCTCATCCCGGCGGCGATTGCGGTAAAGATCAGGAAAACCACATGGGTCGGGGCGACAAAGGCGAAGCCGAGCACCGCGCCGAGAAAGGGCGCCGTGCAGGAGGTGCCGAGCAGGGTGGTGAACATGCCATGCAAAAAGGCGCCGCCATAGCCTTCGCGGCCGGAGAGTTCGCTCAATTTGGAAGCCGCATCGCCGGATAGGGTGATTTCGAAAACACCGAGCAGATTGAGTCCGAAGACGAAGATGAGGGCGATCAGCGTCACGAGGATGCCGACGTGCTGGAACTGAAATCCCCAATTGAGCCCGATGCCATTCGCCCGCAGCACTGCAATGAGGGTGGCCAGACCTAGGAAAAACGCGAAGACGCCACCGACAAAGGCCAGTCCGAGACGGAATACGCGCCGCGGGTGTTCGCCGGCCTGCTGGACAAAGCCGAAGATTTTCAAGGCGATGACCGGCAGCACGCAGGGCATCAGATTTAAGATGAGGCCACCGAGAAAGGCGCTCCAGAGGATCGTCAAAAGATTGGGCTCCGCGGCGCCGGCCGCCGTGGCCGGTGCAGCAGCCGCTGCTGGATTACTCACAGGCGGAGTCGCCGCGGCGTCCGCCGTGCTGTCGATGGTCCAGCCCTCGCGCGGGGCGTCGCCTTTGGCGGTGGCGAGCACGCCCCGCCACGGAAGATTGGCCTGGCCACCTTCCTCGATCGGGAAAGTGATGGTGCGGGCGCCATCTTCCGCGATCGGACTCGTGGTGGGATGGGCCGGCTTGACTCCTTCGGGTGGGAGCGGAAAGAACTCGGCTTTGAATTCCTTGGGCAATCCCTCGATGTGCAGTGAGAACTCGTTGGCCTTGCTGCGGTCCCATTTCACCGTGAACGGGACGGGCGTCGTCTTTGGTAATTGCGCACGCCATTTGGTGAAGAGATCCGTATTGGCGGGTTGCGCGGAGCCCGCGGTGAGCGGCAGGGCCAGGTCGACATTGCCGGGGATGCAAGTATTGGGATCGCACATCTGCCACTTGACCTTCGCTTTGATGGTGATCGGCCCAGGCGGCAACTGCGCGGGGGGCGTGATTTCCGCGAAGAGCAGGGCCTCGTTGAGATAGACGTAGTTCAGAAAATCGCCGGCGGCCCCGTGCGCTACCGGGATGGGCCATTGCAAAGGACCGGCTTTGAAGCCGGGCGGCAGCTCCCACTCAATGCTTGTCGACAGGCCAATGTCGCCGACGAATTGCCAGTAAATATCCCAATCAGGATCGAGTTCAAAACGCACGCCGGCTGTGAAGGGCTTGCCCGCTTCGACTCCGGTCGTATCGGCCAGCAGCGTCAGGGTGGCGGCTTTGAACGTCGTCGTCGCGTCCTGGCCTGGCGCCGTCCGCGGTACTCCCAGATAGCAGACGAGGAAGGCGGCGAGAGCGCAAAGGACGAGGCGCAGGGCGCGGGTCGAAGCAAAATGAGACAACATGGCGATGGTTGGGATCAGTCTCTGACCACGTATCAGGTGAGCGAGTTCAAAGACGAATGACAGAGTGAGGTGGATGGTGCGCGCCTGGACGCCAGCGGGATGCAACTGGATTGCATCGATTTAGGAGTCCACCGGCGACGGTCGTGCTCAAGCAACGATTCCACGCCCTGTTTGATGTCAACGGTTCGCTATTTGGCCGGACTCAGCGGCCAGTCATCGGTCCGGAAAGGCGACGCGGGAAGGCCGGTTTTGTTGATCAGGTTGCAGTCCGGATCGTCATCCCAGCCGTAGCGCACGGCGACCGGAGCGGGCACTTCCGAATTGGAAAGGACGATGTGGTCTCCCTGGATTTCGACGTTCGCCCAGACGAATTTTCGGTCTTCACCGGCAATGGCGAAGCCCTTGATCTTACCCCCATCCGCAGCCTTCATGTCGTCGCCATTGCGGAAAGTGAGTCGGACCTTGCCATCTTCAGTCTGAAATCCGCTCGGGAGTGGACCGGAATACTCCTGGTCGTGATAATAGACGGTGGCTTCGGCCCACAGGGCCAGACGCAGGCCGACGTCCTGCTTGTCCTTGGGATGGATGTCCTTGGAATCGCCGATATCGATCGTCACGGCCATACCGGTGTGCGGCAGGTCGAGGGTTTCGAGTTGGGCCTCCCGGAGACGGGCCCAATTGGTGTCGGTCGGCTGCTCATGGCGCTGCATATAGTTGGCCAATTGCACGTAGAGGAACGGGAAATCTTCGATCTGCCAGGCCTGCCGCCAGCTTTTGATCATGGTCGGGAAGAGCTTTTTGTAGAGGTCGGCCGCGCCGGCGTTGGCCTCGCCTTGGTACCAGATGGCGCCGCGAATGGTGTAGGGCACCAAGGGCGCGATCATCCCATTATAAAGGCATCCCGGACTGCCAAAGGCGTCGCCGCCGCGCGGTGGGCGGGGAGGTTTGGGGGCAACGGTTCCGGCGGCGGGGGGTGTTTTGTTGGCTTCCTTAAAGGCGGCGAGTTCCTGGTCGTACTTGGCCTTGGCCTCCGGATAAGTCGCCACGGCGTGATCCCAGGAATCCAAGGTCCCCTTGAAGGCCGGATAGGCGGCGAGGGTGGCCTTGGGCGTCCAGAATTCGGCCGGTGTTCCGCCCCAGGAACTGTGGATGATGCCGATCGGTTGCTTGAGCGTTTGATTCAGATGGCGGGCAAAGAAATAGCCGACGGCCGAGAAGGTGGGGACGGTCTCTGGCGTGCAGACTTCCCATTTGCCGATGGTATCTTCTGCGGGCTCCGTTTTTGGCGTTTTCTGCACGGTGTACATGCGGATCTGCGGAAAATTCGCCGCCTTGGTTTCCTCGGCGGCGTCCTTGCCGCGATTGACGGTGAACTCCATGTTCGACTGGCCCGAGGCGACCCAGACCTCGCCGACCGCGACGTTTTTAATGGTCAGCGTGTTCTTGCCGCTGACGGTCAATTCGCCCGTCATTTCGGCCGTCAGGCCATCCAGCTTGACGCCCCACTTGCCTTTGTCATCGGCCGCGACACTCGCGGATTTGCCGGCGAATTTGACCGTGACCTTTTCGCCGGGATCGGCCCAGCCCCAGACACTGGCCGGGGTCTCCTGCTGGAGAACCATGTTGTCGGAGATGATTGACGGCAGCTTGACGTCGGCGAGGGCGGTGCCGGCGAGACAAGTGGAGGTGACAAGGAGCGCGCTGAGGCGCGAGGTGAGGTAGGGTTTCATGGCTGGGGTGATGGATGGGGAAGTTAGTTGCCGAGGAAGCTCGCGCCGTCAGCTTCGACGCGGAGGATTTCGGGAAGTGACTTGGTATCGAACTCGACGGCCAGGGTATGCACCCCCGCGGTCAGTTCCGGATTGAGATTGGGTTCGGAGGCCACGGCCAGCGGCTGGCCGTCGAGCCACGCTTTGCTCACGCCGGTGAGTTGGAGATGGCTCCGGCCGGCGGTGGCGAGTTGGAATTGCGCCACGGCAACCACGGTGTCGCCCGCGGCCGGCAGGGCCTGCAACGCGGTGGCGAATTGTTCGCGCGGGAGCCGGCCGTCGATCAGCGTGTAGGCGGGCGTCGCTTCGTCGATCTTTTCCGCCTTCTCGGCGGCCGCCGCTTGCGCGCCGGGATAGAGACGAAACAGGCGGGCGATGTTGCCCTTGCTGGCGTCAAACGGACCGGGCCGGCCGAGCTGGCTGAGGAAGGCGAAGAGGCTGCGCTTTTCCACGAAATTCAGCGCATCCGCGAGGCCCGGCGGCATCAGGCTGCCGACGAGGTCTTTCTTGACGATGTTCGCTTTCACGAGGGCCACTTCCGGAACGGGACCCGGGCGGATGAACTGTTCGGTGGCCGTTTCGCGGGTGGGGATGCCAGTGACCTGGGTCCCGTCCTTCATCGTATAAGCGAAGGCATGGTAGCCTTCTTTCACTTTGGCCGCGGGATCGAAGACGCTTTCGACGAGGTAGTCGAGCGGCGCGCTCGCACCGATGCTGGAGAGATCGGGTCCGAGTTTGCCGCCGGCGCCGCCGATGGCATGGCACTGCACGCAGCCGATGCGGCGATAGACGAGTTCGCCTTGCGCCGGGTCGGCGCCGATTTGCACGGCTTTGACCATGCCGGCGATTTCCCCGGCCATGTCCTTGGGACTGGCGACGACTTTGCCGCCCGCGGCCTCGATCGACTTGGTCAGGAAGACACCGGCGTGACCTTTCTCCCGCGCGGCCTTCAACGCCGCCGCGAGCACGGGCGCCGGCAATTCCTTGGACCACGCGGCATCGTCAAACTTCACCTTGAGCGCGTCGATGCCGCCCTTGACGTTCATCAATTGACGCCACGCGGGCAGCGCTTCGCCATCGTTGGGAGCGTCGTGCAGCACGGGCTGGACCTGGGCCATCGCGGCGTCGAGTTTCAGCGAAGCCAGAGCCCCGAGGGCGGCGCGCCGGATGCCGAACGATTGTCCCGGTGCGCACAGCTCGGTCAGCGTGCTCACGGCACCTTTGCCGCCGAGCGCGCGCAGCCCTTCGATGGCAGCGAGACGCAGAGGACCCTTGGCGGACTGATCGTTGGCCAGCGCCGACAGAAAGACGGGCGCGTCCTTGGTTTTCCAGAATCCCGCCAGTTGGAGCAGGCCGGGACGCAGGACTTCCGGGGCGCTCTCGGTCAGCTTTTGCAGCGTGAGTTCCCCTTCGGGACGCACCCCACGGTCGCGCGCTGCGCTCAGCAGAGCGGCGATGACGCGCTGGGCGTCAGCTTCGCTCAGGTTGGGAATCTTGACCTTGGAAACGTCGCGATCGGGGCAGCAATCGGAGCCGAAGAACAGAACCAGCGTCTCGAAGAGCTTGCCGAGTTCGTGCGGTCCGCCGGCCCGGCCCACGAGTTCGATCCACGGGCCCTTGGTGAAGTCGAGTTTCTCGTCGCTGAGGATTTTCGCCAGGGCGGCGCCGGCCAGCGCCGGATCGATGGCGTTGAGCCCGTACTCGAGCTGCTTCTCGCGTCCGTCGGTTTTCCACGCGCCGCTGGCAATGGCCTCGGTCCAGGGTTTGGCGAGATCGTTGATCGACAGCCAGGTGGCGAAATCGAGGAAGGGGTCAGCGTCATTCTTGACGGCGGCATTCAGGACGAGCGTGGCACTTTCGGCCGTCGGGATGGTCCCGAGGATGCGCACCGCACCGAGGCGCACGCGGGGATGCGGATGATCCACATAAGCCTCCAGCATGGCCATGATCTGCGCGCGGAAGGCGTCGCGTTTGGCGGGTTGATCGCGGAAGACCGCTTCCGCCATGGCCGATTGCGAAAGCAGCGTCTGCAAGGTCTGCGCGATGCTTTCGCCCGGGAGGCCCGAGATGGAATCGCGGACTTGCGCCGCGGTGATGGGTTCCTTCGCCGGTTGAAAGGAGTCGAGGTGCAGGCCGTAGTAGCCGGTGCGCAGGAGATTCAACGTGGCGTAGCGTTCGGCGGTGGGCTGGGCGCCTAGGAATTCCCGGCCGGCGCTTTCGACTTGGGAAGACGGCTTCATGGCCAGCACGCGCAAGGATTGCTCGCGCACCCAGAGGTTCTCGTGGGTCACGGGTTGGGCGAAGAGATTGAAGAGCGCGTCGACACTTTTCTTCGTGAGGTCTTCCCATTGGACGATCGGTCCGTCCTTCTTCGTGATCCGCCAGATCCGGCCGTGGACATGGTCGCGGCGCGGGTCGCGGAAATCGACTTCGCCGTGGTTGATCACCGGGTTGCTCCAGTCGGCGACGTAGAGCGCGCCATCCGGGCCGAGCTTCACGTCGATCGGACGGAAGGCCACGTCGCTGGTGCGCACGACATCGGCCAATTCCTGGGTGACATAGCCGGCCTGGGGCGGGGTGCCCTTGGCCAGGTCGGAGATGCTGAAACGCACGATCCGATGGGCGCGAAAATCGCAGGTGATGGCGTTGCCCTGCCATTCGGTGGGAAAGGCTGGCGAGTGAATGAGTTCCAGCCCGGCAAATTTCGGGTAAGCCCCGGGACTGATGCTTTGCATGGTTCGGCGGGCGCCTTCTGAAGGCGCGTAGGTGGCGCCCGGATAACTCCACGTCAGCCCCGTGGAGCCGGCCCCATCCGTCTGGAAGCTCTGACCCCATTCGTCGAATTGATGGCCCCACGAATTCCACAGGCCTTTGTCGAAAACTTCCACCTTCTCGGTGCGCGGATCCCAGCAGAGGACGCCACCGGCATTCAACCGCACCACACCCCACGGCGTTTCCGTGTGGGTGTGAATGTAGACGCTTTGATCCATGAAGAGCCGGCCATCGGGACCCCACTTGAGGGTGTGGAGGATGTGATGGGTGTCTTCAGTTCCGAAACCCGAGAGGACGATATGCCGCTGGTCGGCCTTGCCTGCGCCCGTGGTGTCTTCAAAATAGAGCAACTCGGTCGATTGCCCCACGAAGCAACCGTAGCGCTGGGGCAAACCAGGACGGGTGGGCAGGGGCGTTGGCGCGACCCCGGTCGGCAGCAGCAGGCCATCGGCGAAGACCGTGCTCCGGGTCGCCTTGCCGGTGTGATCGGGGTCTTCGATGATGATGATCTTGTCGGTCTCTTCACCACCGGGCGCGATTTGCGGATAGAGACCGCTGCTCGCCACCCACAGGCGGCCCTGCGGATCCCAATTCATCTGCGTGGGTTTGAAGAGCAGGGGGTGCTCGGCCCAAAGTTCAATCTGCAGGCCATCGTCGAGGGTGAATTCGGGCGCCGGCAGCGGTGGGACGGGCGCTGGTTCCTGGACGGCGGGAATCGGCGCAGGCGCGGCCGCGGCGGTGTTCGCCGGCTGCGTGCCCGCTTTCTTGAGCTTGTCGATCTCTGCGTCAGCGGTGTCGATCAGCGGGTCAAATTCCGGAATCTCCTTGGCGTTCTGTCCCTGCTCGTGCTTGCGGAAGCCAAAGAGATAAGTCGAGTTCGCCGGGCGCCAGCGGTGAAAGAAGAGCTGGTTTTTGTGAATGATCGCGGCCCGGAGAGTAGCTTCGTTGCCGCTCCATTGGAACTCCTCTTGCTTGTTGGTCCACCAAGTCAGGCTACCCCCGACGACTTCGGCCATTGCGCCGTAGCCCGCTTCGGAAAGATGAATGCCATTGTTGGTGAGATAGGCGGGCCAGTCGATGACGTCGCGCTGGGCCGTGGCGGCGCTCATGGCCAGCAAATCCACATACTGTCCACCGCGCTCTTGAGCCAGTTCCTGGATCGCCTTGGAATACTGTTCGAGCAGCTTGTTATGCTCCGCCGGATTGGGGAGACCCGGCTTGAGCTTGCGCAAATCCTCGTGGCGGATCGGGGAAAGCAGCACGTAGCGCACGCCCGCGCCCCCCGAGGCTTTGTTGGCCTCGTTGATCGCGTCCATCAGTTGACCGAGTTCGCGCTTGAACCGCGCCGCCGTCATCGGTTCGGCGCCGTAGCGGACAGGATCGGGATTGAGCGTGGGATCGCCCGAGCGATCGGTGATTTCCTGCAAACTCGCGGCCATGCCGTAGCCGAGAAAGACGACGGTCGGCTTGACGAGGTCGATCTGCTCCTTCAGCCGGTCGAAGCCTTTGTCCACGGGGTCGAAGCTGGCCCGCGACCAGCCGAGCGGCGTGTCGGCGGAGAAGGCGAGGTTGCGCACCGTGAAATGGCGGTCGGCGAACCGTTCCTGCATGCGCATTTCGAGATAACCGTAGGTCCCTTCACGCTCGAGAAGGGTGTCGCCGAGAAAGAGCACGCGGTCGCCATCCTTGATTTCAAAAGGATCGGCGGCGTGGAGGGAGACGAGACTGACGCTGAGACAGCAGAGGACGAGGAGGAAACGACGCATGGGGAAAATGGGAGAGCTGTTTTTATAGAGGTCGGGAGTGCCGATGGCGAACGAAACTACACGCTCGCCGGTGATAAAATTTCGAGGTCAGTCGGCTTTTTCGTTTCCCTTTTCGAAAAAGACAATGAGTCCCATGCCCGCGATGAAGCCGCCGATGTGCGCGCCGTAGGCGACGCCACCGCCATCGTCCCCATGCGCGCGGCTGGCGAGCACTTGGGAGATGATTTGTAAGCCGATCCAGATGAGGAGGAAAAACCACGCCCGAATTTCCATGATCCGGAAGATGGGTCCGAAAATGGGGACAACGGTCAGGACGCGGGCTTGGGGATGATGGAGCAGGTAAGCCCCGAGCACGCCGCTGATCGCGCCACTGGCGCCGACCAGGGGAATTTCGGACTGCGGCGCGAGCGCGGTATAGGCAAGCGTCGCCGCGATGCCGCAGAGCAGGTAGAAAATGAGGTAACGGAAATGACCGCAGTTGTCCTCGATATTGGCCCCGAAAACCCACAGGAACCACATATTGCCGAGCAAATGCATCCAGCCGCCGTGCATGAACATTGCCGCGAAAAGATGGGTCCAGCCGCCGGGTTCATGGCTGGTGAGTTCGATGGGCAGAAAGCCCGCGCGCATCACCGTTTCATCCACCCCCACCCGCATTTGCCACGCGATGAAGACGTAGATGTTGAGCGCGATGAGGAGAAGATTGACGAAGGCGAAGCTCCTCTTCGGTTGGTCGTCGCGCAACGGAATCATGGCAGTGTGGCTCTCACCGACGCGCTAAATCGATGTCCCCCCGAGAGCGTGTTGTGCTCTTTTTCTTAATCTTGTTCTTGTTCTTTTTCTTTCCCCACGCACCGAAGCGGGAAAAAGAAAAAGGAGGGACGCCGTCGGCGTAATTTCTTGCGCGGCAGCGCTCGATCCAAAGTGCAGGACACGCTCTAGACGTCGCAAATCCGGACTCCTTCGGCGAGCGATGCCACCTTGTCTTCGTGGGCGGGGATGAATTCCTGGCCGACGTAGCCCTGGTAGCCGATGTCGAGCAAGGCCTGCATCAGGGCCGGGTAGTTGAGTTCCTGGGTGCCGTCGATCTCGTTGCGTCCGGGCACTCCCGCCGTATGCACGTGGGCGATATAATCCTTGTACTGATGGATGCGGCTGATGACGTCGCCATGCATGATCTGCACGTGGTAGAGATCGAAGAGGACTTTGCACCGAGGGGAGCCGATCTGGCGGCAGACCTCGATGGTTCGCTCCATCGAGTCGCAGAAATTATCGGGGTGGCCTTTCATGGTCACGTTTACCCGGGAGTTGAGCATCTCAATGCAGAGCGTGACCTTCTTTTCCTCGGCCAGCGGGAGGATCTCCTTGAGCCCCGCGACCATGTTGGCGATGCCCTCTTCATCGCTCAAGCCGCGGCGGAAGCCGGAGAAAGTGATGACGCGCTCCACCCCGGCGGCGGCGCATTGTTCGATCCGTTCGCGGAGTTTCGCCTGGCACTCCGCCCATTCCTCGCGGTGGGCAAATCCCTTGGCAAAGCCGTGGGAGCCGGCGATGGCCACGGTCATGCCGAGTTCCTTGACGAGCGGCCAGTGCGTGGGGTCGATGAGTTCCACGGACGCGAGTCCGAGCGCGGCACTGTGGTGGACGAGTTCCTCGTGCGGCATCGGATTGAAGCACCAGGGGACCACCGATTGTTTGATCCGACCATTCTTGACCCGGAACAAGCCGGCGGCCCCGGAGACGGGAGTGACGAGCGTTTTGTCCGTTTCCGGTTGCTTCAGATTCTGCGCGCGGGCCGTCAGTCCGAGGACCGCGGCGGCGGCTGTTTTGATCACGGTGCGACGGGTAGGGGAGGGCATGGGGGGAATATCCAACATCCGACTCCCAACGTCCAATCTCCAATGCTGTTGGAGTTCTTGGTTCTTGGTTCTTGGTGGTGGCGAGGCGGCGCACGGGATTTCAAAAATTGGATGTTGGATGTTGGGCTGCGGATGTTGAATGTTTCCCTCCCCATGTTACCCCGCGCATTTCTTCTGCTGTTCTTTTTCGCCGCGTCGCTCTTCGCCGAGGAGCCGAAGCCGAACATCGTCTTTATCCTCTGCGACGATCTCGGGGTGAATGACCTCTCGTGCTACGGCCGGAAGGATCAGCCGACGCCGAATCTCGACCATCTCGCTACCCAGGGCATGCGCTTCACCTGCGCCTATTGCGCGTCGCCGATCTGCTCGGCTTCCCGCGCGGCGATTATGACCGGGAAAGCGCCGGGCCGGTTGCACATCACCAATTTTCTTCCGGGACGGCCCGATGCGGCCTCGCAGCAATTCATCCAGCCGGAAATCGAGGGCCAGCTCCCGCTCGAGGAGATGACGCTGGCCAAGGCCCTGCGTGGCGCGGGCTACGTCTCGGCCTGCATTGGGAAATGGCACCTCGGCGGTCCGGGCTTCGGACCGAAGGACCAGGGCTTCGATTACGCCTTCACCGGCCACCCCAATACCAAGCCGAGCGCGACGGAGGGCGGCAAAGGTGAGTATGAACTGACCGCCAACGCGGAGCAGTGGCTGGACGAGAACAAGGACAAGCCGTTCTTTCTCTACCTGGCCCATAACACCCCGCACGTCCCGCTCGATGCCAAGCCGGAGTTGATCGAGAAACACAAGGACGCGTGGAATCCCATCTACGCGGCGATGATCGATTCGCTCGACGAATGCGTGGGCCGGATCATGGCCAAGATCGACGCGCTCGGTCTCACGGAACGGACGATCTTCATTTTCACGAGCGACAATGGCGGACTGCACGTCTTCGAGTCGCCGAATACGCCTTCGACGCACAACACGCCCTTCCGCGCGGGGAAAGGGTACCTGGAAGAAGGCGGCCTGCGCGAACCGCTCATCGTGCGCTGGCCCGGTCGGATTAAAGCTGGAGTCACGAATGAAACACCCGTCGTGCTCTACGACTTCATGCCGACCTTGCTCACCGCGGCCGGGGTGGACGTCGCGCATACGCTGGGCCCGATTGACGGGGTGAACATTCTCCCGGTGCTGACCGGTGGGACGATCCCGGCGCGCACGCTCTACTGGCACTTTCCGAACTACACCAACCAGGGCAGCAAGCCGGCCGGGGCGGTGCGCGATGGCGATTGGAAGATGATCGAGGACGACGAGACCGGGAATGCCGAACTCTACAACATCGCCGCCGACCCGGGGGAAAAGCAGGACCTCGCGAAAACGGAGTCCGCACGGACGTCCGAGATGATGGCCAAACTGGCGGCGTGGCGCAAATCCATCGGGGCGCAGATGGGCACACCGAACCCGGATTTCGACAAGGCCCTGCACCAACGGTTGTATGAAGATATCGACACGAGCCGGTTGGAAGCGGGCCCGAATGCCGCGACCTTGCGCGCGAAGCTGACGGCCTGGCGGGAGGGCATGGACGCCGCCGTCAAGGGCCGCAAGCCGCGCGTGACCCCGGCGACCGGGGATGTGCGGCTGTTCGCCAAGGATGCCACCGTGCACGGGACGACCGCGCGTTACGAGCCGTTGCCCTACAAGAACACGATTGGCTTTTGGACGAAGCCGGAAGACTGGGTGAGCTGGGATTTCACCATCGCCAAAGCCGGCAAATACGACGTGGAAGTGCAGCAGGGCTGCGGTGGCCCGGGCGGATCGGAAGTGACCGTGGAAGTGGGTGGACAAACGTTGAAGTTCGCCGTTGACGCGACCGGCCATTTCCAGAATTTCATCCAGCGTGTGATCGGGACCGTCGACCTCGGCGCCGGTCCCCAGACGCTCGCCGTGAAGCCGCAGAGCAAAGTGGGACCCGCGATCATGGATTTGCGGCGCGTGGTCCTTCGACCGGCCGAATGAGTGTCCCGATTTCTCCCGCGGCCCGTTCGGCGCTGATCATCGGCGGATTGTTCTTCGTCTTCATTGTCATGGGCACCCTTGGGGTCTTGCACGAGGCGCAACGGCTCTCGCACCAGCGCGAACAGACCAAGGCGCTGAACAGCCAGACTTCCAGCGGCGAAATGGTGTTTATTCCCGCGGGGAAAATGACCATGGGCGCAGCTGACGGCGCACCGGACGAGCAGCACATGCACGACGTCAAGGTGCGCGGATTTTGGATGGATAAGACCGAGGTGACCAATGAGCAGTTCGCCCGCTTTGTGAAAGAGACCGGCTATATCACGGTCGCCGAACGGAAGCCGCAGATGGCCGAGGGAAGCACGTTGCCACCGGAACGTCGCGAACCGGGTGCCTGGGTCTTCACTCCACCAAAGACCGCGGAGGCGGCGGGCGATGTCTGGCAGTACGTCCCGGGTGCGAACTGGCGGCACCCGACGGGTCCGGCGTCGAGTATCGCCGGGCAAGACAAGTTCCCAGTGGTCCAGGTCTGCTGGGACGACGCGGCGGCCTTTGCCCGCTGGGCAGGGAAACGTCTGCCGACGGAGGCGGAATGGGAATATGCTGCGCGTGGTGGGGCGGTTCACGACCCGTATGTCTGGGGCCGGGATTTGAAGCCCGGCGGCCGCTGGAGGGCGAATATCTGGGAGGGGCATTTCCCTGTGGAAGACACCGCCGAGGATGGCTTTGCGGGCCTGGCGCCGGTCGCGCAGTTTCCCATGAATGACTACGGACTTTCCGACATGGCCGGGAATGCCTGGGAATGGTGTGCGGACTGGTACGGCGCGGACTACTACAAGAAGAGCCCGCACGCCGATCCCCCCGGGCCGGCGGAAAGCAGCGACCCGGATGAGCCGGGCGTGCCCAAGCGGGTGGCCCGAGGTGGCTCCTACCTCAGCAGCGAAACCAACGGCGCGGGATTCCGTCCCAGTGCCCGCCGGAAGGTGCCGCCGCAATACGCGGCCTGCGACCTGGGTTTCCGCTGCGCCCGGAGCGCGCCATAGGATTGGTGGGCCGGTGGGCCAATCTTTTCCTAATCTTGTTCTCACTCACTTTCTTTTCCCCGCCCGAACGACTGAAAAAGAACTAGAACAAGCCATCATCGCCGAATTTCCGTGCCCTTGGGCAGCGGGACATTGAGTGCGAGCCCGATGCCATAGCCGCGCCCTTCATGGTCAATGAATTCGGTGTGAGGCATGAATGCCTTGAGCAGGTCCCACAGAAAATGCACCTGCACCTGATTGGTTGAAGGCATGTCCACGATGTCATGAAAAACGATGGGAGCCCTCTCCTGTGTCAGCGGTTGATAGTTCAGGAAGTCGGCGACCACGCCCTTGAAACTGTGATCCGCGTCAAGAAAGAGCAATTCGATGGGAGCGCCACCCAGCAGGCGGGCGACTTCCGCGGCGGTCTCAGGCAAATTGGAATTACGCTCGACGAGGTGGACATTGAAACCTTCACCGGCCAATCGATCCGCGACCCTTTTCTTTTTTTCCGCGCTATTGGCAAAGCCCCAACGCAGGCCCGGCAGGTCGACGGAGATAATTGTCGCCTTCGGTGCCAGCACGCGGGAAAGCATGAATAACGAGCCACCTTCCCGGGTGCCCACTTCCACTATGTTGCTTGGTTGCAATGTTCGGAGGTAATCCAAGAGGGGACGGAATTCCTTGTCCTTCTGAGGGAACTCAATCCCCATTCGATGCAGTTCCGCCCGGCGCTCGTCGTAGTGTAGTGCTTCCATAAATTGACTGTGGCGCGGGCCGTTCTCTTTTCATGCCAGACCCAATCGGATCGCATCGGCCACCACTAGCTTGCTTTCCAGTATCTCCTGCCGGTTCATGGATTTGATCGGATGGCTTCCGAATCCATGGTTAAAAAGCATGATCGTCGCTGTTTCTGGGAAAATGAAATCGCGAATGCTCCCTTCGGTAAGAAAGCGCCCTTTGTCCTGCGCACGGATGGGGCAGAAGAATTTATGGCTGAAATCTTTCCACGAACTTTGAGGCTCGGTGTATTTTCTCAACATATCCTGGCCCAACTCCCTCCAGCCGAATGTCGTGACATTTTTTTCGATGACATGCTTCTTCGCCTGCTCAAACCAGGACGTGACAATGGGGTCGTTTTGAAGCGCTCCGAGAAATCCGATTTCAGGGTTTCTTCGGTCATAGGTACAATAGCCAATGAAGCCGTGATTTTGAATCTCTTCGATGAGAAACGAAAGGCTCCTGATCACGATGAGATCGGTGTCCAGCCAAATACCGCCAAATTTCGCGAGAAGACCGGCCCTCACCATATCCGCCCGGTGCGCGATTTGAGCAAACTGCAACCATATGGGGGGGAGTGCGAGCATTTCCAATGCTTCCTGTTTGGAGACTATCCGGATGGTAAAATCCGCCGAGCAGTGTTTCTTCACACTCTCAAAGCACAGGTTTAAGTACTCCGGTTTGGTCTTGTTAGGAGGATCTTCCCAATAGAGCCATATATTCACTTCGCCTTTGTCATTTAAGGGTGAAGGAGCGTCAAGAAAGTTTGGTGACGTCGTAACTCGACCGGAAATCCTCACGATGTGACGGGACAAATGCCGTTCCTGCATGGCCCGCGGAGGGCCGAGAAGCCGGGAGGTGCATCGTCGAAAACCGTCACGACTCCTTGAAGGGCATGCAAAACCTGTTCCGACGCTTCCGTATCCGGGTTGTTCTGTAGGAATTACCCCGCTTGTCGCGCGAATTAACCAGTATGCCTTCAAAATTCAGCGAATCGTCACAATATTTCGCTTGCCCAAAGTGGGCCGATCCTCAAGGCTTTAGCCGCGAGTTATTGGTCTTGCCTATGATGATGAAGTCAGAGCATTGGCGGGGGACGGTTATGGATAAGGAATCCATAACGAGATTTGTCGTGCCTGGATGGGTCAAAGGGGTTGGTGAATTGTTGATGAATCGCTTCGCGCCACGTTTTCCCGTTTCCCCATTCGGCACGTCTTGGAAATCCGACTGGTAGACTCCCTTTATACTCCCCTTCCGACACCCAAGCACTATGGCCAGCAAGAATCCCAACCCAGCCGCCCAGAGCAAGCCCGTCCCAGTCCCAGCCCCAGCCGCCCGAAAGGCTCCGGCGTTGTTTCCAAGAGACACTTTTAGAGACAGTTCGAGCAGCAGCAGTTCTTCGTCTTCATCGAGTTCGAGTAGCAGCAGTTCCTCATCGTCGTCGAGTTCGAGCAGCAGCAGCAGCAGTTCCTCGTCTTCGTCGAGTTCCAGCAGCAGCAGCAGTTCCCCATCTTCATCGAGTTCGAGCAGCAGCAGTTCCTCGTCTTTGCCGAGTTCGAGCAGTAGCAGTTCCTTGTTTTCGTCGAGTTCGAGCAGCGGCAGCTCCTTGTCTTCGTCGAGTTCGAGCAGTAGCAGCAGTTCCTCCTCTTCGTCGAAATCGAGTACCGCGCCGCCGCAGCCCTGCCCTCCCGATTACTTCGTCAATTCCGACGATGAAGCCGCGGGCTCTCGCTATCGGAAAATCGCACTCAATGGCAGCCCGATGCCAGACGAAAAGCCGCATCATCAGGACGAAACCGACCAGGCCAAGGAAGAAACTTACGTCGACGCCTATAACCTCCGGCTCAACCACAGCGTCACTGACATTTATATCCCCCTCCCAGGTGGGGACCTCGCCCTTTCAGTTCGGCGCAATGTCGGTGAAGAGGATTGGAACAATACCAATGGCATGACCCCGGACCTGCGACCGGACCTACCGTTCGGCATGGGCTGGTCGTCCAATGTCTGTCCCAATGTCCACGTGGTTCGCCAGGTCCGCGGAACCGACACCGATCCCTGCCTGTATCTCGAGCCGACCACAGCCACCGTCACCGACGAAAATGGGCAAAGTTATCGCTTCATTCTCCTCGGTGAAGGCTCTCTCGACGGCGGGGGCGGCGACTTGACCGGGGTCTGGGCTCCCAAGCCATCTTCCGACGTGGATAAGGAAAGCTGCATGTGCACTCTGGATGGGACCGACGGCAACTATACCTTCACGAAGGCCCACGGCGTCCAGATTGTCTATGCGGGTGGGGTCATGGAATTCAACCTCATCGGCGACCGCAATCACCCCGAGAAGCCAACCACCGTCCAGATTCATACCTATACGGGCGCCTCCACCGTGACCGACCGCTTTGGAGCCCGGCTCGTTTATGGTGCCGGTTCTGGGATACTTCCCGGCAGCATCACCGCTTACCCTGGCGCCGCGGACACCGGCGGTCTGACCGTGCAGTTTACGATTGGCGATCAGTTTATTTCCAGCGCCCAGGATCCGGCGGGAAATATCTGGTACTACAACTACGGCTCGGACGGTGTTTTCCCCGTGTTTGCGCCCACCCTGGCCTCCGTCACGGCGCCCACGATGACCACCCCGGACGGACCGCGAACGCCGATCACCAATTACGTCTACGAAACCGTCTCGGAACCGGATACCAAGCCTGTCATATCGCCGCCACCGGATTACGTGGCCTTGGTCCATTACCATACGAACCTCATTTCGATTTCCGATCCTCTGACCAATGTCCACAGCTTCGAGTATCAGTTCGATACCTCCAAGCAACGCTTTGACGACGCATCTCTTGAGATCTACACGGTCAATGGCGAGCCTCGCTGGGTCAGCAGGGTCACTCTCCCTGACGGCAGCCAAAGCAACTACGTCCAGATGGGCTTTGCCTTCTTCTTCGAAGAGGATATCACCGGCTATCGCGCATCCCAAGTGACTGATGCCGAGGGCAACAGCCGCGTCTACGATTTCGGTGGCAACCAAACTCTCATCATGGACGATTGGGCCGATTTGCTCGCCCCCGATCATGGCGACATTCGCCGCGTCCCAATGGTGATCTACTACACCACAACCACCATCACCTACTATTCGGGGAGTGAACTCACCATCAGTGCGCCAACCGATGGATCCGGATCGTTCAGTCATGCTCCAACGGGCAGCACGACACAACTTTGGCAGGAAATCTTTACGTTCAACATCGACGCCGGCATGTCCCTCTCCAGCGTCCAGGACTTCAGTGGCAATACCACGAGCTACGACTACGGCGATCCCTATCCGTCCACCGGTGAATTCGCGCTTTTCGTCGGTTTCTACTCACAGCCCACCGCCGAGAACCGGGTATGGACCTACAGCGGCGTCACCGAGACCGTGACCAAGACGATGCACTACGGCGTCTATCGGGTCATGGACCAAAGCGTGGATGAACTCGGCCGAACCACGGCCTATGAACTCGATGGCATCGGCCGCCGGATTTCCGAAAAAATCACTGCGCCTGGCGCGACCGATTACATCCAGGTCACGCTTTTCGGCTATGACACCGCGATTCAGGGTTTCCTCAATCTGCACACCGTCCAGAAGCTCAGCACCGCAACCGCGGACCCCACTTGGGTTGCTGATCTCGTGAAGGCCTACGTGCCCGATGCTTCCGGTCGCATTGCGCAGGAAATCGTCGATCCCGACCGCACCGGATACACCGGCCTCAAGCTCACGACCATCCATGTCTACGATCGGAATGGCAACAAGCGATCCACGCAGGACCCGAACGGGAATTTCAAGTGGTTTGGCTACGACGGCCAGAACCGAGTCACGATCATTCTCGATGAAGGTCCGGGGACCAAGAACTTCCAATACGACGTGCGGGGCAACAAGATTGTTGGGACGGACGAAAACAGTCACTCGACCAATTTTGAGTACGACTCGCTCAATCGGGTGATCACCCAGACGCGGGTCATGGTCACGGAGCCCGATCTGGTTACCCGGTTCACCTACAACCATGTCAACTCCCGCACCCAGGTCCAGGACCCGAACGAAAACACCACGGTCACGGATTACGACGCCCTTCAGCGACCCACTCAAATTACCGACGCGGCCGGGAAGATCACCCTGTTCGAGTATGATCCGGCCGACAATCCCGGCGCCTCAGCCTTCGAAACCTCGGCCTTTAAGCCGACGAAGATCACCGACCCGCGCGGCGTGGTCACCCAGATGCACTACGACAGCCTGTATCGCCTGCGCGAGAAATCCGTCGAATATGCCCCCGGCCTGTTGTCCACCGTCCAGACCAATACCGACGCCGTGGGCAATATCATCGAGACCATCGATCCGTTGAATCACAGTGTCCAGAAAACCTACGACGCCCTCAATCGGCTGAGCGTGACCACCTGGTTCAACGACGACCCGGCCCATCCGGGCGGTCCGCTGCTACCTTCCACCGAGCAGCACTTTTATACCTCCACCGGCCTGGCAAACGAAGTCATCGACGAACTCGGCAACGCCACCGACACGGTTTACGATGCCGCCGGACGAGCCATCCAACTCATCGGACCGGCCGTGGATGACGGCACCGGAGCGATGGTCCGGCCCGTGCATCAGACGGGTTACGACGCCAACGGCAATGCCGCGGTCAAAATCGATCCGCTCGGGTTCGAGACCGATTTTGTCTTCGATGTTCGCAACCGGAAAACACTCGAGGCTCGCCCGGAGGTTTTGGACGGACTCACGAATACCAACCTGCGGCCGGTGCTCCGCTGGATCTACGATAACGTCGGGAACGTCCTGAGCACGATTGACGAACGGGGCTATGCAACCGACTCGACATTCGACTTCAACAATCGCCGGACTCAGGTCCAGGCTCCGTCTGTTCCCTACGGCACGGCAGTCCCGCCAGCGACCCGCCCCATCGATCGCCCAACCACCATCACCGCTTACGATCCCAACGGCAATGCGATCCAAATCAAAGATCCGAACCAGGTCAAAGATCCGACCCTGAATTCGACACGCAATACTTACGACGTTCTCAATCGTCTGCTCACCACAGAAAATGGGGCGGACAACACGGTCACCTACACCTACGATGAAGTCGGCAATCGTCTCACCGTGGCCGACGGATTGTCGCAAACCACCACCATGGCCTACGACGGCTTGAACCGCCTGACCACGACGACCGATCCGGCCAGCCAGGTGACGACGCTGGGCTATGACGCACTGAACAAGGTTTCGCGCACCGATGCCGCCAGTCAGGTGACCAACTACAGCTACAACGCGCGCAACCGCCTCGCCCAGACCACCCACGTTGACCGTTCCGTGGACGACCAGACTTTCACCTACGATTTGATCGGCAAACTGCTTTCGGTGAGCGAACCAGGCAAGAGCGGGCAGGCCGACGTAGCCTACACCTACGACGCCCTGCACCGGGTCAGTACCGAAACCTCCAGCGGCCAGACCCACAGCTACCTTTACGACCTCTCGGATAATCGGGCCAAAGTAACCTATGGAACGACGGACCGCGTGGTGAGTTCCACGTATGATGCCCTGAACCGTCTGCAAACCATGGTCGAAACCGGGCGAACGACCGGTTACACCTACGACCTGCACGGCAATCTCGTCACGCGAACCCAGGCGAACGGCGAAACCGTGACCGAACAACACGACGCTCTAAACCGGGTGACTCAGATCGAAGGGAACAAACCCGCTGGAGCCGGCTTGCTCTACCGCTACATCCAGGGGTATGATCTGACCGGCAACGTGGTCTCCATCCACGAGGACTACGGCCAGCCCATGCCGGAGAATTACCGCGACATCACCCAGGAATACGACGGGGCCAACCGGCTCACGGCGGAGCATTACCGGGACGACACCGGTGGCACGCCGTCCGACCACGGCGGAAATCGGGATGTCACTCACGGCTACGACGCCGCCGATAACCGTTCATCCAAAACCACGCATTATCTAACCGATCCCGTTACTGGGAATCCGGATGATTCCGAGACGTTTACCTATAACGATCTCAACCAGCTGACGCAATTGGTTGTTTCCAAACCCGCGCGTTTCGGCCAACCCGCGGTTTCGGAAACGATTATCTTCACCTACGACCTGAATGGCAACCGCAAGGGGCGCTCTGATATCACCGACAAATTCACCTACGACTACGACCAGCGGTTGTGGAGAGTCGCGGCCCCGGATCACGTCACCTACTATTATACCTACGATTATCGAACCCGCAGGGTCGCTATCACCACCGATCCAGGCGGCGGTGGTGCCGTGTCCACTACGAACGTGATCTTCAGCGGAGGAACCAGCGTCCAGGGGTATGTCGATGGCACTCTCGATGTGGAATACATTCGCGGTTCCGATTACGGCGGCGGCATTGGCGGCATCCTTTACACCCTTCGCAGCGGGACCCCGAGCTACACCCACTACAACGCCCGTGGCGATGTAACGGCCAAGACAGATGACAGCAACGCGGTGACCTATCAGGCCACCTACGAAGCCTTCGGGACACGACCTGAGGAGGTCGGCGCCACCACCGACAAACAAAAAGCCAACACCAAAGACGAAGATCCCACCGGCCTGCTCAACGAAGGGTTCCGCTACCGCGACCTCGCGACCGGCACGTTCATCACCCGCGATCCCATCGGGTTCAGGGCCGGACCCAATTTATATTCTTATGTGCATCAGAATCCTTGGACCAAATTTGATCCCGAAGGATTAGATGACAATAGCGCGCAAAACAAACCGCCACCCTCGCCCCCACCAACAAAAGCCGAAACATCGTCAGCAAGCAATACGCCCAGCACAGGCGCTTCAAAGGTAAACGAATCTACTCGAGAGAAAACACGCACCCCTGCGCATGCCCTACCGAAACCTCGATGGAGCGTTATACCATATATCTTCCACAAGGGTGACCCTGACATTAGGACCGACTGGAAAGGAGAAAACCGTAGTGGATTTAGAGTACTATATAATCCCACAGACGACGAAATCGAAGAGCTAAACCGGGTGGATGGAGAAATAAATCTGGCTCAAGCTATTGAAGTTATCGAGATTCCTGCGAATCGTCAGCCCGAAATTGAAGCTCCGGGGGGAATGTACGGATACGGACAGCCACCCCCACCGATGTTTCCATCCAGGAGACAGGGGTCTGGATATTGGTACGCTGACGCTCCAGATAACGCGGGCCTCACTTCTATGGCCGTCCTTTCATGGAAGACCAAAGACGGAAATTCACAATATAGAGTCCTTGATACATACCATTTTAAGTTTGATTTCAAAAATAATAAAATAAAAATAAACCCCAAGAATACGGGCGACAAAAAGCTATATAACAAAGCAATGGAAACGTGGCTTGACACCCCCAAACAATAATATGAATAACAACCTCCATATAATAAGAACACTGCTATATGCATTCATGGATATTGTATTGTTATATTACCTGCAAGTTTATAACTCTACCGAGTTATCAATTCATAAGCAACTTCGACCTTGGCCAAGCGCCGGTGGGACGGTGTTCGTTGAAAGTTATGGAAAATACAGCTACTTCATCCCTATCTTGTTCATTGCTTTGCTGATGTTCTTAAAAAAGCGGGAAACTGTATTGATCCGTATCTTGCCGGACTTTCTTTTGATATACGGCGCATTTTGTTTTGGTTGTGTCGCACTTTTCTGGGAATTTTCAAAACTTCCCGGTGCAGTTATGATGGGAACACAAAACTAGCTTCCGTTGCACTGCTTGGACTTCTTACACATCTATTTCGCGTCAATTATTGACACATGATTCCGCTGAAAATCTCTCTCCAGAAAGGGGTCAGGGCGACTTGTCGCATCAGCAGTCGAAGCGGGCGTCAACGCGGGTGAAAGTCCCGTCGGTGCAATTAGACGGTTCAGCACCGCAGATCGTGCCATCCCGCATTCGCGGGACGCCGCGAGGCGGGGTGGAGAGCAGGCACGGAATCGAATCGGCAGGTCGTAATGAACATATGAACCACATAAATGAGCCTCGAAAGACTACTCCCGGCAGCCGAGCCCCTCAACTTTGGGCGAAGGCCGAAGAGTTAGAGCCCAGACCAACCGTCGTGGGTTCTGACAATGGACCGGCGGGGTCTGCGTGGACGACATGTCGGGAAGTGACGCTCGGGTAAGCGGGGAGATCTGTCATGGCGAGTAAAGAAGACTCCACCGACGGCGCAACTCCATCAAAGGAGAAGGCCGCACGGGCTGTGACAGAAGTCGGAGGCGTTCGTAGTAGCGATGATCCCGTGCCGGACCTCTGGTCTGGAGAACCCACGGGGGAGCGAAGGGACGCCACTTGTTCCGCAGGAGAGAAGCGCAGGGAAGGACGTGGTGACGGCCCGCGAGGGCTACCAGCACCCGATAAAGTCCGGCAACTGCAAATCACCCTGTATCGCAAAGCGCAGTCCAAACCGGAGTATCGGTTCTGGAGTCTGTATGGAGAAGTGCAACGCGCCGACGTGCTGACAACAGCGTGGCGGCGTGTCAAAGCGAACGCCGGAGCGGCTGGGGTCGATGGAGTCACCATCGAAGAGGTGGCCGCCGATGCGCAGGTGGAAGCAGCGTGGCTGGCCACGCTGCGCGAGGAACTGCATCGCAAGACCTACCGGCCCGCGCCGGTGCGGCGGGTGCAGATTCCCAAAGCCAGTGGAGGGTTTCGTGGGTTGGGTATCCCGACGGTCAAAGACCGGGTGGTGCAAATGGCAGTGTATCTGGTGCTGATGCCGATCTTCGAGGCGGACTTTCATCCGCGCTCCTTCGGTTTCCGGCCTGGACACAACGCCCACCAAGCGGTGGCCGCGATCCGGGAAGCATTGCGCATGGGCAAGACCGAAGTGGTCGATGCCGACTTGGCGCAATACTTCGACACGATTCCGCATCGACTGCTGATGCGACAAGTCGCCCGACGCGTGAGTGACGGGATGATCCTCAAGCTCATCAAGGCGTGGCTGCGCGCCCCGATCCTCGAAGAAGAGGAAGGAGGGGGACGGAGGATGAAGGCCAACCCTTGCGGCACGCCGCAGGGCGGAGTCATATCTCCACTGTTGGCCAACATCTACCTTCATCCCTTGGATGAAGGTGTGAATGATCGCTGCCAGCAGAAGCCGCGCATGATTCGGTATGCGGATGACTTGGTGATCCTTTGTCGGCCCGGGCAAGGTAGTGGCATGAAGGAGCGGTTGGCCCGCTGGCTGCAAAGCCGAGGGCTGGCCCTGAACGAAACGAAAACCCGAGTGCTCCAGAGCTGCGAGAGTGGCTTTGATTTCCTGGGCTTCTCCTTCCGCTGGCAGCAATCGAAGAAAGGGACGATGTATGTGCATACGGAACCGAGTTCTGCGGCAGAGCAGGCGCTCCGTGACCGGGTGCGTGCACTAACACGACGAACCACCACCTGGAGAGCAACCGGGCAAACGGTACGTGAGATTAACCAAGTGATCCGCGGCTGGGGCAACTACTTTGCCCTCGCCCATTACCACCGGAGCTTCCGGCAACTGAATGACTTCGTTGCCCATCGGCTTCGGCAATGGCTGTGGCGCAAGCACCGCAATCGCTCTGGTAAATTCGCGCACTGGACCAGCCGCGCTCTCTTCGACACCTATGGACTCTACGAAATGCCGATCCGCATGGCCTCATGACGCTCAACGACAAAGGGACCCGGAAAGCCGGATGCGGGAAAACCGCCCGTCCGGTTTGATGAGGGGCGGGAAGCAGACGGTCATTGGCTTTGCCTCTCACTCCGTCGCTTCCCGCCTACTCTACACAGGTCAGCAGAAAAAAGCCAGTCGCGAACTCGCGCTGCGGGCCGGATATCTTATCCCTGCCACGCCTTCGAAAAAGTTTGTCAAGTGTCAAGAGTCGACCCCGCTTCCCGAAGACACAAGCAGAATTGGAAGAG
>Ga0206804_10080_pt1 | contig 27458 bp, 18 predicted proteins | sample Alteio_BWOrgCont_62_FD_152888 | JGI IMG/M metagenome (GOLD analysis project Ga0206804, IMG submission 152888) | Enriched cells from forest soil in Barre Woods Harvard Forest LTER site, Petersham, Massachusetts, United States -... | ecosystem: Environmental > Terrestrial > Soil > Temperate forest >... | reverse complement strand
GCGTGGAACCGATCAAAGCATCCCTTTATCTGCTCCAGGGCGGCGTGGTCTTCGTGCTCCTGATCGGCTGCGTCAACGTGGCGAATCTGCTGCTAACCCGATCCAATGGCCGGCAAAGTGACCTGGCGATCCGGTCGGCCCTCGGCGCAAGCCAGGGAGCTATCGCCCGACAGTTGATCATTGAGAGCCTGGTGCTGACCCTGCTGGGCTCAGCTCTCGGGATCGGACTGGCATGGGGCGCTGTCCACGCCATCAACCGCTACACGATCAAGCTGCTACCCAACATGCTGCCCATTGCCATCGACGGGCGCGTCCTTGGCTTCACTGTCATCCTCTCGATCGCCGTGGGCCTGGCTATCGGCCTGCTGCCGGTCGTGCACATCCTCGGAACGAATTTGGCCCAAGTGATCAATCGCACTTCGCGGGGAGCCTCCGGTGGGCGGAGAGTGCGCGCACTCAGCAACCTTCTCGTCGTGGGCCAGGTGGCCGTGGCGCTGGTGTTGCTTACGGGCGCGGGACTTTTGATTCATAGCTTTGCGAACGCCCTGGCGGTCAATCCCGGCTTCGATCCCCGAAACATGGTCTCGAGCCGCGTTGCGCTTCCGGGTTCGTATCGAACGGCGGCGGCCTCAGCCGGGATCCAACGGCAGATCCTGCAGGCCCTGCAGGAAATTCCCGGGGTTCAGGACGTCGCCCTCAGCGGGAGCGTGCCGTTCCAGGGAGGATTGCCCATCCTTGCACTGACGATCAAGGAAAACGCGCTCCCCCGCGATTCGCCCCAACCGGGGGCGTATATCGTGGCCGCATCAGTGGGATATTTCCAGGCCTTGCGTATTCAGCTGCTGGAAGGGCGATTTCTCGAGGCGCCTGACAACCTGCCCGATCGCCATGTTTACGTCGTGGACGAAAATTTTGCGAAGCGATATTATCCGGGACGATCGGCGGTCGGCGCTCACTTCACCTTTGGTGGCGTGCCGGCCAAGGACACGGACTGGCCGGTGATCGTCGGCGTGGTCCGGGCGGTGCCGCACAATGGCGTCGAGGATAAATCCAACATCCCCTTCGTCTATACTCCCCTGATGTCGACGGGAGCCCGCGGACTGAGCCTTTTCGTACGCACTTCCCGGCCCTTCGCCGACACCTCGGAAGCCGTGCGCGCCGCGATGCGGCGAATCAATCCGGCGATTCCCATGTTCGATACCCAAATGCTGCAGAACGCCATTGACGGATCCTTCGACAATCGGCGGGCCGTGATGCTGCTTCTTTGCGGCTTTGCCGCCCTGGCACTTTTTCTCTCGGCGATCGGGATCTACGGCGTCCTGGCCTATGACGTCTCGCAGCGCACCCGCGAAATTGGGATCCGCGGAGCGATCGGAGCGAGCCGGGAGCAGATAGTCGGCTTGATCATGCGGCAAGGCCTCTGGAAGACCGGCATCGGCCTTACCGTGGGCCTGGTCAGCGCCTTTCTGCTCAGCCGAACGATGACAAACCTGCTCTTCGATCTCAAACCCAGCGATCCATGGACCTATCTGGCGGTCGGGGCGGTTCTCGCGATCGTGGCGGCTTTGGCGAGCTACCTCCCCGCACGCCGCGCGTCGCGGATCGATCCGATCGAGGCCCTGAGGGTGGAATAGTCTAATCCCGATCTTCGATGTTTTCCGATTTTAAGTACGCGATCCGGCTGTTGCTCAAGAGTCCCGGCTTTACCTTGGTCGCGGTTGCCACCCTGGCGATCAGCCTGGGCGCCAACACCGCGATTTTCACGTTGGTGAACGGGGTCCTGCTGAAGCCTCCGAGCTATCCGAATGCCAATCGCATCGTTCGCGTGCTCGAGGCTCCCTCCCCTGGCGATCGCAATGTAATCTCAACCCTGAACTTTCTCGATTGGCAGAAGCAGAACACGGTCTTTGATTACATGGCGGCGGTTCAAGGAACCACCGTCCAGCTCAATTATTCGGGCGCCGATCCGACGCTGATTCAGGCCAATCGGGTTTCCGCGCATTATTTCGATATATTGGGTATGCACGCCGCGCTGGGCCGGACGTTCGTCGATGGCGAGGACCAGGCTGGAAAAGACCACGTGGTGATTTTGAGCAACCTGATCTGGCAAACCCGATTCGGCGCGGACCCAAAAGTGATTGGCCAGACCATCACGTTGGAAAGCGGTGCTTTTACCGTCGTTGGGGTGCTGCCCGCCGGCGACAATCCTCTCGAAAAAGGCCGAGCCAGAATGTGGTTTCCCCTGGCATTTGCCCCAGCGGATATGACGCGCAATTTCCATTGGTTTGGGTCGGTCGCGCTCCTGAAGAAGGGGGTTAGCCTGCAGCAGGCCCGCACCCAGATGGACGCCATCGGTGCGCGCATTTCTCGCGACTTTCCCGATTCCAACAAGGGCTGGGGAGTGGGGGTGGATCTCTTGGCCGACACCGTCGTCGGTCCGCAACTCAAACAATCGCTTTATATGCTGTTCGGAGCCGTGGGGATGGTGCTGTTGATCGCGACTGCCAACCTGGCGAATCTTTCGCTCATGCGCGCTGTGAGTCGTGAACGGGAAATTTCCATCCGGATAGCGCTGGGCGCACAACGCCGCACGCTGCTGCGGCAGTTCCTGACCGAAAGCCTGTTAATTTCTTTCCTCGGCGGGGCGCTGGGACTGGCCCTCGGTAAAGCGATTTTGACTGCTCTTAAGGCCACATTGACCCGATACTCCCTGCCGTCCGAGGCGGATATCAGCCTCGACGGACGAGTGCTGCTTTTCTCGTTTGTGCTCGCGGTTCTTACGGGAGTTGTAATCGGACTTCTGCCCGCGCTGAAGGCGTCCCGACCCACTCTCACGAACTCCCTGAAACAGGGCGGCATTGGCAGCAGCAGCGGCGGCTCGCATGCCCGGGTGCGAAGCACACTGGTCATGGCGGAGGTGGCGCTGGCATTCATGTTGCTCACCGTCTCCGGCTTGTTGATCCGGAGCCTCGACAAATTGACCAAGGCCGATCTCGGTTTCGATTCGGCCAACGTACTTACGTTTGGGCTTCCGACGTCCGCCAAGCGATTTCCGGATGCGGCCGGCCTGAACAACTACCTCCGCCAGGTTCGTTCGCGCTTGGAACAGCTGCCGGGAGTGACGGACGTCGCCATGACTTCCGCATTGCCGCTGCAGGGATGGGGCTACGGGATGCCCTTCCAAATCGCCGACCGGAAGATTGTAGGCCGGGCAAACCGCAATAGCTGTTTTTACAAGATCGTCAGCGCGTCCTATTTTCACGCGATCGGAATGCGTCTGCTCGAGGGGCGCATGCTGGCGGACACGGACGTCTATGGGCGGCTGCCGGTGACGGTCATCAATGAGACCCTGGCAAAGAGGTACTTCGGCAATGAGAGTCCGGTCGGCAAGCAGCTCCTCGTGCAGGAAATCATCCTCGGGAAACCCCAATTGGGAGACGAGATTCCCTGGGAAATTGTCGGCGTCGTGGCTGACGAGCATGTCGGCGGGGTCGATGATACCAACCCCAGCTCCGGCATGTACGTGTCCTGTGAGCAGAGCCCGAATTACAGTCTCGCGGTGGTTCTGCGCAGCTCGATTGATCCGGCGCTCTTGCGCGAAGCAATCAAGAAGGCCGTGCATGAAATTGACGGAAACCAAATCATTCCGAACTTAAAGGCCCTCGATGCGATCAAGGACGATTCGCTCGGCAGCGATCGCCTTCGGGCGATGCTGCTTGGGGCGTTTGCCGGTGTTTCTCTCCTGCTCTCAGCTATCGGCATTTATGGCGTGATCTCGTATTCCGTCACGCAGCGCACTCGCGAGATCGGAATTCGGGCTGCGCTCGGCGCGAATCGGGGCGACGTTCTGGGTCTCATTCTGCGCCATGGCCTCACGCTGGCCGCCGTCGGCCTTATTGTCGGGATCGGCGGCGCGTTGGGCCTGGCGCGATTGATCGCTTCGATGCTATTTGGGATAAGTGGGAACGATCCCACGACGATGCTGGCTGTGGGTTGTCTCCTCGCCCTCGTTGCATTCGCCGCCTGCCTGCTTCCCGCCTGGCGCGCGACGAAGGTCGATCCCATTATCGCGCTGAGAGCAGAATAGAGAGATGTAATGCTTTCCGATCTAAAAGGAGCATTTCGACAGTTCGCCAAAAATCCGGCGTTCACCTCCGTCGCGGTTCTGACGCTGGCATTGGGCATCGGGATTAACACAGCCATGTTCAGCGTGGTGTACGGGATTCTCATTGACCCCTACCCCTATGCCAAATCCTCCGAAATCTGGGCTCCCTCGATCAAGCGGGATCGCGGCGACGACACGGGCGGCAAGCTGGCGGACGCCCTGGAGGTTCGAAAGTTGCCCGCCATTGCGGACGTGATGGCCACCGGATGGACCACGAAGTTTTTCACCGGCGGTGAAAACCCCGAAGTGCTCAATGCGATCCTGCTAACGGGCAATGCTTTCTCGTTTCTCGGCGTTCCGCCCGTGCTCGGCCGCGGCCTGGTGCCTTCCGATATCCGTCCCGACGGCGAAGCCGAACCGGTCTCCGTGCTTACGTTCCAAATGTGGCAGCGGGTTTTCAACGGCGACCCGGCTGCGGTCGGAAAAAAGCTTTTGCTCAGCGGGGAGCCGTATGTGATCGTAGGAGTGATGCCTCCGCGATTCGGATGGTACACCAACGACTCCCTTTGGCTCCCGATGCCGCTCACTCATGCGGCGACGCAAAGTGTAAGGTATATCGTCCGCCTGCGTCCCGGCGTTTCCCACCAGGAAGCCGAGCAGCAAATGCAGGCGCTCAATCTCGCCATAGCCAAGGAGCGTCCGGACGATTTTCCCAAGGGAAGTTTCAGCACGTACCTCCTCAATTACTTGGACGTCACTTCGGCCAGCGGGACGATGCAGGAAAGCCTTCATCTGCTTTTTTATGCGGTCGGATTTCTGCTGCTGATTGCCTGCGCCAACGTCGCTAATCTGCAACTGGCTCGAGCGACGGGCCGCACGCGGGAAATCGCAATCCGACTGGCCATTGGCGCCCGCCGCGGCCGCGTCATTCGCCAGCTTCTCACAGAAAGCGTCCTGCTTTCCAGTCTGGGTGGTCTTCTGGGAGTGGGATTGGCCTTCGCGGTCATCAAAGTCATCGTCGTACTGATGCCCGACGACTACGTCCCTAACGAAGCGAGGGTGACGCTTAATGGCTATGCGCTCGCCTTTCTCGCGGGAATTTCGGTGCTGAGCGGCATCCTGTTTGGCTTGGTCCCCGCCTTGCGATCAACGCAAGTAAATGTTTACGAGACTCTAAAGGACGGGAGCCAGGGCTCCGGTGCGAGCCGGTCCGGGGGCCGTATTCGAGGTATTCTGATCGTGTCCGAAGTGGCTCTTTCAGTCATTTTGCTGGTGGGCGCCAGCCTGACGATCCGGGGTTTCGTCAATCTGCAAAGGGTCGATCTCGGCTTCCAGCCCGACCACATTTTGTTGGTTGGAGTATCCCAATCTGTGGACCGTTACCCCACGTACGCCAAGCGGCTCAACTTCGACCGCGAGCTGTTGGATAGGGTTGAGAACCTGCCCGGCGTGGTTTCCGCCGGCTGGGCAACCAACGGGAATCCGTCCTACGGTCAGCGCACGCGCTACGAGATAAGCGGCCAGCCGAGCGACCCGTCGCGACAGATCGTCTATAATCTGGCCAGCTCCGATTTGCGGCGAACGATGGGCATTCGTCTTCTTGCGGGCCGGGATCTCACCGGGGCGGAAGTGTCCCACGCCGCCGGCGTGGCATTGATCAGCGAGGCGGCGGCCAAACTTTGGCCCGTCGGCGCCGATCCCATAGGACGGCAGATCACCCTGGACAACTTGGCCAAGCCAGTCGTTGCGAGCGCCCTGGCGCCGCCGCCGGGGATCACCGGCACATTTACTGTGGTGGGCATCGTCGGCGACGTCCGAAGTGCGGACGAGAGCGGCCCCGCGCCGCCCGCAATCTACCTTCCCTACTCCCTGCGGGCTGTAGATAACCGAATTTTGGCCCTCCGCACGACAGGAGCGCCGATGGATTCATTGAATGCCGTCCGCCGCGCCGTGAAGGCGCTCGATCCAGAGCAACCGATCAATCGCATCGTGACCGCGGAAGAGATGGTGGGCTACACCACGGTTCAGCCAAGGTTCAATATGGTGCTTTTCACCTTCCTCGCCGGAATCGGGCTCATGCTGGCGATCGCCGGAATTTACAGCTCGCTGTCCTACCACGTCGCCCACCGCACCCGCGAAATTGGGGTGCGGATTGCGCTGGGTGCCGAGCCCAAGGACGTCACCACCATGGTGCTGATATCCGGAATTCGGCTGCTGGCGGTCGGACTCGTCGTTGGCCTTGGCGGCAGCATTGCCCTGGCACGCCTGCTCAATAGCAAAGTGTTCCTCGTGCCCGCGACCGATCCGATCGCTCTCTTGGGCGTATGCATTCTAATCAGCGCCGCAGTCCTCGTCGCCTGCTGGGTACCGGCGACCCGTGCGGCTAAAGTGGACCCCGTGGTGGCGTTGCGAGCGGATTGATTTCCTTGAGTGTCCCATTTTCGGGATTAGGTGGTTTCGCTTCCGAGTATTATCGGACTTCGAACAATTGGCGGTCTATTTCTAAGCTATTGTTATAAAGCGACAAGCGAATGTGCTTCTAGCTGGCACGACCCTTGCGATGCAGCGGGCATGATCGAACTGCGAAACGTCAGCCGCGTGTATCCGCTCAAGGGGGGTCCTTACTATGCCTTGCGGGGCATCAACCTCAAAATTGAGGAGGGGGATTTCTTTTCCATCATGGGTCCGTCCGGATCCGGGAAGTCGACTTTGCTCCATATTCTCGGCCTGCACGATTCCGAATGGGACGGCCAGTATTGGTTCAATGGGGAGGCCGTGCATAAGCTCGACAAGAAGAAGCGCTTTGCCCTGCAAAAGCAGAGCCTTGGCTTCGTTTTTCAGAGCTACCACCTGCTCGACGATCTCACGGTCTACGAGAACCTCGAAATTCCTCTTTCCTATCGGGACATCCCCAAGAGAGAGCGCGAGAGTATCGTCTGCGATGTCCTCGATCGCTTTCGGATCGTGGGCAAGAAGGACCTCTTCCCTTCCCAGCTTTCCGGCGGCCAGCAGCAGCTCGTCGGCGTCGCCCGCGCGCTGGTGGCCCGGCCGAAGCTGATCCTCGCCGACGAGCCGACCGGCAACCTGCATTCCGACCAGGCCCGGGAAATCATGCAGCTTTTCCAGCGGCTCAATCGCGACGAGGGCGTGACCATCGTGCAGGTCACGCACTCCGCCGAAAACGCAGCCTACGGCAACCGAATACTCGGATTGGCGGACGGGGTGGTGGTGCCATGAATCGGTTACGCCTGCTGGGATGCCTCACGGGCGCTCTTTCCGTTTCTGCTTTGGGAATGGCGCAGGGAACCCCCGCGCCTGCATTGGCGGCGGGCCCTCCGCTACTTCTTAGTGACGCGATCCGCCTCGCCCTCGATAACAATCCGGACATCAAGGTCCAAAATTTTGGTCCTGCCATTGCCCGCGCCAATTGGGTAGCGGCACTGGGGCAATTCGATCCGGCGATTAACTTCAACCGAAGCGCCAGCAGCAGCTACGGCTATCCGAGCACTCCCGAGCCGCTCCCGCCCCTGCTGGCCAATACGGACAATTACAGCCTGAACCTCGGAGGAACGCTTCCGACCGGCCTGAATTACAGCATCGGCGGCACCGCGGAAAATCAGCACGGCCTGTTTAATGGCTTTACGGGCGACTACGCGACCTTCGCCGGCATAAACCTCACGCAGCCCCTGCTTCGCGGCTTTGGCCTGGGAGCGAACCTGGTTAACGTCCGCATTGCCCGTGCAAACCGCACCATCTCTGAATGGCAGTTCCGTCAAACGATGATCAATACCGTCACCAACGTGGTGGACACCTACAGCAACCTCGTGCTGGCGCACGACGAACTCGGCATCGCGCAGCGGTCACACGACCTTGCGGCGCTCTTGCTCACGCAAAGTCAGCAGCGACTCAAGGCGGGCCAGGGTGCCCAAAGCGATGTCACCGCGGCGCGCGCTCGGGTGGCGGAGAACGACGAATCGATCTTATTGGAAGCCAATGCGGTGCGCAGCATCGAAAACCAATTGCGCGAGTTGATCGGCGAAACCTCCTTTCCGCCCGATAGGCCGCTCTACATTGTCTATCCGCCGATCCCTCCCGAGGTGACGGTTGATCCGGCAAACGACTATGAGAAAGCGCTGAACAACCGGCCCGACTATCAGGCGGCGCGCTTGGGTATCGTCATCGACCGGGCTTCCGACTCGGCTGCCCGAAACGGGCTGCTGCCTAAAGTGAACCTGTTTTGGAGCCATGGTTACAATGGACTCGCCAACACCCTCACTGCCAGCCGCCGCATGCTCGAGACCGAAGATTTTCCGTCATCTTCGATAGGGGTAAACGTTTCCATCCCCATCACCAATGCCACGGCCCGCGGCACGGCCCGAGCCGCTCGCCTCACGCTCGAACAGGCGCAAGCATCCTTGAGGGAAATGGAGGCGAACATCGCCGTTAACGTCGCCAACGCCGCGAGCCAAATCGAAACCGCGCGGCAGCGGGTCCTCGCCGATCAAAATGCCGACGATCTCGCCAACCAGGCGCTCAAGGATGAAATGAACAAGTTCAACGACGGTGTGGGAGGTAGCACCGTGAACTCCGTAATTCAGCAGCAGCAATTTCTGATCGCGGCCGATAACAGTCTGGCCAGCTCCAAAGCCGCCAAAATCCAGGCCGTGGCCAATTACGATCAAGCGCTGGGGACCACCCTGAGCCGGTATAACATCGTGCTGGCGGGCCCTAAATGACGCAGCATCCTGCTGGACGGCATTTTGGCGCTCGTCACCGTTAGCCCCCCATTTATCGTTTCGGCATGTCACCGGCGACGCCCCCGCGCATCCTGATTGCCGACGATCAGCCCGACATCATCGAGGCCCTGCGGCTTCTGCTGAAGGGCGAAGGGTACCAGACCGAGGCGGTGAAATCCCCTGCCGCGGCGGTCAAGGCGGTCGAATCCCGAGATTTTGCGCTTTTGCTGATGGACCTTAATTACGCCCGCGACACGACCAGCGGGAAGGAGGGGTTGGATCTGCTGGCCAAGATTCAGGGCCTCGACGCAACGCTACCCGTCGTCGTCATGACCGCCTGGGCGAGCGTCGACCTGGCGGTAGAGGCGATGCGGCGGGGCGCCCGGGATTTTGTCACCAAGCCGTGGGACAATCCGCGCCTCCTTGCGATCGTGCGCAATCAGATCGAGCTTGGGTCCGCCGTCCGCTCCTACCGGCGCCTCGAAGAGGAGAACCAACTGCTCCGCGGCAAAGGCGGCCCTCCTCTGATCGCCCAGTCGGCCGCGATGCGGCCGGTCCTCGACGTGATAGCCCGAGTCGGCCCGTCCGATGCCAACGTGCTGATCACTGGCGAGAATGGCACGGGCAAAGGCCTGGTCGCGCAGAAGCTCCACGCCGTTTCGGCGCGCGCGGCGAAGCCGTTTATTTCGGTCAACATTGGCGGGCTGCCGGAAGGTGTCTTCGAAAGCGAACTCTTCGGCCATGTGCGCGGAGCGTTCACCGATGCGAAGAGCGACCGGGCCGGCCGATTCGAATTGGCGGACGGCGGCACGCTTTTCCTCGATGAGATCGGCAATATTCCCAGCAGCCAGCAGGCCAAGATGCTGCGAACGGTCGAGACGGGGGAGTTCGAGCGCGTCGGATCATCGCGATCGACCCGGGCCAATGTCAGGCTGATATCGGCGACCAACGCCGATCTGACCGCCGATGTCGCCGCGGGAAAATTTCGTCAGGATCTGCTTTTTCGACTGAACACGATTCAGCTCCACCTGCCTCCCCTGCGCGAGCGCCGGGAGGATATCGACTTGCTGGCGCAGCACTTTCTCAAACAACACGTGGGACGCTACCGCAAGGGGGTCACCGGTTTCGACGAGGCGGCACTCCAGGCGATGCGAGCCCACGGCTGGCCCGGCAACGTTCGCGAGCTCGATCATGCGATCGAGCGGGCTGTCCTCATGGCCCAGGGCAAAGTCATTCGAGCAGGCGATCTCGCCCTCCAAGCTGGTCAATCCGCGGCGCGCCTGGAGGACATGAGCTTGGAGGAAGTCGAGGCGCTTCTGATCAAAAAAACCCTCTCCCGCTGCGACGGAAACGCCCGGCGCGCCGCCGAGGAGCTCGGTCTCAGCCGAAGCGCGTTTTACCGGCGCTTGGAGAAGCACGGACTGTAGGCTATCGCTGCCATGGCGAAGGAACCCGGTCGGCTCACCCTCGACAAATCCGTCCTGGCTTATGCGCTCTTGGGCGGGCTGCCCGCCGTCGTCCTGGCTCTGGGATTGCTTTGGAGAGGAGCGTACGATCCGGCGGTGCGCTGGCTTCTTTCCCTTCTCATCGTCGCCTGCTGGCTGGGATTTGCCGCCGGTGCGCGGAATCTGGTGGTGCGGCCATTGCAGACGATGGCCAACCTCCTTTTGGCTCTTCGCGAAGGGGACTATTCGTTTCGGGCGCGCGATGTCCGGCAGGGCGATTCGTTGGGCGATGCGCTGGCCGAGATCAATCAACTTGGAGGCGTGCTGCAGTCCCAGCGCCGCAGCGCCGTCGAAGCGACCGCACTCCTCCGCACTGTGATGGAGGAGATCGATGTGGCGGTGTTCGCTTTCGATCACGAGGGCGTGCTGCGCCTGGTAAATCGCGCTGGAGAGAGGCTCCTCAGCCAGCCAGCCGAACGGCTTCTCGGCCGCTCTGCCTTGGCAATCGGCATCGGGGAGTGTCTTGAGGGTGAATCCAGCCGGATGCTGGCCTCGGCGACGTTCCCCCGGACCCACGGGCGCTGGGGCCTGCGGCGCACGCAATTTCGGGAAAGCGGCCGGCCCCACCAACTCGTGGTGATCGCCGATTTGAGCCAGCTATTGCGGGAGGAGGAACTCGTGGCCTGGCAGCGCCTGGTGCGGGTGCTCGGGCACGAGCTCAATAATTCGCTCGCACCCATAAAGTCGATAGCCGGGAGCCTGAGCACGGCCCTGAGGCGAGTACCTCGCGCACCCGACTGGGAATCCGACATGTACGCCGGTCTGGACATCATCGCGGCGCGAGCGGAAGGGCTGGCCCGATTTCTCCAGGCATATTCGCGGCTCGCGCGCCTCCCTGCCCCGACGATTGCCACATGCGACCTTGCGGAAATGACCCAGCGAGTCATCGCGCTCGAGACGCGGCTTCCGGTGGTTCTGCGAGGCGGATCGCAGCTCCTGCTTCGCTGCGATCCGGCTCAAATTGAGCAGGTGCTGATCAATCTTGTCCGCAATGCCGTGGAAGCTGTTCTCGAACAACGGGCCGCCGGACGAACGGAGGCGGGAGTACGCATGAGTTGGAGGCGTGATGGGGGCGCCGCCGAGATCCGCATCGAGGACGACGGACCCGGCATCGCACAGACTGCGAACCTGTTCGTGCCTTTCTTCACAACGAAAGCGGAGGGTTCGGGCATCGGCCTCGTGCTCTGCCGACAGATCGTCGAAAATCACGGAGGGTCACTTACGCTCGCCAATCGCGAGGGGGCTCCGGGCTGTGTCGCCATCTTGCGTCTGCCACTCCCGTCAAACCCTCCATAGCCTTTCCCGCTTTTGGGACGGTGTAATCCCGCAACCGGCTTAAATCGAGATCGAAGTCGTCATAAGAAAACATGATAGTTATTGCTGGTAAGTCTCTTAGGTAATTTACATGTGGCTGGCACGGCACGTGCAAATAGTGACTGACGTCCATGGACATCCCCCGCCCTTCCCAAGCAAAAGCGAAGCTACGAAAGCGTCTTATAATCGGCGGCTCGATCGGCCTCACTTTGATCGTGATCACGGTTGTCCTTGCGCGCCTCAAGCCCGCCGTGCCGACCGTTGATCGCAGCCTCGTGTGGATCGATACGGTCAAGCGCGGCCCCATGACTCGCGAAGTGCACGGCTTGGGCACCCTTACGCCGCAGAACATTAGTTGGATCCCTGCCCGCACGGTTGCCCACGTCGATCGCATCGTGCTTAATCCGGGTGCCGCGGTGGAGCCGGACAGCATCATCTTGGTCATGAGCGACCCCGGAATCCAGCAGGCGGCGTTGGATGCTGACTCCCAGCTCAAGTCCGCCGAGGCGGATCTCGAAAACACAAAAGTGCAGCTTCAAAGCAGCGTTCTGCAGGCCGAGTCCGATGCAGCAACCGCCAAGGCCAGCTACGAACAGGCCCGCCTTCAAGCCGCGGTCGAGGTGGAGGTGGTCAACGACGGGCTGGACTCGAAGCTCCATCTCCAGCTCGCCCAGGTGACCGCGGCTCAGTCGGAAACGCTCAATGGAATTCAGCAAAAACGCTATCAGTTCGCGAAGGATTCCGTCGCCCCCCAACTTGCGGTGAAGCAGGCCGTCGTCGATCAGGACCGGGCACAAGCGCGACTCAAACACGCCGACGCCGATGCCCTTAACGTTCGAGCCGGCATGAAAGGCGTCCTGCAATCGGTTGCGGTCGACGTTGGCGCCGAAGTGCAGCCTGGACTCAATCTTGCTCGGGTGGCGGATCCGACGCTACTCATGGCTCAGGTGCAAATCGCGGAAACCCAGGCGCGCGACATGCAGATCGGCCAGCCGGCGCAGGTTGACACCCACAACGGGATCGTGAATGGCAAGGTGTCTCGGATCGATCCCTCCGTCACCAACGGTACCGTCACCGTGGATGTGATCTTCGACGGAGCGTTGCCGAAGGGAGCCCGCCCGGATCTTTCCGTCGATGGAACCATCGAACTCGAGCACTTGGACAACGTGGTCTTTGTCGGGCGTCCCGCCTTCGGAGACGAGCATAGCACGGTGGGAATTTTCAAACTGGCGCCGGACGGCAACGAGGCCACGCGCGTGCAGGTGGAGCTCGGCCGCAGTTCCGTCAACACCATTGAGATCGTCAAAGGCCTCCAGCCCGGTGATCGTGTGATTCTTTCCGACATGTCCCAGTGGGACGCCAACGACCGCATCAAACTCAACTAAATCCCATGGCCGATCCGCTCATCAAACTCGACAACATCACGAAGGTCTTTCTCACCGACGAAATCGAGACTCACGCGCTTTCCGGGATATTTCTGGATATCGCCAAGGGGGAATACGTCTCGGTCGCCGGCCCGTCCGGCTGCGGAAAGTCCACCCTGCTCTCGATTCTCGGGCTCCTCGACACTCCCTCGCAGGGCACGTACCTGCTCAATGGCCACCTGGTGCAGGGATTGTCGCTCCCGGAACGGGCGCGCATCCGCAATCAGGAGATCGGCTTCATCTTCCAGTCGTTCAATCTCATCGGGGACCTTACGGTCTATGAGAATGTCGAGCTTCCCCTCACCTATCGGGGAATGCCGGCAAGCGAGCGCAAGCAGCGCGTCAACGAATCCCTCGAGAAAGTCGGCATGGGTCACCGCGGCAAACACCTTCCCTCGCAGCTATCCGGCGGTCAGCAGCAGCGAGTGGCGGTCGCCCGCGCGCTGGCGGGCCACCCCGCCGTGCTCCTGGCGGACGAGCCTACCGGAAACTTGGATTCCAAAAATGGCGACGCCGTTATGGATCTGCTGCACGAACTGCACCGTAACGGCGCGACCATCCTCATGGTGACGCACGATACCCGCTTCGCCCGGCATGCGGATCGCACCGTCCACCTTTTCGACGGGCGGATCGTGGATGAGCAGCAGGTGGAGGCAAAAAGCTAGCGGGCGAGAATCTCGTGCTGACGGACCTGAAATACGCCCTCCGGCAGTGGCTCAAGAATCCGGGCTTCACCGTCTCGGTCGTGCTGATCCTCGCGCTCGGCATCGGGGCCAATCTCACCGAATTTAGCCTAACGAACGCCGTCCTTCTCAAGCCGCTGCCCTGGTACCAGGCGGACCGCCTCGTTTACGTTTGGGATACCTATGCCCTGCTCGGATGGAAGCTAGCCCCCGTCTCGATCCCGGATTATCTCGATAGGCAAAGCCAAACCGATGTATTCCAGGACACCGCGCTTTATTCGGCCCAGAACTTTAATCTGGGAAACGGTCCGCGGCCCCTCGAAGTCACCGCGCTGAGCGTCACACCGTCGTTTTTCAACACGCTTCGGCTCCATCCTTTCCTGGGTCGTGGTTTCACGGACGACGAGGGATTGCCCGGGCACGACAAGGAAGCCATATTGACGTATGCGCTCTGGCAGTCTCAATTCGGAGGCCGGAGTGATGTCATCGGCACGGATGCCCGCCTGAATGGGCAGAACTATCGAATCGTCGGGGTGATGCCCCGGGATTTTGTGGAACCCAGCGCCGGCCTGTCCGTCATTCATTGGGACAAAGCCGACCTCCTGGTCCCCTATGCCATCGGCCCAGCGCAGAAAACGGAGAAGAGCCGGGGCAATTGGAACAAGATCATGATCGCCCGGCTCAAGCCGGGCGTCACGGTGCCGCAGGCGCAGCAGGAGATTGACGCAGTCGTCCGGCAACTCGTCGCCCGATTGAAGCCGGCCCATCCCGTGTTCCGGCAAGAGGGGGGATTTGGCGGCGTAGTGGTCAACTATCGCGAACAGAATGTCCAGAGCTCGCGCCCTGTTCTCCTCCTGCTTCAGGCGGCAGTGACTCTCGTGCTTCTCATCGCGTGCGGCAACGTCGCGAATCTCCTGCTCGCCCGCGCCGTGGCAAGGAAGAAGGAAACGGCCATCCGACTAGCCCTGGGAGCCAGTCCATGGCGGCTCGTCAGGCAGATCCTGACGGAAAACGTCGTATTGATGGTCGCTGGCGTGGCGGGCGGCATCCTTCTCGGAGATTGGGTCCTGCATGCGTTGCATTCGCGGTTGGCCGAACTGCCGAACGGCCAAGCAATAGGCATCGATGCCGGAGTGCTGGGTTTCGCCCTGGCGATTTCGCTAGTGTGCGTTCTGCTGATCACAGGCGTGCTGACTGTCTCGTGGTGGTCGTCGGACGCAGGTGCGGCCTGGAACGAAGGCGGAACAAGGGGATCATCGGCAGGAAGATCGTCCGGGTTCACCCGCGCTACGTTGGTAGTGGGCGAGGTCGCGCTGGCGATGCTGCTTTTGGTCGCCACCGGTCTGACGTTGAAGAGCTTCGCGAAGCTGCAGGCGGTCCAACCCGGATTTGTGAGCGAAGGAGTCCTCACCGCCCGGCTCTCGCTGCCGGGGGCAGTCTATAGAGACGGCGCCGCGCAAGCTGCGCTCTATACGGAAGCGATTCGTCAGATGCGCTCCCTGCCCGGCGTGAAATATGCGAGCGCCGCATCGACGCTGCCTCTGGCCGGAGTAAGTACTGGAGATTACTCCATCAAGGGCTTCGCCGCGCGGCGCGCGGATGAACCGGGCTTGAACGCGCAGATCCGTGTCGTGGCCGGGGATTATTTTGAGGCTCTGGGGATTCCTCTTATCCAAGGTCGTTACCTCTCCGATGACGACACCGCACAAAAATCCCTCGTGGTCGTCATCGATCAATTTCTGGCTCAGCGCTGGTTTCCCGGATTGAATCCGATTGGCCACCAGATTGGAGGCGCCACCAACAATGCGGGTTGGTACACGATCGTCGGAGTCGTGGGGGTCGTGAAGCCCGGAGATTTGGCCGAACCGGTCACGAAGGAATCCCTGTACTTTCCCGTGGCTCAGGATCCTACGCCCGGGATGAACTTGGTAATCAAGACCACCGCCGATCCGGAGACTCTCGTTGCACCGGTGGAGCGGATCCTCCGTCAGCTCGATCCTGAGCTCCCGCTCTTCGACATCCAAACCATGGATCAACGGGTATCCGATTCCCTCGCCAGCCACCGCTCCTCCACCCTTCTGTTTGCAGCGTTCGGCATGACAGCGCTGCTGCTCGCATCCTTGGGCCTCTACGGCATGCTCGCCTACTCGGTAAGCCAGCGTACCCGAGAAATAGGAATACGCATTGCCCTTGGGGCTCGGTCTCAATCGATCGTTGCCTTGATTGTCGGCGAGGGAATGCGGCTGACCGGACTGGGCCTGGCCATAGGGTTTGCCGCTTCCCTGGTCCTCAGTCGGCTGCTGCGCTCGCTGCTATTCGGCGTGAGCACGAGCGATCCCGCGGTGTTTGCAGTCATACCCCTTCTGCTTCTGGTCGTGGCCTTCGTCGCCTGTTACCTGCCCGCCCGCCGGGCGACCAAGGTCGACCCCATAATCGCATTGCGGGCGGAATAAGCCATCACCTCTCCAAATCAGCATGCTTACGGATCTCAAATCCGCTTTCCGGCAACTGATAAAGAATCCCGGCTTTAGCATCTTCGCCGTCCTTTTGCTGGCGCTGGGTATCGGCGCCAATACCGCGATCTTCGATATCATCAATGCGGTCCTCCTCAACGAGCTGCCTGTCAAGAATCCCCAGGAGCTTGTGTTCCTGACCGGTCCTGATGCTCACGGTATTGACGTTGGGGGTGACTACGGGACTCGCGACCTGCTTACCTACCCCGAATTTCAATATCTGCGGGAGAACAATCAGGTCCTCTCTGGCATCACCGCCGTTTGCAGCCAGATGACTCACGTGCCCATTGGGGCCGATGGCACTTCCAGCTCGGGCGAAGGCCGCCCTGTGAACGTCAGCATGGTCAGTGGCAGCTACTTTTCCGTACTTGGGGTGAATGCCGAAATGGGCCGGGCCTTTGGCACCGAGGTGGACGCCGCGCGCAGCGCCAACCCGGTAGCCGTGATCAGCTACGACTATTGGCAGAATAAGCTCGGCCGCGATCCGGCCGTGCTGGGGCGCAAGATCCGGCTCAGGGATACCTCCTTTGACATCATCGGCGTCGCTCCCCGGTATTTCTCCGGGGAAACCGTCGGCGCCGTCCCGGCCATCTGGGTTCCCCTCACGATGCAGGGGGAGATTGATCCCGGCAGCGACCGTCTTTCTCCGGAGAAGAGCCCATTGGTAAAAACCTTTTGGCTGCAGGTCATTGGACGGCTGAAGCCGGGAGTCACGCTGGCGGAGGCGGGTGCCACCTTTAACGTTTCCTTCCAGCAATACCTCAAGAGCCAGCTGGGCGCGGGAGTCCCGGGTGGATATCAAAAGCAGTTCCTCAACCAGCGCCTGGTGCTCCATCCCGGGGGCAGCGGCGGATCCACCCTGCGTCAGCGATCCGGCCAGCCTTTGATCATCCTCATGGTCCTAGTGGGCCTGCTCCTGCTCATCGCTTGTGCCAACCTGGCCAATCTGATGCTGGCCCGGGCGCATTTTCGGCGACGGGAAATCGCCGTCCGCGTCGCGCTTGGCGCCCGGCCGGGGCAGATCGCCCGTCAGCTCGTCACCGAAAGCATGCTGCTAGCGCTCTTGGGAGGAGCGTTGGGGCTGCTGGTGGCCAGTTGGGGAGACACCCTGCTGCTGCAAATGGCCGGGTATAATCTCGATGTCCATTTTAGCCGTTCCATCCTCCTCTTTGATTTTGGAGTTTCGCTGGTGGTTGGATTGCTCTTTGGTCTGGCGCCTGCATGGCAAATTGCCCGCGCCAATCTAAACTCTGCGCTGAAAGGCGCCGGCGAAGTCGCAGGGGCCGGCGGCCGAATTCATTTGGGCAAGGCTTTGGTGGTTTCCCAGGTCGCGCTTTCGATCCTGCTCCTGATTGTCTCCGGACTGTTTGTGCATAGTTTTTTGAAATTGGCAGCCGTCGATCTCGGCTTCGAACAGGATCACCTCCTGCAATTCAGCATCGACCCGGCAGCCGCCGGTTATAAGAACGCGGCGTTCGCCCCGCTCTATCAGTCACTGTCCGACCGAATTCGGGCCATTCCCGCCGTGCGCGCCGTGAGCTTCGCGGGAAATGGGCTCTTCACTGGGAGCGATAGCGGCACCGAGATCTCGATCGAGGGTTATACGCCGACCACCGCGCGAAATATGCACGCCAAGTTTACCGTGGTCGGCCCCAATTACTTTTCCACAGCGGGAATTCCCGTCCTGCTCGGCCGCGAGCTCGGTCCGCAAGATGCGGGAACCGGCCAGCGGTTTGGGGTGATCAATCAGGCGATGGCGCGGTATTATTTCGGTGACGCCAATCCCTTGGGACATCGCATCCGGAACGCGTATAACCCCACCCATCCAGACTTTATTGTCGTCGGCGTCGTCGCCGACGTGAAACAGAATAGCGCGCGGGAAGAGCCACGGCCGCGTTTCTATGTGCCTTTCTTTAATCCGATGTTCGGCGTTTCGGACGTGGATTTTCAGGTTCGAACCGCGGGAGATCCCGCCGCGGTGGCGGACGCCATTCGCGCTGTCGTGACCCAGATTGCGCCGAAGCTGCCCACGCTGAATTTGCAAACCGTGACCGAGACGGTCGGCAGGACTCTCGGCCTCGAGCGGCTGCTGACCAGGCTATCGAGCCTCTTCGGCGTGCTCGCGGCCCTGCTGGCCGGCACGGGAATCTACGGCATCATGTCCCACGCCGTCGCCCGGCGCACCCGCGAGGTCGGCATCCGGATGGCGCTCGGCGCCCAGCGCGGCAATGTCCTTTGGTTGATTCTCAACGAATCTCTTCTCTTGGTCCTAATTGGGGTCGCGATAGGGGTGCCGGCTTCGATCGGTGCGGGAAGGCTGATCACTCGCCTGCTCTATGGGTTAACCCCCGTTGATCCACCTGTTCTCGCGGGCGCAGTCGCTCTAATGTTCATCGTCGCGGCTGTGGCGGGCTACTTTCCGGCCTGGCGCGCAACGAAAGTTAACCCTTTGGTCGCACTTCGCGCCGATTAACCGAAAGAAGCCATCCCATGTTTTCCGACCTTCGCTACTCCTGGCGCCGATTGCGCAAGAGCAAGGGAGTCTCGGCGGCCATCGTGTTGACATTGGGGCTGTGCATTGGGGCCAATTCTTTGGTCTTCTCGATGTTGTACGGTCTCGTGCTAAAGCCGCTGCCGTTTCCCGAGTCGGATCGGTTGGTCGACATCCTTAGTGCCTATCCTAAGTCCGGCCAGAAGCAGTCCAATGGGAATGTCATTCAGTGCCTCGACTATGCGAAGCATCCGGATCTCTTCGCCTCGGTTGCCGTGTATCATGCGACGGGAAGTTCCGTGGGCAGCAAATCGGGGCCAATTCAGGTTCGCGCGGCACTGGTCACGCCCAGCTTTTTTGACGTTCTTGGAATCAAGCCGATACTAGGCCGTTTTTTTGACGCGGATAACACAACTCCCGGCAATGATAGGTATATGGTGCTGACGGAGTCCTATTGGAAAGCGCATTACAACTCCGATCCGGAGATAGTCGGGAAGAAGGTTTTTTATGCAGGCGACTATCTTACGATAGTCGGCGTCGCTCCTCGCTCGGTTGAAGCCTTCACGCCGAATCTCGGCATGCTGACCCCTATTTCGTGGAGTCCAAGATGGTTCGATGACCTTAGCCGCCATTCGCACGATTTCTCAGTGGCTGGGCGGGTGATTGCCCGGCTCCAACCTGGAATAGACCTGCAAGAAGCCGCGGCCCGCACAACTGCCATTGATCGGGCCTTTTATGACACCGCCTCAGCCGCATATAAGCGCTTTGTCGACCAGTCAGGTTATCGAAGTGTAGTACACTATGTTCACGACGACGAGGTTGCGGACCAAAAAGACGTTCTTCTGCTGCTTCAAGCCGGCGCACTGCTCGTTCTATTCATCGGCTGCATCAATGTGACGAACCTCCTCCTGGCGCGCGCGGCTGCCCGTCAATCCGAATTGGCTCTCCGGCACGCCCTGGGCGCGAGCCCGTGGACCCTCGCGCGCCAATTGCTTCTGGAAACCTTTCTGCTGTCTGCTACCGGCGGCCTTTTGGGCATTCTGGTGAGCATTTACGGGGTTCGCTCAGTAAACCTCTTTGGGGTGGCGTTGCTGCCCAAAGGCTACCGCCTCAGCTTTGATCCTGTCCTGGTTTTCTTCGCTTTTTTCATCACTCTGGCCGTGTGCATGTTTGTCGGCCTCGCCCCGATATTTTTCACCGTCAGGAAAGGGCTCTTTCAAAACATCCAGCAGATTTCCCACCACGCATCGAGCAGCCGAGGCCGGCGCCGATTGGGTGCGATTCTCGTGTCGGGGCAGGTGGCGTTTTCCGCGGTGCTGCTGGTTGGCGCCGGACTGCTGATTCGCAGCCTGGATCGCGCTTCAGAGGTCGACCCTGGGTATTCCGCCGCGCAAATTTCTTCCGTTCGGATAATTCTGCCTGCGAGCGTGACGAACACCGATGTGAACCGCAGGAATTTCCAGAATCGGATCATCGAATCGCTGCGGCAGATTCCCGGTGTCGACACAGTCGGCCTGGCCACGGAGACCCCGATGGTCGATCTGTACCACGTCGCACCGATTTTTATCGAAGGTGCCATCAATGGTCCGGGCACCTCCCTGCCCAACGCGAGATTCACCGGGGTATCCTCCGACTACTTCAAGGCCATGGGCATCCGTCTCCTCCGGGGTCGGCCATTCGATGACCGTGACCTCGCCGGCGATGCTCCTTCCGTGATCATCGATCGCACCTTCTCCGATCGATATTTCCCCGGACAAAATCCGATTGGACGGAGAGTCGCGTTGACCAGGATGCCGACCCAGGACTCTCAATGGGGCGCGATCGTCGGAGTCGCCGGCATCACCAACTATTCCAGCTTGGATGCTGTGGACGGTCTGCCCATAATTTACATTCCAATTCAGAAATGGCTCTGGGCGGGCAATACGTTCTTCGTGCGAAGCCAACGGGCGACTAGGGATATGCTGCCATTAATTCGCGATAAGATTCTCGCCGACAATCCGGAGCTCACGTTTTCCGGCACCGGCTCGCTCGAACAATTCGTAATGGATTCCCTTATGTCGAGAAGGGCCATCCTGATCCTGCTTGGGTCTTTCGCCGGACTCGCCCTTCTCCTCGCCTGCATCGGTATCTACAGCGTATTGGCCTATGATGTGGCGCAGCGCACCCGGGAGATCGGAATCCGCGGTGCGATCGGAGCGTCGCATGGCAGCATTCTCGCACTCATCCTTCGTCAGGGGCTTTGGCAGGTTGGCTTAGGTTTACTTGTCGGATTGGCCGGCGCCCTTCTTCTAGGCCGCCTGATCCAGAGTCTTCTATTCGGCGTGGAGCCATCGGATCCGATTACTCTAGTCGTGATCACCTTCCTCCTGCTCTCAATCGGATTTCTGGCCAGCCTGATACCTGCGTGGCGCGCCACACGTATCGACCCCATCGTAGCTTTGCATTGCGACTAGCGACGCACCGAGCCCCATGTTAGACCAATTGTCGCGCGACCTGCGCTTTGCGGCCCGCTCCCTCCGCCGGGCTCCCGGATTCAGTCTCGCGGTCATCATCACCTATGCCCTGTGCATCGGGCCCAATGCGGCGATTTTTGCCGTGCTCAATCAGCTGGTGCTGAATCCCCTGCCTTTTCACGACCCGGGACAACTGGTGCAGGTCAACACGGAGACGCGAGATGGCGCGAATCGGTACTCCAGCTTGCTCCAATATCTGGACTTCAAGGCCCACGCCGACCTGTTCTCCGGCTTCGGATTGATGAGTATGGAGAATTCGACGCTCGGCGACGTGTCGCCGATGCGGGTTTACGGGGAACGCGTGACCGCCGATTTTTTCACGCTGCTGGGCGTCAAGCCAGTCCTTGGGAGATTCACGACTCCGGACGAGGAAATCGTCGGTCGCGATCACGTGCTTGTCCTGCAGGACTCGTTTTGGAAGCGCCAGTACAACTCCGATCCAACCGTCATCGGCCGGACCATTCGCCTGGCCGGCACTCCCTACGTCGTCATCGGGATTGCTCCGGCAAGTCTCGATCAGATCGGGACGAACTATTGGAAGCCGTACGAACGGACTCCCAATGAGCTTGATCCGCGAAGGCGCAACTCGTGGTCTGCGACGCTCTGGGCGCGGCTCAAGCCGGGCGTGGTGGCAGACGCGGGCCAGACCCAGTTGCAGACAATCGAGCGGCGGTATCTCGCCGACCAGCTGTCGCCTCAGATGCGGGCTTACGAGGAGCATTGGGGCTACCATATCGCTCTCCATCAGCCTCTCGCGAAGGGTCCTCAGGTTGCCACCGCCCTGTTTCTGCTGCAATGCGGCGCCGCCTGCGTGTTTCTTGTCGGTTGTGTGAACGTGGCCAACCTTCTGCTGGCCCGGGCGAACGCGAAGCGATCGGAATATTCCATACGCTTTGCGCTGGGAGCGGGACGGGGCCTAATCCTGCGGCAGCTTCTGATCGAGACCCTGGTGCTTACCGGAACCGGTGCCGCGCTGGGCGGCGTATTGGCCTTGGCTTCGCTGCAACTGATAAATCGGTACCGGGGGGCTATCGCTACGTTCACACCGCTGGTCACCATGGGTCCCGCCGTGTTGGGGTTGCTGCTTTTATCCTCCCTTATTGCCGGGCTCGCGCTCGGACTATTGCCATTCGGCATGCTGTGGCGGGATGGCTTGCACCTTAACGCCACGCGCACGAGCTCTTCAGCACGGGGTTTGCGCTTCCTAAGCGGCGTCTTCGTGGTCGCGCAGGTTGCCGTCGCGCTTGTTCTGCTGGTCGGCGCCGGTTTGATGCTTGGAAGTTTGAATCACGTCCTGGCGGTTCAGCCGGGATTCGATATCGCCGAAACGGTGGAGGGCCGGGTGGCAATGCCAGGCTCTTATAATCCCCCGGCAAACATCCTAGCACAGCAACGCATCCTCGCCGCGATGCGGGCGATTCCAGGGGTCAAAGCCGCTTCGATGTCGAACAGCTTTCCCATTGACGACAAGATTGAGGCCACCCCGTATTTGGTCCGGGGTGCCACCAGCGGTCAAACACCGGCGCAGTCGCAGGTTTTTTACCAGCAGGTCGCTTCGAACTTTTTTGGCGCGCTCGGCATACCCGTGCTCCAGGGCCGGGATTTCTTGGATACGGATTTCGGGGCGACCTCCATCCAGACCGTGGTCGTCGACCAGAAGTTCGCGCAGCAGAATTTCGCCAATGGCGATGCGGTTGGGCACGATCTTGTCTTTGGGGATCGCGCGCCGACCGACCCCAAAGCTTGGCTGCACATCGTGGGAGTGGTGGGGCGGGCCAATCTGGCCGGGCTCGAACAGCGCGACGGTCCTCCTTTCGTGTATCTTCCCATTGTCCAGCGCCCGCTCGGAGGCTTTAACCTGGTGTTGCGCACGCGGCGCCCCTTGCCCGATATCCTGGGCGCAATGCGGGACGCCTTGCGCCAGATTGATCCGACGCTGCCGCTCTATTCCACGAATTCGCTTCAGGCCCTGGTCGATAACCTTCTTACCCGTCGCCGTGGGATTCTCCTTTTCGTAGGGCTCTTCGCCGATCTTGCCCTCCTCCTGGCCGGAGTCGGCCTCTATGGAGTGTTGGCTTACGATGTCTCCCAGCGAACCCGCGAAATCGGCATACGTGGGGCGCTGGGTGCCGGACGGGCGCAAATCATCTCACTCATTTTGCGGCAGGGGTTGACACGGGTGGCGGTGGGCTTGGCTGCGGGGCTGCTTGGAGCCATCTACTTTACCCGGTTCATACGCGGCGTGCTCTTCGACGTCGCGCCGGGCGATCCCTGGGTGTACTTGGGTGTATCGCTGCTGCTTTTGGCCGTGGGTTCGCTGGCAAGCTATATCCCTGCTCGGCGCGCCACCAAGGTTGATCCCATCGTCGCCCTGCGCTGCGAATAGGCCTGCGTCGGGGATCAATTTCGGCAGCGAAAGCTCAAGGCAGTTGCGCGTTGGGACAATTTATGCCCAACTTTAGGCAATAAGCGTAGAGTCAACCCCGTCACGACACGTTAGGATCAGGCTCCGAGAAAGAATTTACGCCTTAATGCCATGAGTCCCCATCCCTATGCATTCCTGACGCTGCTGGCGGCGGTCGCGGTCGCCTTTCCGCTCGGGATGCTGGCTGTGGCACAACTGTGGTTTCGATTTTTTCAGCCGCCCAAACCCGGCTTTGTGAAAAATGCCGTCTACGAATGCGGAGTTGCTGCGACCGGCGACTCCTGGATCCAGTTCAAGGCCCATTACTATCTGTACGCCATCATCTTCCTTATTTTCGATGTCGAGGTTCTGTTTCTTCTTCCCTTCGCCGTGGTCTTCACCGCCCTGCCCGCAGGTGCGCTGATTGCGATGGCGGTGTTCCTCCTTCTGCTGGTTGAAGGCCTTGTCTGGGCCTGGCACCGCGGACATCTTGAATGGAGATGACGTGAGCGATCCAGCCCCCTCACCTTCCCCGCCGGCCCTGTCGGCGGCCGAACGCGACGAACTGCGTCGCCACGGCATCCTGCTCACGGGTTTGGAGGAACTCTACAACTGGGGCCGCAGCCACTCCGTGTGGCCCCTGCAGTTCGGGCTCGCTTGCTGCGCGATCGAGATGATCGCCGCTTCTATGGCCCGATTCGACATCGCACGTTTCGGCTCCGAGGTATTCCGCCCCTCGCCGCGCCAAGCCGATCTCCTCATCATCTCGGGGACCGTAACGAAGAAAATGGCTCCCCAGGTCGTGCGGCTGTGGAACCAGATGCCCGAACCCAAATATTGCATCGCCATGGGCGCCTGCGCCATATCCGGCGGGCCGTTCAAGCAGGGCTATAACGTTCTGAAGGGCATCGACCGCTACATTCCCGTGGATATCTACATCCCGGGCTGCCCCCCTCGTCCGGAGGCGCTTTTGCACGGCCTGATGGAGCTGCAAAAAAAGATCCGCGGCCAATCCATTTCCGGACCGGAGGCCCCAAGGCACCTGCAAGCGGGTGGCGCCCCGGAATGCACGGTGCCGGAATTCGGCAAGAATGACCTCGAGCCGCCGCTAAATCCCGAAGTGGGGAAGCCGCCGACATTGGTACGCGGAGAGGGAGCGCCCCCCCTCGTAGCCATGGAAACGCTTGAGGAAATTCGCAGCCGGATTCTCACCCGGTTTCCGGAGGCAACGATCGAAGTCGTCGCCAACCCCGGGCCCGCAGCCCAGCATTCACTCCTGATCGACGCGGTCCACGCCCGGGCGATCGCGGAGTTTCTGCGCGACGATCCACAGCTCCGGCTCGATTACTGTTCCAATGCGACAGGCGTCGATTGGCCCGCCCGCGAGATCGAAGAGTCCACCAAGACTACGGTCCCCGATCCTGCGGGAGGTCCGGACAAGGTGGTGGAGCAGAAAAAAAAGCGGACGGTGCCCGGCTATCTCGAGGCGGTCTATCATCTGTACTCCGTCGCGCTTCGCCACGGCCCGGTCGTCCTGCGCCAGCGCACGGGAAACCGGACCGACCAGGTCACGGTGCCTTCGCTTACGCCCGTCTGGCGGTCCTGCGAATTCCAGGAGCGCGAGGCTTTTGACCTGTTCGGCATCGTATTCGCGGGGCATCCCGACCTGCGCCGACTCCTGATGTGGGAGGAATTCAAGGACCATCCGATGCGCAAGGACTATGTCCCTCCTGATGATTTCGAATGGGAGCCGACTCCCCATGGCGACGTGCTCGCCAAGGCGCGGCAGCATTATCCGGCGTCCGCCAAGGAAACCCCCGCATCATGAGCGCGCCCGATTCGCCTTTCCTCTCCGCGCCGACAGGTCCGACCGTACACTCGGTGAGCAATGCGTTCGACGGCGACCTTTTGGAAGTCTCCCTTGGGCCCCATCATCCCTCCACCCACGGCGTCTTCCGCATGATGGCCACGCTCGACGGCGAGACGATCGTGAAGCTTAAGCCGGTCTTTGGCTACTTGCACCGCAATCACGAGAAGATCGCCGAAAGCGCGTCCTATCTCTCGTCGATGCCCTACACCGACCGTCTCGACTACCTTTGTTCGATGACGAACAACTGGGCCTACGCGCTGGCCGTCGAGAAGCTCGCCGGGCAGGCGGTGCCCGAAAGGGCCGAATATTTGCGCGTGATCCTCGCCGAGCTCACGCGCCTGCTCAACCACACCTGCCTGGCGGGATTTCTCCTCCAGGACAGCGGCGCCAGCGGTACTCCGCTGATGTATGCGTTCCGCGAGCGCGAAAAGATTCTGGATCTCTTCGAGTCGCTGAGCGGGTCCCGCATGATGTGCAATTACCAGCGCTTCGGGGGATGCCGGGTGGACGCGTCTCCGAAGTGGCTAGCCGCGGCGCGCACTGTGACCGACAATTACGGCGCATTTCTTGACGAATTTGAGGCGTTGCTCACCGGCAACGAAATCATGATGGCGCGCACCCAGGGTGTCGGCGTGCTGTCCGGCGAGCTTGCCGTCAGCGCCGGGGTCACCGGTCCGCTTCTTAGGGCCGCCGGCGTGGCCTACGATCTTCGCAAAGTCGACGGCTACGGCGTCTATCCCCGCTTCCAGTTTCGCGTGCCGCTCGGCGCCCACGGCGACACGTACGATCGCTACATGGTCCGCGTGCTGGAAATGCGGGAGTCGATCGGGATCTTGCGGCAGGCGTTGGACGGGATCCCGGCCGGTCCGGTCATGGATCCCAAGGCCAGGCTCCGCGGCTTCCGCGCCAAGCCGGGTGAGGTCTACAGCCGCATCGAGGGGCCGAAGGGCGAGATCGGATTTTATCTCATCAGCGAGGGCGGCCCGAATCCCTACCGCTACCGCGTCCGCCCGCCGTCGCTCATCAACCTCACCATCCTGGAGGATCTCTGCCTTGGCCGCTCGCTGGCCGATGCGATCGTGATCCTCGGGAGCATCGACATCGTCCTCGGCGAAGTGGACCGCTGACCCCAACCCCATGCTCGGCACCGGACTACTCCAAGGACTCGCGGTCACCGCCAAGAATTTTCTGGGAGGTCTCTACGACAAGCGGCGTTTCGTGACAACCCAGTACCCGGAGGAGCGGACGGTGCTCCCGGAGGCCTACCGCAACTTTCCCTTCCTCGTCAGCGAAACTGCCGAAGACCCGATGGGGACGCTCCGCTGCGTCGCCTGCCAGATCTGCGAAAAGGAATGCCCGCCGCAGTGCATCTACATCGAGAAGAGCAAGGACAAGAAGACCGACGCGAACGGCAAGCTGCAGCTCTATCCCGTCGTCTTCGACATCGACACCGCGGTGTGCATGAGCTGCCAGATCTGCGTCGAGGTCTGCCCCTTCGACGCGATCAAGATGGACCAGGTATTTGAGCTCGCGGCGACGGACCGCTTCACGGGCCTGCTGATCAACCGCGAGGCATTGGCCAAGCCCAACCAATATTTCCACCAGATTCGCCCGGAGGAGGCGGCGGAAGTGGACAACCGCCTGGCGGCCGATCGCAAGGCCGCCGAGGAAAAGGCCCGCGCCGCCGCCGCCGCCAAGGCCGCGCCGAAACCCGCTCCCGCCGGAGCTCCACCCGAAGCGCCCAAGCCTGCTTCCGCCGGTCCATGAACTCCCTGCCGACGCCCCTTGAGCCCTTCCTCGAGCGCGCTCCCGGAGCGTTGCGAGACTGGGTCCTGGCATTTTTTCCCGAATCGCTTCGCTGGCTGGTGAACGGCCTTATCATCATCGCTGTCCTTCTTTC
>Ga0206804_10084_pt1 | contig 27576 bp, 20 predicted proteins | sample Alteio_BWOrgCont_62_FD_152888 | JGI IMG/M metagenome (GOLD analysis project Ga0206804, IMG submission 152888) | Enriched cells from forest soil in Barre Woods Harvard Forest LTER site, Petersham, Massachusetts, United States -... | ecosystem: Environmental > Terrestrial > Soil > Temperate forest >... | reverse complement strand
TCAGCTCACCCACGACGGCGGCCGCTGCGACTTCCCCGCCTGGTCTCCCGACGGTCGTCATCTCGTCTACGCAAACTCTTCCGATGGCCGTGCCGATCACACACGCATCATGACCATGCTCGCCGACGGTACGCAGAAGCGAGCTCTCACCGGCCCCGGCTCCGACATGCCCAATTGGAGCTGGCGGTAATCTCCCGATGTTCCCCAACAAGCACGAGATACCGCATTGGGCCATAAACTTAAATCGCTCAGCCTGCGAGCGCACACGAGGACCCCTGACAGTGGACAAGACGATCTCAAGACAAACCTCCCACTCCCCTAAGCTGACGACGATTCTTTTCAGCGCATCCATTGCTCTGTTCGCCGCCACTGGCTGCCACAATAAGGCCAACACGCTTCCCCCGCCGTCCGCGCTTCCCCCGACCACCTCTGCGCCCGCGCCGACTGCCAACATTACCGCCGATCCCCAGGCCATCGACCAGGGTCAGTCCGTCGTGCTCAATTGGCGCACCACCAACGCTACCTCCGTCTCCATCGACGGCATCGGCGATGTTTCAGTCAACGGCACGCAGACTGTCTCTCCCGCCAGCTCCACCAACTTCCATCTCGTCGCCAAGGGTGACGGCGGCACCACAGAAGCGAACGTTCGCGTGACAGTTCGCGTCGCCACCGTGCCCGGTGCTGGAACCGAGACAACAACTGACACCAGCGCCACCGCCGACGCTGCCTTCCATGCCGCGGTCAAGGATCTCTTCTTCGACTACGACAGCTATGACATCCGTTCGGCCGACGAGTCCTCCGTCACCGCTGCCGCCTCGTACCTGAATGCGCATCAGGACATCAAGGTGCTCATCGCCGGCTACTGCGACGACCGCGGCTCCGCCGAGTACAACATCACCCTCGGTGAGAACCGCGCCAACGCCGCCAAGCAGGCCCTCACCGCTGCCGGCGTCAAGACGGAACGCATTCGCGTCGTCAGCTACGGTAAGGAGCGTCAGTTCTGCACCGAAGAGAACGAAGCCTGCTGGCAGCAGAACCGCCGCGCCCAGTTCAACGTCGACCGCTAACCAACTCGAAGGCCGCGCCGTCCTGTCCCAATGAGGGCCATACGGCGCGGCCTTTCAACTTAGCGCCGCGGCTTCTCAGCTTGTAGACTTGCTCGGAAGAAAGTTCCCGCAGGAGTTCCACCATGTCACGCACCCGCCTCATCTCCTTCTCCCTCGCTGCAATTCTTCTCCTCGGCCTTGGCGCCTCACCCGCCCACGCCGTCAGCAAGGACATGGTCCAGCTCCAGACGCAGGTGCAACAACTTCAGGACGCCATCGCACGCCTCCAGCAAACCAGCGACGAGCGCGCGGGCGTGCTCAAAGACCTCGTGCAGCAGACCGCCGACTCCGTTAACAAGATGTCCGTCGTCGTCAACGGCATGCAGCTCCGCATGCAGAACCTGCAGGATGCCTCCAGCCAGAAGAACGATCAGCTCTCCGGCCAGGTCCAGTCCCTCAACGACTCCCTCGACGAGCTCAAGGCCCGCCTCGGTCGCATTGAAAAATCCCTCGGCGACGTCCAGGCTTCGCAGCAGTCCACCAACGCACTCCTCGGCAACATGCCCGGCAACATTCCTCAAGGTGGCGCCGCGCAGCCCACACCCACGGGCCCCGTCAACCCGCCCAGCAACGGCAAGCCCGCTCCCGGCACGCCGCTCAGCTCCCTCACCGACGGCTCACAACCTGCCGCCGCACCCGCGGCCAACACCGCCGGTCCTTCATCGAGCGAAATGTACCGCACCGCTTACAGCGACTACATGTCCGGAAAGAATCAGCTCGCCACCTCTGAGTTCCAGGACCTCATCAAGGCCTACCCTGACGACAACCTCGCCGGCAACGCCTACTACTACATCGGCGAGATGGACCTTCGCGGCAACAAGCCCTCCTCCGCCATCCAGAACTACGACCACGTCCTCGAGCACTACCCCGACAACTCCAAGATCCCTGCCGCGCACCTGCACAAAGGCGACGCCCTCATCGCCACGCACCAGACCGAAGCTGGCCTCCGCGAGTACCGCGCCCTCATCCAGCGCTTCCCCAACTCGCCGGAAGCCGCGCAAGCCCGCGCCAAAATCTCCCTCGCCGCACACAAATAGCTCGCACACCGGATGGCCTACCTTTCACAGACTCGCCGTGAAAGGGTGGGTTACCGCTTGCGGTAGCAAACGAGCTGCGCTGCTTCGTGAGCCACTGACGCGCGATTTCGCACAGCAAACCCGCATCTGGCAGCTCACATCTCGGAACTCAAAGCAGGATGATGGAACTCGAAGCCTAGTTCCTTACCTCTCGGAACGCCTTCTCCACCCGCGCCTTCTCCTCCGCCGTCAACCCCACCCTCGGCAGCCTCGGAGCCCCACCGTAGTACCCATTCAGATCGCACGCATACTTCACGCCCGCAACACCAAACTCTGAAACCACCGCATCCGCCTCACGCAGACGCTCTGCCTTCAACCTCGCCAGCGCCGGATCACCATCCTTGAACGCCGCCCACACCTCATGGCATCCCTGTGGAGCACACGCTGCTAACTCTGGCACCACACCCTGTACAGCAGCCTCCAGCAGATCCACACTCACACTCGCCGTGCCTGCATCCACAACCTGAAATCCGACCGTCTTCGTGCGCGTCTTCAACGCCGGCTTCGGCGGAGCCACCGCCAGGGATGTTCCACCACTGCTCAACGCATCCGCCGCCACAAACGTCGCTTCACCTTCACGCGAAACCTCGAGCATCCGTCCCGTCACCGCCGTGAACACAGTCGTGACAGTCACATCGCTCTTCACATCAGCCGTCGCCGCGCGCACGGCACGCAGCCGCTCAACAGTCAGGCCGGCATCCATCAACCCAATCACATTCGGATGTGCCGCCAGCGTTCCCAGCATCTCCACTGGAATCTCAAACCCACCCGCCGCCGCGTCGCTCCACAACACAACAGGCAACGGTGACCGATCCGCCACCGCCCTGAAGAACAACCCCACCTGCGCGAACGAATTCTCGCCGACTAATCGCTGCCACTCCACCGGAGCCTTCAGCAGCACCGCATCAAACTTCGCCTCGGCCGCTTGCTCTGCAATCCTCACTGCGCCCACAACGCTCTCCGCGTCCACGCCCGCGATCAGCACCTTCTCCTTCGCCGCCGACTCGCTCGCCACGCGCAGCGACTCACGCCGCTCCTCATCGCTCAGCCCTGCAGCCTCCGTACGCGGCCCCACCACCACCAGCCCAGCAGCCGGCGTCCGCGAGTAGCGATCAACATTGTGTTCCAGCTTCCGCCAGTAGCAAGCTCCGTCCGCATAGAACGGCGTCGTCACCGGAATAAACATCCCCTCTAGCAGCATCAGGCCGTCACCGCTTCCCTTGCCGCGTGCAGCTCCTGCAACGAGCTCACGTGATACTCGCCCCTCTGCAACGCCTCGATCCCATCCGCCGCCGCCTTCGCCGCGGCCATCGTCGTAATCGTCGGCACCCTCGCCGCAACCGCCGCGCGTCGAATCGCCTGCTCATCGAACACACGATCCTGCCCCTGCGGCGTATTCACAATCAGCTGAATCCCCTCGCCCTTGATCAGGTCCACCACATTCGGTCGGCCTTCCTTCACCGCGTACACACGATCCACCTGCAAGCCCGAGCCCTCAATCACTGCCGCGGTCCCATACGTCGCCACCAGCCGGAAGCCCATATCCACGAACCGCCGCGCCAGCGCCGCAACATCGCGCTTGTCATGATCGTTCACGCTGAAGAACACCGTGCCGCCCGTCGGCAGAAACAGCCCGGCCGCTATCTGCGCCTTGGCAAACGCCTCGCCAAACGTCGTCCCAACGCCCATCACCTCGCCCGTCGACCGCATCTCCGGCCCCAACACCGGATCCACGCCCTGAAACTTGCCCCACGGGAATACCGGCGACTTCACAAAGAAGTGCTCGCCCGTCCCGAGATCTTCACCGCTTTCGACATACTCCGGCAGCAGTTCCTTCAGCGTCTTGCCCGTCATCAACCGGCTCGCCACCTTCGCCAACTGCACACCCGTCGCCTTCGACACATACGGCACCGTACGCGACGCTCTCGGATTCACCTCAATCACAAACACCTTGCCGCGCTGCACTGCGAACTGCAGGTTCACCAGCCCAATCACATTCAGCGCCAGCGCCAGCTTCCGCGTATACGCGCGCAACGTCTCCATCACCTCCGGCGACAGATCCACAGCAGGCAACACACACGAAGAATCCCCCGAGTGCACGCCCGCCTCTTCGATGTGCTGCATGATCCCGGCAATCACCACATCCTTGCCGTCACACAGCGCATCAACATCCACCTCCTGCGCATCCTCCAGGAAGTGATCGATCAACACCGGCCGCTCCTGCGAATACTCAATTGCCGTCGACATATACCGCACCACCTCGGCATCGTCGTACGCAATCACCATCGCGCGCCCGCCCAGCACATAACTCGGCCGCACCAGCACCGGATACTCCACCTTGCGCGCTCCCGCAATCGCCTCATCCACACTCGTCGCCATCGCTCCCGGCGGCTGCGGAATCCCCAGCTCGGTAATCAGCTTCCCAAACCGTTTACGATCCTCGGCCAAATCAATCGACTCAGGCGACGTCCCAATGATCGGCACTCCCGCACCCTTCAGCGGCAGCGCTAGGTTCAGCGGAGTCTGCCCGCCGAACTGCACAATCATGCTCACATCAGCACCGCCCGACGCCTCATGCTCATACACCGCCATCACGTCCTCGAACGTCAGCGGCTCAAAGTACAACCGGTCGCTCGTGTCGTAATCAGTCGACACCGTCTCCGGATTGCAATTGATCATGATGGTCTCGTACCCATCCTCGCGCAGCGCAAACGACGCATGGCAGCAGCAGTAATCAAACTCAATGCCCTGCCCAATCCTGTTCGGCCCCGACCCCAGGATGATGACCTTCTTCCTGTCCGACGGTTGCGCCTCATCCTCCTCGTCGTAGCAGGAGTACAGATACGGGGTAAAGCTCTCGAACTCCGCCGCGCACGTGTCCACCAGCTTGAACACCGGCTTCACACCCATTCGCTCACGCATCGCGCGCACGTCTGCGGCGCCCTCACGGCCCTCGCGTCCCAGCGCTGCCGCAAGGCGCTCATCGCTCAGCCCCATGCGCTTCGCAGACCGCAGATCATCCGCCTCGATCCCATCGAATCCCGCGAACTCCACCTTTTGCAGTTCGTCCGCGATCATCTTCATCTGGTGCAGGAACCACGGGTCCATGCCCGTCAGCCGTGCCGCCTCGCGCACGCTCATCCCCGTCTCAAACGCATAGCGCAGGTACGCCATCCGCTCCGGCGACGGCGTCACCAATCTCTGCCGCAATCTCCGCGGATCAATATTCTCCGAACCCGCCTTCTTGCCCGTCTCCAGCGAGCGCACGGCCTTCATCAGCGCCTCTTTGAACGTGCGCCCAATCGCCATCACCTCGCCCACAGACTTCATCTGCGGCCCCAGCGTCTCATCCGCTCCCGGAAACTTCTCAAACTGCCACTTCGGAATCTTCACAACGACATAATCAATCGTCGGCTCAAAGCACGCCGGCGTCGCCTTCGTGATGTCGTTCTGCAACTCATCCAGCGTGTAACCCACCGCGAGCCGCGCCGCAATCTTCGCAATCGGGAACCCCGTCGCCTTACTCGCAAGTGCCGAGCTTCGCGACACACGCGGATTCATCTCGATCACCGTCATGCGCCCGTTCTGCGGATTCACCGCGAACTGCACATTGCTTCCGCCCGTCTCCACACCGATCTCGCGAATTACCGCAATCGCCGCGTCGCGCATCCTCTGATACTCGCGGTCTGTCAGCGTCTGCGCCGGCGCCACTGTAATCGAGTCGCCTGTGTGCACGCCCATCGGGTCGAAGTTCTCAATCGAGCAGATGATCACCACGTTGTCCTTCAAATCCCGAACAACCTCGAGCTCATACTCCTTCCACCCCAGCACGCTCTCTTCCAGCAAGCACTCATGCACCGGCGAAAGATCCAATCCGCGCGACAGAATCTCCATCAGCTCTTCGCGGTTGTACGCAATGCCGCCGCCCGATCCACCCAGCGTGAAGCTCGGCCGGATCACCACCGGAAACCCAAGCACCCCCGAAAACTCCAGCCCGTCGCGAATATTGTTCACGAGCTTCGACTTCGGCATGTCCAGTCCAATGCGATTCATCGCATCCTTGAACAGCAGCCGGTCCTCGGCCTTCTTGATTGCCTCCAGCTTCGCGCCGATCAGCTCAATGCCGTACTTATCCAGCACGCCCTTGTCCGCCAGATCCACCGCAAGATTCAGCGCCGTCTGCCCACCCACCGTCGGCAGCACCGCAAACTTGCCAGCGCCATTGCCGTTGCCGTTGCTGTTGTTTTTCCTATTGTCATTCCCGAAGGGAATCTGCTTTTCGCCCGGCGAGCCCATCATCTCGCTCTCGACGCGCAGAATCTCCTCTAAATACGCCGGCGTCAGCGGCTCAATGTACGTGCGGTCCGCAATCTCAGGGTCCGTCATAATCGACGCCGGGTTCGAATTCACCAGCACGACCTCATACCCCTCGGCCTTCAGCGCCTTGCACGCCTGCGTCCCCGAGTAATCAAACTCCGCCGACTGCCCAATCACAATCGGCCCCGAGCCAATCACCAGAATCTTCGAAATATCGTTCCTACGCGGCATCTACTTCTCTCTCGTCTTCAATCGTCGACTTTCAAAATAATGGCGGGACTCAAGTCCCGCCCCACTGGAATGGAAAACACAACTGCGTCAGACGAATTGCAGCCGTGGGGCTTCACTTCTTCCACTCCTCCATCATCTTCCTGAAGTCCCGGAACAGATAATGAGAATCATGCGGCCCCGGGCTCGCCTCCGGGTGATACTGCACGCTGAACATCGGATCGCTCTTGTGCTTCAGTCCCGCGAGCGTGTTGTCATTCAGATTCACATGCGTCGCCACAACATCATCCGGCAACGACTTCGGATCCACATTGAAGTTGTGATTCTGCGACGTAATCTCGACCTTGCCCGTCTCAAGATTTTTGATCGGATGATTCCCGCCGTGGTGCCCGAACTTCAGCTTGTACGTCTTGCCGCCCAGCGCCAGCCCGAACAACTGATGCCCGAGGCAAATCCCGAACATCGGCTTCTTGCCCTGCAGCTCGCGAATCGTCTCCACCGCATACTCCAGCGGCTCCGGATCGCCCGGCCCGTTCGAAAAGAACACACCATCCGGATTCATCTCCAGAACCTCGCTCGCCGTCGTCTTCGCCGGGACCACCGTCACGCGGCAATTCTCTCTCGTCAGCATGCGCAGAATGTTCTGCTTGATGCCGTAGTCATACGCCACAACATGCAACTGTTCCTTCGCCGCCGCATCCTCACCCGGCAGCAGCGCATCGCCCGTCTCATTCCGCGGATCATCGTTCGTCCACTCGTACGTCTTCTTGGTCGTCACGACGCTCGCAAGGTCCGTGCCATCCATCCGCCGGTGCGCCCGCGCCTTCGCCACCAGCGCATCCACGTCCTCAACCGCAGTCGAAATCACACCACGCATCACGCCGTTCGCGCGCAGATGCCGCACCACCGCCCGCGTGTCGATCTCCGCGATCACCGGAACGCCGCTCCGTTCCAGATATTCGTCGGCAACCTCCGTCGAACGCCAGTTCGAGGCCACCGGCGAAAACTCCCGCACCACCAGCCCCTCGATATACGGCCGCGCCGACTCCGCATCGCTCGGACTCGTGCCATAGTTCCCAATGTGCGGGTTCGTCAGCACGACGATCTGCCCCGCATACGATGGGTCGGTAAAAATCTCTTGGTATCCCGTCAGCGAGGTATTGAAAACGACCTCACCTACGCGCTCCACCGGCGCGCCGAAAGCTCGGCCGCGAAAGATGCGCCCGTCTTCGAGCGCCAGAATTGCCTGCATGGAATCTCCCCTTGGGAGTGGACTCCATCTATCCTAACAGGCTTAACTCCCCTCCCGCCACCATCGAGCCCACCGCTTCCGATCCTTGCCCACGCAGCAAAACACCCGGATCTCGCCGGGTGTTTTACAACCTCCTGGTTGGCCCAATTTCTACTGCGAACCTGCGTGGCCCGACGACAAACTGGCCCGACTAACTACGCGGCCCGACTGCTGTTACAAGGAGCCCTGCTACTAGCTAGTACGCTCTGCAGACGCGGTGATGATGCTGATACCAGCAATGGCGGTGGTGGTGATACTGCGCCTGAGATACGCCAGCGGTTCCAAGAACGACCGCCATCGAGAACACACCCAAAAGAATTCGCTTCATCATGGTCATTTCCCCTGCGCGGGCGTCTGTCTTTATCGTCGTTCCCGACGCCCTGCGACACATGATAAGAAGCCATCTACGCGCTAAGGTTTGCTCTCAGGATCGCGTTCTCACTCGCAATAAATTTGCGCAAAGTTGTGAAAGGTTGCTTGCCTAACTCAAGTCAATCCAAACATCTTCACCCTCAGTCTTCAGCGGCAAAACTCCTACTCTTCCAATGTCCGGAGGCAACGCTTCACCGGTCCGCGTATCAAACGTCCACGAGTGCCACGGACACACCACGCACTCACCCTCCAGCCATCCCTGCCCCAGCGGCCCACCGCGATGCGGGCAAATATTCTCCAGCGCCGCGAGCCGCCCATTCACATTCGCGACGCAAACCTGCACGCCCTTCACCTCGGCCTCCGTCACCTCGCCCGGCTTCGGAGCCTCGCTCACCGCACACAACCGCACCCACTCACTCACTCAACTCTCCATTCGCGCCCGCGCATGAGATGCTGAACTCTGCACACCAGACTCATGCCAGCTCCACGCAAAACGAACACGCCGCGCAACTCGCGCACACCTCAATCATCGCAGCAGAGCGCCACGCCAGAGATGATCGATCCTCGCTGGCTCCTCAAAGCCCTCGCCATCACCCTCGCCGTCGCGCTCCTCCTCGCCTGGGGCACACTCTGCCTCCTCTGGTATCAAGGCCAGTGGCAACTCGTCCTCCATCCCTCGCGCACTGTCGCCACCACGCCCGCGTCCGTCGGCCTCAACTTCACCGAACTCCACTTCGCCGACGACGCCACCGGCGTCCCCCAACTCCACGGCTGGCTCATCCCCGCCGCCTCCGCAGACACGCTCACACCCGCCGCTCCCACCGCACTCCTTCTCCACGCCGCCGATGGCTCCATTGCTGACGCGCTTCCCCGCGCGCTCACGCTCCACAATGCTGGCCTCAACGTCCTGCTCTTCGACTACCGGGGCTACGGCCGCAGCGTCGGCCAGCATCCCACTGAAGCCACCATGCAGCAGGACGCCGCCGCTGCGCTCAACTGGCTCATCGCAACGCAACACATCCCGCCGCAAAACATCATCCTCTACGGCAACGGCATTGGCGCCTCACTTGCCGTCACGCTCGCCACACAGCATCACGACATCCCCGCCGTCATCCTCGACGCACCCGACGGCGATCTCACCGACCGCGTCGCACACGATCCACACTCCTCGCTCGTGCCCGCACGCCTTCTCTTTCACGAGACCTTCCCACTCGCCGAGCCACTCCGCACCCTCACCACACCCAAGCTACTCATCTCCTACGCAAGCTCCACACCCTCCACGCTCGCCAACGCCGCCGATCCCAAAACTACTATCGAGCTCCCCTCACTCAACAACCCAACACTCATCCCAACGATCCAGCGCTTCGTCGACGAATACATCTCGCACCCAACCCACTGATCACAATCACGCGTTAAAGGCGCGAAGGCCGCCGGTGTTCCGGCAGCCTCGGGTACAGGTGGGGAGGGTAATGCGGATAGGGGAAGCCGGAACCGTGGGTACTTGCGCTCCAGCATTGTGTTACATCTCTTCAGACGGAAGTTCTCACAAAAGGTTTTGCTCTCAACGCAAAATTGTCTGTGAGAATCTCTTTTGCAACGCTCAGGCAACAACTACACGAAAACCCGCATCTTTAGCGGCTTTCACGCATCAAACGCAAATTCGCGATGGATCCATCGCAATCCAAAATCGTACACAAAAATGACATCTCGATGACACATCGCATCACAGCCTTTCCGTGTGCGACGAATCGTCACTCTTACTTACGCATCTTTTCTACGCAAAGTTCAAAAAGCTTCCCGGCTCAACCTGCGCACCCGGAAACACCACATCCAGCCTTCGCGCACCCAGCGTCTTATACGCCGCCTCGCCGAGCACATTTCTGAAGTCTGTCGTCACCTTCAGATCGCGCCCTTCGTTCAGCTGTTCATCATTCACGCCCGGCCACTGCCCATACACCTTTCCGCCCTTCACTGCGCCGCCGAGCACAAACATCACATTCGCGTGCCCATGATCCGTTCCGCCCGTGCCGTTCTGCCGCGCCGTCCGTCCAAACTCCGACATCGTCACCAGCGTCACATTCTCCGCGTCATCACCCATGTCGCGCCAGAACGCCGCAATCGAATTTGAAAACTCCGTCAGCCTGTTCGCGAGCTGCCCATTCGCCGCGCCCTGGTTCTGATGCGTATCCCATCCGCCGATATCCGAGAACGCCGCCTCCACCCCAAGGTTCGCCTTCAACAGTTGCGCAATCTGCTTCATGCTGTTGCCAAACGCTCCGTTCGGATACACCACCCCATCCGCCGGCTTGTATTGCGCCGGGTTCGCCGAGCGCAGCATCTTCACCGCCTCAAACGTCTCCTGCCCCGTGCCGTGCAGCACCGCATCGCTGCTCTCGTCATACATCGCCTCAAACGCATTCGACACAGCCGAAGGCTGCGGCCCGCGTCCGCCCACTGAAAAGTCCTGCAGGTTAGCCACCGACACCGCGGGCACCTTGCCCTGCAGCGTCCTCGGCAGCTCCGACCCCAGCGCAACCGCCCTGAACGGCGAAGGCTGCCCACTCATCGCTTCCACCTGAAGCGCGCGATTCAGCCATCCATCCGGTGTCGACTTCACGCCCGGCGTCCCGCTCTCCATAAAGTCCTGCGCATCGAAGTGCGACCGCGACGGATCCGGCGACCCCGCCGCATGCACAATCGCCAGGTGCCCCTGGTCAAACATCGGCTTCATCGCACTCATCGACGGATGCAGCCCGAAGTATCCATCCAGATCCAGCACATCGTTCTTCTGAATCGCAATCGTCGGCCGCATCCGGTAGTAGTTCTTCTCCGTATACGGAACCACCACGTTCAACCCATCGCACGCCCCGCGCTGAAAGATCACCACTAGCTTCTTCTTGCTCGCGGCCGCGCGATCCACTTCTGCATACACCGCGCGCGTCAGGAACGCCGGCACCACCGACGTGCCCACCAGAGCCAGCGCACCTCCGCGCAGGAATCCGCGCCGCGTCACGCCATTGCGCCGCGCCAAATCGCGACCGCACATATCGCATCCCCAGTCGCTCGCATCGGTAAACCGCATCCTGTTCGACATGACCCTATCCTCGCGCTTTCGTGCTCACTTACCGTCTCTGAAACTCCGGCGAGCCCAGCAACAATCCCGCCATCGTATCCAGAGGCGATCCCGGCCCTGCCTGCTGCGGAGCCTTGCTCGCCTTCGTCTGCATAAACCTTCCCGCGCCGCCGACCATCATGCCTTCGCTCTGCGTCGCCGGCTTCGCCCTGAACGCCTCTTCTGCACTCTGCTGCGCCGTCGGATCGCCAAACTGCGCCAGCACCGTCGAGCGGGTCTTGTCCGATGCCGGCTCACCCAACAGCGCCATCTCGAGCTTGTTCTCTGTCTCGACATCCGGACTCACACCTGTACCGTCCGTCGCGCCCAGCAGCGCAGGCCAGTCCGTCTTCGTCCCGCCCACACGGTTGCTGCTCAACACCAGCGCAAAGTTCATTCGCCCAATCAGCGCATTGCTGCTCACCCACTCGTCCGCCTTCCACGAGTAGCCCTGCGGCGTCAGCATGCCATAGATCGGCATACCCAGCCTGTCCATCGCCTGCACCAGGGGCAGCGGGCTCTTCACATCCGCTCCGCTCGCCCGCACCGCGCTCGCCATAAACTCCACCGGCGTCTTCAGCTTCGCGCGATACACCTGCGGGCTCCAGAACTCCGGCGACTTATACATCGCCACTAGCACTGCCTTAATGTTCCCATCGCTCTTCAAAAACGCCGCGGCCATGCGGTTCACCAGCGCAGGCGGAGGATCGTCGCTCACAAACCGCACTGCCAGCTTCTCGCTCACAAAGTGCGCCGTCGCCGGGCTTGTCGCCAGGATGTGCAGCACCTCCAGCCCTTCCTTCTGGCCGTTCTCCTTGATCTTGTGACCCAGCACAATCTTCGTGCCCGGTTCATGCCTGTTCTCGTCGAACATCGCGCCGCCGCCCTGTGCCGGCTTATCGATCGTCCATCCCGTAAAGCACTTCGCAACCTCGATCACATCTTGCTGCGTATATCCGCCGTTCACTCCCAGCGTGTGCAGCTCCATCAGCTCGCGGGCATAGTTCTCGTTGATTCCCTTCGGCGCCTGCTTCTTCGCTGGCGGCCGCATGAAGTCCGCCCGCTGCTGCCTTATCGACTGCACCGAGTTCGGTCCCACGCTCTCCCAGTTATCCAGGTACATCAGCATCGCCGGGCTCTGCGCCACTGCCACGAGCAAATTCTCAAACCTCCCCAGCGAATTCGGCAGAATCACGTTACGCTCATACGCCGGCAGGTAGTACGGCTCGTTCTCGTTCTTCCGCAGATACACGCTGAAGTGGTTCAGCCAGAAGTCCGTCATCACCGCCTGCAGCTGCCGCTCGCTGAACACATCGCGCTCCAGCCGCGACTGCAGAATCTCCGCACCCACCACGCGCTCTGGCGCAGTCATGAACTCGCCCGCAATCTCCTCGTCCTCCGGCGACATACCCTGTACCAGCAGCAGCTTCTGCTGCGGCTTCAGCGCCGCCTTGAACGACATCATCTCGTCCGGCTTCATCTCCACCAGCTCTGGAACACGCTGGTCGGGTGGCATCGCCAGCACCGCCTGAACCTCGTCCGGCGCAGGCACCGCCAGATCCTTCGCCTTCGGCTTGCCCTTCTTGTTCAACTCCACCGGCTGCGGCGCCATCGAGCCGTCCGACAGCAGTTGATTCCCCTGCGGCGTATTCACACTCGAGCCACGCTCCAAAGACGTTCCGCGAGGAGAGTTCATCGACGAGTCCATACTTCCACCGCCCGCCATGTCCATGCTCGCCTGCATGTCGCTCTGCGGCTTCACGCGTTTGGTAGGCTGGTCATCGCCCGGGGTCCCCGGCGAGCTTGCTCGCTGGGGTGGATCGTCCTCACCCAGGGCATTCAGTCCCGCCATCTCCTGCCGGCGCGCCATCGCCGCCCTCGCCTGCTGCTCCGTCTGCGGATTTGCCGCCGCACCCGCAGCCGAAGTCTGAGCCACCATCTGCTGCTGATTTGCCTGCTGATTTTGTTGCGCAGGCTCCCCCGGCTTCGCTCCGTTCAACGCCTGCTGCTTCAACTCCATCTGCTTCTGGTCGTACTCGAACCGCGCATCTTCAAACAGCGCATGCTCCACGCGGTCATGCGGAATCGGAGCATCCTTGCGCTCGACCATCCGAAACATCTGCTGCGAAGGAAACCGCTTCATCAGCTCATCCTGCGAGAGCCGCATCGCCGGATACTCATTCATCCGCTGCTCAAACGCCGAGTCGTCGATCTTCTCCGGCTGCAACTGCAACAGGAACCACTGCTGCAATCCCATCTGCTGCACCTTCTCGACATCGCCCGGTCTCGGCCCAAACGTAAACCTGTTCAACGTATGCAGCACCCGCTCCTGCTGCGTCAGCGGAGCCTGTCTCTCGGGACGTTTCGGAAGCTTCGGTTCTGGCGCACCCGGCGCGCCTGGCACCGCGGCAGCCGCAAACGCCGCCTGAGGAACTGCCATCAACCCGCACAACAGACCCGTCATCGCGGTCTGTCCCGCCTCACGAACCCATCTACGCCGCGCGTAGCTCATGTCTCTCTTCCCTCAGAAGCTCGCTCATCTCGGGCTGCCCACTCAAACCCATCTCACAGCGCAAAAGTTGTTGCAATCCCTCGCGCAAATTGGCAGAGAAAATCCTGTCAAGCCCCTCAACTGGTGCAAAACGCTGTAACTCAAACAATCTAAAGCACAAACTCGCGGAAAAGTCACGACATGTTAATTACCTTCAATTCGCTACGATAGAACTATAGGGATTGAAAAGGGGCTGCGCTCGCGCAGCCCTTCTCCTTTTGGGGAAATCCTCTGGCTACGTCCGCGATCCAATACTTTGGCATCGCTCGATACGTTCGTCCAATGGACGCAGTCGTCGCGCCTCTGCCAACGTTGCCTTGAAAGGAGAACAAAATGGCAGCAAAAGGAAAAGTCCTGGTACTAGTCTCGAGTGGTCGCGGCTTGCCCTTGAAGGATGGCAAGATTTACGCCGGCGCTGGCTACTATCTCAACGAACTGACGGTTCCGGTTCGCGCCCTGATGAAGGCGGGCTACGAAATCACCTTTGCCACCCCCAGAGGCAACACGCCGCAAGTGGATGTGCATTCAGAGGTTGCCGATTTCTTCGGCGGGGACGCGGCCAAGCTTCAGGACTATATGTTATTCCGCGACGGCCTGACCGGGCTCAGAGATCCAGCCCGCATCGCAGATGTTGTCGCGTCGGGCCTGGATCAATATGACGCTGTCTTCGTCCCCGGCGGCCATGGACCAATGATTGATCTTCTCGATGATCCCAATGCCGGCATAGTGATGAGACACTTTCACGAGACATCCAAGCCCACCGCGGTGCTCTGCCATGGCCCGATTTCACTGCTCTCCGCTCTTCCTAATTCGTGGGAGTTTGTTGCCGCGCTGAGTGCGGGCGATACCGCTGGAGCGCACGAAAAGGCCAAAGGTTGGATCTACTCTGGCTATAAGATGACTATCTTTTCGACGGCGGAAGAACAGCAGCGGGAGCCGCTGGAGATTGGCGGCAAGGTTCTCTTCTACCCGGACTTTGCCTTGCAGACCGCGGGCGGTAACGTGAGTGTGCTCCCGCCATGGAAGAGCTACGTCATTCAAGATCGCGAGTTGATCTCAGGTCAGAACCCATTCTCTGATCAAGCGGTTCTGAACCTTCTTCTACCAGCACTCGACAAGAAAAGAGCGGCCGCCTGAGATTGAGTCGTAAGTGTTCAATCCAGAGATTTTGCAGACAAAATCTCTGGAATAAATATTTTACAACCAAGAATCTCCTGTAACGCATTGATTCCAAAGATTCAGAGAGAAAGTTAGCGGGAGGGGTACCCACCTCCCGTTAGAACTCCGCCAGCTCCTTCATCACCGCAAACAGCCTCTCCGGCTGCGGCAGGATCACATCCTCCAGCAGCGGCTGATAGGCCACGAACGTGTCCATCGCGCCAACCCTCCGTACCGGAGCATCCAGGTCGTGGAACAGCTCATCGCCAATCCGAGCTGCGATCTCCGCGCCATAACCCCAGCTCAGCATGTCCTCGTGCGCCACGATCACCTTGCTGGTCTTCTTCACCGACTCCGCAATCGCCTCCCAGTCATAAGGAGTCAGGCTCCGCAGGTCGATCACCTCAACCTCAACCTTCTGCTCCCGAGCCATCCGCTGCGCCGCTTGCAACGCCCTCGGCACAACTGCCCCGTAGGTGATCACCGTCAGGTCCTTGCCCTCACGCACCACCTTGGCCTTCCCGAACGGGATCATGTACTCCGGCCCCGGATACGCCGACCTGCCGAACGTCTCCCGGTAAAGTCTCTTGTGCTCCAAAAACAGCACGGGATCGTCGCAGCGAATCGCAGTCCGCAACAACCCAGCAGCGTCCAGCGCATTCGACGGCATCACCACTCGCACTCCCGGAGTGTGCGTGAAGATGCTCTCGCCTGACTGCGAGTGATAGATCGAGCCACCCGTGAGATATCCGCCAATCGGCACGCGCATCACCATCGGGCAGCTGAACTGCCCGTTCGACCGCCACCGCATCACACTCATCTCATTCCGCATCTGGTGCATCGCCGGCCAGATGTAGTCGAAGAACTGTATCTCCACCACAGGCTTCAACCCGCGCACCGCCATGCCAATCGCGCGCCCCGTGATGTTCGCCTCTGCCAGCGGCGAGTTCCACACACGATCGTTGCCGAACTCCTTCTGCAGTCCCGCAGTGACCTTGAAGACACCGCCCTTGCCCTTCACCTTGCCTTCTCGCAGAGCCTTGTCGCGCGTCGCATCCGCGACATCCTCGCCGAAGACGACGACCCGCTCATCGCGCCGCATCTCGTCATGCAGCGTCGCGTTGATCAGGTCCAGCATCGTCCGCTCGGTGTCATCCGCAGTCACCGCAGCCTTCGTCGCGAAACGCGCATCCGTCGGCTTCAGCTCCTCCGAGTACACATGCGTCAGGATCGTGTCCGGAGTCGGCAGCACCGCTGCCAGCGCACGCTCCGTCGCCCGCGCCACCTCCTCATCAACCTTGCGCTCCAGCTCGTTGATGCCCTGCTCGTCGAGAATGCCCTCGCGCAGCAGCCATATCTGCATCCGGGAAATCGGATCACGCAACGCATCCGCGTCGATCTCCTCCTTCGAGCGATACAGCCTCTCGTCATCGCTCAGTGAGTGCGAGTACGGCCGCGTCACATGCCCGTGCACCACCGCTGGCCCCTGCCCGCTCCGGCAGTATGCCACTGCCTCCACCATCGCTTTGTAGCTCGCGATGGCATCAGTTCCATCAACCTCCCAGAACTTGAAGCCCGGAAAGTTCGCGATCAGCTTGGAGATATTTCCGCCCGGAGTATTCGCCTCCACCGGCGTCGAGATCGCGTATCCGTTGTCCTCGATCACATACACCACAGGCAGCCTGCTGTTCGACGCCGTATTCAGAGACTCCCAGAACTCACCCTGGCTCGTCGATCCCTCACCGATCGAGACATACGTTACCTCGTCAGGCTGGAACTTCACATCCTTGAAGGCACGATAATCCACACCATCGCTCGGCCGCTTCGCCGAGCCCGGATGTTGCCTGTAGTACCGTCCCGCCTCGGCGCAACCAATCGCCTGCAAACACTGCGTCGCAGTCGACGACGACGGCGACACGATATTCAGCCGCTCGCTCGTCCAGTGCGACGGCATCTGACGCCCGCCGCTCGAAGGGTCCGTCGCCGCGCCCACCGCCTGCAGCAACTGGTCTTCGACCGTCATCCCCAACGCCAGACCCAACCCGCGGTCGCGATAGTACGGGAAGAACCAGTCGTACCCCGGCTTCATTGCCAGGCCCGCCGCCACCAGCAGAGCCTCGTGTCCCGCACCAGAGACCTGAAAGAAGATCTTCTGCTGACGCTTCAGCATGATCTCGCGGTCGTCCGTCCTCCGCGACAGATACATCAACCTGTAAAACTCGATGAGCTGTGCTGCCGTCAGCCCTGCGGCCACCACCCGCTCCGCCGTCCGGTCACCAACCCGCTCCGCCACCTTGCTCGACGTCTTCTTCTCCGCCAACCCCTGGCCCTCCTGACGGGTCCCCGGCGAGCGTTGTTTGCTCGCTGGGGTGATCCAGCGCCTCGACGATTTTACTCGTCCCTTTGCCGCCTGTCCCGTCTCGCAACACGATCTTCACAGCCACCTGCTCATGATTGCCGGCGCTACAATATTGCGCGAATCGATTCGCATTTTCAGACGAGCGAGTGCCCTATCGACGAGTTTCTGCATCTGTGTGGATAAACGTCAGAGCTGGCGGTTAGCCCTGTAAGAACTACCGGGCCTCTACAAGTCACGACTCTGCATAAAATCATTCCCCGAGGAGACCGCAATGCACTTCGAGTTGAGTGGAAATCGAGTCCGCACGACCTCTTGGGCCATCGCTTCGGAATCAACCGAACACAAGTGGACGTTTGGCGTGCTTCTTCTCGGCACCATAGTCCTCCTTCTCTTGAGTCCAGGGCGTCTGCAGGCGCAGAGCGGAATGACCTCCAAAAATGGACCGCAGATGACCTGCGCCTCCGACGACATGCGCAGGCATTATTGCCCCGTCAACACGTCGCGCGGTGTCCGCCTCGTCAACCAGCGCAGCCAATCGCCCTGCGTTCAGGGTCAGACATGGGGCTATGACAAGCGCGGCGTATGGGTGGATCGCGGATGCAGGGCAGACTTCTTCGTCGCCGCGGAACAGGGTGGCGGGCCGGGTTATGGACCCGGGGGCCCAGGTTACAGACCTCCTCCCCCTCCCTATAACGCTCCGATCGTCAATTGCTCCTCGAACAACGGAAAGAGGAACTATTGCAACGCCGATACCTCTCGCGGCGTCAGTTTGTCTCGCCAGATCAGCGGCTCCCCCTGCACCCTGGGGCAGACCTGGGGTTACGACAGGGGCCGCATATGGGTAGATCGCGGTTGCCGCGCGGACTTCCGTCTTGCTGGCGGCCCACCCCGCTAATTACCAAGACCAGTCACGTCCTAACGAGCAAGCTCAGAATCCTGTCCCACTTCGCGACAGGATTCTGAGCTGCTTTCTTTCCAGCCGATGCACATCCTAGCCGCGACCGCGGCCAGGAACCTTTCGCGTGCTCCGCCGCCTCATCCTTCTCGCACTCACGGTTGCATTCACCGCCCGGACCTCCGCACAGACGCAAACCCAGGTCTCGTCGCCCATCTCGCAGCCGATCCCTGGCCACCTTCTCATCCTCTATCGCAGCCACACCATCCCCGCCGACGCCGACTCGCTCGCACGCGCCGCCGGAGCGCGTGCAACGCATCACCTCAGGCATCTCGGCGTGACCGCACTCTCGGTCGCACCCACAGACGAACCTCGCGCGCTCGCAAAGCTCGCGGCCAATCCGCAAGTCGCACTCGTCCTACACGACCGCTACGTCACCGGCCACAGCATCGTCTTCAACCATCCGCACCTCGTGGTTTCCCTCGACTCAGGCGGCCCCACAACCTCCGGCAGCAGCACTTCCACCACCATCACGCGCCACTCGGTCGCGCGCACTCCACTCAAGCCGCGAACTGACCCCAACCCACCGTCTAGCTCAGGCGGCAATGAATCCACTTCGACATCCACTTCGAGCAACAATCCACCACCGTCACTCACCGACCTCTACTACAACTCACCGCAGGGCTGGGCCGTGCGCACTGCCGGAGGCTACGGCGACGGCGTCCCCGGTGGCGCAGTCGCGGGTCCGTGGAACACCACGCTCGGCGCCGGCGTGCGCATCGCGATTCTCGACAGCGGCGTCGACGCCAACCACCCTGACATCAGCCCAAACCTCGCGCTTAATCTCTCTGAGGTGAATCAAGACGCCCACACCGGGCTTCCCAGTCCGTGCGATGATGGCAGCCCGCAGGACCAGTCCGGCCACGGCACCTGGACCGCCTCACTCGCCGCCGGCGCACTCGGCCCCGGCACAGGCAACGTCATCGGCGTCGCTCCACAGGCGACCATCCTCAACATCAAAGTTCTCCAGCGCATGGCGGCCAGCGGCATCACGGACCCAACGGCAGCCTGCGAGGCAGGAGAGCCCGGCGGCCTTCTCAGTTGGGTCCTCCAGGGCATAGACGACGCCGTCGCCAACCATGCCGACATCATTGCGCTCTCGCTCGGCACGCTCGTCGACACCTCCACCGGCGAAGGTGCGGGCCTCAAGTCCGCCTTCGACCAAGCCGCCTACGCAGCGACACAAGCCGGCACTGTCGTCATCGCCGCGCTCGGGAACGATGGCCTCGATCTGTCCACCGGCACACTCGTCGAACTCCCCGCCGAGGCGCGCGGCGTGCTCGCCATCACAGCCTCCACCAACCCCGACTGCGCCGAGAACCTCACCGCAGGAGCCACGTGCTCTACCGGTCCTGTCACGCGCCCCTACTACTCGAACTACGACTCTGCGCTCAATGCCATCGCGGCCCCCGGCGGCAGCTACCCAGAAGGCTCCACCACGGCGACGAATCCAGCTTTCAGCTTGGGGAATAGTGGCTGGGTCATGGGCGCCTGCTCCAGCGGCCTCACCAACACCACGGATGGTCTGCCCGCCAACGGCCAAAGCCTCGGCTGCTTCAACCTCGGCCACACCGCGTACGTTCAAGCCATGGGCACCAGCGCCTCAGCCGCACTTGCTGCAGGAGCCGCCGCCATCCTGCGCGCCGCGCGTCCCGACCTCACCGCTCCGCAGATCCTCGACGCACTCCGCTTCTCGGCCACATCTACACCGAGCATGAAAGAGCCCCAGCTCAATCTGGCTGCAGCCCTTGCGCTTCCGTGAAATCCCTCTAGTTCTTCATCCGGCTCTGTACGTCATGCGCCAGCTTTTCAATCTCAGCCGCCTTGCGCATGACATCCAGCGATAGCTCGTCCTTGTTCGCCTTGTCGACGTCGGACTTCAGTTCTGTGCTCAGCGCCAGCAGCTTACTTGCATCATCTTCCAGCCGTTTGTGGCGATCGCTGTTCAACGCCTTCATGCGCTCTTCATTCATTCGCGCCCGATTCGGACCGCCCATCGAATCCGGTATATCGTCCGCGGGCAGCGACCCCGGCTTCGTCGCCGAAGGTATCGTGGGATCCTGTATCTGCTGCATCGGATCCTGGCTCTTCTGCGCCCGAACGACTGCGGTGCCTCTGCTCAAATCCACACCCAGCAGAAGCGCCACTATGCACAACACCCCAACCTGAAATACCCGACTACTTTCCCCAGATTGCAATTTGAGTCCTCCTGGCCGACGCCATCGCACCGCAAAGTCGGAACGGACTCTTTATAGAAGCTGCGGGCCCTTTTGACCAAACATCCCCCACGGGCGAGTTCGGCAGCATCATCAGACCGGTCAGTTTTTCATCCTGGCCTGCACGTCATGCGCCAGCTTCTCGATCTCTCCAGCCTTGCGGATAACCTCTACCGACAGCTCGTCCTTATTGGTCTTGTCCACGTCGGACTTGAGCTCATTCGTCAGCGCCATCATCCTCTCCACGTCGGCCGCCAGCTTCTTATGGCGATCGTCATTCATCGCCTTCATGCGCTCTTCATCCATGCGGGCGTGGATCGGGTCAGCCACCACGGTGGGCTGTTCGCCCAGCGTCGTCATCGTCCCTGGCGGATTCCCGGATCCTGCCTGTATCGGCGGCGGCTGCTTCCCCTGCCCCTGTTTCTGCGCCTCCACCACACCGCTATTGAAGTGCGAACCCACTCCCGAGAGCGCCACAAGTACCGCGGCACTCAACGTCCCCACCCGTACTATCTGACTGATTCCTTTCCGTCGCATTTCACTCCTCCTTCGCCAAAGCTACCTGCCGCGGGGTGCGACTCGTCATATGCTTGGCTGCAATCTCGTATCCTGCGGAGTAGACCGAATTTGCCATTGATGATGACCCTTACTGCCTCACTTCCACAAGAGGAGCACTCCTTCGTCTCCCTCGAACGCGGCTGGCACTTGGATTTGCTCAATTTTGTACAGCATGGCGTTCCAAAGATTGTCATTGCATTGTTATTGGCTCTCATCGGCCAGCAAATTATTGCTTTCTTTGTTAAGCGGATGCGCAAATCCGCCACCGCGATGGTGGGCAACGCGCACCGCGCAGCCCAGCTGCGAACCCTGGCAGGAATTATCCGTGCCACCGGATACAGCGTTATCGCCTTTTATGTCTTCATCCAGATGCTTGGCGCGCTTGGGGTTCCGCTGGGGTCCTTCATCGCCGCCGCCGGCGTCATCGGCCTGGGCATCAGCTTCGGCGCACAGTCGATCTTCAAGGACGTGCTCACCGGCCTTTTCATCCTGCTGGAAGATCAGTACGCCATCGGTGACACCATCAAGATCGCCGGCTTGCAGGGCACCGTCGAGGGCCTGACCTTGCGCATGACCAGGCTCCGCGATGGTGACGGCACCCTCTACATCGTCCCCAACAGCCAGATCACCACCGTCTCGAACCTCTCCCGCGATTTCTCCGTCGCCACGCTCGCGGTCAGCGTCAGCACTGCGGAAGACCCGGACCGCGTCCTCCGCGTCCTCCGCGAGCTGGCCAACAAAGTCCGCGCCGAAGAGGCCTTCAAGGACGTCGTCATCGCCGACCCCGACGTCCCGGGCGTCGACAAGATCAGCGGCCACGAGGTCATCTACCCCATCAACATCCGTGTCCAGATCAATCAGCGCGACGCTGTCCTGCGAGAGATGCGCCGCCGCATCCTGCTCGCCTTCGACAAGGAACACATCTCTTTCGGCACCGCCAACAGCACGCTCGTACTGGAACGTCCCGATCCGACACTAGCTCCGCCAACACCCCCGGTTTCAACGGAACCGCCCCGCTAGTTTGCTACTATCTGCGTGTGCCTCCAACGCGCGAACTCTGGGAATCGTTCCTCATCGCGTTCAGCGCGCTGCTGCCGCTGATCAACCCGATCGGCTCTGCACTCGTGTTCCTTGGTCTGGTCGGTAACGTACCGGCCGAGGCCTGTCGCGCGCTCGCACGAAGAATCGCGATCAACAACGTCATCTTCCTCCTGATCTTCGAGCTGCTTGGCTCTACAATCCTTCACTTCTTTGGCATCTCGCTTCACATCGTGCAAGTTGCGGGCGGCCTGGTCCTCGCCGCGATGGGCTGGTCCGTGCTTAACCAGGCAGACTCCTCACCCGTGTCGCGCGACAAGACCGCGGGAATCCAGGCGGACTCCGACGACACTCTCAAAACGCTTCAGCAAAAGGCCTTCTACCCATTCACGTTCCCGGTCACCTCTGGCCCTGGCACCCTCGTCGTCATGCTCACACTCGCCACGCGCGAGGAAGGCAGCACCCTCACCTCCACCATCCTTCGGCACGCGGGACTCTTCCTCGCCATCATCGTGCTCAGTGCCCTCGTCTATATCTGTTATGCGAACGCGCCGCGTCTGACACGCGCCGTCCCTCCGGCCACAGCGCAGGGAATCCTTCGCGTCGTCTCCTTCATCCTCATGTGCATCGGCGTGCAAATCTTCTGGAACGGGCTCTCCGCGCTGCTCATGACCGTGATTCACCCCTGACCGCCGCCGCTCTACGCCAACGCCGCCTCAAGCTCCTCATCCTTCGCAATCGGCGGCAGACAGCTGTTCCCCTGGCACACCATCGCAAAGGAACCATCTCCCGCCGGAGCATGCGGCAGTGTCTCTTTGAGCGCAGGAGGCAACGTCTGCAACTGTTCGCGCCGAAGTTGAATCACGCTCTTGTTCACCATGAAGCGCGCCAGTGACGTCACCAGCAGATCCTTCGCGTCGCCCACGACGCACACCTGCAGCGGCGGCTCGATCATCCTCCGCAGCGCCAGCGCGTAGCTCGCCGCAAACAGCCCGAAGTGTTCAACCACGCCCGCAAAGGCCTCGAGCGTATCCTGCGCGCGCGTCTCGTAGTCTTTGTTGTTCGTCAGCGCAGCGAGCCGCAACAGCACGGTCGCTGCCGTCGCATTACCCGCGGGCGTTGGAGTGTCCTGCAACGGCTTGCGCCGTGCTGCGAGCGCACCGATGCGCTCCTCTGTCGAGTTCAACTCCGTATCGAAGAATCCGCAACCCGTCGCATCGTAGAAGCGCTTCAGCATCGCATCGGCAATCTCCTGCGCTGCGTCGAAGTAGCGCAACTCGCCGCTCGCCTTCCACGCATCCAGCGCCGCATTCGCCACAAACCCATAGTCATCGAGCACCCCCGGCACCGCGCGCTCCGGTGCCACGCCCTCGCCATACGCGATCACATGCGCCAACCCTGCATCACTCCAGGCCGTGCCCAATAAACGGTCCAGCGACTTCAGCGCGAACTCCACAGGCTCTCCCAATCCCAACGCACGTCCCGCTGCAATGTACGCCGAGATGCACATCCCGTTCCATCCCGTGTACACCGTCTTGTCGACATACGGCGTCCGCCGCTTCAATCGCGCGGCATACATCTTTTCCTTCGCCGCCCGCAGCAACTCGCGCGCCTGCATCTCATTAACCCCCAGCGCCTTAGCAACCTCCGCCAGCGGCTTGGGCGTGTGCAGCACATTCTTCGCCGGGTTGTGATGCATATCACCCACCGGGCGCACATTGAAGTAGGCCTCCGCGACACGAAACTCCTCGGGCGACAACGCAGCCTGCACCTCATCACGGGTCCATGTGAAGTAATCGCCATCGTCATCCAGCGAATCGTCCGCATCTTGCGATGCATAAAATCCGCCGCGCTCGCGATCGCTCAGCCACTCATCCATCCAACGCAGAATTCCGTTCGCCACCTGCGCGAACTCCGGATCGGCGAAGCTCTGAAATGCGTGCGCGTAGTTCTTCAGCAGCTCGCTGTTGTCATACGCCATCTTTTCGAAGTGCGGCACAATCCACTGCTCATCCACAGAATAGCGATGAAACCCGCCCGCAAGCTGATCGTGAATTCCACCCGCAGCCATCTTCTTCAGCGTCACGACGGCCACGTTCCGCGCAGCCTCTGCATTCGCTCCACCTCGCGTCGCAGCGTCGACCAGCAGATCGATCGCACCTGAATTCGGAAACTTTGGCTGCGACCCAAATCCGCCGTTGCGCGCATCAAACTGCCGGAGCGCCGACTCGATGATCTTGTCCAGGAGTGGCGCACCCGGCTCTCCGCTGCGCCCCGCAAAGCTCTCGTTGTGTTCGATCATCGTCAGGATGCTCGACGCCGACTCCTCGACCTCTTCACGCCGCTCCGCAAACGCATGCGCCATCGTCAACAGCACGCGCTTGAAACTCGGCCTGCCATACCGCTCTTCCGGAGGAAAATACGTCCCGCCAAAGTACGGCTTACCCTCCGGCGTCAGAAACGCCGTCAGCGGCCAGCCTCCTTGTCCACTGATCGTCGCCACCGCCGACTGATAGCGTGTATCCACATCCGGCCGCTCATCGCGGTCCACCTTCACGGCGATGAAGTGGTCATTCAGCACCGCCGCTGTCTCGTCGTTCTCATAACTCTCGCGGTCCATTACGTGACACCAGTGGCACCACACCGCGCCAATATCCAGCAGAACCGGCTTGTTCTCGCGCTTAGCCTTCTCGAAGGCCTCCGCGCCCCACTCATGCCACTTCACCGGCTGATGCCGCGCTGACCGCAGGTACGCCGACGCTGCACGCGATAACGAGTTCTCTTCACTCATTCCATTCACTCCAATCTCTCAGCCTACCGCACTTGCGATAAACGCACTGCTCAGTGCACTCAGACCTCCACGCAAGCAAAAAGGCCGCGGCATTTCGCCGCGACCTCTTTTGTCTTTCTTCACGATGCGTTTACTGCGGAATCGGCGGAGGAGCATCCGTCAGTGGCTTCGGCGGAGCCGGTGGCTGCGGAGCCGTCAACCCTGGAATATGCGGCTTCTGTTGGATCGTTCCGCTCGCCGCCTCCGAGATGTTGACGCCGTACTTGTCCAGCGTGTTCGAGAGAATCTGTCCCAGCGACGATCGATCGCGCGCATACGCCGCATCCGCCGAGATCAGATTGTCCTCTGCCGTCGCCAGGTTGCGCTCCATCTGCAGCACGTTCGCGGTCGTTGACGCGCCTAGCCTGTACTTCTTTTGCTCCGCATCCAGCGCCTGCGCCGCATAGTCACGCGCAGTCTGCGAGGACTGCACCGATGCGCGGTCGTTCGTCAACGCGTACACGTTGTTGATCACCTGGATCCGAATCTGCGTGTAGATCTGCTGCAACCGCATCTGCGACTGCCTGTACTCCATCTGCGACCGGACCTGGTCTGCCTGCGCCGTGCGATTGCGAAGCGGAATCTGCAAATTCACACCCACGCCCCAGTCCGGCGACGTGTTGTTCAGCGTGTTGCCCAGCACCGATCCGTAGCCGGAGCTCGGATACGTTCCTGGAGGACACGGCACGAAGATCGTCGTGTTGCTGCAGTTCACAACCGAATTCTGCGCTCCGCCAACGCCGCTGCCACCGTAGAAGCCATACGCGTCCAACACCGGAAGCAGACCATTCTTCTCTGCCTTGATGGTGATCTCATTGTTCTTCATCGTCAGCGCGGCCTGCTCAATCTGCGGATTGTTCTGATACGCATCGCGAATCAGGTCTTCCGTCTGCATGTCCTCTTCGGGCACACGCTCCAGGCTTACGCGGTCGGTCGGAATCACAGGCGCATTCGCCAATTGCGGATCGTTCAGGTTGCGCACAATCGCCTGTTTCATCAGCAGCTGCTGATACTCCAGGTTGCTCTGCGATGTAATCAGCGCCTGCTTGTCGCTCGCCACCGCAGCGTCAGAGTTCACGACATCCAGCGGCGCCAGCGTTCCAATCTGCAGCTGCTTGCGATTGTCGCTCGATAGTTGCGTCGACTGCTGCAGAGCGCGCTCCTTCGCCTGCTCATCCTCGTACGCGCTCACCAGCGCCCAGTAGATACTCTCCACCTGGCCAATCGTAAAAATCAGCTGCTGCCGGAATGCCGAGTCCGTGATCCGGCGGTCATTCTTAGCCTGGATCACGAAGCGCTCGTTCACCCATTTACAGCATCCCTGCAGCAGATGCTGCGTAACCTGCGCCCGGAAGGAACTCTGCAGCAGCGGGCTGTAACTGGTGCGCTCACTGTTCGTCGTCTCCCGGGTGTTATCGAAAGTGACCGTCAGCGCCTCGCCACCAACAAACCCTTCCTGATACTGGAAGTTGTAGGTCGCGGTGTTGTTCGCCAACGTGTTCGTGCCGGTCAGAAACGTGGTCGATTGCGCCGTGTTCGCCGACTCATACTGCAACGTGCCAGTGAACGTCGGATCCAGAAGCTCCGGAAGCGGACCGCCACCCTGCGTACTCAATACCAGACCCGACGCACCCGCACCGCCTCCACCCGCCGCACTCGTCGTTCCGCCCGGTCCGCCGCCGCCCGTAATCGTCGAAGTCGATCCGCCCAGCGTGTTCGTCACCAGTCCGGTCGAAACGCCGCGCAGCGACGAGCCCGCCTTCGCGCGCAGGATGTCCGTATCCGCAATGTCCAGGTTGATGCGCGCAATCGCGATGTCATAGTTGTTCTCGAGCGCCAGCGTCACGGCGTCGTTCAGACCCAGATATATCTTCCCGTCGCGCAGCAGGTCCCGCAGGTCAGGCGTATTGCTCAACCGCGGCGCCGGATAGTTCGTCGCCGTGTAGTCCTTAAACGGATTCGGCCAGAACGGAATCGGCTCCGTGTAGTCCTTGCCGCTCGGCCGCAAATAGAGCGGCTCCGTCAGCTTCGGAGCAGGTGCCTGCGGCAGCCCTGGCGTCCCGGTCGTATCGTTCTGAACGGTCTGCGCCGGCGCTGGCGTGTTCGGGTTCACCGTGCCCGCCGGCTGTTGCGCTGCCGGTGTCTGTTGCGGGGGCGCCTGCTGTCCGTTCACGGACGCAGGTGTCTGTGCCACGGCGCTGCTCAACATCAGGGCGACGCACGCCGCAGCCTGCAAATCCCTCAATCTCACGTTCATTTCTCCGAGTCTGGTACAGACCTTTGCGCTTCAGAAGTTTCTTTGCCGATAGCTTGCAATACGGCCAAACAGGACCCGAAGTTCCACCCGGACGAACGGAAGGCAATGGGTCGCCTCAGTATATCGTCCGCCCTCCCGTCCCCTGCATCCAC
>Ga0206804_10083_pt1 | contig 27579 bp, 28 predicted proteins | sample Alteio_BWOrgCont_62_FD_152888 | JGI IMG/M metagenome (GOLD analysis project Ga0206804, IMG submission 152888) | Enriched cells from forest soil in Barre Woods Harvard Forest LTER site, Petersham, Massachusetts, United States -... | ecosystem: Environmental > Terrestrial > Soil > Temperate forest >... | reverse complement strand
CACCGGCACAAATGGCGCCGTCTGCAGGGGTAGCGCGGCGGGGTCCGGCGCGTTGTTTTTATCCAAAAAAGCGTGAAAATCGGCCGGCGCAGTGCCGGTGGCTTGCGAGGGCAGGTTGATCCGGACGAGGTCGGCGGCGTGATGGGCGAACCGCGTCAATTCCTCCTGTTGCCGCGCCGCCAGTTTTTGGGAACTGACCAGATAAAACAATCCAACCAGCGCAAGCCCGACCACGCCGACAACCGCCAGCGCAATGATGCGCCAGCGCCAAATTCGCTGGTGGATTTTCTCCGCTTCATGGGCGCGCGCTTCGGCGGCGGATTCGGTTTCCGCCGATTCTTCCGCGATGTTTTCCTCGGGCGCTGAATCGGCTTCGGGCAGGTCTTCTGTGCTCTCCGCGATGAGCCGGCGGGCGAAAAAAATCGTCGCGCCGCCGCGCATGATGGTCGTGGAAAGTTCCGCGGGCGGCGTGATGGAGAGAAGCTTGCGCGAGAAGAGGCGGTCGAAGTTTTGCTCATTGTCCCACCAGGCCGCCAGTTCGGAATTTGTGGCCGCGAGTTCCAACGCCTCGCGCGCGGCGGCGTTGGCGGGGTCGAGCGCGCCGGCGCGATACGTCGCAAGAATGGTTTTGGCGGCCTCGGGATTCATGGACGGAAAGCGGCGTTCAGTCGCCGCGGGTGTGGTCGAGGAGATGTTGTTTAAGCTGCGATTTTCCGCGGACGAGGCGCGACATCAACTCGTCGAGCGGGATTTGCAACATCGCGGCGATTTCCGCGTAGGATAATTCCTGAAGGTAGAATAGCGCCAATGGCGCGCGCACGATTTCGTCGAGCTGCTGCAGGATGGCCGCCGTGCGCGGACCGTCCAGCGCGGTGACGCCCTCGGGCGTGGCGGCGACCGCAGCGAGTTTCTGGATGACCGGATGCTGATTGGCGCGTTGCTGGCGCTGGTGTTCGTGGAAAAGCGTGGTGAGCAGCCACGTTTTGATTTTGGCCTCGTCGCGGATGCTCGCGCTGTGGTTCGCGTAAATGAAGAAAGTGTGCTGCGTGAGGTCGCACGCCTCCTGCTCGTTCGCGGCCAGGCAATACGCAAACCGGTAGAGGCCGGCGTAATGCGCTTCCACGAGCTTCTTGAAGTTGAGGGACTGGCTGCGGGACATGCGGCGGGGCGGTGAGCGAATTTTTGGACTGGGCGGCCTTTTAGGCCAAAGGAACCCAATGGGGAGAAAAAGCGGCCGATGCGTATAGGAATTCCGATGCGAGGGACGCCTATGGCTTAGCGCGGATGCTTTCGGCTGGCAAACTTTTTATGCGCGGCGACCGCAGGCGAAATACCATGACACGACGCGGGCGATTTTGATTCGTCCTAGCGCGGGGGTTTGTTAAAGTGGAGGGATGGTCGTGTTGTTGTCCATGAATATTCCGCTGCACTGGCATACCGAGCCGCTGCTGTTGATCAGCCTGCTTTTCGCGGGCTGGGCGTATGCCGTGGGCGCGGGACCGCTGCGCGCGCGAATCGCGCCGCCGGGCACGCCTTTTCCGGTGGGCAAGGCCGTGATGTTTTATGCCGGCTTGGTGATCAACTACCTCGCGGTGGGATCGCCGCTGGATCAATTCGGGGAGGACTATCTTTTCAGTGTCCACATGGTGCAGCACTTGCTCATTGTTTACGTCACGCCGCCGCTATTGCTGCTGGGAGTGCCATGGTGGATGGCCGACGCCGTGCTTTCGCGGCGCTGGGTGAAAAGGCTGGTGACGCCGTTTGTGCACCCGGCGGTGTGCTGCCTGGCGTTTCTGCTGGTGTTTTCGATGTGGCACTTGCCGGAACTCTACGAGGCGGCGCTCCGCAATCGGCCCATCCATATCCTCGAACACGCGATGATTTTTTTCACCGCGCTGCAAATGTGGTGGCTGTTCATCAGCCCTTCGCGCGTGCTGCCGCCGTGCAGTTACCCGGCGCGGTTGCTCTGCGCGTTTTTTCTGACGGTAGGGCACATGCCGATTCTCGGGCTGCTGTCGTTTTCGGAAAACCCGCTTTACCGAACCTACGAACTCGCCCCACGCATCATTGACGGATTTGACGCCATGCAGGACCAGATTCTCGGCGGGGCGATCATGGAGGGCGTGGCCGTGCTGGTATCCGTCGGCCTGGTTGGCTGGAGCCTGTGGGGCTGGATGCGCGACGACGAACGCCGGGCGGTGAAAATCGAGCGCGCGGCTAAAATCGCCGCGACCCCGTCCCGTCCCGTCACCCCGCAGGAATGACGCAATTTTTTGTTGACGTATATACCGATCGGGGAATATAGATTCGGCGTGAAATTGGTGAAAATCTACGAATGCCTGTGCGATGGCACGCGGTTGCGCATCCTCAACCTGCTGCTGCAGGGGCCGCTTTGCGTGTGCCATTTGCAGTCCGTGCTCGGCGAATCCCAGGTGAAAATTTCCAAGCACCTCGGTTACTTGAAGGCCCGGGGCATGGTCGAGGTCGGCAAGGCGGGCAATTGGCGCGTCTATCGTCTTTCGGATCGCCGCCCGGCTGAACTCGAGGCGAATTTGCGCTGCCTGCAGGATTGCGCGCGGGAGGACGCGGTCTTTCGGCGCGACACCGCCAAACTCAAAAAACGCCGCAGTTGTTTCGCCGACGAAGCGCGGTTTCCCGCCAAAACCCGTCTGGCCGCCGTCTGCGCCTGCTGAATATTTTTTATGAAAACCGAGACGCACAAAAAAGTTCTCTTCCTCTGCACGGGAAATTCCGCGCGCAGCATCATCGCCGAATACCTGCTCCGCGCCAAGGGCCGGGGCCGTTTCGAGGCTTACAGCGCCGGGGCGCGTCCCACCGGCCAGGTCAATCCGCTGGCGTTGTGGGTGCTCCAGCGACATTACCTGATCGACGCCAGCAACGCGCGCAGCAAATCCTGGGACGAATTTCGGGACGTGAAATTCGATTTCGTTATCACGGTTTGTGACAACGCGCGGGAATCGTGCCCGATTTGGCCGGGCCAGCCCATCATCGCGCACTGGGGTTCGCCCGACCCGGCGGCCGCCGAGGGCACGTTGGAGGAAAAACAGCGGGTTTTCATGCAAGTGGCGTCACAGATTTCCCGCCGCATTGATTTGTTCTGCGCGTTGCCCGAGGGAAAATTGCAATCGCTGCAGGTGCGTGAAATCGGCGAGGAGTTCAATCTCAAGAGCACCGCGGGCGCGGCGCATTGAACGATCATGAAAGACAAGCGTTCTTTTTTGCCGGGGTGGGCGGTCGGCGAATTTGTGGGGACATTTTTCCTGGTGTTTTTCGGCTGTGGCAGCGTGGCCTCGGCGGTGCTGACGGGCGCGTCGCCGGGACTTTTTCAGGTGGCGATTGTGTGGGGACTGGGCATCGGGCTGGCCATCTATGCCACCGGTGGATTGAGCGGCGCGCATTTGAATCCAGCGGTGACGTTGTCGTTGGCCGCCTGGACTGATTTTTCCTGGAAGCGCGCGCCGGGCTACATTCTGATGCAAATGGCCGGCGCCTTTGCCGCGAGCGCCGTGTTGTATGTGATTTTTGCGGGCCCGCTCACGACCTATGAATCCGCGCACAACATTGTGCGGGGAACGCCGGGGAGCGAGGCTTCGGCCATGGTGTTCGGCGAATATTTTCCGAATCCCGGCGACAAATCGTTGCATCCGGGAACGGAAACGGTGGTCTCCATGCCGACGGCATTTTTGGCCGAGGCAGCCGGCACCGCCGTTTTGGTGTTCGTGATTTTTGCCCTCTGCGACGAGCGCAATCGTGCGCGGCCAGTTCTGCTTGCGCCGATGTTGATTGGTCTCACCATCACGGTTTTAATTTCGATCCTGGCTCCGCTCACGATGGCGGGATTCAATCCCGCGCGCGATTTTGCGCCGAGGGTTTTCAGCGCGCTGACGGGCTGGGGTAGCGTGCCCTTTTCCGCGAACGGAATGGGCTGGCTCTTCGTCTACATTCTTGGGCCGATCACCGGCGGACTGTTCGGCGGCGGATTTTACCGGCTCTTTTTTCGCCCTCATTATTTGTCCGACAAAATCGAGAAACCGGAGCGTATTTAATTTGTTTTCGGAGCGGTGGCGGCAGGCGCGGCGTTCGACGTTGCGGGTTGCGTGGCGGGCGCGGAAGGAGTTGCCGTCGGCGTGGCTGGCGGGGTCGAATTCGTGTCGGGCAAATTGGGCAGGAGCGGGGCGTCATCGTCGCTGTTGACGGCGAAGCGGAAGCCGGTGAAGCGGTTGCGGTCGGTGATTTTGAGATTGGACATGGGCGCGCTGCGAATCAAATCCACCGGCGTTTGCGCGTTGCCGCCGATGACGGGCGCTTCGTCCTCGTCCATGTCGCCGGTGCGTTCGACCCATTCGGCGACATTGCCGAGCAAGTCATAGAACCCCGCGCCGGTCGCCGCTTTGGTGGCAACAGGCTGCGTTTGGCCCTTGGAATCGTCGAGGTTCCACGAAACGGCGGTGACATCGAGCCCGTCGGTTTTGCCCAGCGCCAGCTTGTATTCATCCACCATTGGCAGGCGAATCGGGCGCGAAATGATCCACGAAAGGTGCCTGCAGAATTCCTCGGCTTCCGTCCAACTGATGGATTCGACGGGAAGATTATCGCCCTGGTTGCGGCTGGGGTTCCCACCGGTGATGGCGAGGTAGAGCGACTGCGGGACTTCCTGTTTGTAGAACAGAAAATGTTTCACGCCGGGCACGGCGATTAGTTGCGCGTAAACCTCGTCCTGAATCGCGCCAAGGTCGTTGCGCTTTGAATTCAGGTATTCGAGGCGCAGTTGCAAATCATCGTCCACCAAGGTGCTGCGCGGGAAATTTTCCCGAAAATTCCGCACCTTGAGGGAGAGCACGACCAGCGCTTCGGCGGCGGCCTTGGTCTGCCGCTGGCGCAGTTGCGCGGCGACGGCCAGCGTCTGCGCCTGAATTTCCGCCGCCAGCGGGCGGCTGATGGAGGTCTGGCGAAAGCCTTCGATGGTGTCAATGAGAGCGGGGTCGGCGAAGCGGGAGTTTTTGGATTTGGCGATGAGGTCGCGCTGCTGGCGTTGGGCTTCCTGGTAGAGTTCGGCGGCGTGCAGGTAATCGCCGGAGGCGTCGGCGGCATGGCCGTCGGCAATTAGTTTTTCGATGGCCTGGTGCTCGGGGAGGGAATGCAGGGCGGTCAGTTCGTCGTTGAGGCGCAGGAGGCGACCGGCGTCGCTGAAGCGCTGGTCGGAAAATTCGCGGTTGAGGCGCAACTGAAGGTTGTAGGCATGCTGAAAATTGGTTTGCGCGGTGGGCCAGTCCTGTTTTTCGACGGCGGCGCGGGCGGCATCCTCGGCGGCCTGGCTTTCGGTGGAGAGCGGCAGGGCGGTCAGGTAATCAATATGCAGGCGCAGTGACACGGCGCGCGCATTGGCTGAAAAGGCAAGTTTGCCGAGGGGCATTTCGTGGATGATGGTTTCCTCCAGCTTGGCGGCCTGGGCGAGCAAATCCTTCGCGCCGTCGTAGTCATTTTTCTCCTCGAGGTCATGGGCCTGCGCTTCGAGGTCGAGGCTTTGCTGGTGGAGTGGCGCGGATTCCTCGGATTGCAGCAGCGCGTTCATGTCGTCCAATCGCTGTTGTGCGACGGCACCGTTGCGGTTGTTGGACTTGTCGAGGTATTCCTGCTGGAGGCTGATGGCTTTTTTTAGAACCTCCAGATCAGCCGGCGTGACTGGTCGCATTTTTTCGTTGTCGTGAAACTGGTTTTCCAGGTCGTGGCTTTCGTTGAGCAACGCCGTGACCTCCTTGGGGATTTCACCGGTCGCCGACGCCGTCGCAGCGTCAGGGTTGACCTTCCGCGGGCCGAACAAAGTCAGGGCATACGCGCCGCCCAGAATCAAGGCAATCAGCAGCAGCACGCCCAGTATCTTGAGCAATTTTACCCACAGGCTCGGGCCGTCGCGGCGGAATTTCGGTTTCTTTTTCGGTTTGGCCATGCGCGGGAAAGGCAGAATGTAGGATGGAGAAGGTAGTAGTTGGAAAGTAGACGGCGGGGTCGGTAGATGGCGGCGGAAGATGCAAATTACGAACAATAGGAATACCGTTGCGGCTAGGTTATCTGACCCAGCGGCTCGAGAAAAGTTCTTCCAAAATACCTCGTCGCCCTGCCCGAGTCAAGGGATGACCGTGGGGTTTGGAATATCTGCTGGCAGTTGGTTTTTTGGCGAGCAGTTTCTCACGCGCCGACGTCGGCTCGGGCGAGGTCGCCCATGTGTTCGAGGTAGAAGCGGCGCAGGAGAGCGAGGGTATTTTTCGGGTCGGTTTGCTCCATGACTTTCGCGAGCAGGGCCTGCGCTTCGTCGAGGCGGAAATTGCGGATGAGGTATTTCACGTCGGGCAGGCCAGCGGGCGACATGCTCAGGTCGTCGGCGCCCATGGCGAGCAGGAGGGGGGTGAACATGGGATCGCCGCCCATTTCACCGCAAATGCTCACGGGTATTTTGTGATGGTGCGCGGTGGTGATGATGTGCTGAATAGCGCGCAGCACCGCGGGATGGGCCGGGTCGTAAAGGTGCGCGACACGGTCGTTCACGCGATCCACCGCGAGCAGGTATTGGATGAGGTCGTTGGTGCCGATGCTGAAGAAGGAGCAGTGCAGCGCGAGCTGGTCCGCGGTCCAGGCCGCGCTGGGAATTTCGATCATACTGCCGACGGCGACGTTGGGATCGAAGGCCTGGTTGTTCGCGCGCAATTCACCTTTGGCTTGTTCGAGCAGGAGATTCGCCTGGATGAGTTCCTGCAGGCCGCTGATCATCGGATACATGATCTTGACGGTGCCGTGGGCGCTGGCGCGCAGGATGGCGCGAAGTTGTTCGCGAAAAATGTTGGGGTGTTCGAGGCAAAAGCGAATGGCGCGGAAACCCATGAACGGGTTGTCTTCCTTGTGCGTGAATTGAAGGGAAGTGATGTGTTTGTCGCCGCCGAGGTCGAGCGTGCGAATGACCACGGGATTGGGCCGCAAAGCCTCGACCGCGTTTTTGTAGGCTTCGTATTGTTCCTCCTCGTTGGGAAAACGGTCGTGGCGGATGAACAGGCCTTCGGTGCGATACAGGCCGACGCCGGCCGCGCCGAAGTGTTTGGCCTCTTTGGTCTCCTCGGGGTCAGAGATATTCGCCATCAGGCCGATGCGCGCGCCGTCGCGGGTTTCCGAGGCCAGCGGGATGACCGCCTCGATGGCGCTGCGGATGTCGCGCTGGCGTTTTTCGATGTGGCCGTAGCGGAAAAGAGTTTTTTCGGTCGGGTTGACAATGAGCAACCCTTCGTAACCATCCAGCAGCACGTCGTCGCCATTTTCCAAACGCTCGGTGGCATTATGGAGTCCGACGACCGCCGGGACTTGCAGCGAGCGCGCCATGATGACGGCGTGGCTGGTGCGGCTGCCGGTGTCGGTGGCGATGGCGAGCACGCTATGACGGTCCAGCCCCGCGGTGTCCGAGGGCGACAAGTCCTGCGCGATGACGACGCGTTGTCCGCCGAGACGGGCGAGCGACGCCGTGGCCTGGCCGAGCAAATGGTGCAGCACGCGCCGGGAAACGTCGCGGATGTCCGCCGCGCGTTCGCGCAGGTATTCATCCTCCATCTTGTTGAAGGCATCGGTGTAGCGCTGCGCGACGGCTTGAAAGCAATAATCAATGTTGTACGACGAGTTTTCCATCTCGTGGATGGTTTCCTCGATGAGCGCGTTGTCTTCGAGCACCATCAAGTGCGCGTCGAGGATTTGCGCTTCCGGTTCGCCGAGGCGGCCGGCGACTTCGGCGCGCAGCTTGGCGATTTGCGCGCGGGTCTGGGTCAGGGCGTGGTGGAGGCGCTGAACTTCCGCGGGCTGCTGGGATTTTTCAATTTGATAAACCGGAACTTCCAGTTCCTTTTGCAAAAAGACAAAGGCCGTCCCGTGCGCGACGCCGGGAGAAGCGGGCACGCCTTTAAGCACCAGTTCCAGCTTGGGCGCAGGGTCAGCCATGAGGGGCATCTGTTTTAATGCCAGCCCTCCAGACAACTGACAAACATGAAGTTACGCAAGCCCGAACATAAAAAAATCGGGCTATTTGCGTTACAATTGCGCTAAATTTTGAGTTTTCAGCCCAATGCGACACAGGATTGACGCGGGGCGGATTTGTTGGCATGAAAGGCGGCACGCATGAAAGCTGCTCCCGCCCGCTCGCCCGCCAAACCGAAATTTCGCCGCATCGTCCTCAAGCTCAGTGGCGAGGCGTTGAAGAATTCCGCCAGTGGCGAGCCGATTGACGCCGCCATTCTCGCGCGCGTGTGCCAGCAATTAAAGGAAGTGCATGATCTCGGCGTGCAGGTTGGCGTGGTGGTCGGTGGCGGCAATATTTTTCGCGGACTTTCGGGCATGAGGTCGAAGGGCACCGACCGCGCCACCGGCGACTACATGGGCATGCTGGCCACCGTCATCAACGGCCTCGCGCTCATGGACGGCCTTGAGCGCCTGGGCGTGCAGGTGCGCGTGATGACCGCCATCCCCATGGACAAGGTGGCCGAGCCGTATATTTTGCGCCGCGCGCTCAACCACATGGAAAAAGGCCGCGTCGTCATTTTCGTCGCCGGCACGGGCAACCCGTATTTTTCGACCGACACCACCGCGGCCCTGCGTGCCTCCGAGCTCGGCGCCCAGGTTTTGATGAAGGCGACCAAGGTGGACGGCATTTACGACAAAGACCCGAAGAAATTTTCCGACGCGAAAAAATTCCAGACCATCACCTACCTCGAAGCCCTGAGTCGCCGCCTCGACGTCATGGACTCCGCCGCCTTTTCGCTCTGCCTCGACAACAACATCCCCATTCTCGTGTTCGACCTCGAAGCCCCCGACAGCATCCGCAAAGCTGTCCTCGGCCAAAGCACGGGAACGATTGTGAAATAAAAGGCAGGAGGTAGAATGTAGAAGGTGGGAGGTAGAATGAAGGACGTGGAGGCAAAACGGATGAAGGATGAAATTTGTGCTTTCTCAGTCAACCCACTTTCCCCATCCTTTCCTTGTTTTCCCGCATTCTACCTACTACCTTCTGCTTTCATCCTTTCCCTTTATGGACCTCAAAAAAACCCTCACCGACACCCGCACCGCCATGACCAAGGCCGTGGAGTTCACCCTCCACGAATTCTCGACGCTCCACACCGGCAAAGCCACGCCGGTCATGGTCGAAAGCATCACCGTGGACGCCTATGGCAGCAGCATGCGCCTCAAGGAAATCGCCGCCATCACCACGCCCGACCCGCGCACCATTCAAATACAGCCATGGGACAAGGGCTTGCTGCGCAGCATCGAAAAAGCCCTCCAGGTCGCCAAGCTCGGCTTCAACCCGCTCGTGCAGGGCGACATCATCCGCTGCCCGATGCCCGAACTTTCGCGCGAACGCCGTCAGGAGCTCGCCAAAGTCGCCCACACCCATGCCGAGGAAGGCCGCATCCGCGTCCGCACCGCGCGCCGCGACTCCATTGAGGCCATCAAAAAGGCCAAGACCGCCGGCGCGATTTCCGAGGACGACCTCAAGCGCTCCGAAAAGGAAATCCAGGTTGAACACGACAAATACATCGCCGAAATCTCCAAACACCTCGCCTCCAAAGAAGCCGAGTTGATGAAGGTGTAATGGTGGTGGCTTCCGGGGAAAGCTCCGCAAGCATGGGTGCGGAAATCAATGCGATGCGTCTGGCAAGAAGTAGCAACCTTCCGGGTTGTCTTCTACCTTCTACCTCCTACCTTCTACCTTCATGTCTTTGCTCCATACCCGTGTCCGCCGTGTAGTTTTAAAAATCGGCACCGGCGTCCTCACGTCTGGGGTCGGGCAGTTGGACACGGCCAAAATCATGGCGCTGGGCGCGGAAGTCGCCGCGTTGCGCCGGGCGGGGTTGCAGGTTTTATTGGTGAGTTCCGGCGCGGTCGGCCTCGGCATGGGGCGGCTGGGTTTGAGCAAGCGCCCGAAGAAAGTCAGCTCGCTGCAAAAATGTGCGGCGGTCGGCCAAAGCATTTTGATCGAGACCTGGCAGCAGGCGTTTAATCCGTTTAATCTCACCGTCGCCCAGCTCTTGTTCACGCGCGATAATCTCGGCCCGCGCGGCCGCCATCTCGCGGTCAAGGATTTGCTCGAGGAAATTCTGGAAGACGGCCTCGTGCCCATCATCAACGAAAACGATTCCGTCAGCACCGAGGAATTGAAATTCGGCGACAACGACACGCTCTCCGCGCTCGTCGCCAGCCTCGCCGACGCCGATTTGCTCATCCTGCTTTCCACCGCGCCGGGCCTGGTGGACCGCAAGGGCAGCGGCCAGATTATCCCCGTCGTCGAAAAAATCACGCCGCAAATCGAATCGCTCGCCGGAGGCACCGACAGCGAAACCGCCGTCGGCGGCATGGTCAGCAAACTCGCGGCGGTGAAAATTGCGGCGCGCTCCGGCTGCGGCGTCATCATCGCCAGCGGCGCAGACCCTGCGATTCTGCCGCGCCTGCTCGCGGGCGAAGCCACCGGCACGTTTTTTGTCCCCGAAAAAATCCCGCTCGATTCGCGCAAACGCTGGATCGCCTGGTTCCAGCATCCCGCCGGCACCGTGCGCGTGGACGCCGGCGCCGAGCGCGCGCTGCGCGACAAAGGCGGCAGCCTCCTTGCGAAAGGCGTCACCGCCATCACGGGAGATTTTGCCGTCGGCGACGTGGTGGCCATCCTCGGCCCCGACGGGAAAGCCCTCGCCCGCGGCATCGCCCAGTTTTCCTCCGTCGAAGCCGCCGCCATCGCCGGCCGGGATACCGCCGAAATCTCCAAAAATTTCCCCGGCCGCAAAAAACTCGAACTCGTCCACCGCGACTCGCTCGTGGTGCTGTGAACAAGGTCAAGACAAAATTTAAACCACGGAGAACACAGAGAACACGGAGAAGAAAATGGAACACGAGGAAATCACGGAAAAAATTATCGGGGCTGCGATTAAAGTTCATGCAGAACTCGGGCCTGGCCTTTTGGAATCCGTATATGAAGCCTGTCTTGCTCACGAGATTCGGAAGATGGGATTAAACGTCGAGCGTCAAAAAGCTACACCGATATTTTATGACACATTGACCTTTGATGAAGGGTTCAGGATTGATCTGCTGGTGGAGGACACAGTGATTGTTGAATTGAAGACGGTTGACGCCATTTTACCCGTGCATCAGGCGCAGATTCTGACTTATATGCGTTTGGCGAAAAAACGGGTTGGTCTCCTCATTAATTTCAAAGTTCAATTGCTCAAGGATGGCCTCAAACGGTTTATAATTTGATTTTCTTCTCTGTGTCCTCTGTGTTCTCCGTGGTTCAAATCTGAATCCAATCAACCTGCAATCAACTCTATGAAACGCAAACTACGTTTTGGCATGATCGGCGGGGGGCGCGGCGCGTTTATTGGCGCGGTGCACCGCCTTTGCGCGATCATGGATGGCAAAGCTGAATTGGTCGCGGGATGCTTTTCCGCCGACGCGGAAAATTCGCGACTCAGCGGCGAGGATCTGATGCTTGATCCGGCGCGGGTGTATGCCGATTACACGACGATGGCCCGCGCCGAGGCGGCTTTGCCCGCCGGACAGCGGCTCGATTTCGTCGTCATTGTCACGCCGAACCACCTGCATTTTCCTCCGGCAAAATTATTTCTCGAAGCGGGTTTCAATGTCGTGTGCGACAAGCCCGCGACGCTTAATCTGGCCGAGGCCAAGAAACTTCGAGAAATTGTCCGCCGAACGAAAAAAGTTTTCGTTTTGACGCACAACTACACGGGCAACGCGATGGTGAAGCAGGCGCGTGAAATGGTGAAGTCCGGCGTGCTCGGGAAAATCCGCAAGGTCGTCGTCGAATACCCGCAGGGCTGGCTCTACACTCTCCTCGAAGCCACCGGCCAAAAACAGGCCGCGTGGCGCGCCGACCCGCGCAAGAGTGGCAAGGCCTGCTGCCTCGGTGACATTGGCACGCACGCCGAAAACCTTGCGCGCTACATCACCGGCCTGCGCATCCAATCGCTTTGCGCCGACTTGACCACGTTCGTCCCCGGACGCGTTCTGGAAGACGACGCGAACATTCTCGTCCGTTACCACGGTGGCGCGAAGGGCGTCATGCACGCCTCGCAAATTTCGGTCGGCGAGGAAAATAATTTGAACATCCGCGTCTATGGCGAAAAAGCTTCGCTCGAATGGCATCAAGAGCACCCGAACGAATTGATGGTGAAATATCCCGACCGCCCGCGCGAAATCTGGCGGCGCGGCAACAGCTATGTCGGCGCGGCGGCGAAAAAATTCACGCGCATTCCCTTCGGCCATCCCGAGGGTTATCTGGAAGCCTTTGCCAATATCTACCTCGAAGCCTTCCGCGCCATCGAAGCGGAAATTGCGGGCAAAGCGCCGCCGAAGGATTTGGATTTTCCAACCATCGAAGACGGCGTCATCGGCATGAACTTCATCGAAACCACCCTCAAAAGCGCGAAAACCAAAACGAAGTGGACGAAGTTTCCCGCCGCGTGAGCATCACGCTTTTTTCGCATACTCTTTTTCTACCACCAGCAGCAGCCACGTATTCCAGCTCGCGCCGGCGGTCAGCATGAGAAGGATAGTCGCCACGAGATAGGGGGCGATTTTTTGATCGAAATTGAACAGGACGCTGACGACCATCAGCCCCATGGCACAGAAGCCGGGCAACGCATAATCCCGCAGGGTTTGCCATTCCGCCAGTTTGCGCGACAGTTCATGGGTCGAGTCGCGGGCGTGCCGGAGCAAACGGAAGCATCTCCGCAGCCCGATAAAGAATAATTCTATTGCCAGGAGGCCATCGCCCTGTTTGGGGATGAGAAACACCAGGCAAATCAGGAGCACGTAAAGATAATCGGCAAAGCAGAGCTGCGCGAGCCGCAGCATAATTTTGTTTTCCTGCCCCGATAATTTTTCCTTGTTCAGCGACAACGAGACAAACAGCAACCCGGCCAGCGTGGCCACCGCGCTTGCGGCGGTGGTGAAAAATGGCTCCCAGGGTTTAAGGTCAATATCCATGAGCGCGCGCATCTTCTATCAGCGCCAAAATTCCCACAAGGTGAAAATGACGGAATTGCCGTGGAGGGCGCCGCCAGCCTGCCCCTTGCGGCGGATTGTTTGTTTGCCCGACCGTCCAAATTCTCACAGAAACATAAGCGTGAACCAAATCGATCTCCAGGGCAGGAATGCGATTGTCACCGGCGGCGCCCGGGGCATCGGTTACGCCATTGTCGAACGCCTGCTCGCTTCCGGCGCGCGTTGCAGTATCTGGGACCGGGATGCCGCGCGGCTGAAGGCCGCCGCCAAAAAACTCGCCGCGCCCGACCGCGTGCAGACCGTGGTGGTGGATGTGACGAACGCTGTGGCAGTCAAAAAAGCCGCCGGCCAGACGAAACGCCGTTTTGGTTCGGTGGATATTTTGGTCAACAACGCAGGCATCGCAGGAGTGTCGAAAAAACTTTGGGAATGTTCAATCGAAGAATGGCGCGCGGCGGTCGAGGTGAACCTGCTGGGGTGTTTTTACTGCTGCCATGCCGTGACGCCGCTGATGATCGAGAAAAATTACGGGCGCATTGTGAACATTTCATCCGTCGCCGGGAAGGAGGGCAATCCCAACGCCTCCCATTACAGCGCCGCCAAGGCGGGCGTCATCGCGCTGACGAAATCGCTGGGCAAGGAGTTGGCGAACACCGGTATCCGCGTGAACTGCGTGACCCCGGCGGTGATCGAGACTGAAATTCTCTCACAGATTTCAAAAGAGCATCTCGCTTATATGCTGGCAAAAATTCCCTTGGGCCGCCTGGGCCGTGCGGAAGAAGTTGCGGCCTTGGTGGCGTGGTTATGCTCGGAAGAATGCTCTTTCAGCACCGGCGCGACCTTCGATATCACCGGCGGCCGCGCGACGTATTAGGGCCATTTCCCCCGGCGTGACCGACATGTTTGGAAGTTGTCGGAAGTGATTGCGTTGCCCGATAAAAAATGGATACAGAAGGCTGTATGAAGCCTAAAAACTTCATTTTGATTATCCTCCTCGTTGCCATCATCGGCATCGGCATTTGGTGGTTCGCGCGGCCAACGATGGCGGTCCCGGAAAAAATCGTGGAAACGCTGAAGTCAGCCAAGGCCGATGTGCAACCGGTCATGTCGCCGACCATTACCCTATCCATCGTTTCACCCGTCGCGCCAATCACGCCGAAACCCGATGGTGCGCCCGTTGCGGCCAAACAACTCATTGCCACTCCTCCCCCAGACCCCAACACCGCCTCCATCGCCGAATTAAAAACGGCTTTCGCGGACATGGGGCGTTTGATACGAGATGGAGATATGGTGCAATTCTACGAAACTTACCGGCTGCCAGGCGAGTTTTCCCCTGAGGATAAACAAAAAGAGCAAGAGATTCAGGACAGAAATAAGATTGTCCAGGATCCGCAAAATAAAATCATCCAAGAGGAGTTTGCGGAGGCAATGGAGGCTCTCGCTGAGCAGACTCCGACATTTAATGATGCTGGCGACGAAGCCACCTACTTATATACGGCGCCCACGCTTCCGGGGCAGCAGGTGCCTGACACCCTTCATCCAGTAACCTTTGTAAAAAACAACGGCAAATGGTATATAAAACCAGGAAATTAATCGAGCGGGTTTGTCTTCCATATAGGCCCGATTTCAAATGAATGCACAATCTGCTTGTGGTTGATTTTCACTCGCTGCTTTGCGCTGATTCATGCCACTGGCGCAGCAGCCGCCAACTGAGCCATTGCACCGCGCCAACGAACATAAATCCCAGCGCGCAGGTCACCAGCGCGACGGCGAACACTTCGGGCATCTTGCCGGGGATGGCGCGATCGTAAATCAGGATGTAGCCGAGCGTGTTCGGCTCGGTGCCCGCGAGAAATTCGCCCGAAATCGCGCCGATGGGCGCGAGCGTCGCCGCGATTTTCACGCCGGTGAGAAAATACGGAAGCGCGGACGGCACGCGCAGCAGGAAAATTTCCTGCAGCTTGGTCGCCTGCTGGATGGCAAAAAGTTCGAGCAGCGCGCGGTCGGTTGAAACCAGCCCGAGCGTGGTGCTGGCGACGACCGGAAAAAACGAAATCACAAACGAGATCGCCACGACGCTGGGAAAACCCGCGCCAAACCAGAGGACGAATATCGGCACCATCACCACCACCGGCACCATTTGCACAAACAGCACCCATGGGTAAAGCGCGGCCTTCATCCAGCGGGAATTGGCCAGCGCCACCGCGACCAGCGCGCCGCCGATCACCGCCGCAAAAAATCCCACCAGTGCCGAGCCACCGGTATGTAACGCGGCATTGAACAAAAATTCATGGTCGCGCCACAACGCGCCCGCTACTTGGCGCGGCGTAGGGAGCAGGTAATCCGGCACGTGGAAGACGGAAATAATTGCCTGCCACAACCCGAGGATGACGCCCGCGGTCAGCACGGGCGGCAGCCAAGTCAGCCATTTTGAATCGGTTCTTTTCATGACACGGCGGGCGACGAATTTTTGCCCAAGGCAGCGGTGGCGTGCGCGACGAGTTGCTGGTATTCGGGCGATTCGCGCAATTTGGCTTCGCGCGGGTAGGGGAAGGGCACGGCGATTTCCGCCACGATGCGCCCGGGGCCGGGACTGAGCACGACCACGCGGTTGCTCAAGAAAACGGCTTCGCCGACCGAGTGCGTGACGAAAAACGCCGTGAATGGCGTGGTTTGGCGCAGGCGCAGAAGGTCTTCGTTGAGCCGGTTGCGTGTGATTTCGTCGAGCGCGCCGAAGGGTTCGTCCAGCAGAAGCAAACCGGGCCGCCGCGCCAGTGCGCGGGCGATGGACACGCGCATCTTCATGCCGCCCGACAACTGGCGCGGGAATTTATTCTCCGCTTCGGCGAGTCCCACCAGTTGCAGCAAATCGCGCGCGACTGCCGCGCGGCGTTCGGGCAATTCGCCGCGCAAGCGCATGGGCAGTTCGACGTTTCGCCGCGCCGTCAGCCACGGCAGCAACGTCGGGTCTTGAAAGATGTAGGCCAGATGATTGCGCGCCGCCGCCGGTTCCAGATCATCAATACGCAGCGTTCCGGCGGAAGGCTCGGTCAGCCCGGCCAGCAGGCGCAGGACGGTCGTTTTGCCGCAGCCGCTGGGCCCCACGAGGGTCACAAAATCGCCCGGCGCGGCTTCGAGATTGATCGGCGAAAGCACCTCCGGCCCGGCGGCGTAGCGTTTGCTCACGCCATCAAGTTGCACGCGCGTGGCGGTGGGCATGGCGGCGGCGGGCATGGCGGTAGTTTCAAGTTTCGGGTTTCATCTTTCGAGTTAAAAAACACCGGATGCGCTTGCCTCGCGCGGGCACAACGGCGAAGCTGCGCGCCATGAAAATCGCCGTTCTCGACGCGGCTACCCTCGATTTCCCCGATGCCGCCTGGGCTGCGCTGGGCGTGTTCGGGGATTTGACGCTGCACGCGCTGACGCCGAATGACCGGGCGGCGATTCTCCAGCATTGCGCGGGCGCGCAGGTGATCCTGACGAATAAAGTTCCGCTCGACGCGACCACCTTGGCGGCGCTGCCGGATTTGCGTTTGATTTCGGTGCTGGCGACGGGTTTCAACATTATTGACGCGCGCGCGGCGCGGGCGCAGGGCGTGGCGGTGTGCAACGCGCCGGGTTATAGCACGACGGCGGTGGCGCAGCACACGCTGGCGCTCATGCTCGAATGGAGCAACCAGGTCGCGCTGCACCAGCAATCAGTGCAGGCCGGCGAATGGATCCGCAGCCCGCGATTTTCGTATTGGAAAACACCGTTGCGCGAACTGGCCGGACGCACGGTTGGCCTGATCGGCTACGGCGAAATCGGTTCGCGCGTCGGCGACATCGTGCACGCGCTGGGCGCGAACGTGCTGGCGCATTCGCGCCGCCGCCAGCGCACGCCCGCGTGGCAGCCGTTTGCCTGGGCGGAAATCAGCGAGATTTTTGAGCGTGCCGATATTGTCTCGCTGCATTGTCCGCAGACGCCGGAGAATACGCGCTTCGTGAACGTCGCATTGCTCGCGCGCATGAAACCCGATGCGTTGTTCGTGAACACGTCGCGCGGCGGCCTCGTGGATGAAGCAGCGCTGGCGGCGGCCTTGCGCGCGGGGCGGCCCGGCGCGGCGGCACTGGATGTCGTGACCCAGGAGCCGATGCGCGCGGATTGTCCCTTGCTCGGGCTGCCGAATTGCATGATTACGCCGCACCTGGCGTGGGCCAGCGAGGAAGCGCGTCGTCGGCTCCTCGATATTTCGGCGGCGAATGTGCGGGCGTTTCTCGCGGGTTCGCCGCAGAATTTGGTGAATTGAATTTCAAAATTATTCTTTATGAACTACGAAAAAATCATTGCAGACTTGGGTTTCACGCTGCCGCCCGCGCCCGCGCCGGCGGGGAATTACCTGCCGGCGGTGCGCAGCGGCAAATTGGTTTTTTTGGCGGGAACGCTGCCGCTGCGCGACGGCGCGATTACCCATGCCGGCCAGGTGGGGCGCGATTTGGACGTGTCCGCCGGTTATGCCGCCGCGCAAGTCTGCGCGCTCAACACCATCGCCGCGCTGAAGGCCGCAGCGGGTTCGCTGGACAATTTGGAGCGCCTGGTGCTCGTCAACGGCTTCGTCAACGCCGTGGCGGGATTTGCCGACAGCCCGGCGGTGATCAACGGCGCGTCGGATTTGTTTGTGAAAATTTTTGGCGACCGCGGGCGGCACGCGCGCGCGGCGGTGGCGGTGGCCGGGCTGCCGAAAAACGCGGCGGTCGAAATTCAGGTGGTCGCCGAGCTGAAAGAGTAAAAACATGGCACCGCCACTGAAATTGCAATTGAGCGAAGGTTTTCGCGAGGTGGCGCCGCGGGCCTGCGGGCGCCGCCTGGCGTGGGATGAGCAGGGCGTGTTGCGCGTGGCGGCCACGGATTTTTCCAAGATGGAGGATTTGGGGCAACTCGGCGGTTCCGATTGTCCGCTGACGGTGGATGCCGTGCGCGGGGTGGCGTGGGCGTATTGCTGTCAATACCGTCTCGGCACGCGCGATTACAGCGAGATCCGCGAGTTCGATTTGGCGACGGGCCGCAGCCGGCGGCTGGTGCGCCTGGGCTTGCACCAATGGGCGCTATGGCTGCTCGCGCATTGGGCGGAGGCCAACGTGCTGCTGGCGCTGGTGGCGACGGACACGCGCGCGGCGATGATTAATATCCGCCATCATTTGGCCATCATTGAAACGCGCACGGGCCAGATGCACCTGGTCGCCCTGCCGCGCGATTCATTTGCGCCGCTGGCGTGGTGCGCGCGGCGGCGTTGGGTGATTTTTCACGGGGCGGAAGGAACTCATCTGGTTTCGTTCACCGGCCAGCATATCCGTACGCTGCCGCCCGGCGGTCCGCGCGGGCGCGGCGCGGATTTTCACCCGGATAAGCCGCTGGCGCTCATCGGCGGCGACGGCTTGTGGTTGTGGAATTTGGAAAATGGATCAGTCGAATGTTTGCGCGAGCGCGGCCAATACCCATGCTGGACGCCCGATGGCAAAGGCTGCTGGTTTTCCGAGAGCAGTTCCGATTTGTTTCACCTCGATCTCGGCACACGGGTCGAGCGGCGGTTGCTGCGCGTGGCGGGCAATTCGAATTTGGAAATCAATTATGCGCGGCCCATTGCGGTGGATGCCGCGGGAAAGTTGCTGGCGCTGCCGTTGACGCGGATGTTGAGGGTTGATCCTACCGCGGCGGAACGTGCGCCCGCGCTGGCGCGCATGCACCGGTTGTGCGTGGTGGACACGGAGGCGCGGGAAGCCTGGGTGGCCGATGGTTACGCGCGGCACCTGGCGTGGGTGTGAATGGGGCGGATGCGACGGATGGGACGGATGGGAGAAACGTGAGGAATTGGGCAGGTGGGCGGATAGGATGAATTGTGGGGTATTTGGCGTGGGGTGTGAAATCTACTCCAGTTTGAAGACGCGCTGGAGGCGGAGGAGTTCGATTACGCTGAGAATGGCCGGGCGCGCGCCGCGCAGGGTCACGGGTTCGCCTTTGGAGGAAAGCCGTTTTTGCACGGCGAGCAGCGCGCCGATGCCCGAGCTGTCCATGAACTCGACGGGCGAGAGGTCGAGCACGACGCGGATGATTTCCGGCTTCCAGGCGTTTTCGAACGCAATTTTGAATTCTGGCACGGTCGCGGCGGTGAACTGCGGCGCGGCGATAACCACGCGCAATTCCTGGCGGCTGAGATCGTGCTCGAAGCGGAAGAGGGGCATGATGGTGGAATAAAGACAGGTTAAGGGCATGACCGCAACATCGCCGCGATTTACGTTTTTGCAACCTGAGTTCGGGTTCAAAAGATACTGAAAGTGACGGCAGATGGACAGGAGAAATAACCGGGTAAATACCCCAGGTTTTGGCGAAAAATCGAGACACACACCTGATTCCCGTGGGGAAAAACTAGGATTCGCAGAGAATCGGTGAGCGCGCGATTTAAGTCTTTGAAAAGGCGGACGATACCAAACGGAGCGCGCGAATTCGACGGCGATTCGCGTCCTTTGTTATTGCCGCAAAATCTACCGCCGCCAACCTTCACAGTGGACAATCCCATCACCGCAGCGTTATCCATGAGCCGGCGCACACGCGCGGGTTTCTGGCCGCGTGAACGTGGCGCGCCGAATATGGATTTCCAGGGCCAACGTCTCAAGATTCCCGCGGATTTGCAGCGGCTGGAGGAAGCGCGCGCAGGGCTCGTGGCATTTTTGCGCAAGATGGGCGCGACGGTGGACGACGTGGCGCGTTGGGAGCTGGTGCTGACGGAGGCGGTGGCGAACGCCATTGTTCATGGCAGCGGGCAGGATGCGCGGCGCGATATTGAAGTCGCTTGGTCGGCGGGTGGCGGCCAGGTTCGTCTCGAAGTGACCGATTCCGGATGTGGCCCGCAGGAAAATATTCCCGGCGCCAAGTTGCCGGCGGATCCGTTGCAAACTTCCGGTCGCGGGCTGTTTCTCATCCAGCAATCCTGCGACCGCGTCGAGCAGTGGCGCGGCCCGGAAGGATTTCGCCTGGTGATGTGGCGCAACTTGCCAGGATTGGTCGCGGCGGATGAAAACTCCGATCAACTTTTACAATCGGCGCTGGCGGAAATTTCGCAATGCTACGAAAGCCTCGCGGCTTTTTACCGTTTGGGCGACGCGTTGATTGCCGCCGAGCGGCTCGCGGATTTTTTCCGGCAGGCGATGGGCGACCTCGCCAAAGTCATTCCACACGATCGGATGACCCTTCATCTCCAGCCGGGCTTGCGCGCGGAATTACGCGAAGAACTGGGATGCCTGCCTTTTGCCGCGTGCGGCGAGGTGGCCGGCCCGGTGGTCGAGCGCGTGCTGTGCGAAGGCCACGAACTGATTTGGCAGGATGAGCGGGAGATTGCCGGGGATGCGTCCTGGGAAGGTTTTGCCTGCGGCGTGTGCGAGCCTTTGCGGGCGGGAGGCGTGACATTTGGCGCGCTGGCGTTTGCGCGGCGGCGGGTGCCTTATCTCAATGCCGCGGAATTGGGCACGGTCCGCACTTACGCGGACTTGTTCGGCATCGCGCTGGCGAACGCGAACAACGCCATTGGGCGCGAGCGCGAACAGCAGGCGCTCCGAGAGATAGAAATCGCCGCCGCGATGCAGGCGGATTTGCTGCCGTTGCCGCTGACCACGTCGCAATCGGGCTGGCGGGCGGTAGTGCGCCGCCGTTGCGCGCGCACGGTGGCCGGCGATTATGTGGATGTCTGCCCGACGCCTGACGGCGGCTTGCTGCTGGCGATGGTGGATGTCATGGGCAAGGGCATGTCCGCCGCGTTATTGGCGGGCATGGTGCGCACGGCGCTGCGGATTCATGTGGATATCGGCCGCCCGTTTGAGCGTTTGATCCACGATCTCAACGGCGTGCTTTGCCAGCAGACGGGGGATCTGACTCTTTTTGCGACCTGCGCGCTGGTGCGGATTTCGCCCGACCGGCGGCGCGCCTTCATCGTCAATGCCGGGCATTGCCCGGTGTTATGGCTGGATGGAAGCGTGAACGGGGCCTCGCGGGAAATTGCGCCGTCAGGGCCGCCGCTGGGTTTGTTTTTGGAGACGGAATATATAGTTGAAGAACAAGCTTTGGCATCGGGCGACCAGCTCGTGCTCGTTACCGACGGTCTTTACGAATGGGCGGGTGGGGCGGATGGGGCGGCGGGGTGGACGCGGTTGACGGAATTGGTGCAGGCGCGCCGCCGCGCGGGCGGCGAGGCGATGTGGGAGGCGATGCAGGAGCGCATCCGCGCGGCGCTGCCCGGCGAAACCGAAGCCCGCGACGATCAGACTTTGCTGGTTTGGGAAAGAATTCCCTAAATTTCCTCGAAATATATTTAATAATGAAAACAATTTTAATGGCCGATGACGATCCGATGATGATCAAGCTGCTGGAATTCAACCTGCGGAAGGCCGGGTTTGCCACGTTGGTCTGCCGCGAGGGTTTGTCGGTCTGCGCGCGCGCGCGGGAGGAGCGTCCGGATCTCGTCATTCTCGACGTGAACATGCCCGGTCGCACGGGGCTGGAATTGCTGGGCGATTTCAAAGCAGATCCGCAACTGGCGGCGCTGCCGGTGGTGGTGGTCACCAGCGAGGGCAAGAGCAGCACGCAGGACGAATTGCGGGCCGCGGGAGCGAAACATGTTTACACCAAACCATTTAGCCCGACCATGCTGGTGGAGCATTTGCAACGCTTGCTGGGAAAGGCTTCGCCGGCGACGTCCGCCTAATTGACCAGCAGTCCGCTGCGCTGCATGATGTCGCGGGCCTGGACGCTGCGCAGGAAATTCAGAAACTGATACGCTTCATCGTAGTGGGGCGCGTTGCGGGGGATGGCAGTGAGGTAGAGGACATTATCGTAGGCCCCGGGCGGCAATGGGCTGAGCACCCGCACTTTTTTGTCGGCCACCGCGTAGCTGTTATAGGTGATACCGATCTGGGCGCGGCCATCGATCACGGCGGCGATCACCGCTTCATCGTCGGGCACGACGAGCAATTTGGATTCAAGATTGTTCTCCAGCGGGGAATTGTCGCCCGGAGCATCCACCAGCGGCTTGGCAGTGGCGGGTGGCGGCAACAATTTCATGTTGGTGAGGGCTTGGCGCGTGAGGTATCCCAGCAATTGGCCGTTCGGATCCGCGACGGCAATTTGGCGGATTTCCGGACGAAGCAGTGAATCCAAACTGAGGCCCAGCGTGGAGTCCGGCGCCGCCACCGCGACCAATTGGTTGACCGCGAGAGGAATCCGGCTGGTGGGGATGATGGCGTCGCGCCGGGGATCGGCCAGGGCCAGGACGCTACTGTAGCGTGCGGGGATGTAGAGGTCAAAGGCCATGCCATTGGCAATATCCTGCTCAAGCTTGGCGGTGTTGGCGAAATGGAACTCAATGTCCACCCACGGTTGTTGGGCGTGGTATTCCTGCGCGAGCTGGCGCATCGCGGGCGCGAAATTGTCGGCGGCGGCAATTTGCAGCGTGACCTGTTGCTGGGTGTGTTCAGTGGCGCAGCCGGTCAGGATGAGAGCGGCAAGCGCGGCGGCGCTCCAATGGGCGAATCGTGGCATAGGCTTGTTGCTAAGGGCGCGCGGGGTGGTTGGCAACGGAGAAAAGGCGGTTGGAAATAATCTTCAATCAGGCCAGGCACCGCAAAAAGCCCCGGGTCAGCGCGGGTTGGTCCAGATTTTCGCCGATAAAGACGAGGGTGTTGCGACGCGCTTCGGGCCCCCACGGCCCGGCCACGTCGCCGCTGAAGAGCTGGTGCACGCTTTGCAGGAGATATTTTTCCTTCACGCCGCGAATGGCGAGAAAACCTTTCATGCGGTAGAGATGGTCGCTTTCCTTCGCCAGCAAGTCTTCGAGCCAGGCATTCACTTTGTCGAGGTCGAGTTCGCCCTGGGTTTGAATCGTGAACGAGGTGACGCGGCTGTCATGCGTGTGGGCGTGTTTGAAGCGTTCGAGCCGGGCGGGGGTGAATTGGCGCCCCTCGCGCGAAAGGCCGCCGCCGTGAACGGTCGGGTCGTGGTGCGCGAAGAGCGCGTAGGCGCCGGCTTTGGGCAATTCGAGCACGAAGGCGTTGTGCGGCTCGGGCAGCATGAGTTCGCGCAGCTTGCGTTCGGGCCGCAGGGCCGCGCCGGGATGCGCTTCGTTGGCGGTGGTGAGGAAAATCGCATCGGCGTCGAGGATCGCCGCCTGCCAGGATTTTTCCGTGGTGTCCGCGAGCGCGAGGCACGCGAAGGTCATCGGGTGCGTGTGGACATGTTCGTGCTCATCCTCATGAGTGTGTTTTTCGTCGTCGTGATCATGTCCGTGGTCGTGGCCGCATTCGCATTTTTCATCGTGGTGGTGATGTTCGTGCGGTTCGTCGTGTTCGTGCTCGTGCGCATGTTCGTGGTGCTCGTGGTCATGTTCCTCGTCGCCGTGTTCATGGTCGTGATCGTGGCCGCATTGTTCGTCGTGATGCGCGGCGACGGCGGCGACATTCAGGCGAAACGCCCCGGCGGGCAGCGTGCAAAGCGCCGCCCAGGTGAACGGGTGTTCGGGCCGCGTAAACTCGGGATCCAGCTCCAGCGCGCGTTCGAGGTCGAACGCCTGCAGGTTCAGCACCGCCGAAACGGACACCGCCGAGCGCGTCGCCCGCACGATGCGCGCCGTGCGGTTCAGCCCGCGCAGGCGATCCTCCAAATGATCCAGCGCCGCGCCGGAAACGAGATCGGTTTTGTTGAGAATGATCACGTCGGCAAAACCGATTTGCTTCTGCGCCTCATCGCTCGAATCGAGATGGCGCGCAAGGTTGACGGCGTCGGCGAGCGTGACAATGCCGTCGAGCCGGTAATGCTGCTGCAAGTTGGGGTCGAGCAGAAACGTCTGCGCGATGGGCGTGGGGTTGGCGAGGCCGGTGGTTTCGAGCAGGATGTAATCGTAGTTTTTCTTCTGCTCCTCGAATTCGCGCAGCACGCGCAGCAAATCGCCCCGCACGGTGCAGCACACGCAGCCGTTGCTCAGCACCTGCTCCTCCGCGCCGACGATAATCGCGTGGTCAATGCTCACTTCGCCAAATTCGTTTTCGATGACGGCGACGCGCTTGCCGGGCAATTGCGCGAGCAGGTGATTGAGCAGCGTCGTTTTCCCCGCGCCGAGAAAACCGGTGAGCACGGTGACCGGCGTGGGCGCGGCGGGCGGCGTCCCGGACCCGGGCAGGGCGAACGGGGAAGGCGAAGCAGGCGGATGGGCGGAAGGCATGGAGACATCGTTTCCGGCTCAACCCACCTCCCGCAAGCAAAAAGGCTAGAACAACTTTACTGGTTCTGCCTTTGCGCGATGATCAGATCGCGGATTTTTTGCGGGTGGGGAATGCCTTGGATAAACTCCGCGCCGTCCTTGGTGGCGGCGGTGAAAATGGTGAGGTTGCCGATACCGACCAGACGGCTGAACAGGCTCTGGGAAACGTCCACGGAACGGATGTCGCGCATGAACAGTTCGCGTTCGTCCCGGGAAAGCAGCCCGCGGCGGAGGGTGATGCGGTGGCGATAAACGCGCAGAACCGTCGAGCTGCGCTTCGCCCAGGCAATCAACCAGGGGATGATCAGCCAGAAAAACAACAGCAGCCAGAAATATGTCCACCACGATGGCCGCACTTCCGCGAGCAATTCATCGGGGGGTGCCTTGGTCGCGGCGGGGAGTTGCTGGGCCACGGGAAATCCGCAGCCGGGGCACGTTTTGGCCTCCGTCGAAACCTCGCGGCCACATTCCGGGCATTTGATGAGAGCCATAAGCGACTGGTCGGGAGTGTATCGGGATAAACTGCCTCGGCCAATGTAATAATCGCCCCCCGCTTCAAACCAATAAACAGCTTGCGCGGGCGGGCGGAAAAGATTTAGAGTGAGGTTTGCAATTTTTCGCGGGGCGCGCAGGCGCTGCGCGGTTTGCCGGGATAGCTCAGTTGGTAGAGCGGCGCATTCGTAATGCGTAGGTCGTCGGTTCAAGTCCGATTCCCGGCTCCATTTTTTTCAAAAAAGGCGACTAAGGAGGCTGATGGGACTGAGGCGACTGATGTTGCAGCTTGCGCCGGTAGTATTTTTCCTGGCCCTCAGTGCCCTCAGTGCCCTCAGTCGCCTCAGTCGCTTCAGCCCCTTTGCTTGCCCTTAGCCCCTTTTGACAAAATATTTGCGAATGTAGCCCAGCAGGACAACCATCGGCAGGAAACCGACAAAAATCATCACAATGCCGAGCGGGCCATGCATGAAATTGCCCACTTGCGCCATTTGTTCGACCCGGGCGTCGGAATAACCCATCGCCCGATACATGTCCCCGTAGTCCAGCCACAGGGCGTTCATCACGCCTGATATCACATAGAGTAGCACCACCCCAAGGGTCAGCCACCAACCGGCGGCCTTGAGGCGGTAGAGCAGCCAGCCGCCGCCGCACATCAGGACGGTCAGAACCAAGCCAACGGGCACACTGGTCCAGCCGGAGAGAATTTGTCCAAACATCGGCAGCGCGGGATAATTGGTCAGGATTAGAATCAGAAACATCGCGCCGCCAAAAATCTGCCATAAACTGAGCAGCAGCACGGTTGGGGGGCAGGCATCCGTCCAGCTCCGCCACGGATGCCGCGTTTCGCAAGTGGCGCGAACGTCCGCGCGCGAATAAAACCATGCCATCAAGCCCGGCAGCAGAATAAAGAAAGTGCCGGCAAACCCGCCCGCGAAAACCAGCACGAAAATTTTTGCGCTTGGGGGAATTTCCTGCCCATTTGCCGCCGACAGCGGCATGAACAATATGGCCGCGACCATGACCGGCAGCATGATGACTCCATAAAACAAGGTGCTCCAAGACACCACCATCGTCAGCGTGCGCGCCCAGCGTTGGGCCTTGATCGAGCCGATGCCCAGCCAAATTATCGCGATGGCCATCACGCCGTAAATCAACATTCCCATCACAAAAATCCCTGGGCCGACATTCTCCTGGTCCGGCGGTTTCGGGATGAGCATGGCGAACATCATGAAGGGCACCATCAACGCGCAGAAAGCGCCGACGATGATTTGCACGATGCCAAAGCCCACCAAGCCGCCGCTGCGGTCGCGAAACGGGGGAGCGGACAATACCGGGGGTTCGGTTGTCATATTATCTCAGCAAATCCAATTCGCGAATAAAGGCGAGGGAATTTGTAAGGAGGCGACTGAGGGAGCTGAAGCGACTAAGGCGACTGAGGTGGAAAATCTTCGTGAGTAGTATTTCCTTTAGCCCTCAGCGTCTTCTGTTGCCCCAGTCTCTTCAACCCCTTCTCATTTGTCCTATCCGTCGCATTAGTCCCATAAGCCCCATTCGTCCCATTCACCCCTTCGGGATTGCGGGTCTCCGAAAAATTTGATTAACTGCCAGCCAATGACCTCCGAAGCCTTGCCCCCGGCGACTGCCGACGCGTTGCGCGCGCTGCTCGACGACCCGACTCCGCGGGTGCGTGAGGGCTTGCTGGAGGAATTTCGCCGCCTGGGCGACAGCGGGTTGTCGTTTTTGCGCGCGACGGCGGATGATGGCGGTGCTCCGGCGCTCGCGCCGCACGCCCGGCATTTTTTGCGCGAACTCGGCGGCGAAGACACGGTGGGATTGTTTTTGGAATTCATCCGGTCGTTTCATTACGAACTGGAGACCGGGATGCTGTTTCTCGAGCGGACGGTTTTTCCCGGCGTCGGTCCGGCGGACACGCATGGTTTTCTCGATGGCGCGGCCGCGCGCTGCCGGCAACTTCTGCTCACGCCCTCGACCATCCGCGAAAAATGCCTCGTGCTGAATCGCGTGCTTTTTCACGAATACGGCTTTCGCGGCGAAGCGGAAAACTACCACGACCCGCGCAACAGCTTCCTGAACCAGGTCATCCGCCGCCGCCGCGGCATACCGCTGACGCTTTCCGTACTCTACATTTTGGTCGCCCAGCGTTGCGGCATCGAACTGGAGCCCATCGGCCTGCCGGGCCGCTTCATGGCCGGGTGTTACAGCGGCGATGAGCCTTTCTTCATCGACGCCTACGAGCGCGGCGCATTTCGCACCGAGGACGACGCCCGCGCGTATTTCCGCCAGCTTGAATTGCCGTTTGACCCGACGGTGCTGATGCCGTCGCCCGTGGGCGAAGTTCTCACGCGTTGTTGCCGCAATCTGGTGAACCAATACACCGCCGCGCGCGACCACGCCAAAGCGAAGCTCTTCGCCGAATTTGTCCATGAGTTCGAACTCGCCTACCGCCGTCATGCCGAACCCCGATAAGCCGCACACGCTGGCGCAACTCGAGTATTGGGATCGAGGCGAACCGTCCCTCGCGGTTTTGGGCCACCCGGTGGGGCATTCCGTCAGCCCGCAGATGCACAATGCCGCGCTCGACTATTTGCGCGCCCAAAGTCCGGCCATGGCGAAAAAGCTCTTTGGCTGGATGTATTTCAAGTTTGATCTTGAGGATCTCGATGGCGTCTTTGAGTTGCTGCAAAAGAAAAATTTCAAAGGCGTCAATGTGACGGTGCCGCACAAG
>Ga0206804_10082_pt1 | contig 27581 bp, 20 predicted proteins | sample Alteio_BWOrgCont_62_FD_152888 | JGI IMG/M metagenome (GOLD analysis project Ga0206804, IMG submission 152888) | Enriched cells from forest soil in Barre Woods Harvard Forest LTER site, Petersham, Massachusetts, United States -... | ecosystem: Environmental > Terrestrial > Soil > Temperate forest >... | reverse complement strand
AGCAGGGCACGAAAAGCAGTTCCGCCGTCGACGTGCCATGGAATGTGGTGGTCCACAACGACCCGGTAAACCTGACCAGCTACGTGACCCACGTTTTCCAGAAGGTCTTTGGCTATAACCGAGCCCGCGCCCAAAAGCACATGCTCGAAGTCCACGAGCTGGGCCGATCGATCGTCTGGACCGGCGCGCGCGAGCGGGCCGAAGCCTATGTCGAGCAATTGCACGGCTACCTCCTGCTCGCCACTCTGGAAAAGAGCCAGTGAATCGTGGAAATCTCGCGCCCCGACGAAAAGACCATCCTGCTCGCGGCGATCAATCCCGTCTTCACGGAACTGCTGCGGCAGATCACGTCCAGCGCCGATCCCACCGGAAGTGAAGCCGCCCAGGCCCGCCTCTTCAGCCCGCCCATCGCGGATCTTGAAGAACTCCAGTTCCAGGAGGACTGGCAGGAATACGTTGAGCCGGAGCTGGCCAAGCTTTTCCAGACCGCCTTGCAAAAGATCGATGCCGACCTGCAGACCCTGCGGATCAACACCGCCAAGGGCGACGCCACGCTGACCATTCCCAGCGACCACCTGGAGGCGTGGATTCACGGCCTGAACCAAGCCCGACTCGTCCTCACCGAACGCCACCATCTCCAGGAAGAAGATCTGGATCGTCCGCCTGCCCCCGGCGCCGATCCTCGCTCCTTTCACCTTCTCCAACTCCACTTTTACGCGGAACTCCAGTTCCTCTTCCTCCGCCTGCTTGAAGGGCGCTAAAAATTCGATCCGAACAGGTCTGGCCATGCGTTCTGATGGCTTCGAGAAAATCAGCTTTGGCACCGACGATGTCCCCCATTTTGCTCTTAACATAACCGCGAAACAGGTAGGGCTGATATACCGCGAGGCCGAGCTCGATGGCGCGGTTGTAATCGGCCAGCGCACCTTTCAAGTCGCCTTGAATAGACTTCGCATTGCCACGATTATGATTCGAGAGTGTATTTCACGGCATCGTCTCGAAAGCGTAAATCACACGCTGGACGATCAGTAGCACCAGCGCACCGATAATAGTCAGGCCAATGAGGCCGGTCCCGACCTCGAAGACGATCCGATGCGGTCGAGACCTTTTCCATCGAGCATTTGCGTTTCGACGATGCGCCGGTGAAATCAGGTACCACAGAAGCGACAAGCCTCGGGCAAGGTAAAGGATGATGCTCACAGCGGTGGTTGGTGGATCACAACCGCACTCTGCTTGGCAAGCTTCTTTGGGAACGAGAAGGCCTAAGCTGAGATATCGCCGGGCCGTTGGCCCTCCGGAACGCGATGGCGCCGCAGTTCATCAGACGGAGATTCGTGGGGCTTGACCGCAAAGAACCATGGAGCAAATGAGCGCCCCGTCAAGAAAGGCACAGCGTCCATTGGGTGGATCCGTATTCATTTGACATCGGAAAAGTTTCCGAGCCCCATAAGGACGAGGGGGAGCAAAACGGAACGAACCCCCGAGATTCAGACGCCTTATGAGCAGACTCAAAACCACGGTAGCGAATAAGATTCATCTGATGGCTTTGATTTTCGGGGCATTCGCCCTGAGCGCGCAGCCCATGGCCGCCGCGGACGCGAACGCCCCGGTGAACCTGAACCAACGGACCCCCGAAATTACGGGCATGTGGAAGATCAGTCAGACCAATGGCGTGAAAGCGGTCTGGAGGTTCAATGCGGATAGCACCTACAACTACTGGGACCAAACCGGCAGCTTTACCTACAAGAACAACAAATACCTCCTGCACCATACCTGGGATTGGGAGGTGAGAATGCCCAATGCCGATACCTTTGAAGGTGTCTGCATCAGGGGTGACAAAGGATGCAAGATCCATGGCACCCGCCTGAATGATGCCAGACCGGCCAGGATCGTCGGTAAGTGGAACATCGTCCAAAGCGACGGGACTAAGGCGGAATGGTCATTCAACCACGATTACACCTACAACTACTGGAATATGACGGGATTGTTTCGCGAGGAGAACGATACCTACTATCTCAATTGCACATGGGATTGGAAAATCAGAATGCCGGACGCAGACACCTTTGAAGGCACTTGCACACGAGGTAAGGTCGGCTGCACAATTCACGGGACGCGCGTCACTCCCTAGAGGTCGGAGGGCCAAAGGCCCGGCGATATCTCAGCCTAGGGCAACGCCCAGGTTTTGTTCGCCAGAGGTGCGAGCCCTGTAGGGGCGGCTCAATGCTATGTCCAATACTGAGCTCGCGCCGCTCGCGCACGTTACCGTGGTGAGTCCGCCGTGATGGCTAACATCTCGCCTACTTTTTCGAGCAATCTGGCCAGCGTGTAGGGCTTGGGTAGGAAGGCGGCGCCCTCCGGCAATCCGCTATGGGCCAGGACATCACGCGTGTAGCCGCTGCAGAGCAGCACCCGGGTCCCCGGGCGCAACCGTCCCACCTCTTCCGCCAGTTGCACCCCGTTCATTCCCGGCATGATGATATCCGTGACCAGTAGGTCGAGGTTCCGGAACTTTATTTCGCTGAGGCGAGCGAGCGCGTCGAGGCCATCCTCCGCCAGAAGGACGCGGTACCCCTGCTCCTCCAGAATCGTCGCGCCGATTTCCCGCAGCATGGGTTCATCGTCCACGAACAGGATCGTCGGAATATCCGGCAGGACCGCGATCGGCAGGATCGACGTCGAGGGCGGCGCGAGTTCGGGCGGCGCCGCTTCCTTCTCGAGCGCCTCGGTGGATGGCAGAAAAATGTGGAAGACGGTCCCCCGCCCGGGATGACTGTGCACGGTCAGATGGCCACCGCTTTGTTCGATGATTCCGCGGCACATGCACAGCCCGAGGCCGGGATGATTGCCCACGATCTTGGTGGTGAAGAACGGCTCAAAAATGCGCGCCAGGGTCCTTTCATCCATCCCCAAACCTTGGTCGGTAACGCTGAGTTGCACGTACTGGACATCGCCGTCGCGTCCATCCTGGGGGCGTTCCTCCGGGCTCAGGATGACCGGCAGTGCTTCGATCGTGAAATGCCCGCCAGCCGGCATCGCGGCCCGCGCATTGTCGGCCAGTTGGAGGATCACTTGCTCAAACTGCGTCGCATCTTCGCAGACCCGCAAGTCACCGTGACAGACTACGGTCAACTCGATGTTTGGACCAAGCTCGCTGACCAGGCGTGGTTCGAGCGCCCGCAGCCAACTCGCCAGTTCGATCGCTTGCGGCTGAAGCACGACCCGGCCCGAGAAGGCCAGGAGCTGCCGCGTCAGGAGCGTCGCCCGTTCGGTCGCCGTTTGAATATCAGAAAGGTATCCCGATTCCGGACTCCCCACCGGGACGCGAAACTCGGCCAATCTCGCCAGGCCCTGCACGGCCGTGAGGATGTTATTGAAATCATGCGCCACGCCACCGGTCAGGCGGGCAATCGCATCCGTCTTTTCCAAGCGGCCACGTTCCACCTCCGCTTCCAGCCGGAGCCGCTCCGTGACGTCCCGGGAGTTGAAGACGATGCCGTGGACTGCGGGATCATCCAGCAGGTTGTTTCCGCTGCCCTCCAAGATGCGATAGGTGCCATCGGCGTGCCGGAAACGGAAACGAATCACCGGCGTCTTCCCTCGTCGCTCCAATGTTTTCTGGAATGCGTTCATGACCGCGGGACAATCTTCCGGGTGCACGAATTCAAAAGCGTTCCGCCCGCGGTAGTGCTCCGGGGCGTGGCCGAGTTCACTTTCGATCGAGCGGCTCTCGAACCGGATCGTCCCGTCGACCTCGAGGATCGTAATGAGATCGAGCGCGTATTCCGTGAGGTGGCGAAAGTAATCTTCCCGCACCTGCAGCGCGTGGCTGGCCTCTCGCTCGGCGTCCAGGGTCCGTCGCAAGAAGCCCGTCTCCATCAATCCGACGGCTTCGTGGGCGAGCGTCCGCAGAACCTCGCGTTTCAGCCGGGACATCCGGCGCGGCTTCCGATCGATCACGCACACCGTGCCGATCGGCACGCCCTCCGGCGTGACCATCGGCGCCCCCGCGTAGGAGCGAATCCTCGGCCCGCGGGTCACGAGACGGTTGGTTCGGAAACGGTCGTCCTCCCACGTGTCGGAAACGACCATCACATCCTCTGGATGTTTAATGGCATAGGCACAGAAGGCATCTTCAATCGGAGTTTCGGTCGGCTCGAAGCCGACGCGGGCTTTGAACCATTGCCGGCGTTCGTCCAGGAACGTCACCGTCGCCATCGGCGTCTCCAGAATCTCACTGGCTCGTGTGGCCAGAGCGTCGAAGACCGGTTCCGCTGGCGAATCCATGACCTGATATCTTGCAAGGGCGTCGAGACGCTTTTGCACTTCCGAAGAACAGGCGTTGCTCATAAAGTCGCTCCGAGGAGATGAGCCCCGTCGCTGGAAAGGCGCTTAGACTGGAAAGTAATTTTCATTGGCACCATAGGGACCATAGCGAGTTCCCAACCAAAGGTTCTACGGTTCGTACGGATATTCCGCCGCGGATTCCCCGTTTACCGCTGATTACCTGCAAACATCCGCCGACGGCGTGATCAGGCTGCGATCGATCTCATGCCCGGATCACCGGCTTGGGCATCGAAATGACCTGGATTTCGAGGAACTCGCGAATGCCTTCCTCCCCGCCTTCGACCCCGATCCCACTCTGTTTGATCCCACCGAAGGGAATCTCGGCCTTGAGGGGGCGCCATTCATTCACACCAACGATCCCGGCCTCGATGCCCCGGGCGACGGCATGGCATTGGGCGAGATCACGACCATAGACATAAGCGGCCAGTCCGTACGGCGTTTCGTTGGCCCGCCGCAGGGCATCGGTTACGTCCGTGTAACTCAGCAACGGAATGACGGGACCGAAAATCTCCTGGCAAGCCACGGCCATCTCGTCACGGACCCGGGTCAGTAGTGTCGGCGGAAAAAAGCTCCCTTCGCGCAGGCTACTATCACCCTCATAGGTGCGATTCTGTCCCGCGATGCGGGCGCCTTGGGCCACCGCTTGATCGACCAGCGCGCCCACTTCCTGGCAGGCTTGTCGGTGGATGAGTGGCCCGGCGTCGATGCCGTCGGCGAGACCGTTGCCCACCCGGGCGGCTTGCAGTTTTCGGGCAAGCTTCTCGGTGAACGCCTGCTCGACGTCGGCGTGAACAAAGACTCGGTTGGCCGTGACACAGACCTGGCCGGAGACGAAGAGCTTCAGGCGGATGAGTTGCTCCGCGGTGAAGTCGAGGTCGGCATCTGGCAGGACGATGAAGGGCGCGTTGCCACCCAGTTCCAGCGAGACCCGTTTGATGCCCGGAGCGCCGGCGGCCATCAGCGTGCTCCCCGTGGCGGTGGAACCAGTCAGGCTGAGGACGCGGACTTTGGGATGTTCCGCGAGGACATTGCCCACCACGGAGCCTCGTCCGGGCACGATCTGCAAGACCCCGGCAGGCAGGCCGGCCTCCGCGAGGAGCGGGCCCGTGGCAAGGGCGATGAGCGGAGTGAGTTCCGCCGGTTTCCAGACCGCGCTGCAACCGGCGGCCAGCGAGGCGGCGACTTTTTTCGCACCCTGCGCAATGGGAAAATTCCACGGCGTGATGAGTCCCGCAACGCCCGCCGGGCGTTGTTCGACGTAAAACTCGCGGCCCGCTTCAGGATGCGCGGCGATTCGACCATGGACGCGTCGCGCTTCCTCACCAAACCACTGGAAGAAGCTCGCGGCATACTCGATCTCCCCCACCGCCTGCGCGTAGGGCTTGCCCTGCTCGGCGGTGAGCAAGCGCGCGAACTCATCTTTCCGGGCCAGCAAAAGCGCCGCAGTGCGTTTCAAGACGTTCCCCCGCTCCACCGCGGAGGCTTCCCGCCAGGCGCCCTGGGCCTGCACCGCGCCTTCGATGGCCCGCTGCACCGTGGCGGCATCCGCGCGCGTGACCGCGGCGATCTTTTCACCCGTCGCCGGGTTGCGGACTTCTATCGTTTCGCTGCCCGCCTGCCATTGACCATCGATCCAGGGATGCGGTTCGAACCAGAAATTGGGAAGGGACTTCATGCTCATGGGAAAGGAGGGGTGAAAATGGCGGGTCAGCCGCCTGGCAAAAACCGCAGCGGCTGACTGCCGCCTTTACAACGTATCGCCGAATAAAAGTGTGTGCATCAAAATCTCCAGGCGGAAGACCGATCAACTAAGCGCCGTGCAACACCGCCCGATAGATCCGCGCCGCATCGTCCTCCGTGACTACCCGCGGGTTGGGATCGATCAACCGGCGAATCGCCACGGCGTCGCGAGCTATCGGGGCGATGGCGTCGTCCGGCACGCTCGTCCGGCGGAGCTGGGCCCGCAGGCCGATGGTCTCGGCCAGGGCGTCGAGCCGGCTCGGCAACGCCCGACCTTCACTCGCACCCCAGCCCAGGACTACGGCCAGGGCTGTAAAATCCTCGCCGCACACCGGCGCATTGTGCCGCATCATCTCCCCCGCGAGGCAACCGGTGATCACGCCATGCGGAATGTGAAAACGTCCCCCCAGCGGCAGAGCCAGCGCATGCACGGCGCAGCAGGACGAGTTGGCAAACGCCATCCCGGCGAGGTGCGAACCAATCGCCATATCGTCGCGGGCCGCCGTATTTCCTGGCTCACGGCAGACCACCTCCAGCGAGCGCCCGATGCGTCGCGCGGCCTCCAGCGCCAATCCGCGCGCCAGCGGTGTCGCCACCCGGGCAATATAACCTTCGATGGCGTGGACCAGGGCATCCATACCTGCGGCCGCGGTCACGTGAGCCGGCAGTCCATCGGTAAGGGCCGGGTCCACGATGGCGATGTCCGCGAGGATGCAAGGATCCACCACGCCGACTTTATTTCCCGTAGCCGGGTCGGTGAGGATGGCCACAAACGTCGCTTCCGATCCCGTACCCGCCGTGGTCGGAATCAGCACCGTGGGCAAACCCCGTCCGCCCGCCTTGCCGATACCGATAAAGTCACGCGCCGGTTTTCCATGCCGGGCGCAGAGCGATGCGACCTTCGCCGCATCCATCACGCTACCGCCCCCCAGGGCAATCACGGCGTCCGCCCCACTGGCTTTGATCCGAGCCGCAATCACATCCACCACATCGATCGGTGGTTCCGGTGGGACTTCGGAAAAAATTTCCGCGGGCAAGGAGAGCGCCACCCGCCGCAGCAGCCCGGCTCCGTCCACTCCAGCATCACTGACGATGAAGACCTTTTTCCAACCGTGGACCTGGCAGAGTGCGGCCAGTGACTGACTGGCACCCCGTCCGGTGATGACGCGGCGGGGCAGATGATTCTCAAATGAGTTCAGAGGGGAAGACATACGTTCACCCAGCATGCCCACTTCCATCGCGCCCGGCAAATGCAACCGTCAGTCGACCGGCCTGTCGCCATAAGCATCGCGCAGGATTTGCATCGTGTGGCGAACGGGAATCGCGGAACCGAGTTTTTCCAAGTGGACCCGCAGTTGGGTGAGGCAGCCAATATTTCCCGAGGCCACCACGGCCGCGCCGGTGGCCATAACCGCCCGGGCCTTTTTCTCGCCGAGCGAGGCAGCGATTTCCGGCTGATCGAGATTGTACGTTCCGGCGCTGCCGCAACAGATTTGCGCATCACTCAGTTCGCAAAGTTCCACTCCGGGAATGGCGCGGAGCAACGCCCGCGGTTCGTGGCGCACACCCTGCGCGTTGGCGAGATGGCAGGCATCGTGATAGGCGATCTTGCGCGGCACCCCCTGCCCTCTCGGTTGCTCGCGCAGCCCGAGCCGCTGCAGAAACACACTGACGTCCAGAACGCGGTGGCGAAAAGTTTCCGCACGTGCCTCGTCCTGGGTCCCCCGCAGCACCAGATGATACTCGTGCATGGCCGAGCCGCACCCGGCGGCGTTGGTTAGGATCGCGTCCACGTCGGAGGGAAAGGCATCGAGATTGCGACGGGCGAAAGCCTGTGCGGCCTTCAGATCGCCAGTGTGCCAGGCCAGACCGCCGCAACACCCCTGCTCCACCGGCATCACCACCTCCACGCCATTGCGTGTCAGGACCTCGATGGTCGCCGCATTGATATCGGGATCGAGCACCCGCTGAGCGCAGCCGGCGAGCAGCGCCACACGCGCGCGGCGCTCCCCCCGGGCCGGCGTGGTCTCCGGCCAATGCTGCGCGGGCGGCAGCCGGTCAGGAACCAGATCGAGCATCGGGCGCAGCAGCGGCGGCATCCACGGGCGGAGCACCTTGCCAAAGCGTCCCAGCCAGGCCGCGAGCCGGAACCGCGCCGGAAAAGGTATCGTCTGTGCCGCGAGCAGACGCCGGAGTCTCTCCCCGGGAGAGCGCCGGACCTTCGACTGCGTGAAGGCGCGAAACGGACTAATGAGATCGCGATAGGGTACCCCGCTCGGGCAGGCGGGTTCACACGCGAGGCAGCCCAGGCAGCGATCCACATGCGGTTGCGCGGCAGCCAAGGGCAGAGTGCCTTCTAGCACTTCCTTCATGAGCACGATCCGCCCCCGAGGCGTGTCCATCTCCTGGCCGAGTTCACGATAGGTCGGGCACGCCGCCAGGCAGAATCCGCAATGCACACAGGTCTCGACCGCATGCGTCATCGGTTCGCCGAGTGGACCGAGCTTTTCTGTGGGGATCTGGTGCAGCATTAGTCGTCGAGGGAAGGAAAACGATTTTCGGGATCCAGTGCCTGCTTCACCGCTTGGATAATCGCGGGCTGGGTGCGCCGACCCAACCACAGCGGGCTATCACCGCGCAAAGCCACTCCGGACAGATCCAGTTTCCGGAGATGCTGATCCAAAACGGCGGCTTGTGGGGTGGAAGTGGTCGCGATGAACGCCACGTTTCCACCAGCGCTGAGATGCCACTTCGCTCCGTCCAGCGATCGGACCACCTCGCCGAGCGCCACCACCCTGCTCGGCGAGAGCGCGACTTTCACCAAGTCACTGCCGGAATCCGCCCAGTGAAACTCGCGCAAAGCGGACCATACGCCCTCCGCATCTTGCTCGGAGAGCACTTCACCCGGCCAACGCGCATGGACTTCACGCGTGAGATCCTCCAGCGCCTCTACGGGACCGGCCAGTCGAGCGAGCACACCCGGCTCGTCCGGAGCCACGTCGAGCGCGTCGAACTCAAAACGGGAGCTAGCTGCTTCGACGAGGATCTTCGCCGCTGACTCCAGGTTCCCGGCGGTCAGCCGCAACGTGCGGGCCGCCGCGGGACGAGGGAACACTTTAAAGGTCAACTCGGCCAGCACTCCGAATCGCCCGAGACTGCCGACAAAGAATTTCGGCAGATCAAATCCCGCCGCGTTCTTCACCACTTTCCCACCCAGGCGCAACATTCGCCCAGTGCCATCGACGAAGCGCACGCCGAGGATGAAGTCGCGCAGGCCGCCGAAGCGGAAGCGACCTGGCCCGCTCAGTCCCGCAGCGACGGTGCCACCGAGAGTCGCGCCGGCCTCGGTCAACATGGGATCGAAGGGCAGGTACTGGCCGCGCTCAGCGAGGGCGGCGGCGATTTCACCGATCGGAGTTCCCGCGGCCGCAGTGAAGGTAAATTCGCTGGGGTCGTACTCGCTGATGCCGCGCAACCGGGCCGTGGACAGCTTGACCGTGTCCACGGCGGACAAACGTGGTTTGGTGCCCGCGCCGATGGCGAGCAGGCGTGGGGTGGAGCGCACCGCCTCGGCCAGTTCCTCGAAAGTCTCGGGGGCGAGAACAGTGTTCATTCGCGCGAAATGACGCCCGCTTTTTCGAGCGGATGGAGGCCTTGGTGTTGCAGCGCCGGCGCGCCCGCCACGGGAAACATCTTCCCCGGATTGGCGATGCCGAGCGGATCGAAGGCGGCGCGCAGGCGGCTCATACAGTCGATCTCATCGGCGGAGAACATCGCGGGCAGGTAGTCGCGTTTTTCCACCCCCACCCCGTGTTCGCCCGTGATCGAGCCGCCCATCGCCACGCACATTTTCAGGATCTCCCCCGCCAGGGCCTCGGCCCGCTGGAGCGCGCCCGCCTCACGGCCATTGAAGAGAATGAGCGGATGCAGGTTGCCATCGCCGGCGTGGAAGACATTCGCCACGCGCAGTCCGGACTGAGCCGCCAATTCGCCGATGCGGCGCAAGGCTTCGCCCAAGCGCCGGCGCGGGACGACGCCATCCTGGACGATGAAATCGGGCGAAAGCCGGCCCACGGCGCTGAAGGCACTCTTGCGTCCTTTCCAAATGGCCACACGTTCCGCCGCGTCGCGCGCGGGACGGGCTTCCACCGGCTGGCTGGCCGCGATGATCCGGTCCAGCCGCTCACGGTCGGCCGCGACCACTTCGCGCGGCCCTTCCAATTCCACGATAAGCACCGCTTCGCAACCCGGTGGATATTCCGCGTGCACCGCCGCCACCGCCGCTTCAAGCGCGAGGGCATCCATGATCTCAATCGCTCCCGGCAATAGACCGCTGGCGATGATCGCCGAAACCGCGTCCCCAGCCAGTTCGAGCGTGCGGTATCCAGCCAGCACCGTGTGGTAACATTCCGCCCGGGGAAGCAGTTGGAGCGTGATTTCCAAAGCAATGCCAAAGAGCCCTTCGTTCCCGGTGAACAACCCGCACCAATCGGGCCCCACGGTTTCGCGACTCGGCCCACCCCACTCGACCACCTCCCCGGTGGCCAGGACCGCCTTGAGGCCGAGCACGTGATTGGCAGTCATCCCGTATTTCAAGCAATGCGCGCCGCCGGAGTTAAAAGCCACATTGCCGCCGATGGTGCAGATGGACTGGCTGGAAGGATCGGGCGCGTAATGCAACCCATGGACCGCGGCAGCCGCGGTCACGTCCAGGTTCACCACGCCGGGCTCGACCACGGCGAGGCGCTGCGCGGCATCGAGCTTTAGAATCCGATTCAGCCGGTTCAGCGCGATGACAATGCCGCCAGCCACGGGCAGCGATCCACCGGACAAGCTGGTGCCACTGCCGCGGGCCACGAAGGGCAGCCGTTCCGTGTGGCAGAAGCGGACGAGCGCGATGACTTCCTCCGCCGTTTCCGGAATCACCACCGCCAGCGGACGGGTGCGAAAGGCGGTCAAGCCATCGCTTTCGTACGCCGCCAATTGCTCCGGTCGCTCAAGGAACCGCGCCGGCGGCAGCAGGGCCGCGAGGCGTTGGAGCACGGCGGCGGACATGAGGCTACCGCAGGATTTCCTTCAGCGCCGCCAAGAGGAGATCCACATTGCGCACCGTCGCGCCATGGCCCATGAGGCCGATCCGCCACGCTTTGCCGGCCATGACGCCGAGGCCGGACCCGATTTCGATTCCGTATTCCTCGAGCAACCGGCGGCGGGTGCCCACATCATCGGCGCCCGTGGGAATGTGGACGCAATTCAGCGTGTGCAACGAGCGCTTCGGGATATAACCAATGCCCATCGCCTCCAGGCCCGCTCGCAGCCGCTGGTGCATTTGCGCGTGCCGCGCAATGCGATTTTCGACGCCCTCCTCCAGCACGATGCCGAGCGCCTCGTGCAAAGCGTAGGTCATGTTGATCGGTGCGGTGTGATGGTAAACACGGCCGCCGCCACCACCACCGGTATAATATTTGCGCAACATCGAGACATCGAGATACCACGACTGCACCTTGCTCTTCCGGGCATCCATTCGAGCCAGGGCGCGTTCGCCGAAACTCACCGGCGCCAGGCCGGGCGGACAGCTCAGGCATTTTTGTGTGCCGCTGTAAATCGCATCGATGCCCCAGTCGTCCACGCACAGTTCATGGCCGCCCAGGCTGGTCACAGCGTCCACGGCGAACAGTGCACCAGCCGCATGTACGGCATCGGCAAAACCTTCGAGCGGCTGGTGCGCTCCGGTGCTGGTTTCGGCATGCACGATACCCACCAGTTTGACCTTGGGGTGTTGGGCGAGCGCCGCCTGAAGTTGTTCGAGCGAGATCACGTCGCCCCACGGAGCTTCGAGCGCGTGAACGGTCGCCCCACAGCGCTCCATCACATCCTTCATGCGGGCGCCAAAGACGCCATTGAGACCCACGATGACCTCGTCACCCGGTTCGATCAGATTCACAGCAACGCATTCCATGCCCGCCATACCGGTCCCGCTCACGGGAAAGGTTAGCGCATTCTTCGTCCGAAAGATTTCACGCAGCCGCGCACAGGCCTCATCCATGATGGCGAGATATTGCGGGTCGAGATGGCCGAGCGTCGGTGCGCCGAGAGCGCGGAGGACCCGTTGCGGCACGGGGCTGGGGCCAGGCCCGAGCAGGATGCGTTCGGCGGGAAAGGCAGTGGAGATCGGTGAGGTCATGCGGTGGGGAATGGGCGTTTCGGAGGAATCGGACAATGAAATACCGGAAGCGCCTCGGCAATCCTCTTGTGAGGGCCTCCCGCAATCAGCGTATATATGAAAGCGAGTCAGACCACCCGGCGCTATCGTTGCCCCGCTGGCAGATTCCTGCCTAACCTCCGCGCTATGCTGCCCCTCAGATGCTTCGATCTTTTCCGCGCCAACTTGCCGGGACTAATGGCCGTCGCCGTTTTATTCCCAGGGCTAACGAGTGGCGCGGAGGAAGCAGCGGTGCCGGTCATCACGGTCCGCGCCGAGCCCTTGTATAACGGAAAAATCAGCCCGCTTCTCTTTGGCAATTTCATTGAACTGCTCGACGACGTCGTGCCGGGCATGTGGGCCGAGATGCTCAACGACCGCTCATTCGAGGGCGTGGAACCGATGCTGCCCCGGAACTATTTCGATGGCACACCAGATTTCTGCGACCGGCCGTGGGACCGCAGCGAGACGTGGGCTTACGATCATGACCGGCCATTCAATGGAACGGGCTGCGCGAAATTGACGGCGACACCGAACCAGCCGGCGATTCTGAGTCAGTCCGGCCTCGCCGTGAAGTCGGGCATGACCTACCATTTCTCCGGTTACTTTCGCACCGACGGCGCCCGACTCTCGGCCTCAGTCACACTCAAAACGCTGCTCCCAGACGGCACCTGGATGACGCTGGGTAGCGCCCCGCTGCCGGAGATCACAGATTCCTGGCGGAAATGCTCGGTGGCGATGACTTCGCGCGGGCTGTCGGACCGGGTGGTGTTTGAATTGCGGGTCGAAGGATCGGGCCATGTGTGGGCCGACAAACTTTCGCTGATGCCGGACGATAACGTGCACGGCTGGCGGCGGGATGTCGTCGGCGTCGTGAAAGATCTACATCCGCCGATCGTCCGCTGGGGCGGGTCGCTCATTGATCCAGGCGAATACCGGTGGAAAGACGGGATCGGGGACCGGGATACGCGGACGCCGTTTCGAAACAAGGTCTGGGGCCGCATCGACCCGAACGATGTGGGGATCGACGAGTTTTGCCAATTCTGCGAGGCGGTCGGAGCCCAGCCGCTCATTTGCGTCAGCTTGTCGGACGGGCCGGAAAGCGCAGCGGATTTGGTGCAGTATTGCCAGGGGGACGCTGCTTCCCCTTGGGGCGCCAAGCGGGCCGCCAACGGGCACCCCACACCGTATCACGTGAAATACTGGCAGGTCGGGAACGAGATTGCTGGCGACAAACCCGCTTACCTGGACCAGATCGAAAATTTCATTCACCTCATCCAGCGTGCCGATCCGGCGGCCCAGGTGATGTCTTCCTATCCCGCCCAGAAGTTGCTGGATGCGGCGGGCAAGGATTTGGCGTTCGTCTGTCCGCACCAATACACGCGGGACCTGGCGAAGATCGATTCCAGTCTTCGCAAGCTTTCGCAGATGATCGACACCACCCCGGGCTGCGGGCACTTGAAGATCGCCATTACCGAGTGGAACGTGAGCGGCGGAGAGTGGGGTCTGATGCGCGGCCGGCAGATGACCCTGGAGACGGCGCTGCTCAACGCCCGCCATTTGCACATTATGATGCGCCATGGCGACAAGGTGGAAATCGCCACACGATCCAACATGGCCAACAGCTTCTGTGGCGCCACCTTTGAAACCAATCCCGCAGGCGTGCTCAAACGCCCGAGCCACTTTGTGATGGACCTGTACACGCGCCATACGCGCCCGCTCCCGCTGAAGGTCGGGAACGCTTCGGAAGGACTCGATGTCTTTGCTTGCGGCTCGTTGGACAAAGAGAAGGTCACGCTCTTCGCGGTCAATTCGGAAACCAGGCCGATGCCGTTCCGACTGGCGGGAGAAGGCTTCGAGAAGCCTCTGTATATCCTCAGCGCGGAAACCGTGCGCGATACCCAGGATGCCGGCGAACTCGACGTGATGAACCATTGGGCCGCCCCCGATCGCGTGAAAACCGTGACACTGAAGACCGTGGGAGACACGGTGGTTCTGCCGCCGCTTTCAGTGACGGCGATTGAAACCGAATCCAAAGAATGAAGCTTTCCACTCCCTCCAGAACCCTGCGTGCGGGCCTTTTTGCCGGCACGATCGCCCTTTCATTTTCGTCGCTGTCGTCCCTTTTCGGTGCGCCGCCGCCGGAGACGTCGTCCCCGTTCGGTGAGTTGAGCCCGTTCGGCATCGGCAGTTGTCATACCAACAATACTTCGGCGCAGGCCAACGCCCGCTGGGTTCCGAAGATGGCGGCGATCGGAATCACCAACCATCGGACCTGCCAGACCGGTTGGTCGGCAGTGGAACCCGAGGAAGGAAAGTGGACGTGGGATGCCTTGGACGCCCAGATGAGTTACCTCGAAAGCCAGCAGATGACTTTTGGCGGCATCCTGGCGGGCAGCCCGAAGTGGAATACCAAAGACAAGCCGGGCACGCTCCCGGTGAACAATCTCCCGGCTTGGTCGGCATATGTCTCGGAAGTGGTGAAACACGCCAAGGGGAAAATCCATTATTGGGAAGTGTGGAATGAACCGCCCAACGGCACGGGCCGCGACCAGACGGCGGCGGACTATGCGCGAGTCGTCATGGTTGCGTACGATGCGGCCAAAGCCGCCGATCCCACGTGCCGGATCGGAATCGCCGCCAAGTCGGTGCATGTAAATTACCTCGACCAGGCCATCGCCGCCGGAGCCAAAGACCACTTCGACTACGTGACCCTGCATCCCTACGAAGTGATGAATGGAATCGCCGCCAACACCGGGATGGAGGCGGTTTACATGAGCATCGTCCCTACCGTCCGAAAGATGCTGGCCGTCCGTGATCCGGCGAAAGTCAACGTGCCGGTGATTTTCACGGAACTCGGCTGCGACGCGAAGAAGGGGCTGAATGTCCAGGCACAGGCGCTGGTCAAAGCCTATGCCATGGGCATTGCCGAAGGCGTCACGACGATCAATTGGTTTGAGGCCATGGACGGCGACAGCGGCCCGATGGGACTTCTCCAAGGCAACGGCACCCCGCGCCCGGCCTACACGGCGATGGCCCAAATGATTCAGCATCTCAGCGCGCATCCGAGTTATCTGGGCTGGGTGCTGCTCAATGCTGATGATTACGGGTTTGTCTTTCAAGGCGCCAAGGGCACGGTTCTCGTCGCGTGGGCGCCAAAGGGCGCATCGGACAATATCGATTTCGGACGCAACGTGCAGATCACGGATCCCCTGACCGGCCAGACGAGCCAGGCAAAGACCTGGATGCTAACCGACGTTCCAATCATTGTGGATGGCGGACCTGACGCCTGGGTGAACGCTGCCCGGACCAACCGGAACAAACCTTTCCCTTGGGGTGGCGACTACACCCGCGCGAAATCGGTTTCCGTCACCATGGGAAAAGTGAACGCGGAAAAAGGGCTGCACACTTTGTCCGGCTCAGCCATTGCCCAGGACGTCGTCCTCTACGGCGGCTCGGCCCGCGCCGGAAACATCCCGGGCGGCAACGCGTTCGCCGTGGATCCCAACTTTCTCTCCTACACGAGCGTGCCGATCGAAATCACGGTCACCGTCCGACGCGACGCCGCCAACCATCCAGCCAGCCTCACACTCGAATACGAGTCCACCACCGGCTACAAGAAAGTGCCCGCGTATGAAGTGCCGGACAACCAGGACTGGAACAAGGCGACCTGGCGGATTGATGACGCGCAATTCGTCAATATGTGGGGCTTTAACTTCCGCTACAACTCTGGCAGCTATTTCGTCCAGAGCGTGACGGTAACCAAGCTCGACCACTGAACCCCATGAAACCCATCTGGATTGTCTCCGCCAAACGCACCCCACAAGGCCGGTTCCTCGGCGGACTCGCCAAACGCTCTGCCGTGGATCTGGGAGTCATCGCCGCCGGAGCCGCCCTCACCGGTATCGAAAATGCCAACATCGATTCCGTGATTGTCGGCAACGTGCTGGGAGCGGGGTTGGGCATGAACATCTCCCGTCAGATCGCGCTCGGCGCGGGGTTACCGGTGAGCACGCCGGCCTTCACCGTCAATATGATGTGCGCTTCTGGCATGCAGGCGGTGATGCTTGCCACCCAGGCCATCCAGAGCGGTGCGGCGCGCATGGTGCTGTGCGGCGGCACGGAATCCATGTCCAACGCGCCGTATCTGCTCCAGCGCGCGCGTTCGGGCTACAAACTGGGCGACGGCGTGCTGGTCGACAGCCTGTTGCGCGACGGACTGACCGATGTCTTTGCGGATGAACACATGGGCGTCACTGCGGAGCGGGTGGCCGCGCGCTACCAGATTTCCCGAGAAGCCCAGGACGATTTTGCGGCGCGCAGCCAGCAACGCTACGCGAGCGCCGCCACCGCCGGGCATTTCCGCGACGAGATCGTCCCAGTGGACAAGCTCGCCCAGGACGAGCATCCGCGCCCGGAAACCACGGCGGCCACGCTCGGCACACTCAAGCCGGCCTTCGATCCGAAAGGCACGGTGACCGCGGGAAATTCGTCCGGCATTAACGATGGCGCGGCCATGCTGGTCGTCTGCGCGGAAGAGCGTGGACGCGAACTCGGACTCACCCCGATGCTGACGATCACCGCGAGCACCGCGGTCGGCTGCGAACCCTCCCTCATGGGCTTGGGCCCGGTCTATGCGACGCGGCAACTCGGCCTGGACGTCAGCGAGTACGACCTCATCGAACTCAACGAGGCCTTCGCCGCCCAGGCGTTGGGCTGTATCCAGGAATTGGGACTCGACGAGGAAAAGGTGAACGTCGATGGCGGCGCCATCGCCCTGGGCCATCCGATCGGCGCTTCGGGCGCGCGCTTGCTCGTGCATCTCGCTCATCGACGCCCACGGCGAGGGTTGGCCACTTTGTGCGTGGGCGGCGGGATGGGTTGCGCTGTCGTGGTCGAGCGGCCATGAATATGGGCCCCTGGAATGATGCCTCCTTTTCACCCCGAACAACGCGAATCCTCCACCCCTGACTGGACGCCGACCCCCGAATTCATCGCCACGACCAATGTCGCGTGGCTGATGCAACGGGCCGGCGTGAAGTCGTATGAAGCCTTGCATGCCTGGTCCGTCCAATATCCCGAGGAGTATTGGGCCCTGGCCATCGAAAGGCTGGGCATCCGTTTCCGGGAACCGGCAAGCCGCATCATGGACCCGGCCGCGGGGGTGGAAACGCCACGCTGGCTGCCCGGCGCGAAGTTGAACATCGTCGATAGCTGTTTCACCGCACTCGCGGAAGCGACGGCGATCCTCCATCAAACCGAAGGAGGTCCCCTCTCGGTAATGACCTATCGCGAACTCCGCGGGCTGACCGGCCGGGTCGCGGCCAATCTCCGCCGCTGCGGATACCGACCTGGCGATGCTCTGGCCATCTTTATGCCGATGACGGCCGAAGCGGTCGCCATCTATCTCGGCATCGTCGCCGCCGGATGCGTGGTCGTGGGCATCGCGGACAGCTTTCGCCCCCGCGAGATCGCCACTCGCTTGCGGCTCGCCGGGGCGGTCGCGCTCTTCACCCAGGATGTCCTGATCCGTGGCGGGAAAAAGCTGCCGCTGTATGCCAACGCCGTCGAAGCCGGTGCCCCGCCCACCATTGTTCTGCCGGCCGAGGGCGACATATCCGTGTCCCTTCGCCCGGAAGATTGCGCCTGGAACGATTTTCTCCAAGGTGATGCCCGGCTCGAAGTGACGCCACGGGAACCCGCGGACGCGGTGAACATTCTCTTTTCCTCGGGCACCACGGGCGAACCAAAAGCGATTCCGTGGACGCAAACCACCCCGATCAAATGCGCCGCGGACGCGCACTTTCACCAAAACATCCAACCCGGCAACGTTCTCACCTGGCCGACCAATCTCGGTTGGATGATGGGCCCATGGGTGATCTTCGCGAGCCTGATGAATCGCGCGACCATGGGTCTCTATTCCGGGGCGCCGACCGGGCGTGAGTTTGGCCAGTTTGTGCAGGAGGCCAAAGTCACGATCCTCGGAGTGGTCCCGAGCCTGGTGAAAGCGTGGCGGACTTCGGATTGCCTGGCCGGGCTCGACTGGAGCGCGATCCAGCTCTTCACCTCGACTGGCGAATGCTCCAGCGCGGACGATATGCGTTGGCTCATGAGCCAGGCCGGCGGACGGCCAGTCATCGAATACTGCGGGGGCACGGAGATCGGCGGCGCCTACCTCACGAGCACCGTCGCGCGACCGTGTTTCGCCGGAACGTTCAACACGCCTACGCTCGGATTGGACGTCGTCATTCTGGATGAACAAGGCCAGCCCGCGGACAGCGGAGAAGTTTTTCTCCTGCCGCCATCCATCGGACTCTCGAATTCACTGCTGAACAAGGACCATCACGAGGTCTATTTTGCCGGCACTCCGCCGGGCCCGGGCGGGGCGCTCCTGCGGCGGCACGGCGACGAGATGGAAGCGCTTGCGGACGGCTACTGGCGAGCCCGAGGCCGGGCGGATGACACTATGAACCTGGGCGGGATCAAGGTCAGTTCCGCGGAGATCGAGCAGGTCCTGCAAACGGTTCCGGGTGTTTTCGAGACGGCCGCCATCGCCGTGGCCTCGGACGGTGGCCCGAGCCAGTTGGTCATCTACGCGGTCTGCCCGCGCTCCCCTGTCAAAGACAAGGAAGCGATGGCGGCGGCCATGCAGGGCGCCATCAAGCGCGACCTGAATCCCCTTTTCAAAATTCACGATCTCGTGTTGATCGACGCCCTGCCCCGGACGGCATCCAACAAAATCATGCGGCGTGAGCTGCGCGCCCAATATCAGTCCGCCCCATGAAGAATCCTCCCCGCACCATCCTCGTCACCGGCGCCGGCAGCGGGCTGGGCCGTGGCCTGAGCACCTGTCTCGCACAAGAGGGGCACTCGATCCTGGCCACCGATCTTCATCCCGATGCCGCGCGCGAAACCGCCGCCCTGATCCAGGCCGCCGGTGGCCACGCTCAGGCCCATGCGCTCGACGTCACTTCCGAGGAAAATATCCGGACATTCATCGAGGGATTGGGCGACGCCCGGATCGACGTCCTGATCAATAATGCCGGCCTGCAACACGTCGCGGCGGTGGAGGAATATTCGCTCGAAAAGTGGGACCTGCTGATGAGCGTACTCTTGAGGGGCACCTTTCTGATGTCGCGCGCCGTGCTGCCCCGCATGCGCACCCATGGCTTTGGCCGAATAGTCCATATCGGCTCGATTCATAGTCACATCGGCTCGCCTTACAAATCCGCTTACACCGCCGCGAAGCATGCCTTGCTGGGCTTTTCCAAGGTCCTGGCGCTGGAGACAGCGGACGCGGACGTCACGAGTAATACGGTTTGTCCGGGGTATATCCGCACGCCCCTGGTCGATGGGCAGATCGCCGATCAGGCCCGGACGCGCGGCATTTCGGAGGACGAAGTCATTGAGCGGGTGATGCTGGCTCCTATGCCGAAAAAGGCCTTCATCACTTTCGAGGAGATCGCCGGGGCCGTCGAATACTTGATCAGCCCACTGGCCCGCAACGTCACCGGCCAGGCGATCACCGTCGACGGTGGATGGACCGCGCAATGAGCCTCCTCTTCCGTCGCGAGGCTGCGGCCGCAGTCTTCGCGGTTGGCCATTCCACCAGCATCGGATAGAAGAAGGTGTCGTCATGAACGCACTCCCCCGTCTTCGCCGCGTGCGGCAGAATTTTCCGCCCACGCCCCCACTGGATATCCGCGCCACCCTCGATGCCGGGTTCGCCGACCTGCGGGGCCGCATTTCACCGGGGACCCGCATCGCCGTCGGCGTCGGCAGCCGGGGCATCACCAATCTCGCCGCCATCGTCGCCGCCGTTCTCGACCTGCTGCGGGCCGCGGGAGCGCAGCCCTTTATCTTTCCCGCGATGGGCAGCCACGGCGGCGCGACACCCGAGGGCCAGACCGAGGTGCTCGCCACCTATGGCATCACCGAAGAGACCATGGGCGTGCCGATTCGCGCCTCGCTGGAAGTCCAGCAGGTCGGCGAGTCCGCCGATGGGGTGCCGGTCTTTTGCAGCACCGAAGCGATGGCGGCGGACGCCATCGTGCTCATTAATCGCATCAAGCCGCACACCGATTTCGGCGGCGCGCTGGGCAGCGGCTTGGTGAAGATGTGCGTCATCGGCCTGGGAAAACGCGCCGGCGCGACTGCGATGCACATCGCCGCCAGCCGGATCGGCTATGAGCGGGCCATTCGCGGGATGGCCAACGTGATGCTCCAGGTCGCCCCCATTCTCGCTGGTGTCGCTATTCTCGAAAACCAGTTTCATCAGACCGCCCGCCTCGCCGTGCTCTCCCCCGACCGGATTGCCACGGATGAAAACGCGCTGCTTGCCGAATCGCGTGCCCTCATGCCCTTCCTGCCGTTCGACGAGATCGATCTGCTGATTGTGGATCGGATCGGCAAGAACATTAGCGGCATCGGCATGGACCCCAATGTCATCAACCGCGGCGCCCAGGGTTACTCCGGTTCGTTAATGAGGGAGGACCAGCCGGCGCCTTTCATTCGGCGGATTTTCGTTCGCGATCTGACCCCCGAAACGCACGGCAATGCCATCGGGATCGGCCTCGCAGACATCACCACCACGCGCTTGGTTCGGGCCATGGATCACGAGTCGACCTATATCAATGCCCTGACCGCGCTGACGCTCGGAAGCGCGAAAATCCCCATCTATTTCGAGACCGACCGGGAGGCCATCACTACCGCCCTGACTTCCCTGGCCATTCCGGATACCAGCGCGGCCCGCATCGTCCGCATTTCCGACACTCTCAATCTTTCGGAAATCGAGGTGTCTGAGGCTTTGTGGAAAGAAGTGTCCGCGAACACCGCCCTCAGTTCCATAAGCGAACCGCGGGAGATCCCGTTCGATGGAAGCGGGAATTTGGCTTAGCCTGCGGTGGCTGTAGCCATGCTTCGCCCAGAAATGCGTCTCGCCGCGAAATATTCCGTGGTCCGATGGATTCTCCTGCTCGTGCTCGGATCGCTGCGCGCTCAGGAAGCACCGGACCCGGCCAGAAATGCCACCGCATCGCCCTTGGAGGAATCCCGCGAGAACGCCATCCGTGCGGTTGACGATCTTCTCCGTCACTGGTGGATCGGAGACGAATCGACCGGGCACCTCACCCCGACACACGGTGGCTGTCCGACCAACAATCTGGGTGTCCTCTGGGAACGCGCCGTGGTGATTTGTGCGCTGGACGGGTTGTGCGGAGCGATGGATGACCCACATCTACGCCAGCGCATCCGTGCGCAATGGATCCACGAACGCGAGACGTTTCGTCCAGCAGAACTCGAAGCGTGTGGTTCCGGCACTCATTCGCCATGGTGCGACGATGCCGCCTGGTCCCTGCTCTACTACGTCATCGTCTTCCAACGGACCGGCGAGGCCGACGCTCTCGAGCGGGCCAAAGGCATGGCGCAAAATATTCACACCCGGTGGTCTGACGACGAACTCGGCGGAGGCCTCTGGTACAACGATAAACGGCAAATCAAATCACTTTATGCGGTGGCCTATGTCTACGGCTGCCTGGGTGTCTATGAGGCCACGCATGACTCGAAGTATCGTGATCTCGCCCTGACGGAGTACCAGTGGATCGAGACACATCTGCTGCGCCCGGACAACCTTTATTGGTGTGACTACAGCGCCGGCCCTCCGGCGGACGCCCAACGACCACGTGGACCAGTGGGAGCGGACCGGCCACAGCAGATTCGCGCCGGAGGGAGCGTCGTCTATCTGGGCGGTAATATGGGAATGGGTGCATGCCAGGCGTACCTCTATCAACTCACCGGCGACGACGCTTATCGCCAAGCCGCCTTCCGCACAGCCGCGGCCTTGAGCACGCATTTGAAGAACGCCCAGGGGTGCTACATCAATGACCGCGACGCCTTTAACAATGGCATCTTCGCTTCGCTTTGGGCACGACGGCTGATCACCCTGCCTGGCTTCGATCCCGAGCCATTAGCCGTCCTCCGCGTCACGGCCAAAGCAGTGGCCGCCAGTCGCACCACCCCTGCGTACGTCCCCGCTTACGGTCCCGGAGGCGAGGGCTTCTATCCCGGGGATTGGGACGGCGGCTCCCACTGGGAAACCAGCGGCAGCATGGCGAACATGATGCACGTCAGTGCCAGTTCGATTGGAATCATCGTCGCCGCCGCGTACGACTACCTGCCGGTTTTACCGGGTAAGTGAGGGTGACTTTCGGGACAAACGGTCAACGTGACCCACTGGGTCCAGGGCAAATCCAAGACGCTCTAAACCGGAACGACGCAGTCAAAAAAAGCCCAAGGCAGATGAAAACGCAGAGGCCGCAGAGGCCGCAGAGATTTTACACCTCAAAATGTGAGTGCCGTCGCAGCCTCATTTTCCTCTGCGACCTCTGCAGTGCTAACCTTTAAAATGCACCCAGCTTGCGTAGATTATTTCAGAAGCTTTTAACCGCGGATTACGCGGATTGAAGAATTCTTTAATCCGCGATATCCGCGTCATCCGCAGTTCCATTTTTCCCCGCTGCTGGGACGTCGTTCCCGATCTTCATTGGGTTGCGGCTCGGCCGCGCTGGGCCTCTGCGTTTTAAAAAGTATTTCGACTGCATCGTTCCGGCTAAGACCGGTACTGGAACTCCGGCTTGTGGTAGGGAACCTGCCCGCGAAAAACCCGACCTCGATGCTTGCCGCGCGTCGACCAACGCTGATATCTCAGCAGCCCTGCTGGATTTAACTCCCGGCAGCCGATCCGCGCCGCGTCGCCGAGGTCGCGTATGCCACGCAAGGGGTCATCGTCGAACTCCGGCAGATTGTAAGTGCAATTGAGCAGGTGCTCGTCGTGGAAGGCAATCCGTCGGTCGAGGATGGTGCGCAGGACGATTCTGGCCTGCTCGAAAAAACGCCGGGCGAATTTCGCTTCGATCATCCAACAGGGACCCCAAATCCAGTCAAAGGGTCCATCGTTGTGGGCTGGCAGCCCGCTGATCTCGCAGAGCACCGAAAGCCAGGTATGGAAGCTATCCTTCGCCGAGGTGCCGACGATGTAACCGAGCAACGGATGATGGCGCAGCGCGCACCAGATGCTGTCGATGTGCCTCCGTCCCAGGCAGCCAATGGTCTCCGCGGAAAACTGGTCACCGTCCGCATCCGCGGAAAGAACGCCATCGTACCCCATGGCCAGGGTCCGCTCGACCGCCATCAATTTCGAGATCATCCCCTGGGCCAATTCCGGTTTCTTGATGAAGCGTCCGTCCTTGTGCCGCTGGACGTCGGTGACGGCTTCGCGGTGAATCTCCAGCAAGTTCTCAAAGGTGGCGCGGGAATCCCATTCCGTGGTCAGCTCTCGGGCGGTGCAGCGATGCACGTGAATCTGCGGCGCCGATGCCAATTGAAGATCGTTGGTGTAAATGTGAACGTCCATTCGCCCTTGCAGGACATCGCGATAGGCACAGGCCCGCGCCAGGGCCGCTTCGGAGTAGTGGCGGCTTTCACCTCGATTGAATCCGCAAATACTCACCGCATAACGCCCCTCGAGCGCCGGGGGCGGCTGGAAATGCCGGACGTAGCGGTCCTCTCCCTGCCGGAGATACAAGGGCTGCGGCCAGGGAAAGGCGAGGCCACGGGTGACCTCCAATTGTCGCTTCAAACTCTGGCCGACCATGGCGCCATGCTCCGGCCAGAGACCACCGTGCAGGAAAATGGCCGTGGTGACCTGTTCATCGCCGGGATAGTAACCGAGATCATACTGGCGGCGGATCTCTCGCACGTAGCGATCAATAAAACAGGCGAAGGCCGCGCGGGTCCCCTGCACCCAATGCGCGTTGGTCTGGAACATGGGCAGAAAGTCATCCTCGCGGCGCAGGGCAAACAGCTCGCGCAATCCTTGGGCCGTGATCTTGTGCATCTCGTTCCGGCCCGTCTTCGTCTCCTGATAGACGAAGTCCGTGAACTCCTCAAATCGCCAGAGGTCATCGATATGTCCTCCCGACGGGATGTCGCCTTCCTCGAAGCCGTAGCGCCCGCCGTCCGCATCGACCATGGCGCAGCGCTCGTACCCCATCTTTTGGGTTAGTTCGTTGGCCAGCAAGTAACGTCCAAGATAGAGTTCCAGAGCCTCGAGCACATTGTAGCCCGCGTGCAATTCCGGCGTGTAACGGCCGGCGCGCTGGCCCTCTTCCAGGCCCGCGATCGATCCCCGGCGCAGAGCTTCGATATCGATCCCTCGATCCAGAAAGAGCCTGCGCAGTTCCGCGCCGGACGATCGAATCAGCGCGATGCGGTGGCGGTGCATCATGGCCACCAGCGTGGGGTTCAGAAAATCGGACAAGGCCTCGTCATTCGCGAAAATGACGGCGTCCGCGGTCCCGCCAAGGGCCCGGTACCGTTGGAGCCGCTTCACAGCGCTGAAGAAATAATGGACGTCCACGCGCCGCTCCGCGTAGCCATTGAAAACAGCGATGCAGAGAAGATTGGGCGAGGTCTTCGTCTCATGCCACGGCAGAGCCGGCTTCCCCAGCGCCAGTCGGCCAAAGTCCTGCATGACGCGCCGGAGGACCGGCTGGCGGCGCCCGATATACTCATCGAGCAGATTGGGCGAGGAGGCCGGGAAGTAGGCCTGGTGATTCCTCCGCACCCGTTCGGTGATGTGCGCACCGAGCAAACCGCACGGCCCGTCGAAGAGGTGGAACAGCCAATAAAGATACACCGGCTCCAGGTTCTTCCGGCGTCCCGCTTGATCGCGGTAGGCCGCGGTCCAAAACTTCGGCGAGTGGCCCACGGAGTGAAAGGCGCGCTGTTGTTTGTCGCCGTTCCAGAAACAGCCGTCCCGGAACGTCACCGGGTTGCGGCCATGCGTCCAGTGCTCCGAAAGAATCTCACCGTCGATGGTGTGCGGAGTGATCCCCTTGAAATAAAGGATCGCATTGAGCACGCTCTGGTCTCCGCAGCCGGCATACAGCTTCTCCGGGCGTTCCTTGGGACCAAAGATGCCTTTGTCCACTCCGATGGACCAAAGCCGCAGAATCTCCCCGAGCGGCGCCGTGGGCAGCAGCAAAACGCTGGCCGAGGTGTAGTGCGGATTGAAGTGGTCCTGATCGCCCGGCGTCACACCGCAGAGAGCATGGTACGGCGAATAGTCGCGATAGGAATATTTGGCGCCCCGGCCATCCTTCCCGCCGATCGGCACTCCACGTCGGTCCGCTTCGGCGGCGAGATCGTCGAGCGGCGCGCAGAGGATGGCATCCGAGTCAACCTGGACGAGGACCCCCTGGGACTGACTGCTCAAGTGGCAGGCGACATGCGCCTTCATTTGCCAGGCTTCCCGGACCTGCCCCACTGGAATTTCGGTCTCCGGGTGGTAATGCACACCAGCCAGGGAACGGAGGTGCTCGACCTGCGCCGCAGTCAGCGGAGCGCGACTCTCAGACACCACATAAATCGGACTTCGCTGATGGAAGGTCCGAATCGAAGAAAGGGTCGCGACCGTCCCCGGAAAGTAGTTCTGATTGGTGACTGTATAGAAGATGAGCGGCAGCGGATCTGTCATGGGCACAAAACGGAGCGACGGGTTCTCTTTAGAGTCGCGACGGGACGAGCGAAAGCCTTATCCTCCACCGGTTCATAGATAGCGTTTCCCAGCCACAGAACCACCTGCCTATTCTGCCGCCATGCCGCCCAAATTCGATCTCCTGACTGCGACCGCCGACGTCTTCACCCCGCTCATCGGCCAGGTTTTCGAGGTGGTGTTCCCGGATGGCCGGCTGCCTTGGACGCTGGCCGAGGTGCGCCCTCTCGGCCCGATCGGCCAGGGAAGAAATCGGGCGCCATTTTCTCTTACTTTCCACGGCGCACCGACGTTGCGCCTGCCGCAACACATTTACCGCCTGGAACACGCGACCCTCGGCACGCTGGAAATCTTCGTTGTCCCGATCGCTGGAGACGCGGGAGCAACGAAGTTCGAAGCGATCTTCACCTGAGTCGGCAGGCCCTCCAGGAAGGGGGCGTCTTACGCGCGCCACTCCATGAGCAGATACACGCCCTTGTCTTCGATGGCCCGAAAGCCGAGCCGCAAATAGAGCCGCAGCGCCGGATTGAATTTCTCGACGTGGATGGTCAGCGCCTTTCCCGATCCGGCCGCCTCCGTCATCAGTTCCCGCAACAGCCGGGTGCCGATGCCGGCGCCGCGGGCCTCCGGCAGAAGCGCGATATCGATGATCCTGATTTCCCGCGCCCCGCGTTCCACGTAGAGCCGGCCCGCCGCCGTGCCATTGCGCTCGATGACCGAATGTCGCGCGTCCGGATAATTGGCCCGGTAGTCGGTAGTTTGGGCGTTGAACTGCATCCGGCAAAATTGGGCCTTCTGCTCATCACTCCAGTTCGTCAGGGCCAATTCCTGCTCACGAGTGCTGGCATAGACGCGGTAGAGAAACGCCGCATCGTCCGCACTCACGTCCCGCAAGAAAATCCTGTCCGTCGAAGGCGCCGCGACGCCCTCAGACATACGACGCGTAGTAGGCGTTCGACTTGACCAATCCCACTTTCAGCATTTCCTGCATGGTCAGATACTTGGCGAGGACATTGGTTCCTCCCATCGCCAGGCTGGCGGCCTTGGGCAGACCACCGGGCGGGTTCTCCCAACCCTGGAACAGCGCATGCCAGACCGAGCCATCGGTGACCGTCGTGGGAATCCGCGCCCGCAATCCTTGAAAATTGGACGCAACCTTCAGGCTATCACAACCCAGGATGGCCTGGACAGCACTCCGCACGAGGCGCGTGCCACATTGGGAGGTGACGGCCGAGGAGGTATTGACCTGGGCGTCGTAGGAAAGGTTCTGCAAAAATGCGGAGGTTACGTCCAGCGCTGTCCCGTTATCCTTCACCGGGCTGGCGAGGGCGGTGTTCAAGGCAGACTGGTCGAGACTCGCGGGCAGCAGCCGATACGCGGCGGTATCGATGCTCCCTGGGAAGAGGTCCGGGTAACCGTCCGGCGTAATGATCCGCTTCAATCTTCCGGTTCTGCCGGCCATAGCCTTGAAGGGATCGGTGAGCGCTTTCGTCGCCGGCTCATAAAGCAGGGCCTCGTGCGCGTAGACCATCGCCGTGCCGTCTTCGCGGACTCCAGCTTCAATATTGGCCAGACGCGCACTGAAGGCATCCGGCAGCAGCGCTTCGAGTTCGTAGGTCGTCTGGAGGTAGTTGAAACAAATGGTGTTGCCGATGGCAATGCCGTTGCCGGTAATCGCCCCGCTCTGGGTGGTAAACGACACGAAGTTATCGAGGTCCGAAATCAAGGCCAGAATGTGACTCA
>Ga0206804_10064_pt2 | contig 28453 bp, 13 predicted proteins | sample Alteio_BWOrgCont_62_FD_152888 | JGI IMG/M metagenome (GOLD analysis project Ga0206804, IMG submission 152888) | Enriched cells from forest soil in Barre Woods Harvard Forest LTER site, Petersham, Massachusetts, United States -... | ecosystem: Environmental > Terrestrial > Soil > Temperate forest >... | reverse complement strand
TGCCAGCCTTTATCGCGCGCTTTTCCCGGAGGGCCATCGCTGACGAGATGCCAGGGGCCGCTCCGCACGGAGCAGTCGGAATACTTGAAGAGCTGCACGTCGGCGCCTTTGGTCCAGCGGCCGGCGTGGACGAAGAGCGTGCGTTCGGGCCACGGCGCATGGGCATCGCGCAACAAGGGAACGAGGCTGCGTCCTTCGACTTGGGCGCGGACTTTTTCATCGAGTGCGGCGCCAGCGAGTTCGGCGGCGGTGGGGAAGAAGTCGATCTTGGATGAAAGGCCGTTCGAGTCGTGCGGCTCGAGGGTGCCGGGCCAGCGCCAGAGGGAAACGGCGCGGGTTCCGCCCATCCAGGCGGAGCCCTTGGACCCGCGCATGCCGGCATTGAAGATTTTGCAGGCCGGACCGTAGCCCCCGTTGTCGTTCATGAAAATGACGAGCGTGTTCTTCGCGATGCCCCAGGCATCGAGCTTGGACAGGATTTTCCCGACGTTCTCATCGATGTTGCCGATCATGCCGTAGAAAGTGGCGACGTTGTCGGGCACCTTGCCGAGGTAGGGTTCCTTGTATTGCGGCGGACAAGAGAGCGGGACGTGGGCCGCGTTGTAGGGAAGGTAACAGAAAAACGGCCCGCGATCTTTCACCTGCTGCATCCAGGCGATGGCCTGGTCGGTGAAGAGATCGGTGCAGAAGCCCTGGGTCTTTTCGAAGGTTCCATTGTGGAGGATGGCGGGATTGAAATACTGGTTGCCGGGTGCGTCCCCGCAGGAACCGGGATACGTCTGGCCGATGCCGCCACCACCGTGGATGTAGGTCTCGTCGAAACCGCGCTTGTCCGGACGGTGGTCGGCTTCGTCGCCGAGATGCCACTTGCCAAAGATGCCGGTGGCGTAGCCCGCGCTCTTGAGGACCTGGGCGATGGTGACGGCGTCGGTGGTCAGGCGCTCGCGTTCGAGGATGGTGTGAGTGACGCCGTTCTTGAACTCGTGCCGACCGGTCATCAATCCTGAGCGGGTGGGCGAGCAGGTCGGCGAGACGTGAAAGTCGGTGAGGCGCACCCCTTCGTTGTAGAGTCGATCGAGATTGGGCGTCTTGATGATGGGATTGCCGGTGGCTGAGAGGTCGCCGTAACCAGTATCGTCGGCCAGGATGAAGAGAATATTCGGTTGCACGGGCGCCGCGTGCGCGACGATCCCGGTGACGAGGAGTAGGCCGGCGATGGAGCAGAGGAGTGAGGGGAACGTCTTCATTGGGGGAAGGGGATGGCGCAGTTAAGAACTGCCCGGAACACGGAACGTTGCACAGATTTTATGCCGACAAAGTGTCGCGGAGCCGGACGTTAAATGATTGAAAAGCGTCCCGCGCCTGCAACAATCCGCGCCTCACCGCCGGCATTCCTCCCGGTGCTTCCCCAATCCATTGCCATGAACCGTTTGAAATTCCATTGCCTCCTCATCCCCGCTTTCCTCCTCGCCTTGTGTGCGTCCGGGTGGGCGGAAAACCCGTTCATCGGCCGCTGGGCGCTGACCATTCCAGGCGGGCACGCGGGCTGGCTGGGTATTGAAGAGAAGGATGGGAAGCTCGAGGGAAGCCTCCTTTGGGGAGGCGGCAGCGTGTTGCCGGTGCAGGGCGTGAAGGTCGACGGGGATACGCTGACGGTCACGCGCGTCAACAAACGCCACAATGCGAAACTGAATGCCGATAATACGGTTACGGAGACGATCACGGCCAAATTGGATGGAGACGACATGAAACTCACCACGGTGGCGGTGACCAACGATGGTCCCCCGTCCAAGCCGCAGGATTTTACCGGCCACCGCATCCCGCCGGTGCCGCCGACGCCGGATCTTTCCAAAGTGAAATATGGCGAGCCAATTGTGCTCTTCAACGGCAAGGACTTGACCGGTTGGCGGTTGGTCGAGGCCAACGCGAGCAATGGTTGGAGTGTGATGGATGGCCTGCTCGTGAATCGTCTGGAACCAGGCAAGCACTACGGCAACCTGCGCACGGACCGGGAATTCGAGGACTTCAACCTGACGCTGGAAACGCGGACGCAGGCGAACAGCAACAGCGGCATTTACCTGCGCGGCATTTACGAGATCCAGGTGGCGGAGACCTATGGCCGGCCGGTGGATGCGCACAATATGGGCGCGCTTTACAGCCGCATCACGCCGACGGTGGCGGCGGAGAAGCCGATTGGTGAATGGCAGACTTTTGACATCACGCTGATCGATCGCCACGTGACGGTGATCCTCAATGGGCAGAAGATTATCGATAACCAACCGGTGTTGGGTTGCACGGGTGGGGCGATGACCAGCGACGAGATGAAGCCCGGACCGCTCATGTTGCAGGGCGATCATACGACGATTGATTATCGGAATATCGTGATTCGACCGGTGGTGAAGTGAGGAAAAGGACGCTGACCTGACCGCGGCCTTTTTTCCTCAGCTTGCTCATTCTCTTTATCCCCGGTTCCAAACCGGAAAGAAAAAGAAGAAGAAAATGATCAAGAAAAAGAGCCCGATTCCTCACACCATCGCCGGGACCGGCGCGGGAATTTCGGCGGCGACGCGGTTGAGGGCCTTGCGCAGGAGCGCGAAGTCGACCGGCTTGATGAGATGTTCGTGGAAACCGGCGAGGTTGCTGCGCTCGATATCCTCGGCCATGCCGAATCCGCTGAGAGCGACGCCGGCAATCGGCCGGCCGGCGGAGGCCTGGACAAATTTTGGCATCAGATCCAACCCGCTGCCATCCGGAAGGCCGATGTCACTGACGAGGAGATCGAATTCGGAGTCCTCGATGAGACGCTTTGCGGTGGAAACGTTGACTGCCGTCTGCACGACATAACCGCAATTGGTGAGCAGTCGTTCGAGGGTCGCGGCGGTATCTGCGTGGTCTTCGACGAGCAGGACCCGGAGTCCTTTGGCCGCCGCCTGGAGTGGCGCCGCGGGCGCCGCCACCTGATTGGACGGGATCTCGCGGGCCGCCGGGAGTGTCACGGTGAAGGTGGCACCTTTGCCGGAGCCGCCGCTGTGGGCCGCGATGCGTCCACCGTGAAGGGTGGTCAGGGCTCGGCAAATGGCGAGGCCCAGACCGAGGCCGCCGGAATGGCCGCTCTGGGCCTGTTCGAAAGCGTCGAAGATGCTTTCAAGGCGCGTGGGTTCAATGCCGATGCCGGAATCCGTGACCTCGACGCGGAGCAAATTCCCCGGTTCATCATCCATCGTTCGCAGCGTGATGGCGCCCTCGGGAGGCGTGTATTTCACGGCGTTGCTGATCAGGTTCCAAAAGATCTGCTGAATGCGGGCGGGGTCCGCTTCGAGCATCGGCCGACGGGCTTGCAAGTCGAGCGTCAGCCGCAAATGGCGCGTCCGAATGTCCGATTCGCAAATCTCGACGGCGCGGCGGAGGAGATCGTGGGCGTCGACCGGTTCCACCTGGAGTTGGAGCTTGCCGTTGCGAATGCGAGCGAGGTCGAGCAGGTCATCAATGAGCCGCGCCTCGAGTTGCACATTGCGGCGGATGGTCTCCAAGGTGGCGCGCATGTGCTCGGGGCAATCCGCATCCACGAGGAGTGTGGTGGCGTGCAAGACCGGTGAAAGTGGCGTGCGCAACTCGTGGGAGAGCATCGCGAGAAAGCGGTCCTTGGCGGCATTGGCGGCTTCCGCGGCTTCGCGGGCCTGGCGGGATTCCAGGTAGAGACGGCTGTTGTCGAGCGCCAGCCCGGCGCGCTCGGCCAATTCCATGGCGAGGGAAAGATCGGCGTCGTTGTAGCGGCGCTCCGTCATGCTCACCAGGCAGAGCCCGCCCAGCGTGCGGCCCCGAGCTTTCATAGCCACGACGATATAGGACCGGATGTCGAGATGCCGGAGCGCTTCCTCTTCGGCGTGGCTTCGGGCGAAGGCCGCCATTTGCTTTTCGCCGAACTGTTTGCACAGGACCGGCAGACCGCCCTTGAGTGCAGCGGCGACCCCGCGCTCATCGTCGACGCGAGTCGGGAAGGTGGCGCGAAATTCCTGAATGCGGCGCTCGAGCGTCTCGTCCTTGTGTGCCACCACGATCGGCAGGAGCGCGCCGTCGTTTTGCACGAGATCGACGATGCAACAGTCCGCAAAATCTGGGATGAGCAACCGCGCCAGCGCGCCGAACATTTCGCGATAGTCGAACGAAGAGACGAGGACGTTGCTGGCTTCGGCGAGAAAAGCGGAACGTTCTCGCGCGGCGTCGGCTTCCGCCCTGGCGGACTCGGCGCGCATGCGCCGGACCCGATCCTCGGCCTGGCGCCGCAATTCGGCATTCTTCGCCTCCAATTCCGCGTTGGCGGCGCGCAGGGCCACTTCAGCGCGTTTGCGTTCAGTAATGTCGACAAAAGAGGCCAGCTTGAAAATACCGTCAGCGGACTCGAACTGGCTGAGCCCGACTTCGATCGGCACGGTGGAACCGTCTTTGCGGCGGCCCAGCAGCTCACGCGGAATGTGCGCGAGTTCCGCATGCTCGAGGCCACCGTCGACGATGAGCACGCTGATCGGCTGGCAGATCAATTCGTCGCGGTCGTAGCCGAAAAGCGATTCGGTGCGCGAATTGACAAGCAGGATTTGTCCGTCCGCGGCGATCATCACCATGGCATTCGGCGCCGTCTCGACGACCATGCGAAAACGCTCCTCGGCCTTTTGCCGCTCGCTCACCTCAGCTTCGAGAACCCGGTTTATGTCGGCCAGGGCGGTGGTCTTGCGGAACAGATCGATAAATACGCCGATCTTGGAACGCAGCACCGCCGGGTTGACCGGCTTGGTGATGTAATCCACGGCGCCGGCATCGTACCCGAGGACGACGTGCTCATCCTCCTGGTAGTAGGCGGTGAGGAAGAGAATCGGAACATGCTGGGTCTTCTTGCGCTGCTTGATCAGGCGGGCCAGTTCCAGGCCGCTCATGTCCGGCATTTGCACATCGAGCACGATGGCCGCGAACTCCTCTTTCATCAGGGCCAAAAGCGTCTGGTCCGCGGAAGAGGCTTTCACCAGGTGGTAGTCCGGTGAATTCAAGATGGTCTCGAGGACCATCAGGTTCTTGGGATCGTCATCGACCAGCAGAATGGAAATCTTTTTTTCCATGCAAGGCGCGTCCTACCGGTGCAACCAGACGCGGAGAAGGGACAGGAGTTGATCGGTATTCACGGGTTTGGCGATGTAGTCGCTGGCCCCGGCTTCGAGGCATTTTTCGCGATCGCCCTTCATCGCCTTGGCGGTGAGGGCCAGGATGGGCAGGGAACGGAAGCGTGGGACGCTGCGAATGCGGCGCATGGTTTCATAACCATCCATCTCCGGCATCATGATGTCCATCAGGACCATGGAAAGATCGGGCGTATTCTCGATCAACTCGATGGCATGGCGGCCATTGGTGGCGCTGATGATTTCCATCTCGTGGTTCTCGAGGACGATCGAGAGTGCATAGATGTTGCGCGCATCGTCATCGACAACCAGGACCTTGCGGCCCCGGAGAGCCTCGTTGGAACGGTGCAACTGATCGAGCATCTTGCGTTTGGACTCGGGCAGGTTGGCGATGACCCGGTGGAGGAACAGGGCCGTCTCGTCGAGCAACCGCTCCGGCGATTGCACATCCTTTAGGACAATACTCTTGGCCACGGACTTGAGATGATTCTCCTCGTCGGACGAGAGCTCTTTGCCGGTGAAGACGACAATCGGCACGTCGCGCAGGTTGGCTTCCCCCTGGATCCGGTCGAGCAATTCGAAGCCGCTCATGTCGGGCAGGCGCAGGTCGAGCACCCCGCAGTCGAAGGGCTTGTCGAGCAAGGCCTCGAGGGCTTCGCCGCCGGTGCCGACCGTGGTGATCTCGATGTCGTCATGGCCGAGCAATTCCACGATGCTCTCCCGTTCGAGATCGTTATCCTCGACGACCAGCAGCCGCTTCTTACGCGGGGAAGCAAAGGTCTTGATGCGGTCGAAGGCCAGATCGAGATCCTCGGTCGTCGCCGGTTTGACCATGTAGGAAAACGCGCCGTGAGAGAGGCCATGCTGGCGTTCCTCGTCGAGGGAGATGATCTGCACGGGAATATGGCGCGTGGCGGGATCGAGCTTGAGATTGTTCAGCACCGTCCAGCCGAGCATGTCCGGCAGGAAAATATCGAGGGTGATGGCGGTGGGCTGGTATTGCCGCGCGAGCGTGAGGGCCTGCTGTCCTCGCATGGCGACGAGGCCCTTGAACCCCTTGTCGCGGACGAGGCCCAGGAGCACGCGGGCGTAGTGCGGGTCGTCCTCGACGATGAGCAGCACGGTGTCGCCGGACTCGATGGTTTCCCGGTCATCGGCGATATGTTCCTCGCGGCTGACCGCGAGCACCGGCAGAACGGCGGGATGGGCGGCGCTGGCCGCGGGCGACTGGCCGATATTGGCGGCGGCTGGCCCGGTGTAGTGCAGAGGCAGGTAGAGGGTGAAGGTGCTGCCCTCGTTCGGCACACTGGTCAGACGGATTTCGCCGCCGAGCAGGGTGGCGAGTTCGCGCGAGATGGCGAGGCCCAGGCCGGTCCCGCCGTACTTGCGCGAGGTGCCGGCGTCCGCCTGTTGGAACGCCTCAAAAATCAGGCGCTGTTTCTCCGGGGCGATGCCGATGCCGGTGTCGCTGATCGCCAGGGAGATGACGTTGGGGGCGCGCTTGAGCACGGGGTGATCGGGTGACCAGCCGCTGGCCGCGGCGTTGACTTTCATACTGACCTCGCCTTGGGAGGTGAACTTGAAGGCGTTGGAAAGCAGGTTCTTGATGATCTGCTGGAGACGCTTCGAGTCGCTGGTGAAGTGGCGCGGCAGGTTGGGATCGAAGCCGACGACGAAGGGCAGGCTCTTGTTGTCGGCAATGTGGCGGAAGTTGCGTTCCACCGATTCCCGCAAGGAGGCGAAGGTAATTTCCTCGGCCTCGACGGCGACCGTGCCGGACTCGATCTTGGAAAGGTCGAGAATGTCGTTGATGAGGTTGAGCAGATCCGCGCCGGCGGAGTGAATGTTGCGCGCGAAATCGACCTGCTTTTCACTCAGGTTGCCGGCGTTGTTCTCGGCCAATTGCTGGCCGAGAATGAGGATGGAATTCAACGGGGTGCGCAATTCGTGCGACATGTTGGCCAGGAACTCGGATTTGTATTTCGAGGTCAGGGCCAGCTCGGCGGCCTTTTCCTCGAGCGCGCTGCGGGCCTGTTCGATCTCCTTGTTCTTGCGCTCGACCTCGGCGTTTTGTTCGGCGAGTTGCCGGGCCTTTTGCTCGAGTTCCTCGTTGGTTTGTTGGAGTTCCTTTTGCCCGGATTGCAGTTCCGCCGTGAGCTGCTGGCTCTGCTGGAGCAGACCTTCCGTGCGCATCGTCGCCTCGATCGTGTTCAGCACCACGCCAATGGATTGGGTGAGCTGTTCGAGGAAATTGAGATGGGCGTCGGTGAAGGAGTGCAGGGAAGCGAGTTCGATCACCGCCTTGGTTTCGCCCTCGAAAAGCACCGGCAGGACGACGACGCTCACCGGCAGCGCTTCACCGAGGCTCGAGTGGACCGGGGTATAGGAGGAGGGGATGCTGCTCAACAGGATGCGCTGTTTTTCCCGGGCGCATTGGCCGACCAAACCGTCGCCGACGGCGAGGCGTTCGGCCTGATCCGGGCGCGTGGCATAGGCCGCGAGCAGGCGCAGCGTTTCCTCGCCATTTTCGGTGGTCATTTGATAGACCGTTCCCTGTTGCGCGGCGACGAGCGGAGCGAGTTCCGAGAGGAGCATCTGGCCGACGGTGAAAAGATCGCGCTGACCCTGCAACTGCCGGGTGAACCGGGCCAGGTTGGTCTTGAGCCAATCCTGTTCCTGATTGCGCTCCGTGGTCACGCGCAGGTTGTCGATCATGGTGTTGATATTGTCCTTCAACTCGGCGACTTCGCCGCGGGTCTCGACCTGGATGGAGCGGGTCAGGTCGCCCTTGGTCACGGCCGTGGCCACTTCGGCAATGGCGCGCACCTGGGTGGTGAGGTTGGCCGCGAGCAGGTTGACGTTGCCGGTCAGATCCTTCCAGGTGCCGGCGGCGCCGGGGACGTTGGCCTGGCCGCCGAGCCGGCCTTCCACACCCACTTCCCGGGCCACGTTGGTCACCTGGTCGGCAAAGATGGCCAGCGTGTCGGTCATGTTATTGATCGTCTCGGCGAGCGCCGCTACTTCACCTTTCGCTTGCACGGCGAGGCGCTGGCGGAGGTTGCCATCGGCGACGGCGGTCACGACTTTGACGATGCCCCGCACCTGATCGGTGAGATTGGCCGCCATGACGTTGACCGAGTCGGTGAGGTCCTTCCAGGTGCCGGCCACGCCAGGCACCTGGGCCTGGCCGCCGAGTTTGCCCTCGGTGCCGACTTCGCGGGCCACCCGGGTGACCTCGGCGGCGAAAGCGTTGAGCTGATCGACCATGGTGTTGATCGTGTTCTTCAACTCGAGGATTTCACCTTTGACGTCGACGGTGATCTTACGCGAGAGATCGCCACGAGCGACTGCGGTGGTGACTTCGGCGATGTTCCGCACCTGGGCTGTCAGATTGCCGCCCATGGCGTTGACCGAGTCGGTCAGATCTTTCCACGTGCCGGCCACACCAGGCACGACGGCTTGCACGCCGAGCCGCCCTTCGGTGCCGACTTCGCGGGCGACGCGGGTCACTTCGGAAGCGAAGGAGCGCAACTGCTCGACCATGGTATTGATCGTTTCCTTGAGCTGCAAAATCTCTCCGCGGACGTCGACCGTGATTTTGCGGGAAAGGTCGCCGTTGGCCACGGCGATGGTCACCTCAGCAATGTTGCGCACCTGCGCGGTGAGGTTCGAGGCCATGGAGTTGACGTTGTCGGTCAGATCCTTCCACGTGCCGGCCACGCCGGAGACCTGGGCTTGGCCGCCGAGCTTGCCTTCGGTGCCGACTTCGCGGGCCACGCGGCTGACCTCGGAGGCGAAACCATTGAGCTGGTCGACCATGGTGTTGATGGTGTTCTTCAGCTCGAGAATTTCGCCGCGGACGTCGACGGTGATCTTGCGTGAGAGGTCGCCACGGGCCACGGCGGTGGTGACTTCGGCGATGTTGCGGACCTGCGCCGTGAGGTTGGTCGCCATGGCGTTGACCGAGTCGGTCAGATCCTTCCACGTGCCAGCCACCCCGGGGACCAGCGCCTGGCCGCCCAGCTTGCCTTCGGTGCCGACCTCGCGGGCCACGCGCGTCACTTCCGAGGCAAAAGAACGCAATTGGTCGACCATGGTGTTGATCGTCTCCTTGAGCTGAAGGATTTCCCCGCGGACGTCGACGGTGATCTTCTTGGAGAGGTCACCGTTGGCCACCGCGATGGTCACCTCGGCGATGTTGCGCACTTGGCCGGTGAGATTGGCGGCCATGGAGTTGACGTTGTCGGTCAGATCCTTCCAGGTGCCGGCCACGCCGGAGACCTGGGCTTGTCCGCCGAGCTTGCCTTCAGTGCCGACTTCGCGGGCCACGCGTGTCACTTCCGAGGCGAACGCGCTGAGTTGGTCGACCATGGTATTCATGGTTTCCTTGAGCTGCAAAATCTCGCCCTTTACGTCGACCGTGATTTTGCGCGAGAGGTCGCCACGGGCGATGGCCGTCGCCACGTCGGCGATATTGCGAACCTGGCCGGTGAGATTCGAAGCCATGGAGTTGACGTTGTCGGTCAAGTCCTTCCACGTGCCGGCCACGCCGGGCACTTGTGCCTGGCCGCCGAGTTTTCCCTCGGTGCCGACTTCGCGGGCGACCCGGGTCACTTCCGCGGCGAAGGAGCGCAATTGATCGACCATGGTATTGATCGTTTCCTTGAGCTCGAGGATTTCCCCGCGCACGTCGACGGTGATCTTCTTGGAAAGGTCGCCGTTGGCCACGGCAATGGTCACTTCGGCGATGTTGCGCACCTGCGAGGTGAGGTTCGAGGCCATGGAGTTAACGTTGTCAGTCAGATCCTTCCACGTGCCGGCGACGCCGCCGACTTCGGCCTGGCCGCCGAGCTTCCCTTCCGTCCCGACTTCGCGGGCCACGCGGCTGACTTCCGAGGCAAAGGCATTGAGCTGATCGACCATCGTGTTGATGGTGTTTTTCAACTCCAGAATCTCGCCTTTCACGTCGACGCTGATCTTGCGCGAAAGGTCCCCGCGGGCCACGGCGGTGGTGACTTCGGCAATATTCCGCACCTGGGTCGTCAGGTTGTTGGCCATGGAGTTGACGTTGTCGGTCAAATCTTTCCAAGTCCCGGCCACGCCCTGCACTTCAGCCTGGCCGCCGAGCTTGCCTTCGGTGCCGACTTCGCGGGCCACGCGGGTCACTTCCGCGGCGAAGGCATTGAGCTGATCGACCATGGTGTTCATGGTTTCCTTGAGCTGCAAAATCTCGCCCTTCACGTCCACGGTGATCTTGCGGGAAAGGTCGCCCTTGGCGATCGCCGTCGCCACGTCGGCAATGTTGCGCACCTGACCGGTCAGATTCGAGGCCATGGAATTGACGTTGTCCGTGAGATCCTTCCACGTGCCGGCGACGCCGCGGACCTGCGCCTGGCCGCCGAGCTTGCCTTCGGTGCCGACCTCGCGGGCCACGCGGGTGACTTCCGAGGCGAAGCCGTTGAGTTGGTCGACCATGGTGTTGATCGTTTCCTTGAGTTCGAGGATTTCCCCTTTCACGTCCACGGTGATTTTGCGCGAGAGATCGCCGCGGGCCACTGCTGTAGCCACGTCGGCGATGTTCCGGACCTGGGCGGTCAGATTCGAAGCCATGGAGTTGACGTTGTCCGTCAGATCCTTCCAGGTGCCGGCGACGCCGCCGACCTCGGCCTGCCCGCCGAGCTTGCCTTCCGTGCCCACTTCGCGGGCCACGCGGCTGACTTCCGAGGCGAACGCGTTCAACCGGTCGACCATCGTGTTGATGGTGTTCTTCAGCTCGAGGATTTCGCCCTTCACGTCGACGGTGATCTTGCGCGAGAGATCGCCCTTGGCGATGGCTGTGGCCACGTCGGCGATGTTGCGCACCTGGGCGGTCAGGTTGTTGGCCATGAAGTTGACGTTGTCCGTGAGATCCTTCCAGGTGCCGGCCACACCCTGCACTTCGGCCTGGCCACCGAGCTTGCCTTCGGTCCCGACTTCGCGGGCCACCCGGCTGACCTCGGAGGCGAAGCCGTTGAGCTGGTCGACCATGGTGTTCATGGTTTCCTTGAGCTGCAAAATCTCGCCCTTCACGTCGACGGTGATCTTGCGGGAGAGATCGCCCTTGGCGATGGCCGTGGCGACGTCGGCGATATTCCGGACCTGGCCAGTGAGGTTGGAGGCCATGGAGTTGACGTTGTCCGTCAAATCCTTCCAGGTGCCACCGACGCCGGGCACAATGGCCTGGCCGCCCAGCTTGCCTTCGGTGCCCACTTCGCGCGCCACCCGGGTCACTTCCGACGCGAAGGCGTTGAGCTGATCGACCATCGTATTGATGGTATTTTTGAGCTCGAGGATTTCGCCTTTCACGTCGACGGTGATTTTGCGCGAGAGGTCGCCGCGGGCGATGGCTGTGGCGACGTCGGCGATGTTCCGCACCTGGCCGGTGAGATTCGAAGCCATGGAGTTGACGTTGTCCGTGAGATCCTTCCAGGTGCCGGCCACGCCGGAGACTTGGGCCTGGCCGCCGAGCTTGCCCTCGGTACCGACTTCACGGGCCACGCGCGTCACTTCGGCCGCGAACCCGTTCAACTGGTCGACCATGGTATTGATCGTCTCTTTTAACTCCAGAATCTCGCCTTTCACTTCGACGGTGATCTTGCGCGAGAGATCGCCGCGGGCCACCGCCGTGGTCACGGCGGCGATGTTCCGGACTTGCGCAGTCAGGTTCGACGCCATGGCGTTGACCGAGTCAGTCAGGTCTTTCCAGGTGCCGGCCACGCCGGGCACCACCGCCTGGCCGCCGAGACGTCCTTCGGTGCCGACTTCGCGGGCGACCCGGGTCACTTCCGAAGCGAAGGAGCGCAACTGGTCGACCATGGTGTTGATCGCCTCCTTGAGCTGCAAAATCTCTCCGCGCACGTCCACCGTAATCTTTTTGGAAAGGTCGCCGTTGGCCACGGCAATCGTCACGTCGACGATGTTGCGGACTTGCGCCGTCAGATTGACGGCCATGAGGTTGACGGACTCGGTCAGTTCCTTCCACGCACCGGCGACGTTTTTCACCTGGGCCTGGCCGCCCAGCTTGCCTTCCGTGCCGACCTCGCGGGCCACGCGAGTGACTTCCGAGGTAAACACGGCGAGCTGATCGATCATGCGGTTGACCAGCTTGGCGGAGTGCAGGAATTCGCCTTCCAGACGGCGCCCATCCACATCCAGGGCCATCGATTCGCTCAAGACACCCTTGGCCACAGCGCCGATGGTCCGGGTCACTTCGGTGACCGGCCAGACGAGGTCGTCGACCAAGCCATTCAACATATCCACTTCATCCGCCCATTCGCCGACCAGCGCGGGAACGCGCATGCGTTGCTTGAGTTTGCCCTCTTTGCCGACCACCCGGCAGACGCGAATGGTCTCGTCGGAACGGCGCTTGTTCATGGCCGCGACGTCGTTAAAAGCGTCCGCGATCTTGCCGTGAATGCCCGTCCACCCGGTGGGCAACCGGGTGGCGAAATTGCCCCGCCGCAGGGCCAGCATCGCCTCGAGGATTTCCAGCGCCCGATCTCCTTCGTCCGGCGCCGGTGGGTGATGATTGCCGTTGGCAGGCTTGGCGCCCGCTTTGGTTTTCCTGGGTGCACCGGCGGGAGCGGTCGATTGAGGGGCGAGACCGGCGGAAGGCTCTTTGGTATCCATATTTCTACGAGCGAACGGACTGAGTTTACAGTGGACGGGGGGGAGTGTGGTCAGATCGGCTCCCGCGGGGATGAAGCGACGGGTGCGATTCGAACATGAGCATTGAATATCTTATCGCCGGCCCGAATGCCAGTGGATGGCTGTTTCTGAGAGAAAGTTTCCAACTGTCAGACATCCGTAAGCAAGGTAATATCAAAACGCTGGAAATTCGTTGCATAACTGTTGGGACGGCAGATGCACGTGAGGTTTTGGGGTAGCAACTTGCGGTCCACCGGAAGCGATACGTGGATTCTCTATCGCGCTTTTCGCCACAAGAAGGACGGCACGTCCAGATACCCCGTCCAAGGCGATGGTGCGGAGCAATGCGAAACCATGAGAATCCGACATTTGATGCCCAAGCCGTGAAGCCCGAACCGTACACCGCCGCCCGCTTGTATTTTGCCGACGGATCCCGAAAAGGTGGGATCTGGACGGGCAAGGTTTGGTGGTCGGAAGGACGGGCGGTCGAACCGGTACGATGGGAGCGGATGACACCGCTGACACCGCCGGAAGTGAAGGAAGAGGAGTAACTGCGAAGCTCCAATGGGGCTGGGAAGGACCCCAAATCTAGCCGGTCACGAGCACGGCCACCGGAAGCACCGCCAAAACCTCCGAGAGGGCAAGCGGCGCGCCGGTCGGATGTTCCTTACCGGTCAAGAGGTCGACCCATTTGCCCGAGCTGACTGCTTCGATCCTGGTATCTTTCCAAGACTCTCCCACCGGTGGGACACCGACGCGCGACGTGAGGCGCGGTGCGACGACGAGCACCGTCTGGCCGCCCAGGGTGCGCGTAAAGGCCACGACGCATTCGGCCAGCGGACCGGTCGCCGCGACCGGTGCATAGGCGCCTTGGGCAAAAAGATCGGGGTGCGTTCGGCGAAATTGCAGCAGCGTCCGAATCAGGAATAATTTGATGCGTCCGTCGGCCAGATGCTCCAGGAGGGATTGAGGAGAAGTGTCCTGGCTCAGCGAGGCGAGCCGGTCCTGTCGCAGGGCGTAGTCAACGGGCCGCCGGTTGTCGGGATCGACGAGGCTCAGGTCCCACAGTTCCGTGCCCTGGTAGATATCGGGGACGCCGGGTGCCGTCAGCTTCAGGACGGTCTGGCTGAGCGAGTTCATCGCACCTAACTGGGTGAGGCGGCCGGCCAGGGGCTCGAAGGTGGCCAGGAAATGCCTGCCCTGCGCGGGGTCGAGGATTCTGGCCACAAAATCGCGCACGGCTTTGTCCCACGCTTCATTCGGCTCGATCCAACTGCTGTTCACCTTCGCCTCGTGCAACGCCTTCAGCATGTAGTCCTGGATGCGTTGGACGTAGACGGGACGCGTGGTGGAGTCGAGTGGGGCGAGCGGCCATGATCCGAGCAGGGTCTGGTAGAGCAGCGCCTCCTCGTTGCGATCCGGCGCCGGTTCTCCGTCGACTTCGGCGCGGTGCTTGCGGTTCACGGTGTGCCAGCGGCGCAGGCACTGGGTCCATTCCCGGGGTAATTCCGAGAGTGCGGCCAGGCGGGCGCGCACGTCTTCGCTCCGTTTGGTATCATGCGTGGAGGTGGCCAGCATGGAGTGCGGAAATTCCGCCAGGCGCGCTGCATTCTGCCGGTGAAAAGTTTCCACCGTCGTTCCGAAGTCGCCGGGTTCGCCGCCAACTTCATTCAGCGCGACGAGCCGGTGATACTGGTAGAAGGCGGTGTCTTCCACACCCTTGGCCGCGATGGGACTGGTGCATTGCTGGAACTTGAGCACGAACTCGCGGCGCAACGTTTCGTCTACCGGATGCGGATTCGGCTCGGGCGGCAGGAGCAGATCGCGGAGAAACTCGAAGACCGTGCGCTCGAGCGCAGGATTGCGCCGGCGCGCTTCTGCCAGCGCGCGCTGAATGACGCGGGTATCGGCCTCCGTGGGCGGGTCGCCGGGCAGCAGATAGGTCCGGTAGACGCGAAAGCAGGCGATGGTTTCACGGACCGCGGCGGTCAGGGCGTTGACCGTGAAATCGCGGTACCAGCGATGGCTTTCGGAAAGGCGATTGAGCAGGTGACCGAGCACGTTCACCTCGCTGGCCATGGAGACCTGCATGACGAGCCGCTTGCAGCGATAGACGATTTCGTGGAAGCGCAGCTGGCGGCCGACAAAACGACTGTAGGTCTCGGTAAACTTTCGCTCCGCCGATCGATCCACGAGCAGTTCGGTCACCTGGTTGGTGAATTCGTAGCCGGTAGTGCCGTGCACGGGCCAGTCACCACGCAACTTCTCGGTCGGCCCGAGGATCTTCTCCACGAGCAGATAAACGGCCTGTTTGTCCGCCGTGTCGCCGAGCGCCGCGCCGGCACAGGTCTGCAGGGTGCGCAGGTATTCGCGCGGATTGGCCAGGCCGTCGATGTGGTCGATGCGGACTCCGTTGACCGCGCCGCGCGCGATCAGATCAAGCAGCAGTTGATGGGTGGCATCGAAAACCTCCGGCAATTCCATGCGAATGGCGGCGAGGGAATTGACGTCGAAGAAACGTCGATAGTTGATTTCCTCGGCCGCTACCTTCCAGGAACTCAGCCGGTACGGTTGATTGCTGATCAAGGCATCCAGCCGATCCAAGCTGGCGGGATCTTCCGGGTCGTGCAGTTCGGCGAGCGCCCGGGTGATGGCTTCGCGGACGGCGGGAGTTTCGTCGCACAGCCGGTTGAGCCGGTTGCGGATGACGTCCTTTTCCCGCATGCGCTCCGCGATCTTTTCCGGGGCGGTTTCGGTGCTGGCGGGCAAATGCTCGATCGCAGTCAGGATGCTCATCAACTCGACCGGCGGTTCGGCGAGTAACTCCGAGGCGCGTTTGAGCAGGGGTCGCGTGGAGCGCGGGCCGAGGGGCAGGCGCAGCGCGTAGTAGTCGAGCCAGAATCGACCAGCTTCGAATTGCACTTTCAATTCGCCTCGTTCGAGGACGCGTCCGTACTGGTCGCCGAGCACCGGAAGCAGAACCTTGTTTTCCAACTCTCGCTTGAGTGGCACCCAGTCAATATCGAAGAAGCGCGCATAGGGTGACGCAGGCCCGTTTTCCAGGACATCCATCCACCAGTGATTCTGGGTTTCGGCGATGCCCATGTGGTTGGGCACGAAGTCGACGATGAACCCGAGGCCGCGTTCGTGGAGCGCGGCGATCAGCGCATCAAATTCCTCGCGCGTGCCGATCTCTGGATTCAGCGCGTTGTGATCGCAGATATCATATCCGTGCATACTCCCCGGCATGGCGCGAAAGGGCGGCGACGAGTAGAGGTGGCTGATTCCGAGGTCGTGGAGATAGGGCACCAGCGACAGGGCGTCACGAAAAGTGAAACCTTTGTGGAACTGAAAGCGATAAGTGGCTGTGGGAATGGAAGCGGGCATGGTCAATGAGCGCGAAGAACGAGGACCTCGGGGCAGGAGAAGGCGAGCGCGCCGCTGGCGGGGTCGAAACTGGCTTGGCCCTGGCCCCCAAATTCGGGAGCGTTGCTGGAGAAAACTGCCTGCCACTGGCGCGAGCCGTTCAGGGCGCAAAATGGTTCGGCGCTCAGATTTCCATCGTGGCCGCCGCGCAAGTCGCAGAGCAGCAGCCAGTCTTCCTCGGCTCCCTGGGCGCGGATGGCGAGGACTTCGCAGGAAAGTTCCTCGATCTTGGTGTGCGCACGATCCGACGGACGGAACACAGGATGCTCGCGCCGCAACTTGAGCGCGGCGCGATACAAACGCAGGCAGCCGCCGTGGCCGTCGCACTCGGCTTCTTCCCAGCGCAATTTCGATTGCTCGAAAGTCGCCCGGGCTTGTGGTGAGGGAAAGTCCCGCTCGGCCAGTTGCTTTTCGAAAATCACGTACTTTTGCAGGTCGCGCCGGCGGCCTTCCTCCACCAGGCGGCCCAATTCGGGTTGGTGATCGGTGAAATAGAGAAAAGGGGTGGTCGCGCCCCACTCCTGCCCCATGAAGAGCAATGGCGTGTAGGGCACGAGGCAAAGGAGGGCGCTGGCCGCGCGATAAGTCTCCGGGGAAATAAAGTGGTTGAGCCGTTCGCCATAGGCGCGGTTGCCGCACTGGTCGTGATTCGAGATGCAAAAGACAAAACGCTCCGGCGGAAGGTGGGCGCAGGCGGTGTTGTAGCGAGGCTGCCCGACCGGCCAGGGCGGCGGATGGACCCAGCCGTTTTGCAAAGCATTGCTCAATTCCTGCAACTGACCTTGGAAGGTGCCCGCGTACATCGACCCATCAATCAGCGTGACTTCGACACTGTGGTGAAAGTCATCCGCCCAAACCGCGTTCAAGTCGAATCCTTCTTCCTGCCGTGGGGCAATGAGTTGCGCCAGGTTCCGTTCATCCTCGGCGATGATGTAGCCGCCGCGTGCCTGCACGATTTTCCCGAACTCGGCGAGGATGGGCTGCGGCGAGTCATCGAAGATCGTGTGGGTGGCATCGAGGCGAAAACCGTCGAAATGAAATTCGTCCATCCAATAGACCAGATTCGCTTCGTAGTAGGCCCGCACTTCGGGGCTGCGGCTGAAGTTGAGCGCCTCGCCCCACGGGGTGTGATGCCGGCTCTCAAAATAGTCCGGGGAGAATTGGCGCAGGAAATTGCCGTCCGGCCCGAAGTGATTGTAAACGACGTCGAGGATCATCGCGAGGCCGTGAGCGTGGGCGGCATCGACCAGCGCGCGCAATTCGTCCGGTGATCCATAGACCCGAGCTGGTGCATACAAACGCACTCCATCGTACCCCCAGTTATGATCACCGGGAAAGTCCGCCAGGGGCATGAGTTCGATGGCATTGATTCCGAGATCCCGCAGATAGGGTAGCCGATCAATCACCGCACGGTAAGTGCCTTCCGGGGTGAATGTACCGACATGCAATTCATAGATCACCAAGTCTCGAAAGACCGGGCGCATCCAGGCCCGATCCGTCCACGGAAAGGAGCGAGGGTCGATCACCATCGACGGTCCGGAAACTCCGTCGGGCTGAAAGCGGGAAGCTGGGCAGGGGAAGGAAACGCCTTCGGTCAGTTCGATCCGATAACGATCTCCGGCCACGCCCTCGGCATCGAGCGCGTTGTGATAGCCGTTCGCTTCGGCGTTCAGAAAAACAGTCCGGGGTGCGCCAGTGGGGCCGGTGATCCGCACGGCCACCTGGGCCGAATTCGGAGACCAGACTCGATAGTGTACGCCCTCATCGGTGATTTCTGCTCCCTGTGGAAATTTGCGCCCGGACATCTGTTTGGCATTTTCGCATGTCGGAGGCGTTTTGGTTGTGGGGACGGGCGTGATTCTCAATTGCGGCGAGCCATTTGCCCTCAACCCCATGCGCGCAAAAAGCGCGCGGGATACGTAAACACTCTGCAATGTCTGATCCCCTTTGGTTCAAAAGCGCCGTCATTTACGAACTGCACGTCAAAACTTTCCAGGATAGTGATGGCGATGGCGTCGGCGATTTCCGTGGCCTCATTGATCGGCTGGATTACTTCACCGAATTGGGCGTCACGGCGCTGTGGTTGCTGCCTTTTTATCCGTCCCCGCTCAAGGACGATGGCTACGACATCGCCGATTACTTTGCCGTCAATCCCAGCTACGGCATGCTGGAGGATTTCCGCGCCTTCCTCGACCTCGCTCACGAGCGCGGTCTGCGGGTCATTACCGAGTTGGTTCTCAATCACACCTCCGATCAGAACGCCTGGTTCCAGCGGTCGCGGCGGGCGCCGAAAGGTTCGCCAGAACGCGACTTGTACGTCTGGTCCGACGATCCGCGCAAATACCGGGATGCGCGCATCATTTTCAAGGATTTCGAGACCTCCAACTGGACTTGGGACCCACTGGCCAAGGCCTACTACTGGCACCGCTTTTACTCTCATCAGCCCGATCTGAATTTCGACAATCCCCTCGTCCACACGGAGTTGTTCCGGGCCATCGATTTCTGGATGGAGATGGGGGTCGACGGTCTGCGGCTCGACGCCATTCCGTACCTGTACGAACGGGAAGGCACGAATTGCGAGAACCTGCCTGAAACCCACGACTTCATTCGCAAACTGCGCAGTCACATCGACGAGAAATTCACAGATCGCATGTTGTTGGCGGAGGCCAATCAATGGCCCGAGGACGCGGTCCGGTATTTTGGCCAGGGAGACGAGTGCCACATGGAATTTCATTTTCCGCTCATGCCGCGGATGTTCATGGCGCTGCAAATGGAGGATCGGTTTCCGATCATCGACATTCTGGAGCAGACTCCGGCCATCCCGGAGAACTGCCAGTGGGCGATCTTCCTGCGCAATCACGACGAACTCACCCTCGAGATGGTCACGGACGAGGAGCGCGACTACATGTATCGCGTCTATGCCGACGACCCGCGGGCGCGCATCAATCTCGGGATCCGGCGCCGCCTCGCGCCGTTACTCGGCAACAACCGGCGCAAGATCGAGTTGATCAACTCCCTGCTCTTTTCGCTGCCAGGCACGCCGATCATCTACTACGGCGACGAGATCGGCATGGGGGACAATTTCTACCTGGGTGATCGCAACGGCGTGCGCACGCCGATGCAGTGGTCGCCGGACCGCAATGCCGGTTTCTCCAAAGCCAATCCGCAACAGCTTTACCTTCCCGCCATCATCGACCCGGACTACCACTACGAGTCGGTCAATGTGGAGAACCAGCAGCGCAACGTGTCCTCGCTTTTTTGGTGGATGCGCCGTCTCCTGCGGGTGCGGGAAAAGGTCAAAGCGTTCGCCAGCGGCACGATCGAATTTCTGCATCCCGACAACGCCAAGGTGCTCACCTACGTTCGGCGGCTGGGCGACGAAGTCGTGCTCGTCGTGGCCAATCTTTCCCGCTTTGCCCAAGTCGTGGAACTGGACCTGGCGGCATTTGCCGGGATGGTGCCGGAAGAACTCTTCGGTCACGCCACCTTCCCGGAGATCAAGCAGACGCCCACGGTTTTCACCATGGGACCGCACGGGTTTTACTGGCTGGCCTTGCGGTCCGCATCGGCCGTGGCGGCCGTGGAGGCGGTCTGGACGCCACCCGAACTCGCGCTCGTCGCGACCTGGAGCAATAGCCTCATGCGGCGTCTCGAAAATGAAGTGCTGCCCGCATTTTTTCCGACGCGCCGGTGGTTTGGAGGCAAGGAACGGGTTCTTCGGGAACTGAAGATCGCTCAATGTGTGCCCATCGGGACCGATGGTTCTTCGGCGCGTCTGCTGGTCGTCGAAGTGGCCTTCACCGACGGGCTTCCAGAAAGCTATTTGCTGCCCGTCGCTTTTGCGGATGAAGGGACCACCGCGAGGTTGCTCGCGGAGACGCCGCATGCCGTGATTGCCCGACTCGACGGCCAGCAAGCGATCTGCGATGCGCTCTATCTGCCGGAAGTGCGGGCGGCATTGCTCCATCTCATCGCCGGAGCGGAGGCGGCACCGGGCCGCACCCGGCTCATCGGGACCAGCCGTCCGGCTTTTGACCCCGCCACGCTCGAGCGCGCCCTCGCGAACAGCAAGTTGGTCAGCGTCGATCAGTCGAATACTTCGATTGCCTTTGGTGACACCTGGTTGTTGAAAATCCTGCGCAAGTTTGAGCGCGGGCCGCATCCCGATGCCGAGATTACGCGCTTCCTGAGCGAAGAGGCCAAGTTGACCTGTGTGCCGCCCTACGCGGGTGGGCTGACCTTGGTGGATCGCGCCGGTGACGCTGCGGTCGGGATGCTCTTTGGGTTTGTTGTTAACCAAGGCGACGGCTGGACGTACACGCTCGATGCGCTGGCCCGCTATTTTGACCGGGTCTTGGAAGCGCGCCGCGACTTCGACGAGGCGGGTGCGGCGGAACTCATCGGAGCGGTCTATCGCGAACGGGCGCAATGGTTGGGGCAACGCACGGCCGATATGCATCGCGCCCTGGCGGCCGTCGAGGACCGGCCCGAGTTTGCGCCCGAACCGTTCAGTACACTCTACCAGCGCTCTTTGTACCAGGCGATGCGCGGTGCGACCGGCCACGTCTTGCGCCGGCTGAGGCGCCAGCTTCCTCGCCTGCCCGAGGAAGCGCGGGCGGATGCGGCCGCGCTGCTCGGGAACCATACGCCGTTACTCACGGTCTTCGCGCGCTTGCTGACGCATCGCATTGAGGTCTCGCGCATTCGCGTCCACGGGGATTTTCATCTCGGTCAGGTGCTCAATACCGGCAAGGATTTCGTGATCATCGACTTTGAAGGCGAACCGCGGCAGCCGCTCAGTGAGCGCCGCCTCAAGCGCTGCGCCCTGCGGGACGTCGCCGGAATGTTGCGCTCCTTTGACTACGCCATGGCGACAGCCTTGCGGAACGAAAGCGCGGATGATGCCCAGCGCCTGGTCCCGTGGGGCCGGGCTTGGGCCCGGACGATGTGCGAAGCCTACCTCGCCACCTATCTCGAAGCGGCCGCGGGTGCGTCTTTCCTCCCGGACTCCGTGGCGGATACCCAAATGTTGCTCGAGGTCTTTCAGCTCGAGAAGGTGCTTTATGAAGTCTCCTATGAACTCAGCTATCGGCCGGCCTGGGTGGCCACCCCGTTGCGGGCGGTGAATGAAATGCTCGCCCAGTGCAGCGGGGTTGGTGGTGACGGGACTCCTTAAGATCCGACCGGACGCATGTGCGAGCAGACCAATTTATGGGAAGACAAATTCACTTCCGCGATCGTCGCGACGCCGGCCGGCAACTGGCGCAGCGCCTTGCGAAATTCGCGGGGCGGAAGGACTTGGTCGTGCTCGGTCTGGCGCGTGGAGGTGTGCCGGTGGCCTTGGAAGTGGCTCGGGCCCTCCGCGTGCCCATGGATGTGTTCATCATCCGGAAGCTCGGTGCGCCCGATCAGCGGGAACTCGCCATGGGCGCCATTGCCTCTGGCGGGGTGCGGGTCCTCAACCATGAAGTGCTGATCAGGATTCTGGATGCGGAAACCGTCCTTGAGAAAGTAGCGGCAGAGGAAGGGAACGAACTGGAACGCCGCGAACGCGAATATCGTGCCCAACGGCCGGCGGTCGAGGTCCGTGGCCAAACCGTGATGCTCATTGACGATGGCCTCGCCACGGGAGCCAGCATGCGGGCCGCGATTCGGGCCCTGCGCCAGCGTGGCGCGGGGCGAATCATCGTCGCCGTGCCGGTGGGGCCGCCCGAGGTGTGCCAGCGACTGAAGAGCGAGGCGGATGAATTGATCTGCCTGGTCACACCCGCGGATTTCGATGCCGTTGGGCAGGTTTACGACGATTTCTCACAGACCACCGACGACGAGGTCCGGGCGTACCTGTCCGAGTTTGCCCGACGGACCGCGGCGGGTTGAATGACAAATTAAGAGTTGCCCACGGTGCGAGTTTGCGCTCTCCGTCTAGGGTGGTGACAGCATTTCGCACCCCATCTTTGCCTCGCTCCGTTGTCGTGGTGGTCATGCTACTCTCGTGGCTGGTCGTCACGAACCACTGCGCGTTTGCCTGGATGCTCTCGAGATCGGCAGGTTGCGCGGCGCACGTTCGCTGCCACATGGCGACGAACGACAGCGGAAAGCAAGCGCCGGCCGACGGCATGCGCGAGTGCTGCCAGACGATCAAGGCCAGCCTGACCAGCCGGGCTCAAGTTCACTTCGATGCCACCCATTTTAAGATCCAGCCTTTCGCCATCTTCCAGGTGATCGCGGTGCTGGAAACGACGTCCGTGTCGAATAGCTACCGCGACCATGGACCACCGCCAACGCTCTCTTCGTTTGCCGAGTCCGTCCTGCAGCGTAGCCTCCTGAGCCACGCTCCCCCCACCGTCGCGTAGCGACGCGCCCCCGCCGACGGCGGGAACTGGACGCTTCGCCGCGCCAACTGCGCCCGTGCGGGCGTAGTGTCTTCGCGCGTTATCGCTCATCCGCATGGCCTCGGCGCGCCTTGTTCTGCCTGCGCGCCACGGGCGTTCATCCGCCATGGCAGCCTTCTCCCGGAACCGACTCAAAACATGAATTACAAATCCACCATCGCTATCCTCGCCGCTTTGCTCCTCCGCGGCACCTTCGCTCTGGCCGACTCGGCCACGCCGCCAGGTGTGCCCAAGAGTTATCCCCTGAAGACGTGTGTGGTCTCCGGCGATCCGCTCGGTGAACACGGCAAAGTGGTCAAAGTCTCCTTCCAAGGCACGGATGTTTACCTGTGCTGCAGAGACTGCCTGAAGGACTACAAAAAAGATCCGGCCAAGTACGCGAAAATGGTCAAGGACGCGCCGGCGAAAAGGTAACCGATGAAACGACCACTGATCCTGGCTGCCGCTGCCCTTCTTGTCGGTTGCGCAGCCGTCCCACCGCCGCTGGCCCCGTCGTCGCCCGCCTCCGCTGCCGCCCCGGAAGGCGCGCGGATACCACGACTGACCTCGTTGCGCCGCGACGACGCGACGCGCCAGACCGCCGCGCTGCAGGCCGAGGCGCAGAAGGAACAGGACCGTTCGACCGCCGATGCCCCCGAAGCCCGATAAGGAACTAAAAGCATGAAATCGACTCCAGCATTCATCCTCGGTCTTGGCCTATCCGTGCTCGCCTGTCCGATGCTCGTGGGCGCGAAGGATCCGCCGCTTCGTCCGGTCGAGAAAGCGGTCAGTGACCGGACCGGAATCGCCGTGCGCTGGGAGCAGGACGCCGCTGCCCGCGAAGAAAGCCAGGCCCAGGTTCGGGCCATCCTGAAGAAATCGCTGACCGTGAACAGCGCGGTGCGAATCGCGCTGCTCAATAACCGCGACTTGCTCGCCACTCTCGAGGAAGTGGGCGTCTCGGCTGCCGATTTACGCGAGGCCGGTATGTGGAAGAATCCGAGCGTCGATCTCAGTATCCGGTTCCCCAATCGCGCGGCGGCGGTCGCGGACAATGAGGAAAGCGCGGCGATCGATCTGCTGGATCTCCTCATGCTCCCGTTGCGCCAGCGCGTGGCGGCCGACCAGCTCGCGGCGGCCCAGCTTCGCGTGGCGGATGAGGCGCTGCGACTCGTCGCCGAGGTGAAGGCGACGGTCTATGGTTTGGAGGCCGATGAGACGATGCTCAGTTTGCGGAAGAAGATCGTGGAGATCAACGCGGCGGCACTGGCCCTCACGCAACGCCAGCACGAGGCGGGAAATACCACCGATCTTGCGCTGGCCGAGCAGCAGGCGGTCTACGATACCGCCCGGCTGAAAGCCGCCATGGTGGAGAACGAGCAACGCGAACACCGCGAAAAGCTCAATCGGCTGTTGAGCCTCTGGGGAGACGACATCGCCTGGAAGCTCGCTGGCGAATTGCCCTCATTGCCGGAAAAGGATGTGCCCCTCCGGGGACTCGAATCGCTCGCGGTCGCTCAACGCCTCGATCTGGCAGCGGCCCACGCCGGTCTGACGGGGATAGTGCGCGCCCTCGGGCTGACCAAGAGTTACCGCTACCTCGGCGCGTTGGAGTTTGGGGTGGATAGTGAGCGCGAGCCCGAACTCACGCGGATCACCGGTCCCACGCTGCGCCTCGAAGTGCCGCTTTTCAATCAAGGCCAGGCCCGCGTGGCCAAGGGGGAGGCCGAACTGCGCCGCGCGGAGCGCAAGCTCGAAGCGCTCGCCATCGACATTCGCTCCGAGGTGCGCGCGCTGCACGACAAGCTGGCGGCACTGCGCGAGACCGTGCACTTTTACCAGGATGAAGTGGTGCCGACCCGCCGCGCCATCACCGGCGAAACGGTGCTGCGCTACAACGGGATGCTGGCCGGCAACTACGACCTTTTCGCCACGGAGTCGGAGCAGGTCGAGACGGAGCAGAAATCCATTGAGGCCTTGCGCGACTATTGGCTCACCCGCACCGAACTCGAACGCGCAGTCGGTGGAAATCTCCATCCGCGCCCCGCCCCGGCCACCGCCGCGAAGTAGCTTTTAACCCTTCTCCTACCATGATTACCCGACGTGAACTTTTGACGGGCGCGGCCGCTTTCGCCGGCGCCGCCGCACTTCCTCCGACCGCACGCGCGCAGAACTCCCCGGCGACCGATGCCGGACTCCCACCGCCGGCGGCGACCAGAAAAATGGAGCCGCCTTCCTGGACGCGGCCGCCGCATCCGGAACCCGGCCAACCGGGTAAACACTACACTCCGACCGTGACGCTCAATGGATCCACGTGTCCCTGGAAGCTCGTGGACGGCGTGAAAGTCTTTCACCTCGTCGCCGAGGAGGTGCCAGAGCACGAATTTGCGCCCGGCCTCAAGGCGCATTGCTGGGGCTACAACGGGCAGGTCCACGGCCCAACCATCGAGATCGTCGAAGGCGACCGCGTGCGCATTTATGTGACGAACAAACTCCCCGCGGCGACCGTCGTGCACTGGCACGGGCTCCATCTTCCGAATGGCATGGACGGAGTCGGCGGGCTGACCCAGCGAGCCATTGCTCCCGGCGAGACGTTCAAATACGAATTCACCCTCTGGCAGCAGGGGACTTACATGTACCACGCGCACCACGACGAGATGACCCAGATGGCCCTCGGGATGCTGGGGATGTTCATCATTCACCCGCGCGAACCGAAAGGCCCGCGCCCCGACCGCGATTTTGTTTATTTGTTGAGCGAGTGGAAAATCGTGCCCGGCACGATGCGGCCCGATCCGAATGAGATGACCGAGTTCAATGTGCTGACTTTCAACGGCAAATGCTATCCCGGCACGGCACCGCTGGTGATTTGGACCAATGACCGTGTTCGCATCCGCTTTGGAAACCTTTCCGCGATGGACCATCACCCGATCCATTTTCACGGGCATTCCTGGTGGGTCACGGAAACCGATGGCGGCGTGATTCCGGAGAGCGCGCGCTGGCCGGAGGTCACCGTCCTCGTGCCGGTTGGGAGCACGCGCACCGTGGAGTTCATCGCGAATAATCCCGGCGACTGGGCCATGCATTGCCACATGTCGCATCACGTCATGAACCAAATGGGCCACGGCATGCCGAACCTCATCGGCATCAACACCAAGGGCCTCGATCAGTTAGCTCGGAAAGCCGTGGCTGGCTACATGACCATGGGTGAAGCCGGCATGGCGGAGATGGGCCAGATGGGCATGAAAGTGCCGCGCAACAGCATTCCGATGATCGGTGGTCAGGGACCTTACGACTACATCACCATGGGGGGAATGTACACGAATATCAAAGTGCGGGATCATCTGGAGAGTTACGACCAGGACCCAGGTTGGTACCAGGCGCCGGCTGGCACCGTCGCGGATAAAGCCAGCGCCGAGGAGATGAAACGGGATTTGGGAGGCTAGGGGGTAGGCTTCCAACTCCTGTTGCTGAGCGGGAACGATGCCGTTGAAATACTTTTTAAAACGCGGAGACGCAGAGGCGCAGAGGACGCAGAGAAAAAGAGGCTGCGCGACGGCACGCACCGTTTGGTGAAACTGAGGAATGGAGGCTGCAAGAGGTGGGTGAAAAGTCGCGTCAGCGTTTTGTAGTGCGGTGGCCCTCCACCGCTTTGGGAGTGGGCACGGTTGCAGTTCCAGCTTGGCAGACCACCGGCCCCCCCGAAAGCGGCGGAGGGCCGCCGCACAAAAACGCAAGCGTTCTGCGGGATGTCTTCTTCCCGCTCTGCGTTTTTCATCTGATGGATGTCCAATATCCCTTGGGCGGAGAAGGTGGAATTCCCATGGACATGAAAGGTGCGCGTGCTCAAATAGGGATGCCCATCTCTGGGTAAACCGAGGGCGCCTGGAGATTTCGTCTTCGTCAGCCCCAGCCAAACCCACCATGGCCAAAACTCCGTTCGCGATCATCATCCGTTCATTGCTGGTCTGTTCGATGATCCTCACCGCAGGGGTGGGCTTCGCCCAGCGCGGAGACCCGTTACGTGAACATGGCAGACCGGGCGATTTCGTGAAGCGTGGCCAGGAGGCGATAGCGGGCGGTGACGAGGCGATGAAGGTCAAGGACTATGAGAAGGCCCATGCCTACTATAAGAGCGCTTGCGATCTCCTCCCGAACGCGCCTCCTTCCCAATCGCTCTATAACGAAGCGCTCGGGAAATATTGCGATACCGGCGTCAAGCTGGCGGAGCAGCAGATCGCCGAAGGTCGCTACGCCGACGCGCAAAGCACCCTGAAGATGGTCCTCGACGATCGCTATAACCCGAACTGCCGGCCGGCCCTCGTCCTCCTTTCCCGGCTGGAGCCATCGGAACCGAGCAACAGGACGATTGGGCCGAAATTCCGGGCGGCGATCGAGCAGGTAAAACAGTACTTCATCGAAGCCCAGGGCTTTTACGACAGCGGCCGGTTCGGGTTGGCGAAGAAGCGCTGCGAACAAATCCTCAAGATCGATCCCTACAACCGCGCCGCGCGGGAGTTTGAGGAAAAGATCGACCGGACCGTGGATGACGCCGCGATTGCCGTTTACAACCAGGACCGCGCCGAAGCCATTAAGGCTGTGGACGGCTCCCATTGGGGAATTCCCCATTTCGACAGCAAAGTTGATCTGGAACCGAACGCGACAACGATCCGTCGCAAGCTGGAGCGAATCATCATCCCCAAGCTGGAATTTCGCGAAGCAACCATTCGCGAAGCCATCGACTTCCTGGTGAAGAAGAGCGTCGACCTGGACGCTGGACAGAAAGGATTGAGCATTGTCCTCCGGTTGGACGAGCCGGGTGGAGCGGCTGCCGAACCTGCCGCCGCTCCGCGGGCGCAGATTCCCCCGATTCCGGGCACCCCGACCGCCGATACCGGGTCCGTGCCCGCTATCCCGGAACCCCGCATCACGATCTCGCTGACCAATGTCCCGCTGATCGAAGCGCTGAAATATGTCACCGGTGTGGCTAACCTAAAGTTCAAGATCGAATCGAATGGGGTGTCTATCGTTCCGGCGAGCGCGCTTGCCGACGTATTGGTGACTAAAGAGTGGAAGATCCCGTCGGATCTCATTCCTCGCACTCCGGAAGCCGCTGGTATCACCCAAGGAATCTCAGTGCCAGCCACCGTTGGCGGGGCGAGTGGTGTGGAAGTTGCCGATGCCACCAAGGGTGGGAGCAAAATTGCCGACCGTTTAACTGCCAAAAATTGGCTGATCATCAATGGCGTCGTTTTTAATGGCGCAGCCTCGGCCGTTTACATCACCAAGAGCAGCCGGCTCATCGTCCGCAATACCCAGGATCAGTTGGACCTCGTCGATGCTATCATCGACTCCAAGGCGCAGGCCGTTGCTCCCATCCTCGTCGAAATCGAATGCAAATTTGTGGAGGTTCAGCAGGACAGGACCAAGGCGGTCAGTGTCGATTCGTTCACGTCAGGCAGTATGAGCGGAGGCAATCGCACGATTGGTCCAAATTTCATCGAAGAACTCCTTTTCCCGGTCATTGGCGCTTCCAGCCTGCCACCAGCGGCCGGCGCCCTCGCCGGCGTCTTCACCGACCCACAATTCCAATTGATCATTCGCGCCCTCAACCAAAGAAAAGGCGTCGACATAATTTCTGCGCCCAGGGTGACCCTCAAAAGCGGCCAGCGCGGGGTGGTCGAAGTCATTCGCGGATCTCGCCTCTCCGAGGAGCGGAAGCCGCCGCAGGTCGCAAAAAACAACTCTTCTCCAACAGGAATCGGGCATTCCAGTTCCGGTGATGGAACCACCCCCAAACATGAAGAC